>Ga0137378_10002400_pt1 | contig 16050 bp, 11 predicted proteins | sample SagtaG_21_FD_104813 | JGI IMG/M metagenome (GOLD analysis project Ga0137378, IMG submission 104813) | Vadose zone soil microbial communities from Sagehorn Ranch, Mendocino, California, USA - Sage2_L_60_16 metaG | ecosystem: Environmental > Terrestrial > Soil > Vadose zone | place: USA... | reverse complement strand
TCGTCTCGTCAACATCGATTGTTCCCGCTCCGCTCTGCCGCCCGCTCTCGCGGGCTGACGTTCTCTTTTTCCAATGGTCCCTGGGGTTGCGCTGCGCTCCACCCCAGGCTTTATGCTGCCACCCGCTTCGCGGGTTAATTGCTCGTCCCCTTGCCCGTGTATGGCTTCGGATTTACCACCGCGCCTGGTCTGATCTTTTGTGCCCCTTCCACAACTACGGACTCGCCGGCTTTCAATCCGTCTTCGATAATCCACATTGAGCCGGTGCGGTCGCCAACTTTGACCGCGCGCATTTCAATCTTGTTATCGCCGCCTACCACGGCGACCTGATAACTACCCTGCAACTCACTGACGGCGCGCTGCGGAACAAGCAAGGCGCCGGTTTTCGTTGAGGTCGCAGCGCGGACCCGACCGTACTGTCCCGGCCGAAGCACGTTTCCCGGATTAGGGAATATTCCGGCCAAACGGATCGCTCCGGTCTTTGGATCGACCTGGCGGTCCGCAAAGAAGAAACTTCCTCTTTGTGGATAGCTGGCGCCGTCGGCGAGGATTAATTCAAGCTCGATCTGAGCCACGCTTCCTCCCTGTTGCGCTTCAATCAGGTTGCGCTTGGTGAAATTCAAATACTGCTGCTCGCTGAGGGTGAAAAAACCTTGATCGGATCGACGGTCGAAACCGTGGTCAGCGGAGCACTCGTAGTGCTGATCAAGTTTCCGACCTGCGCCTGAGCAATGCCGGCAATTCCATCGATGGGCGAGATGATCCGAGTGAAACCCAAATTAAGCTCTGCCGTCATCACCGTTGCTTTGGCGTTTTCAATTTGACCCTTTGCTGTCGCAATCGCCGCCTTCGCTGTTCCAATTTGAGCGTTGGCTGCGCGAAGTTGCGCGCGCGCCGTTTCGACTCCGGCCCTGGCCGCCTCGACTTGAGCTTTAGCAACGACGTTGGCCTGCACGGCATTGTCGAGATCCTGCTGCGTGACCGCTTTCTGCTCAGCCAGTGGTGCGTACTTGTTTACATCGAGCTGAGTCTTAATCTGATTGGCCTGTGCCTGGGCAAGCTGCGCCTGCGATTGCAGGATCTGACTGTTGGCCTGCGCGACTTGCGCCTCTGCCTGCGTAACCTGGGAGTTGGCCTGCTCAAGTTGCCCTTGAAACTGCGCCACCTGGCCGTTGGCCTGGTCCCGAGCGGCTTGAAATGGCCGCGGATCGATCTCAAACAACAACTGCCCCTTCCGCACAAAGGAGCCCTCTTTGTAGTCTTGGCGCAGCAGATATCCTGTCACCTGTGCCTTGATATCCGCGTTCACCATTCCATCAGTCGTCCCAATCCATTCGCTGTAGACGGGAACGTCCCGCTGTTCGACCCTGGCTACCTCGACATCGAGTGGTCGCGGCGCGGCCTGGATCGCCTTGCTCGATCGTCCGGCAACAATGAGAGAGGCAAGGATCACAACGATCGCGCCAATGATCGTCGAGATTAATACTTTGTGTTTCGGCCAAATCCTTTGTAGTCCCGTTGACATAGAAACCTTATCACCCCTTACTCTTGTTTCAATTTCGGAAGTTGCCTTCTGCTTTCGTAGATCCAATCAGATTTGCGCCATTCCACCGTCGACAAACAGCTCAATACCGGTGATAAAACTGCTGTCATCCGACGCCAGAAACAAGGCGGCTTTCGCGATCTCGTCAGGTTGGCCCATCCGGCCAAGCGGCACCGCCGAAGCCAGGTTCGTTTTGAGCTGACCAAGTTCTTCTTTGGTGGCCGCCAGATTGTTGAGAATCGGAGTATCGATCGGACCGGGACTGATAGCGTTAACGCGAATTCCGCGCGACTTGAGATCGACCGTCCAGCCGCGGGCAAACGAACGCACTGCCGCCTTGGTGGCGCTGTAAACACTGAAAGCTTCGATCCCCTTGGAACCGGCAACTGAAGCGTTCAGAATTATCGAACCACCATCCTGAAAGAGCGGCAGAGCCTTTTGCACGGTGAAAAGCAAACCTTTCACGTTGATGCTGAACGTTTTCTCAAACTGTTCTTCCGTGATTTCGCCGAGCGGGGCGAATTCACCGCCGCCGGCATTGGCGAACAATACGTCAATGCGCGGTTCGTGTTGCTTCACCCGGGCGTACAATCGATCGATATCTTCGAGATTCGACACGTCGCCCTGAACGCCGATGGCATTCTTTCCGATCTGCTTAACTGCGGCATCAAGCTCGTTCTGACGGCGACCAGTGATGAATACCTTTGCCCCTTCCGACGCAAACATCTGTGCTGCTGCCAGGCCGATTCCGCTGCTGCCCCCCGTGATCACTGCGACTTTTCCTTCTAGCTTGCTCATATCTGCTGGTTCCTCTTCCTGCTGGTTAAATGAAAATCACAAAGAGTGGGCGGACTTGCGCCAGGAGACCCACATCACCCTCAAGCCCACCCACTCTCGCTCACAGGCCTGCCCCCCTCGATCCCGGCCTGTGTTTGGGACTGACGGCTTTTCCCGTCAACCTTCATTGCTACGACAACACACTTCATGTGGACGGGTACCCGCAACAGCCTTGCCACACCAGCGCCGGACTGGCTGCCGAGCGTTTACTCTCTATTTTATTAACAGTTGTATGAGCTGGGAGTTAGTACTTAGCTAATGAACACTACCGCAGTTTGTGACGATATGCGGCCAGGTGACGAGCTATGGTCACACCGATTGTGGCTGCGGGCGAGTAATGCCGAGCTTGCGCATTCGGTGATTGAGAGTAGTGCGGTTCAGCCCGAGACGCGAAGCGGCGCCGGTAGGACCGCCAATCACCCAATTTGATTCGCCAAGGATACGAAGAATGTGATCGCGCTCAACTTCTTCAAGCGTTGTCGATCCGTTTATATGATTTGCCACTTTGCCCGAATGCTTCAGCTCGGCAAGCGGTATCTCGAGACTGGAACCGCGCGACAGGATCACACCGCGCTCGACAAGGTTTTGCAATTCCCGGATGTTTCCCGGCCAGTGATAGCTCGTCAGCGCGGCCATCGTCTCTTTCGGAATGCTCTCGATTCGCCTGTTCATCTGCTGAGCGAACTTGTGTGCAAAGAAGTGAACCAGCAGAGGAATATCTTCGGGACGCTCCCGCAGCGGCGGTACGATAATCGGAAAAACATTTAGACGATAATAGAGGTCGCTGCGAAATTTCTTTTCGGCGACTAGTTCGGCGAGATCACTATTGGTAGCAGCCACGACACGAACCGATACCCGAAGCGTGCGCGAGCTGCCTAATCGCTCGAATTCCTGCTCCTGCAGTACCCGAAGGAGTTTCGATTGCAGCTCGAGCGGGATGTCCTCGACCTCATCAAGAAAAATGGTCCCCTGGTTCGCCAGCTCGAATCGTCCGACGCGTCGATCAATCGCGCCGGTAAAAGCGCCCTTCTCGTGACCAAAGAACTCGCTTTCAAGCAAACCGGTCGGAATCGCGGCGCAATTCACCTTGACCAAAGTTCGTTCGCGGCGCTGGCTCAAATTGTGAATGGCGTGGGCGATCAGTTCTTTGCCAGTGCCGGTTTCACCATAGATCAGTACTGTCGATTCAGTAGCTGCAACCGTTTCGACGTCCTGCAAAACGCGCTTAAGCGCCGGGCTGTTGCCAATGATCTCTTCGAAGTTGTATTCCGTGCGGATCTCTTCTTCCAGGTAGAGCTTTTCTTCTTCCAGCTTGTTTTTCAGCGTTTCGATCTCGCGATAGGCGAGGGCATTCTCGACCGCAATCGCCACTTGCTTGGCGACTTGCCCGAACAGTTCGGCGTCCTCCTGAGAAAAGGCGTTTTCACGCAGGCTCTTGATGCTCAGGACACCAAGCGCCCGATCGCGAAAAAGGAGCGGCGCCGTGCAACCGGATTTAAGACCAGAACTGATCATGCGAGCGTCCCCAGTCTGGCGGTAATCGCTCAAGACAGGTTCACGCGTGGTAAAGGCCAAACCCGCTGGTGTCCCTTCGAGTGGAATGATTTCCCCTGCCGCGCACGGTTCCTCGTGAGCCGGAAAGTCCAGGGCTGTCAGGCGAAGTTGCTTGAGCGACTCGTCGTAAAGCGCCAGCGCTGCCGCATCGTGAGGCATTACCGTGTTCAGACAATGAGAGATGGCCGATAACAACTCCCGCAGGTTGAGATTGGAGACCAGTGTGTTGTTGATCTCCAATAGCAGTTGGGAACGATCACGTTCACGGGCGAGTTTATGCTGATGAAATTGGGCCTCGACGGCCACTGCAATCTGCGCGACTACCAGCTTTGCGAATTCGAGATCGAGTCGATCATAGGCGCCGGCCATCGGACTCCAGAAAGTCATAACGCCCAGTCGCTCGTGTGCGGTAGTCATCGGCAGGCTGCAAACTGCCTTAACCGGATGGTTAAGCAGGGTCTTGGCGACGGGAAAGCGGTTTTCCAATTCGAGATCGCGAACGACAACGGGTTCCTGATGCTGCCAAACCCAGCCGGCGATTGAGCCCTCCATCGGGACCTCAGTTGGTGCTTGCCACGGGGTGGGGTCGCAGGTTTCCAGAAGATGCAACCGCATGACGTTTCGAGATATGTCGTGGAGCAAGACGCCAAGGTGGCTAAAATCAAAAAGATTCTGCAGGCGGCAAGCAAGGTCGTGGAACAGTTCGGGTAACTCGCGATGTGAAGCTATTGCTTTCGAGAGCTCAAGCAGCGTTAGATATTTCTTCGTTTGTTCGTCGGCGACAGCAGCCTGACCGGTAGTGGTATTCACGTCTTCCTTCCCCCTGGACTAGACAGCGGAGCACAGCAATTTCTGACCAGAGTCTTTTTCAGCTTGGCTTAGAGCATACTTGACCGAATATCTTCGAGCAACTGTCCAGTGCGGTGACGATAGCTGGTCAGATGGCGAGATACGGTCACCCAGCCTTCACGGAGTCTTGGCCTGTCAACCGGAATTTGGCCATCGATATGGCCTTTGCGGTATGGCAAGCCAGTTGCGACACTACGTCTGCGGTAAAGGAGTAGGCTGTGCTAAGGATTACTACTCGGATTGACTCAGGGGCGACTCGGCTCGTGGTTGAAGGAAGGCTTGCAGGCGCCTGCGTCAGCGAACTCGAGAGATGTTGGCGAGTAAGTACGTCTAAGGAATCGCCAGAGGCGATTCTCGTTGACCTGAGCAGCGTCACTTTTGTTGATGCGTCCGGTAAACAACTCCTGGCGCATATGCATGGGCAGGGGATCAAACTCGTGGCTTCGGGATTGCTGTCGAGGTGTCTCATTGAAGAGATCGCCGTGCAGGCGCTTAGAGGAACGTGGCCGGATTCTTCAAGTAGTCAACCGAATCAATAGCTGTCGACTTCGACGACAGCTTTCGCAAACGCCTGGGAGCTTCCTGAGGCAGATTGTGCCCGACGCCGCCCTTTGAATAAGCAGGTGGGTTTAAAGCTCGGGATCAGCGAGATCACAGTGAGGCCCACCGAGGCAAGATGATGCAAAAGATGAAGGCCGACTCTCTCGCCGACTTGGTGAAAATGGCTGTGAGACTCCGCCTCGCACCTGCGAGGAACCCATGGCACGTTTTACCGGAGCACCGATAAAAGTAACGAGCACTACTGCGCGCCCACTGGCGGCATTCAAGACCTCCACCATCTCGCACGCTAATCAGAGAGCCGGTCTTGAGATTCCAGTTAGGAATCTCAAACGGGTGCCAGTTTGATCTTCTGGCTTGCCCAGCCTAATTCGACTAGAATGAGACGCTTTATCCATTTGCAGTTGCGGTTCTGAATAGCACCTTCCGCTGGACCACCGAAGTGACCATTCCTTTCGGGCTGCCGCAGTGATTTTGGAGTGCGGTGACTTCTCACCGCTTTGATTGAGTCAGGTTGCGCTCAGGAGAGATCGAGGAAATCCGGTAACCGCAAAAGGAAAAGCCGCGACAAGCGCAGCACTCCAAACATGAAACGATGCCCCCAATGCAATCGCGTTGAGAGTGACGAGACATTGAAGTTTTGTCGCGTCGACGGTACGCCACTGACTGTGAGTACCGCGCTCGAGTCTGAATCAGCGACGATGGCGCTTCCCGCTTCTGGCCCCATCGAGGAAGTAACGACTGGCCGACTGCGCAACGCTCCCTCCATTGCCGTGTTGTCATTCGTCAACATGAGCGCCGACCCGGAGAACGAGTATTTCTGCGATGGCCTGGCGGAAGAACTGCTCAACGCGCTCGCTAAGATTGAAAACTTGAAGGTGGCCGCGCGCACATCTTCATTCTCGTTCAAAGGCAAGAACGTTAACGTCGATGAAATCGGCCGCGCCCTGCATGTCAACACTGTGCTGGAAGGCAGCGTCAGAAAATCAGGCAATCGGCTACGCATCACCGTTCAGCTTGTTAACGCCACTGATGGATATCATCTCTGGTCAGAGCGCTACGACCGCGAGATGCAAGATATTTTCGACGTCCAGGACGAAATCACTCTGGCAGTAGTCGATGCGCTGAAGTTGAGACTGTTGGGTGACACAAAAGAGGCGGTGCTAAAGCGCCATCACACGAAAGACTCTGCAGCTTACCAGGCCTATCTGAAAGGGCGGGCTTTGCTGTACCAGCGAGGTCTCAGTATTCCCAGGGCGATCGACTGCTTCACACAGGCAGTGTCTCTCGATGGCGAGTACGCACCGGCCTGGGCGGGGTTGGCAGACGGATATACCACGTCCGGGTATTCGGGATTCAAACCGGCGACCGAGGTGATGCCCCGCGCACTCGAGGCGGCGCGACGAGCGCTCCAATTGGATCCGGATCTCGCCGAGGCACACAATGCATTCGCGTGCGCCACGTTACTGTACGACCTGGACTACGATCTTGCAGAGCAGGAGTTCAAACGGGCGCTCGAACTCAATCCCAACTATCCGCAGGCCCGAGCCTGGTATGCATTGTTCCTCCTGCAGTGGATTGGGGGGCGTGATCAGGAAGCCCGCGACGAGCTTTTGCAGCTGCTTCAAATCGACCCACTGTCCGGCTATGCAAACGTCATCCTCGCCTTCTCGGGCATTAGCGGTGGTCGTGTGTCGGAGGCCGTGGAACATGCTCGGCGCGGAGTCGAGCTCGATCCGAATTCGTACCTGGCTCATTGGAGTGTCTCGGTCGCCCTGGCGTGCGACGCTCAATATGAAGAGGCCGCCGCGGCGGCAGAGCGGGCACTTGCCATATCCGGACGTCACAGCTGGGCGCTCACGACGCTCGTCTCGATCTACGCGGCGTGGGATAAACTCGACAGCGCGCGCGCCGTGTACCGCGAATTGGAGGCGCGTAGTGTGCGCGAATACATTCAGCCCGCGATGCTGGCACCCGCAGCCGCCGCCGTGGGAGAAATGGATCGAGCGATCGCGTTTGCGCAGCAAGCGCTCGACGACAAAGATCCGTTGTTTGTAATGCTGGCGCGAACGTGGCCAGACTATGGCCGGCTCCGCGCAGATTCCAGGTTCCTCGGGATAGTCAGTCACCTGGCCCTTCCGGGGTGGAGCATGGCTCCATGAGGGCGGCGTAATCCTGCTAGATCGAGGCCGCCATCGGTGCGGGCTGGATTTATTGAAAGGAGCTACCTAAGACTGTAAGTCATTGGATTATGAGTGAAACGCTGGGCGGCAATTTAACAATCTCGCATTACCGCGTCGTCTCCAAACTCGGGGCGGGCGGAATGGGCGAAGTCTATCTCGCGCAGGACACATCGGAATTGGGCCGGACCGTGGCGCTCAAGATCCTGCCCGCCGAAGTTGCCAGAGACAAGGATCGTTTGCAGCGCTTTACTCAGGAGGCGCGCACCGTCTCGAATCTCAATCATCCCAACATTCTCACGATACACGAATTCGGTCAGACTGATTCTGCCTGCTTTATGGCGACCGAATATGTCGATGGGGTAACGCTACGAGAGCACCTTTCCAAGCGACGTTTGAGGTTGGTCGACGTTTTGGATGTGGCGATTCAGATCGTTGCCGCGCTCAATGCGGCCCACGAAGCCGGCGTTACTCATCGCGACCTCAAGCCCGAGAATGTGATGGTCCGCCGTGACCAGATCGTGAAGGTACTCGACTTTGGGCTGGCGAAACTGACGGCAACTTCGTCGAACAAGCAGATCGACTCTGAAGCCGGCACTAAGGTATTTGTGCAAACGGAGCCCGGGCTGGTGATGGGGACCGTCAGTTACATGTCGCCCGAGCAATCAGTCGGAAAGGGCGTAGATCCACGCACAGATATCTGGAGCGTCGGTGTCGTGCTGTACGAGATGATAGCCGGATGCGTGCCCTTTCAGGGAAAGGACATTCACCGGCAGATCATCGCCATCCAGGAAACGGAGCCGGCGCCGCTTTCACAGTCAGTCGAAGGCGTGCCGGATCGTTTGGAAGAGATTGTGGCCAAGTGTCTGGCCAAGGATAAAGATGAACGCTATCAGACGGCGAAGGACTTGCTGATTGATCTGCGAAACCTCAGACGCAAGCTGGATGTCGATGCTGAAATTGAACGCACCGTAGCGCCTGGACTAAGGAACCCGAGCGGTGGCTCAACGGGCGCGAGCAGGCAAGGTTCGCAAATAAGCGCCGGAGCAACAAGCGCGGTCCAGGTTTCTACTCTATCCAGCGCCGAGTATGTCGTCACAGGAATCAAACGGCACAAACTTGCCGCGGCCATTGTTTTGGTGCTCATTGCCGGAGGCGTCGGCCTCGGTCTCTTTATGCGCGCGCGGAACACGGAAGGCCCGATTGAATCCATTGCCGTCCTGCCTTTCGAGAACAAGAGCAACGCTGCTGATACCGAGTATCTCTCCGACGGACTGGCAGAGTCGCTGATTTATCGTCTTTCCCAGGTTCCCAATCTGAGAGTCAGCCCCACAAGTTCCGTCATGCGTTATAAAGGCAAAGAGACGGACGTGAAAACAATCGCCGGTGAACTCGGCGTCAGTGCCGTGATGACCGGGCGTATAGCCCAGCGCGGCGATAATCTGACTATCAGCATCGAATTGGTTGATGTGCGAAATAACAGATTGGTCTGGGGTGAACAGTACGATCGAAAGATGTCGGACCTCCTGGCAACGCAGCGTGAGATCGCCGCGACCATCACACAGAAACTGCAACTAAAACTTGCGGGCAACGAGACAAAAGGTATCACCAAGCGCTACACCGACAACAACGAAGCTTATCAACTTTATCTGAAAGGCCGTTTTTATTTTGCACGGCGAACAGATCAAGATATTCGGCGAAGTATCGAGCTTTTCCAACAGGCGATAAAGCTAGACCCCAACTTCGCCCTGGCCTACGTGGGCGTATCGGAATCGTATAACGTTATGCCGTCGTATCCGTATATGTCGCCTAACGAGGCTAATCCGCTGGCTAAGGCGGCTGTGGCCAAAGCTCTGGAGATTGACCCGGACCTCCCTGAAGCCCATACAGTTTCAGGAATGATCGCCGCGACCTATGATTGGGATTGGGTCAAAGCCGAACGCGAATTCAAGCGTTCGCTCGAGCTCGACCCAAATCTCGCGATCACACATTATCGCTACGCATGGACTTACTTAAGCCCGATGGGACGGCACGACGAGGCGATCGCGGAAATGAAGCGGGCGATGGAACTGGAGCCGCTCTCCCTGGTGCAGGGTGCTAATTTTGCGGCGGTTTATTTGTACGCACGGCAGTTCGATAAAGCATTGGACCAAGCCAAAAAGACTTACGATCTGGACCCGAGCATGGTTACAGGGCAAAACTGGATTTGTCACGCCTATGACGCAAAAGGAATGTACGTGGAGTCGCTTGCGATCTCGGAGAAGACCTCGCATTCAAATTTTTCACTCCTCGCCGCCTTGGGTTACGCCTATGCGAAAAGCGGCCGACGGAAGGAAGCCGAAGCCGTGATAAACCAATGGAAAGAATTCGAAAAAACGAAATACGTAGCGAACTATTGGGTAGCCATAGTCTATGCGGCGCTTGGAGACAAGGAGGCGGCATTTGCCGAACTCGAAAAGGCCTATCGAGCACACGACTGGTTCCTGCAGCGAATCAAGACCGACCCTTTCATAGATACGCTCCGCGACGATCCGCGGCTTAAGGATTTAGTTCAGCGCATCGGTCTGCCGGAATAATTGATGAATAAAGCATAGTTAAACCTTCTTCGGAAAGGTAACAAATCAGATTATGAACCATGACGACAGCGACAAGAGTGCCCACGAACAAGAGTGGCCCGACGCGCTGGATGCGATGGTGGCCGCGCCCGAACATCATGCAGTCCTGCTTGAGAACGAGCGAGTGCGGGTGCTGGATTCCCGCATCAAGCCCGGCGACACGGTTCCGGTGCACACGCATCGCTGGGCGAGTGTCCTCTACATTCTTGGCACGACCGATTTCGTTCGCTACGATACCGAAGGCAAAGCCGTCTTCGATTCCCGCACCGCAGCGTCGAACCTCGAGACGGGAGCGGTGACGTGGTCGCCTCCGCTGCGCGCACACTCGGTGGAAAATGTCGGCAATACAGAGATTCGCGTCATCAGCGTAGAATTGAAAGACTAGCGACGAAAAAGGAAGACGGTGAAGGCATAGCACTCCAAATGAAACGCTGCCCCGCATGTAATCGCGTTGAGACTGACAACGCACTCGCATTCTGCCGCGTGGACGGCGCAACGCTGGTAAGCGATTCGTCCCAAGTTCACGGTGAGGCAGGAACCGCGAGGCTTGGCTCTCCGTCGGCAGCGACTGAGATTGAGACCAGCATTCTTCCGCACACGACCGATGCTGAGATGAGCCGCGGCACGGCTCCGACGACCGTGCTCGCCGCGCCGCCACCAGTCACGACTGCTGCGTTAGCCAAACCAAAGCGCCGGAGGATTGGAATCGCGATTGTCGTAATTGCAACCGCAGTGGTTGCCGCAGCAAGCGCCGTGGTTGTTGATTCTTACCTTTCAAGGAAAGACCATGGCTCGATCCAATCCGTCGCCGTGATGCCCTTCGTCAATGAAAGCGGCAATGCGGACGTTGAATATCTCTCAGACGGCATGACCGAAACGCTGATCGGTAGTCTGTCGCAACTGCCGAATCTGAATGTCAAAGCGCGTTCGTCAGTGTTTCGTTACAAAGGTAAGGCGACCGATGCAAAGACGATCGGCAAAGAACTCAACGTGCAAGCAATTCTGAACGGTCGCGTCGTCCAACGCGGCGACCAATTAACGCTGAGTCTGGAATTGATAGACGCGCAGACGGAAAACGTGATTTGGAGCGAGCAATACAATCGGAAACAAACCGAGCTTGTTTCGCTCCAGAGCGAGATCGCTCGCGATGTCTCGAGCAAACTCAAAGCCAAACTGTCAGGAACGGCCAAGCAGAAGTTAGGGAAGACTTATACGACAAACGCGGAAGCCTACAGACTTTATCTGCAAGGACGTTTCTACTGGAACAAGCGCGAGGAGAAAGATTTTCGGCAGGCGGTGGACTACTACAATCAAGCGATCGCGCTCGACCCGAATTATGCTTTGGCTTACGCGGGTCTTGCCGATACTTATGCGCTGCTTTCCAGTTTTGGCTTTGCGCCTCCAACCGAAGCGGTGCCGAAAGCGCGCGAATTCGCCAATCGAGCATTGTCCCTGGATGACAGCATGGCAGAACCGCACACTACTCTTGGCTATGAGCTGCTCCAATATGACTACGATTTTGCGGGGGCGGAACGAGAATTTAAGCGGGCGATTGAACTAAATCCAAACTACGCGACCGCGCATCAATGGTATGGGGAAATGCTCATCGACGCTGAAAGGTTTGCAGCGGCTGCTGGAGAAATTCGGCGAGCGTTAGAAATTGAGCCGCTTTCGCTCCCAATCAACTGGGACTATGGCCGGTTTCTTTATATGTCCCGACGATATGACGAATCGCTCGCGCAACATAAGAAAACAATTGAATTGGATCCCGGCTTTGCTCGGGCGCACCGCACTCTGGCTGAGGTCTATCGGGTAAAAGGCGACTATGCTAACGCCCTCGAAGAACGAGCGAGATTCTTCGACCTGGTCGGGCAACCGCAGAATGCAGCATTGATTCGAGCAACGTTTGCAAAAGAGGGTTGGCTCGGATTTGCGCGACTGGTGACCGCGGAAAACTCGCCGCTAAGGGACAGCAACAATAATTGGGTGATCGCAAAAGCCTATTTGGATCTCGGCGAGCGAGACAAAGCATTTGCGGAATTAAACAAAGCCTACGAGAATCGCATCTCCAGTTTGTGCTGGCTCAAAGTTGAGCCACAGTTTGACCCTTTGCGATCCGATCCCCGCTATCAGGAGCTATTACGAAAAATGCGCTTTCCGCAGTGAGCTTGAACGACATGAATCAAGCACTCGAGGCCAATACCATTCTGTCGCATTACCGCATCGTCTCCAGGATCGGCGCGGGCGGTATGGGTGAAGTGTATCTGGCCCAGGACACCAGACTCGATCGCCATGTCGCCATCAAATTCCTTAACGAAGAATTCAGCAAGAATTCCGACAAGCTGAATCGCTTTATTCAGGAAGCCAAAGCCGCGTCCGCGCTAAATCATCCGAACATCCTGACCGTTCATGAGATCGGCGAGGTTGACGGCAAAAACTATATCGCGACCGAATTGATCGACGGCAAGACTCTGCGAGCGCACCTCTCCCAAACGGAATCGCTTCAACTAAGTCAGATCCTGAAAATCGGCGTGCAGATTTGCGAGGCGCTGTCGGCGGCGCATCACGCGGGCATTATCCATCGCGACATCAAGCCCGAGAACATCATGATCCGCAGCGATGGTTATGCAAAGGTGTTGGATTTTGGACTGGCGAAATTGTCAGAACCCCGGCCTGCCGTAGCGACCGGGTCTGCGGGGAGCGAGGATGCCACACGGCTACAGATAAATACCAGTCCCGGAGTGGTTATGGGAACGGTCTCCTACATGTCGCCGGAGCAAGCTCGCGGAAAAGACACGGATACCCGTACCGATATCTGGAGCCTTGGCGTTGTCCTCTATGAAATGGCGGCGGGCAAGGTGCCATTCAGTGGAGAAACCGTCAATCACACGATCGTCTCGATCATCGAAAAAGAACCGGTTCCTTTGGAGAATGTGCCGGGCGAATTGCAACGCATCGTTCGCAAGTCGCTGACGAAAGATGTGGATATGCGGTATCAGTCGGCGCGCGACCTTTTGATAGACCTCAAGACTTTGCAAAGAGAGTTGGACATCCAGGGCGAGCTTGAACGTTCGATCATTCCGAATCGGGAACAAACCGGGGAATCCGGCAAAGAAAGCGAGACGAGAGCATACACACAGAAGTCAGTCGAGGAGACCAGAGAAGGACAAAGTGCAAAAGCCACCCAAAATGTAACCACTTCTTCGAGCCTCGAATATGCCGTCACTCAGGCGAAGAGTCATAAATTGGTCTCAACGATCGTTGGACTCTTGCTGTTCGGAGTGATTTCGGCCGCCGCCTATTTTGCGTTCTTCTCTAAAGCAAGTTCGAAGCAGATCGAATCTATCGCCGTGATGCCGTTTGTCAATCAGAGCGGCAACGCAGATTCAGATTATCTTTCGGACGGCCTTGCCGAATCACTCATTTACCGGCTTTCGCAGTTGTCGAACCTTAAAGTAAGCCCCAGAAGCTCAGTCTTTCGCTATAAAGGGAAAGAGATCGACGCGGAAAAGGTGGGCGGTGAGCTCGGCGTTGACGCGGTCATGTCCGGACGTATTGTGCAGCGCGGCGATAGTCTGACGATAAGCGTTGATCTGGTTGACGTGCGAAACAAGAAAACGCTGTGGGGCGAGCAGTACGAACGAAAGATGTCTGACCTGCTGGCAACGCAGCGCGAGATCGCATCGGCCATTACCGAAAAACTGCAATTGAAACTTTCGGGTAATGATGCCAAAGGTTTGACCAAAAGCTATACCAATGACAACGAGGCCTACCAGCACTACCTGCAGGGACGCTTCTTTTGGAATAAACGTACTGGTGAGAACATAAAAAAGGCGATCGAGCAGTTTAGGGCGGCGGCGAACAAAGATCCGGGATTCGCTTTGGCCTATGCGGGGCTCGCCGATTGTTATGTCGTAGCGTCAACCTACACCGGAAGTCGGGCGAGCGAAACACTGCCGCCTGCGAAGGCCAATGCGTCGCGGGCAATCGAACTGGACGGCTCGCTCGCCGAGCCCCACGCAGCACTCGGAATGATCAACTGGTTCGAGTGGAATATGTCCGGGGCGGAAACTGAATTCAAGCGGGCCATCGAGCTGAACCCAAACTATCCCACGGCCCATCATTGGTATTCCCGGTTCCTTCGCGCTGTCGGCCGATCGGATGAGGCTTGGGCGGAGATCAAGCGGGCACAGGAGCTTGATCCGATGTCGCTCGTTATCCTGAACAACATCGCGGAAAATTATATAGAGCGAGGCGATCCGAAGGCGGCCACCGATGAATGCAAACGAATGATCGAACTCGATTCCAGTTTCTGGGCCGCTCACCAGACCCTTGGCATCGCCTATCTAAAACAAGACAAAAACGCCGAGGCTCTGGTGGAGGCTCAAAAGAGCATTGATCTATCTAATCGTTCCAACGCTTCGCTTGCCTTGCTGGGTTATGTTTACGCTCGATCGGGAAAGCGGAACGAGGCGCAGGCCGTGATCAGAGAACTCGAAGAAAAATTCGTGCAGCAGCAGGCGGACGGACGTGACCTTGCCGTCGCATATGCCGGTCTCGACGACAAGGATCAGGTTTTTGCCTGGCTCGAGAAGGCGTTTCAATACCGCAGCTTTTTCCTTACGGGGTTGAAGTTGGAGCCGTTACTCGATTCGGTTCACAGTGATCCTCGTTGGAGTGATCTGCTCCGGCGCGTCGGCCTGCACCACTAAAACGCTCGCGTCCGATCATTCGCATCCGCGGGCATCCGCGTTAATTTGCGGCTACATTTATTCCGTCGGCTACTGCCCCGGAGCAGCAATGAGTGTTAGCCAACGACGTTAGTCCTGCTTACGGGAGTCGGGTAGCTCCAAGAGAAAACCTTTTCTGGCAATAGCGTTAACACACGAAGTATCCAATCCTGTGGTAGTCCCCCGATTGATAAAGCTGACGACGAGATTATCGATACAATCGAGTCCGTTCAGACCGTTGAAGCCATGACCGCCATGAGGCACGATTACATGAAGGCTGTGAGAAAGATATTTCGCAGCCGTGTCGCCGTACATGGGTGGAGTCACGGGGTCCCATTGGCCTGTGAGAATCAGTGCGGGCACGTCAGCGCGGGTAGGCTCAGCGTAGTCTTTGGGAATATTTCCTCGCCGCCAGAGGGCGCAGGCTGCGCGCTGCTGACGTAGACGATAGTCGCCGAGAAGTGTGTTCACTCCATTGCGCTCGCCCTCGCCTGGCTTGATCATCGGCAAGTCTTCCGCACAGGTCACCGACAAATACATGCCGTTGCTGCCGGTTGCCACAATCTGTTGGCGAAAAGAAATCGCGGCTTCTGCGAACGGCATGAAGTTGCCTTGCGCAGCCAGGTGCATGAAGAGTGGAATACGACTCGCCGCAGCTGGTTGATACAGCATGTAGCGAATAGCTTCGGTGGTGAGATCGCGCGAAAGACTGATGCGAACACTTTCCTTTTGACGCTTTAGCTCAACTTCGACCGGACCGCGCAGTAATCTTTCGAGCACACTCCTGGCTTCTGCCCGCAAGTCGGGAAAGGCGGCGCGACAGGCGTCGTCTGCGGCGCAGTCAGCCATCACACCGTCCAAAGCCCGCTCTGTATGCTGCGGAAAGTCACGCGGCATGAACTGATTGGTTGGTGAAACACCGTGCAGGATAATCGCCCGAACCCGGGTTTGGTGAAGCTTAAGGTAGACCTGGGCGGCGCGCGTCCCATATGAACCGCCGATGATATTGATTTGCTTGTAACCCAGTGCCGCACGCACATCGTCCAGGTCATCCATCGCAATGGGGGTTGTGTAAAGTTTGAGGTTGGCTTTGGGTTCCAATTGTTCGCGACACTTGCGCACGGCTTCAAGAGGAAAATAATCACCCAGATAGCTGCGCAAATCCGCAGGGTTGAAAAGATCGC
>Ga0137378_10002398_pt1 | contig 16060 bp, 14 predicted proteins | sample SagtaG_21_FD_104813 | JGI IMG/M metagenome (GOLD analysis project Ga0137378, IMG submission 104813) | Vadose zone soil microbial communities from Sagehorn Ranch, Mendocino, California, USA - Sage2_L_60_16 metaG | ecosystem: Environmental > Terrestrial > Soil > Vadose zone | place: USA... | reverse complement strand
TGGCGACCAACATCGCGCAGCGCGACCTTGTACTCCCCGCTCGCCTCGCGACAAAGCTCATCTTCCGCTTTGGCACCAGCCCGGAAAAAGGGGCAAAGACCTCCCTCTACCTGGCTACTTCACTCGACGTAGAGGGCGTTACAGGCAAGTACTTCGAAAAGAGCGTTCCCAGAAAATCAACGCCGCTTTCCTACGATGAGTCGTTGCAGCAGCAACTCTGGAAGGTGTGCGCGCAATTGACCGGCTTAACAAACGAAGCGATTCAAAGTACGAAGTAATTTTGTCATTCAAAGGAGATGTTTCTATGGCAATAACACCAATGACACTCTCAATCACCTAAAAGGAGATGAGTTTCTCAGTGACTTCGCTGGTGTGGCCTGTCCCGCCTGGAACCCTCTCTACTGAAGAGGTGGTTGACCCATTGACTCACCAAGACAACATGCACCCGTTAGGATGCACGGGGCGTGCCTGCCCTGCTACTACGCCTGGACGGGCCAGGACGTAGATACGTGACCGAACGAGGAAACGTCACCTGTTGATTGTAGGCCAGCCGGTGCATGTTGATGCTGCCGACCACGTCTCGGTGTCCCTTGAAGCCACATTTCCTGCATTTCCATACTCTACCTTTGGGCTTGTGTCGATGCCTGCATACCGGACACTGGCTGGATGTTCCTCGTTCTGAGCCAGTGAAGCTCTCGATGCGGGCCTGTTCGCTTTTGTGGGTGAGATAGTTGATATCCTTACCATACTCCCATTGTGCCATGCGCTGGTTGTGATAGCGTCCTTTGTTCTCTTGTCGGACTCCATGTGGGTTGCCAATGAAGAGAGTGCCGACCTGCTCTCGCTTGCAGAAGTCGATCACCTGCCGGGTCGCTTTATGGCGCAGATCGCGCACGCGGCGCTCGATCCGGCGTGCCATCTTGTTCTTCGCCCGTTGGAGCTTATACCAAAGGCGGGAGTATTTCTGGCAGCGGGCTTGTTTCTTCGCCAGTCGCCGGTGCCGTATGTTGCGCTGGCGTTTGAGACTGCGTATCCCACGGCCTGAGATGACGATGGCCGCCCCGGTGTTGGTGGTCACAGCCGCCAGGTGGATCTCTCCCAGGTCCACCGTCGCTTTGTTCTTGCCAGGGGCTTGATCGGCTTGTGGAACCTCTATGCAGACGTGCAGTTCAAAGCCATTGTTCCAGACCAGCGTACAGGCCCCGCTATTCTCAGGCAGGTCCAAGTGCAGGACCAGCGAGGCGCGTCCACGTCCCATGGGCAGTACGACCCGCCCGCGTTCTCTGCTCACCGCTTGCGCAGGCCAATGGACGGGGTAGAACCGTTTCGTCTTCCAGGGGTATTTCATGCGCATCTTGGGGTGGCTGGCACGCAGTTTGCGTGTGGTTTCGATGTTAGCGAGAAAGGCATGCACCACCATCTGCACCGATTGACTATGCAGGGCAAAGCGTCCCTTGGTCACCCGCTGTAGGTCGTCTTGCCCAGGCCACCGACTCTGCATGGTGCGTGCGGCTTTGTGCAACTCACAACAGGCATTCCACACCGCTGCTGCTTCCATCTGCGCGGCTTTGAGGCGCTGAAAGAGCGTTGGCGAGAGATGGTCGAGCCGGTAGATTCTGACCGTGTGCATGGCAACTCCTATCTACACTCCAACAAGGATCACAAACTTGATATGATAGGGATCTGGGAGGGTCTGTGATTGCGTGATTGTTGCCTGGGACACAACACCCGTTTTGAGGAGATATGCTCTCGCTTGCGCTGGCGTGTCTCCTGTGATTTGCTCTGCCAGGTATTGTTCGTAGTCACTTGTAAAGACATACTCCCATGAACCGCTACAGCGAACAAGAAAAGGTGAAACACTCATAACACTTGTTCGTACACCGCTAACTAACTCGTACTTCTTTCCTGGTCGTGTGGTAGTAAAAGCTGTGACTGCTTTCTTCTGGAGCGCATCCTGGCTGTAGGCAATTGCGCTACATGTCTTTATGGCTTTCACTGTAACCTTTTGCGTCTCTTCTCCGATACCGTGATCGGCGGATGCAGTGAATACACAGTTAGTAGGAGTCACTTCCTCACCTGGGGCAATTCTGAAAGCCTGGGGAATTGCCTGTGTCAGCTGCTGTTGCAACTTCGAGGTCAAGGTATCGAGATCACGCTGTGCGACTGCCTGGTAGCCCCTGGCGTCTTGTCCGTGAGAAAACGGGCTCGTATTTTTGACCGAGACCCCGTTCACAAACGTCGCATTGATATCATATGCGGCGATGTTGCCTGACGATCCCGCTACTACTGCAAGGGCGGGAATGGTGACGGCTTCATCAGTCACCATTTTTACACCGTCTGCACCTGCGAAGACGGTTCCTCTGGGGATGGTTTGTTGCGTAAAGAGGCCATTGTAAAGGGTCAAGGTTCCTGTAGCAGGTCTCGCTTCCTGGTGGCCGTGTCCAGTGGTCTGTGCGGTCAAGGTCCTGGTGAGGGTAACGGGTGCAAGCTGCCGCGTTTGGAGGGGGATCGTGGTCGTGATTTGCAGAGATTTGTGAACAGGGAAGAGGGTAACGGTAACAACGGGTTGGTTGATAATGTTGAGAATACTGGTAACAAGCAAGGATAAGACAACAAGCAACACACAGAAAATAAAATGCCGCTCGACTATCTCCTCCTCTCTTGATCTGTGTTTGGGGAGTGGTTGAGTGGGGATCTCGGACACTGCACGCAGAAAAATCGCGTCGGGGCTATCGTCTTCGTCGTCTCCTGGCTGCCTTGCATCACTTGCAAGCGGTGTTAAGGGTTCGCTTTCCGGCTCCATTTGTGCTACTGCTGGTCGGGATTCTTGCTCTTCTGTTAGCTGCATGGTTGCCTCTCCTACCAGTGAGAAGCGGCAGCCATGCCGCTTCTCTCATGCTGTTACGGTTGCTGCTTGGTTGGGACAAACTTCGTCCCGTCGTTGAGAAACACGATCATATGATCGGAGCCTTGAAGATGGATATTCAGATCAGGCTTGCCGTCTCCGTTGCGGTCTTCAAAACTCACAGTCACCGGTGCGAGATCTTCCCCTGCACCAAACAGACGAGGGCCAATGTACACTTGCGCTTTACTGGCGTTCCCCCCAGGCACTTCCATCACCAGAATTTGACCGCTTAAATTCATGGCGATGAAGTGGCTCGGGTTCCTGGGGCTGTCACCATGGCCGACAACGGCGTCGGTCTGCCAGGTGCGCGGGCGTCCATAATGCCAGTCATCTTGCGTCACACCCCACCAACTACTCAGCGCGGAAAAAGTAAGCCAGCCGATGATCATAATGAACATCGCCAGCCCGACGAAAACGAGCCAGTGAAAGCGAGTCCGTTCCAGCCGTCGGGTTGGCTTTGCTGGCCGATAGATACGGCTGGTTGTTTTTTGCTTCTTGGGTGGCTCGTCGGCATAGTCTTGTTCCTCGTACTCGACCGCCTGGCGTCTTCCTGGTCGGATGATCTGTTGGGACAGATACGGCGCGTCTTCACCGTGTAAGCCTGGAGTATGCCCGACTCTGTGGGGGCTTGCTGGATAATACTCCTGCGTCTGTCGGGCGGCAACGTCTTCTGCGGTGGCGGTTCTTCGCCGCTCTACTGGTGGAAAAGGAGGTGGATAATGTTTATCCATGGTGCACCGCGCTTTCTGCCTGGACTGCATGCCTCGTACAGGAAAAGGGCTGCGCGTTTGCTGGCGGGATCGGTGTGCATCCTGGGCAATAGCCGTTCGTGCCGCACAGGGAACAGTGTTTGACGTCGGGCTGCTGCGTTGACTCCCAGGAATGACCGTAGTCCTGACAGAAGATAGGCATATCTTCAACGGAGTGCGCTGCCTTTGCCACTGGTGGAAACGAGGGGCCGGGTTGCTCTCTCATGCCTGCACCTCCTGCTGTGCTGCTGTCTGGTGCTGCTTGCGCCAGTCGGCGATGGAGGCGCTCACCTCGTCGGTGAGCTTCCACAGACGTTCTTGCTGGGTGCGGGCAGCACCAGACATGCGGCGCACTTCGTCCAGGTCGTCAGCTGTGAGTTCATCGGGGGTGAGTGTGTCGAGCGCGCAGGCCGCACGACTCCAATGATGGGTCGCGTCCTGAAGCGCACGGCCTGCCTGAGTGTACCAGTAGTCGGCGTCTTTGGGGTAGCGGCCTGGCTGCTGTTTCCAGGCCAGGGTGAAGCAGCGCAGGGCTTTGGTCTCATGGGAAAGCGCGAAAAAGGCGTGTCCAATCGCAGTGAGCGCTGGCACGCACTCGACCTGCTGGGCAAAGGTTGCCCACTCGTAGATGGGTTCAGCGAGCGGCATCCAGTAGGTACTCAGTTCACGCTGCATCTGGGTAGCCAGATCCGGGATGCGAGCGGGAGACAGCACACCCGTCAGAGTGATGGAGGGGAGGTTCATACATGTTTGCCTTTCTGTTAACGTCTTGCAAACATTGACAGGCGTGGTGAATCGTGGCATACTACCACTAGACCTTGAGCCTGTCCTGGCAGCATACATCTATCGACACAGGGATGCTGCTACTCTACAACAACGGGATAGGTAATTCCTGTTTGTGCTTTGAGGAGTTTGGCGACTGATACACAGCACGCAACAGCTTTACGCGGGGTCAAAGGGACGCTTAGCTGAGATAGGCTAAGCGTTTCTTACTGCTTCAAGGGTATCACCCCTTTCTTACAAGCCAACTGTCTTAACTTGACATGTATTTGTCTTGAAGTGTCCGATACATTACGAGAATATCATAGATATGTCAGAAGCATTACGAGAATCACGCTAAAAGTGTCGATTGTGTCGCATGTATCATGAAATCATTATAACGCGCAAAGTGTCGAATGTCAAGTGGTATTGACGAAAGTGCTGAGAATAATTATAATACCCCCATGATTGTATCTTGGAGGTGAATATTGTCTATCGAGGTCGATGGAGAAACGTATTTTACGGCGGCTGAAGCAGCGCGACAACTTAGTATTTCTCGCGATACATTTAACCGGAATGTTGCTCCTCGTCTACAGCAGTACACATTTGGAGTCTTGCGGCGCATTTACTACCGTCAATCTGACCTGGATCAGTTCAGAAGACCTCATCCTATAGAGCGAAACGGTCAAGATGACGGATAGGGGATCGCCAGATTGCTATTGCGGGCTGTCGTGTACCCAACCCGCGAGTAAGAGTTGAAAGGGCTTAACCTATGGCGGCAAAAGAGCGTAAGCAACCTCAACAGCTAGCGCAGAAGAGATACTACGTTGTACACGCTCGCATACCCCGAGGAAATGGGCGGCGCGATATTCTATATAAGCAAGGGAACCGGTAAGCGTATGCTCATACACGAAATCTATGCCGCGCACTCTGATGACGATATAAGAGTGTACCGTCGCAACGCAGAGAAGTGCAGGGTTATCCGTGAAATATGGGCTGACGGTGGGCAGGTGAAAAGGGAAATTGTTTTCGAGACAGATGATGAGTCCGAGGCATTCGCCTATGAGTGGGCACTGATAAATATGGTTTACGGGAGAGGAGACTTGACGAATGTTAATTATGCCGGCCAAACAAAATCCGTCTATCGGCCTCCTAATCTTCCCACGACAGAAGAACCTATAGTACCGGTGAATGTGGGCTACAGTTCCCCGTTATCGTTGATGGAGAGAGATACTACATAGCGAATGAGGCCATCGAGTATCTGGGCATATCTAAAGGTACCTTTTTCCGTCATGTGAAGCACAAGCTACCAACCTATCACTACGGAACTCTGAGGAGGGATTACTTTCGCCAATCCGACCTGGATAGATACAGGGGTATACGTCTTGCCGAGAAAGATAAATAACTGGATAAACAGTACTAATTGTGGACTCAGGTTGGCAGGGTTCCACCAATGTAGCTAACCCCAATAGCCCAGATCGATTCAAAGGCCGAGAAACCGATAGCCATGCGGATTTCCTCCCTCATAGTTTTCACTTCCTCCTTTCTTTGAATGCTCAAACTAACCAATCGCATGAGCACAATCAAGGCGAAGAGGCCAATGAGGTCGACGCACATCCAAGGAGTCGAACCTTGCCTGACAAACCCCGTCACCACTGACAGCCTGAAGCCACAATCGTAATCCCAGGTAATTATAACACAACATTCCCCTGTGTAAGAGCAAGTATACTCATGTCATAATTGTTCTTATGGAGGTGAGTATATTGCCCATTAAAGTTGACGGAGAGAACTACTACACAGCGAAGGAGGCTGCGGAGTATTTAGGCATATCCAGAGATACATTTTACCGTAACGTGAAGGACAGGCTCCAAACCTATAACTACGGTGCTTTGAGGAGAGAGTATTTTCGCCAAACTGACCTGGATAGATACAGAGGTATTCGTCCTGCCGAAGAAGACCAACAAGATCGGGACTAAAGCGACGTGTAATCAGCAAAGCAAATCCCTTGTCGCAGGTATCTGGCAAGGATTCGTTCCTGGGACCGCCATTTGCGCTTGCAAAATCTGTAAAGTTTCTCTGGTCAGAATGAATAAGCTATTACACCTACTTGTCAAAGCCAATAGCCTTTCTGAGTCGAAATAAATCAGAAAAGTGGAGTGGATGTCAAACCTTATAACTGATCCAAGAGCTGGCTCACATGCACGTAAGCATTGCCGGGTTCAACGCTGCAAGTAGGACAATCGTCTGCTATGTAGAACGAGCTGGCTTTCGCCCTCTCTCCTCGTTCTGTCCAGTAGAGGAGTGCTGACTGAAGCACCGGGGCCATCCCTCTGACCAGAGAGATATCCAGTTCTTGCAATGCGTGTACGGCGGCGATGGTAACACGAGGGTCTTCGGCCTGCAGCGCACACAGGAGCGTTTTTTGGAATTGTGGGTCCGTATGCTCTCCTGGAAGAGAGGGAAGCGCTTCGATCAGCCACCAGCTTCCCGGTGTATACCCCTGATCAAGACGCTTCATCAGGAGAGGACGAGCCTCCGCTTCCCATAACCGACCTGCGATAATTGCAAGAATACCTAGCAGCCGTTCATCGCTGCTACTAAAAAGAAGAGCGGCCACGTCCTCTCTCCCTTCCCTGGCTGCTGACAGAAGTCGAGCTGCACCATATGCGATAAAGAGCGAAGAATGGCGTAACGCACGCACGAGATCTGCTACTGCGACACCGAGGGAGTCGATCTGGTGAATTTCTGGGCTGACAGGAAATTTCGGCAGAAGCGACAATAATGATTTCCCTACCATTCCGTCCCGGTTCATCATTTGTAGTTCAGCTGCCGCCCATGCCGCATCCTGTGCTAGCTCTTCTTTATTCAAGTGGAGTTCTTTTATATATCCTAAAAGAACTGCTTCAATGGCTTGATTATCATCCAAGCGTCTCAAAACAAACCAGTCTTGTATGGGTGTCTCAGGGAGTTGGAGAGCATAGAGCAATATGGCCAAGGCTCTCAGTTTGCTTCGCCTCTTTGCTGATGTAAAAGGGGAAGATGTCAGTCGCAGGATGGTTTCTAGAACCTTTCTATCCGCATCGACCTGGTATCCATTGACAATGGGGTCAAATATGCCACCCGGATACTTTTCTTCTTCACGCCGGTCACGCTCTTCGATAAATTCGTTACAGCCGAGGCCAAGCAGTATACGTCTCAACTTCCATCGTGTTCCGCTGCTGACAGGGTGGTTGCTATCATAAAAAGTTTGAAGCAGGCTCCTCGTTTTCGTATCGGGGCGGAAACGGGCGAGCGTTTCTGCACTCAGTACGACCACTTTGTTCTGCAAAACCCATTCAGGAGTAATAACTGCTCCTCCTCTTCTGCGCAGGAGCGGCTCGGTAAGAAGGGCCGACAAAAAAGCTTCGAGTTCATCAGCATCGATCCTGATCTTTTTGGCTTCCAATGCCAGGTACAGAGCGGAGAAACGTGTCCATTGTTGAAGATGCCGAAACAAGGGTTGCAGCAGGGAAGTAAAAAGGTCTGGGATGCTTTTGACCAAGCTCAGCCCTTGCTCGGCGGCTTTATAAGCAAGGGCTGAGTTGGTGGAGGCCAGGAGAGCGGTGAGGCGATCGGCCACCGAACGTATGAGCGTGCTGGGAGCAGATGGAGCTTCGGCGAGCGCCGCTGCCGCAAAGAACAGCGTAGGTGTCGCCTGCTCGTCTTCGACATCGCTCTCCAGTAAGGTTTCTACAATGACTTGGGCTGCACCGCAGCCAGCAGCTAATAGAATGGGTTCTTGCCAACGGGCATCGCGATACTTGTCCCGTACCCAATGCTGAATTTCAAGTCGCCTCAGACTGGCAAGGTATCGCCCTGCTGCATAGTCCTGGAACGTCACGTGAACGAAGGTATATATCTCTTGATGCCCTACATGGAAGCGGTCCAATACTCCTCGTTCATGCCAGAACTGTAAGCAATCGCTGGCGACAGAACTGATCTGGAGCGGTCGGGCACCCATCTCCTGAGCAAGCTGCTGGCTCATCTGCTCTACCAGTTGGTCGTGTGAGCGCGCTGCCTGTCCTTTTTCAGTGGACAAAAGCGACCACCCAACAAGTTCCAGGGACCGCCAGGCAAGGGGCCCACTGAGTGGTGGAACCTGCCAGTTTCGACCTTGTGGTTTCGCCACGCGCCAGAGGTTCAGTATCTGTTCATAGAGTCCGGCCCGTTGCTGCGCTAAGTCTTCTCCATCAAGAGACAACTGGATTAAGAAACCCAGCAACAGCGGATTGCGTGCAGCCAGTGAAGCAATGTGATAGTCTTTCAGTTGTTCTTGGAACTGCACGACCCGCTTTTCAACGGTCGTAGAACCAGTAGAAAGAGCCTGGATGAGTTCCTGAGAAGAAATTTTGACCTGATATCCCGTGAGCGGCATCAAATCATAATGTTCCCACTCGGGGAAATATTTGATCTCGTATCCTGTTGGGCGTGACGTGATCACGATGCGGGTAAAAGGGTGGGCCGTTGCCCAACGTTGTAAGTCTTCTGCGACTGAGACTATCGAGTCGCCACACTCCTCAAGCCCATCGGCAATCAGACAGTCCGCTTGTGCAAAAAGCGCTTCTCGCACGTCGAACGGAATGCCGGAACCGGCGGTAGCTGTATCGATGAGGGCGGTATTGATACTCATGCCGTTCTGGATACGGTTGGCAACAGCGGGCAGATGGATCCACATCACTATTTCTTCGAGGTCCGTGAGGTCGTGGACCAGTTTACGACACAGAGTACTCTTGCCCGTGCCAGGACCCCCGACAATGACAACCCGATCCCGGATTTCACCTACATCTTTTGCATCGTAACCATCGCGATCGGCACGAGACGCGAGCCGGTCCCACTCGTGATAGCTTCTCAGTAGCTCCTCGATATCCCGTTTCGGGGCCACATCTCGCTTGCTGAGGACGTGCAGTTCGATCCATGCTGTTTCAATAGGCAGCAGTACTCCGGAAGGTCCGGGAATACTAAACGTTGCCGTATTTGCTGAAAGCCATGATCGATACTGGTTTTTAGCAACTGGGAGAAGCACAGGCAGTGCTGCCAGGTCTGAAGCTGGCGGGGCATCTCGTCGGGGCATCGTCTGTTCCGTGACATATTCCTGGATGAAGTACAGCGCATACACAGCAGAGGCACGTCTGGCGTAGTCACGATACCGATCGGTTTTGGAGGGATCACCATAGTCGCTCACCCCTTTCACGACGAGTCCGTGCATGTGAGGAAAGTCACGCAGGGCGGTATAGAACGTCGCGGCCTCCATATCGACCCCGATGGTCTTGCGATTATATTGCGAGGCCAACCGCGGAAAGGGATTGTCCGAGCGCACAGCCATGCTGGAAGCCATCACCTCTATGTGACACTGTGGGTCTACGGTGGCTTTAAAAGAGCGCTTGAGTTCCCGCACTGGCGCTTTCCATTCGCCGAAGCCCTGGACATACTGGATCACCTGCGTCGTGGCTCCCGCCGTCCTGGTTTCGGGCAGGTGAAGGGCTTGTCCGTCTGCTCCCCTGGTGATCTTCCCCTCTTCCGAATGGTAAGCATCGGTTGCGACGATGAGATCACCGAGCTTCACCTTCCTCCGGTCTCCGGCACACACGCCGGTCATGGTGACAAAGCGTGGGCGGAACTCATACAATAGGGGAGGCAGATCGAGAGCGGCACGCTGGGGTCCCATGCGGGATAGCCAGGTGATGCAGATCGTGAGGGACTCGCCGCGCCGGTTTTGGATCGTTGCGTGGCGATATTCCAGTTGGTTCAGGCTGCGGAACGCTTTGATAAAGGAAACGTTGCAGCGAGCCGAGAACTCTTCGATGACCGCCCTGGCTTCTTCGTACAGCGCGCACACCACGCAAATATCGAAGGATTGGGGTTGCTCTTCCATCGTTCTGCCCCACTTTTACGAAAAATCGGCTCTTCCGCACTTTCCGTGCTCGACAATAGAGAGAAAGTGGTGAGAGTTGGCCTGCTATGGCAGCGGACACCTACTCAATGCGTGAGGGATGCTTCTTTGAGAGAAACAATCCTCGGTTTCTTGGTAGATCAACACAATGGTCGAGCACGGGCAGTGCGAGTGAGCCAAAAGACTTGACAGACCCGCCTAAATAACCCCACTCCAGCCATCTAACTGGCTACAATAACGCACTCTTGAGCTGGACCGTATAAAGTTCACCCCTGGGCAATGCCAGGGGTCTTTTCTAACGATATTGGTTGCGGAGTTCAGTCCAGGCCTTCTCCACTTCTTCCTTAATTTTAAGATGCTCCTGATAGCGCGGATGACTCGGTTGAGAGAGGAGAGTGACAGCGTCCCTGTCTGTCCCGATAGTTAGTTTATTATCATCATAAACCTGGATAATAGGGTATTCTTTCAGCCCTCGAATTGCTATCTCCGTCGCTTCTCTGTAGTTGCGTTTACCGGAATGCAGGGGCTTCATTAAAACCTCAACGTAGTTAACGTTGTAGGCTGCCTTTAACGTTTCATCTGTTGCCATTAAAATCTTCTTTCTATCCGCTGAGTAGGAAATTTGGTGTTATGGCTGCACAGTATAGCAGATTTCCAAATAGCTGACAAATATATGCTTGAGTTACTCATCAATTGATAGTTCGTTCAGATAAGTGAGGCTGAGAAGAACCACCCCGTTCGGGTTTGAAACATCTCCAACCACTCTCAAATGCTTCTCCAAATCATTTTTTTACTGTTCTCTGGTTATACCAGGAGCGTTTTAATGATTGGAGCAGCATGTGAGAAGGAAAACTTTGGTTCTTCTTGGGGCGTGGTTGGGCGCACTTAGCCCGATCATGCTACAGCCTGTGGCACTTTCACTGGCAGTGGTGATCCTTGTGATCCCGATGTCGGTGATACTGATCGTCTTTATCGCTTTGCTGAATCAAAAGGTGTGTAGCCGATTGATTAAGCTCATCAACGCTATACCTTCTCAAAGAAGACAAAGGGCTCTTACCAAGAGGAACTAGAGCTTATAGCGCAAGATGACGATCAGGCGGAAGAGGAGTGTAGAAATACGCTCCTCTTTTTGTTGCTCGATATTCTACTGATCTCGGCAGGGAGAAGTAAAGATGTCGTAGAATAGGAGGATGGAGGCACCAAAGGAAGCCAGGGATCAAAGGCCATTGGCCGTATAGACAGTTCCCTCATAACATACAACACTAGAGAGACCGGAATACCTGAGCAGGAAGGATATCGTGCACATGGCTGATACATTTCCATTAAAGATTGCCGTGCTTGGCGCGGGCAACATTGGAGGAACGCTCGGACGCAAATGGAGCGCCGCTGGCCACCAGGTCGCTTTCGGCGTCAGCGATCCCAACGGACCCCGCTCGCAGGCGCTGCGTGCTGAGCTGGGCGACAGAGTAAAAATTGGCACAGTCACCGATGCGCTGGAAGCAGGGGAAGTGGTCGTCATGGCCCTACCAGGCGGCGCAATGGAAGCGACCATTACTACCAACGCTGCTCAACTCGATGATCGCATCATCATCGACACGGCGAATCGTATGGGAGGCGGCCCTATGAATAGCCTCGCAACCTTCCAGGCCCATACGCCGCGCGCGCAAGTCTACCGCGCATTCAATACACTTGGCTGGGAAAACTTTGCCGATCCACTATTCAGTGGTATACCCGCCGACCTCTTCTACTGTGGACCAGCAGGCGACTCCAACGACATAGTCACGCGCATGATTGAGGATATCGGCCTGCGCCCCATGTACCTGGGCGATAACAGCCAGATTGGCCTGGTGGACGCGGTTGGAGGACTCTGGTTCGCCCTGGTCTTCGGCCAGCACAAAAGTCGCCACCTGGCGTTTAAAGTCCTGACCCGCTAGCCTGGTAAAAGGGAGGGATAGCTATGCCGAAACGTGCCCGCGTAGCATTGAAAGTGAACGACCTGGCATCCAGCCTCGCCTTTTATGTCGATCGCATGGGCTTCCAGCTCGCGGAGGGCCAGCCGGATGCCGATATGGCCGTTATTCTTGATCCTTTTGGTGACCTCATCTTGTTAGCCGGGCCTGCAGCTAAAGATGTAAAGAGTCACCTGGATGAGACCTGTGTCATTTATAAGCCAGGAGATACACTCGATCTCTCAGAGCAAGAGGAAAACCTCGATGCACGCCTCGCGGCTCTCACGGCGCGCGGCTTGACCGATATCCACCAGGAGCAAACTGCCGAGGGCGACCGCAAGCTGACCATCAAAGACCCAAGCCACTATACGATTACCTATATTCAACGCGTGCAGCGCTCTCCCGAGGAAACGAGAACACTGTATAGCAAGGGGGGAGACGACCTGGAAGCGGCCCTGGCAGGGTTAACTGAAGCCGACCTCGACCTCACACGCGCCCCAGAAGAGTGGTCTATCCGCCAGATTGTCCACCACCTTGCCGAAGTCGATGCCATGTTCCTGATGATTTTTGAGTCGGCCCTTGCTCAGCCCGGCATTACCTTTATCCGCAACACCTACGACCAGGCTCACTGGGCAGAAAGGCTGGCCTACAAAGAGCGAGAGATCGAACCATCCCTGGCATTGATCAAAGCCACGCGCCGACACGTCGCAAGACTTTTACAGCATATTCCCGATCATTGGGATCGTTTTGTACTGTTGAAGTTTGCAAGCGATGAGGGCGAGGGGTACAAGATGACTGTCGGGCAACAGCTGAATGAAATGAACTGGCATCAAGCAGAACACTGCGCAGAGATTTATGAGACACGCCGCATCCACAGCCGCTAAAACACCGATGTCTTTCTCATGTTGCCAGAAGCGCTCCTGGCAACATGAGAAGTTCTTCTTATGTATGAGCAGGCCTCAACCGACCGAGGTGATCGCCTCCGCCTCTGCCACAGAGCTAAGCGCCTCCTCGAAGATATCCAGTCCCTGCTTGAGCTGCTCGTCGGTCACACAGAGCGGGACCAGGATGCGCAGTACATTATCGTACATACCGGCCTTAATGAGCACTAACCCACGGTGATGAGCCGCAGCCAGCACATCGCTTGCCGCATGCGAGTCGGGTTCTTTAGTCGTGCGATCGCTCACAAGTTCCATTGCCGCCATACCACCCAGCCCTCGCACGTCACCGACCAGCGAGAAGCGTTCCTGGAGATGTAAGAAACGCTGCGTAACCGCGTGGCCAATCTCGCGTGAACGAGCCGCGTAGTCTTCCTTTTCGAACAGGTCGAGCACCGCAATCGCAGCAGCGCAAGCAACGGGGTTGCCGCTGTAGGTGCCGCCGAGCGTTCCAGGCGGCGGCGCATCCATAATATCCGCGCGTCCCACGACACCACTGATGGGCATACCTGCGCCCATCGATTTTGCGATAATCATCAGGTCAGGCGCAACGCCATCGTGATCGACGGCAAACATACGGCCCGTGCGACAGAAGCCAGACTGAATCTCGTCAGCAACGAACAGGATATCGTATTTCTCACAGAGAGCTTTGAGCGCGTGCAAGAAGCCAGCGGGAGCGGGCATAAAGCCGCCTTCACCCTGCACCGGTTCAATCACAATCGCCGCGACCTGGTCAGGCGCAACCTCGCCCACAAACATGCGCTCCAGTTCCTGGATGCAGAAATTTGAAGCTTCCTGCGCCGTCATATTCATGCGGTAGGGATAAGGGAAAGGCGCGCGATAGACTTCCGGCGCGTAGGGGCCGAAACGATGTTTATAGGGCTTCACTTTCGAGGTCATGGTCATGGTCATTAACGTGCGGCCATGATAGCCGTTATCAAAGGTGATGACGGCAGGTTTGCCGGTGGCATAGCGCGCGATCTTTACCGCATTTTCCACCGCCTCAGCGCCACTATTAAAGAAGATGGCTTTCTTGGGGAATTTGCCAGGGGCAAGCTTGACGATGCGTTCTGCCAGATCAATATACGGCTCGTACATCATAACGCTAAAGCAAGTATGCGTGAATTTCGCGGCCTGTTCGGCGATAGCCTTCACCACTTCAGGGCGACTATGCCCGATGTTCATCACGCCAATACCACCTGCAAAGTCGATGTAGCGATTACCATCGACATCCTCGATAATAGCCCCTTCGGCCTTCGCCGCAAATACAGACATGGTGGAAGCGACACCGCGCGCTACAAACTCCTGGCGACGCGCCAGCAGCTCACGCGATTTTTCTCCGGGAATGTTCAAATACGCCTTTTTGTCAGACATGGAAGCCTCCTGGAATGAGAAGAAAAGGTAGAGCGTCAATAGTCTTTCTACCATTCTATCATATTCCATAGGAGGCTAGAACGGCCAGGTCCACTATAAAAGATCAGCCATCGTTAGCATCAAGCTACACCGCCAAGCTGTGCCGGTTCCTTGCGTCCCAGAAAATGCGCCGCAGCCTCTTTCAACCGCGCCTCACTGCGTACGCCAAAACCGGACAACTTACGGATGCGCTGCTGATGCGCCGCCCACCAGAGCTTTTCGGGCGAATCGATGCTCAGTTCTTCATACAAGCGGATAGCAATATGTGGACCAACATGCTCAACCGCCATCAATGAACGCGCGCCCTGTGGCAAGGATTGCATGCACAGATCATTGTAGAATGTCATCGTACCTGTGCTCACCAGCTCGGCAATGCGCGTCTGCAAACGCCTGCCCAGACCCGGCACAGGCAATAGTTCACCTCGCGCGACAATAGCCGCGGCGGGTTCCTGCAATTCCAGCACTCCACGAGCCGCGTTACGATACGCCTGTATACGATACGGGTTACTATTTTGAAACTCCAACAGGCTGGCGATGCTCGAAAGCACCTCGGCAACCTGGCGATTCGTCACCATTGGCCGTGTTGTTTGTTCTGCCTCTAAACCCGGCAGCATTGGCTGCACAGGCTGCTTCCCTGGCTTGCCGTAAGCATAAGGCATTAGTTGGATGGTTTGTGTAAGCTGCATAATACTCATAGAGGTCAGCCTCTTTTCTTCACAGACGCCCTGTGTGGTCTCTATCTCTCTATTCTTTTTGCGCCGTCCCAATGTGGAAAACTGCGCATTAGTGTACAAGATACATTGAAATCTTGTTCTAATTATATCACATTACACAAGAAGCGTCAATTCAATGATCCGGGTTTTCTGGGGCTTGCAAACAACATATGAGAGCGGCGACCTTGCGCTTACATCAGGAGTTCGCGAACGCGGGGGACCACTTGTGTGCCGTACAGCTCGATATTGGTCATGAGGGCTTGATGCGAGAGACCTCCCATCCCGTATTTCAGGTCGAAGCGGGTCGCGCCGAGAGCGGTGAGATTGGCAGCGATTTTCTGGGCGACGGTCTCTGGCGACCCCACGTAGAGCGCTCCCTCCGGCCCAACCTCATGCAGAAAGGATTCCTTGGTCGGGATGGCGAATCCGCGGGTCTTGCTGACGCTGCGGATGACCTCCCGGTAGCGCGGCCAGAACGCTTCGCGGGCCTTCTCGTCGGTCACGTCGACATGACCCGGCGAGTGCACGCCCACCGGCAACGGAGGGCGCCCGAAACGCTCCAGGGCCCGCAGGAACAGTTGTGAGAAAGGCGCGAAGCGCAACGGGGATCCGCCGATGATCGCGAGCATCAGCGAGAAGCCATAGCGTGCGGCGCGGATGACCGACTGAGGGCTTCCGCCGACACCGATCCACACCGGAAACGGT
>Ga0137378_10002397_pt1 | contig 16060 bp, 10 predicted proteins | sample SagtaG_21_FD_104813 | JGI IMG/M metagenome (GOLD analysis project Ga0137378, IMG submission 104813) | Vadose zone soil microbial communities from Sagehorn Ranch, Mendocino, California, USA - Sage2_L_60_16 metaG | ecosystem: Environmental > Terrestrial > Soil > Vadose zone | place: USA... | reverse complement strand
TCGGGCAGAGACGACCCTGAACGGGTGCACGGTGGTTGGCGGATGGAGGGAGCGAACGTGGACGCACATGGCGCGATGCAGCAGACCGAGCGCTGGGCCGAGCTGGGCCAGCAGCTCAGAGTGGATTCGGTGCGGGCGGCCGCCGCGGCCGGCTCGGGCCACCCGACCTCGTCGATGTCGGCGGCGGACCTGATGGCGGTGCTGCTCGACGGGCATCTCCGCTACGACTTCGACGAGCCCGCCAACCCCTGCAACGACCACCTGATCTTTTCCAAGGGCCACGCTTCGCCGCTGCTGTACTCGCTGTACCACGCCGCTGGCGCCATCGACGAGGGCGAGCTGCTGAGCTTCCGCAAGCTCGGCAGCCGGCTCGAGGGCCACCCCACCCCCAGGCTCCCCTGGGTCGACGTGGCCACCGGCTCGCTCGGGCAGGGCCTGCCGGTGGGTGTCGGCGTCGGGCTGGCCGGCCGCTACCTGGACCGCCTGCCCTACCGCGTGTGGGTGCTGTGCGGCGACAGCGAGCTGGCGGAGGGATCGATGTGGGAGGCCTTCGAGCACGCGGCCTTCACGCAGCTCGACAACCTCACCGCCATCCTGGACATCAACCGCCTCGGTCAGACCGGGCCGACCCGCCACGGCTGGGACACCGGCGCCTACGCCGAGCGGCTGCGCGCCTTCGGCTGGCACGCCATCGAGATCGACGGCCACGACGTCGACGCCATCGACAAGGCCTACCAGGACGCGGCCGGCACCGACGGGCGGCCCACCGCGATCGTCGCCCGGACCGTCAAGGGCAAGGGCGTCCGGGCGGTCGAGAACCAGAACGGCATGCACGGCAAGCCGCTCGACGACCCCGAGGCCGCCATCCGCGAGCTGGGCGGTGTGCGCAACCTGACGGTCCAGGTGCTCCGGCCGCCGAGCCGGTCGCCGCACCGCTTCCCGTCGACCGGCGAGCTGGAGCTGCCGCGCTTCGAGGTCGGCGACAAGGTCGCAACCCGCAAGGCCTACGGCCAGACGCTGGAGGCGCTGGGGGCCGCGGACGGCAACGTGGTGGCGCTCGATGGCGAGGTCAGCAACTCGACCTACTCGGAGCTGTTCGCCAAGGCCTATCCCGACCGCTTCTTCGAGATGTACATCGCCGAGGAGCAGATGATCGCCGCCGCCGTCGGCATGCAGGTGCGCGGCTGGCGGCCGTTCGCCTCCACCTTCGCCGCCTTCTTCACCCGCGCCTACGACTTCATCCGCATGGCCGCGGTGAGCAGGGCCGACCTGCGGTTGGTCGGCTCGCACGCGGGTGTGTCGATCGGCGAGGACGGGCCGTCGCAGATGGGGCTGGAGGACCTGTCCGCCCTGCGCGCGGTCCACGGCAGCGTGGTGCTGCACCCCTGCGACGCGAACCAGACGGCGTCGCTGGTGGCCGCCATGGCCGAGCAGGCCGGCATCTCCTACCTCCGCACCCTTCGGGGTGCCACCCCGGTGATCTACCAGCCGGGCACGCCGATGCCGATCGGCGGCAGCCAGGTGCTGCGCTCCAGCGACGAGGACCAGGTGACCGTAGTGGCGGCCGGCGTGACCGTGCACGAGGCGCTGAAGGCGGCCGACCAGCTCGCGGAGCGCGGCGTCCGCGCCCGCGTGATCGACTGCTATTCGGTCAAGCCGATCGACCGGGTGACGCTGCACGCCGCGGCAGAGGCGACCTCCAGGATCGTCACGGTGGAGGACCACTGGCCGGAGGGCGGGCTCGGCGACGCCGTGCTGGACGCCTTCGCCGACGCCGGGCCCGTGCCGAGGGTCGTGAAGCTGGCCGTCTCCGGCATGCCCGGCTCCGGCAAGCCCGACGAGCTGCGGCACCAGGCCGGGATCGACGCCGAGGCGATCGCCGACGCCGCGCTGGCCCTGGCCGAGGTCGACCGCTCCTGACCCGGCGCCGCGCGCTCAGTCGCGGAGCCGGAGGCGGCCCGCCGAGGCCAGCTCGTCGAGCATGTCGATCAGCTCGGTGACCTCCTCGTCGGTGTTGGCCGCGGTGACCTGGAGCCTGAAGCCGACCTCCTCGCGCGGGACACCCGGGAAGAAGGCGAGCGTGACGTAGATGCCGCGCTCGTACATGACCGCGCCCACCTTGCCGAGGTCGTCGGGGTCGGCTATGGGCACCTCGACGATCGGGAAGCCGGAGGTGTTGAGGGTCATGGCGCCGAGCCGGTCGAGGTGGTCGAGCACCCGCCGGGTCTTGGCGTACAGGCCGGCGCGCAGCGCGTCGCCGCGCCTGGCGTTGACCTTGAGGCCCTCCAGCCCGCTGGCCAGCGACGCGACCGGCGAGGGCCCCGAATACAGGTAGGGCGGAGCGGCGATCTTCAGCAGCTCCTTCATCCGCGGCGGGCAGGCGATGAACGCCAGCATCGACGAGTAGGCCTTGGAGAAGCCCCCGGTCAGGATCACGTGGTCGTAGGACTCGCCGAGGTGGCGGACCACGCCGTTGCCGCGCCGGCCGTACGGTGAGGACTCGTCGGGCGATCGCTCGCCCACCACCCCGAAGCCGTGGCCGTCGTCCACGTACAGCAGCGCCTCGTAGCGGCGCGTCAGCTCGCTGAAGGTGGCCAGGTCCGGTGGGTTGCCGGTCATGGAGTTGATGCCGTCCATGCAGATCAGGCGGGGGTGGGCGCGCTCGGCGGCGAGCAGGCGCTCCAGGTCCTCGGGGTCGTCGTGCCGGAAGCGCCGCAGCGTCGCCCCGTGCGACCGGGCGACCACGCAGCCGTCGTAGATGGTCTTGTGGGCGCGCGCGTCGATGAAGATGGTCCCCTCGCCCGCCAGCACCGGGATGACCGAGGCGTGGATGTGGGTCAGCGTCTGCAGCATCAGCACGTCCTCGGCGCCCAGCAGCTCCACCAGCTCGTGTTCGAGCTGCTCGTACAGGACCGGGCTGCCGATCATGCGCGACCAGCTCGGGTGCGTGCCCCAGCGGTCGAGGTAGGCGGGGATCGCCTCGATGATCTCGCGGTCCAGGTCGAACCCGAGGTAGTTGCACGAGGCGAAGTCGATCAGCCAGCGGTCACCGATGCGCACGCGGCGGCCGTCGATCTCGTCGATGACAGCGTCCACCTGCGGATTGCTGGCGTGGAGGTCGGCGAGGTCTGTGTTGGCGGCCAGCCAGCGGTCGAGCCAGGGACGAGCGGTGGCTGGCCTGCCCGCCTCAGTGCGGGGGGGCCGAATCGGTGCCATCCCTGGTCCAAAGCGATTGCCGGCCTGGGCCGCGCAGCTGGATCGCACGCCCCCGAGCACGGTCGCCATTGACCAGGCTGCCGGATGCGAAGACTGTCTGCATCCTCGTTGATTCCTCCCACTTTCCGCAGAAGCACACGTCGCGATACGATTTTGCGGGCCTGGCGGCGGTTACGGCAAATCGCCTGCTCAGCGCGAGGGAATTCGGCGGTGCATCTCGACGGCGATGGTGGTGCCACGCCCTGGGGAAGAGTCGACCAGCAATTTTCCGCCGACCATTTCGACCCGCTCGCGCATATTGGTGAGTCCGAAGTGTCCCTGCGCCACCAGTGCGGTCGCCCCGACAGGGTCGAAGCCGATGCCGTTGTCGCGGATCAGCAGGCGCACGTGCCCGTCGACGGCCGCCAATGAAATGCTCACCTTCGAGGCGTTGGCGTGCTTGCCCACGTTGGTGAGCGACTCCTGCGTGACCCGGTACAGGACCGTTTCCAGCTCGGGGGCCAGCTCCAGCCGCGCCCCGGTGTCGACGGCGCACAGCACGCCGCTGGACGACTCGAAGGACCTGCACTGGTTCCGGAGCGCGCTGACCAGGCCGAGCTCGTCGAGCACGGGCGGGCGGAGCTCGGTCATCAGCCGGCGCAGCTCGTTGATCTCGCCGGCGGCCTTCGCCTCGAGGCTGGTGAGCAGCTCGTCGGCGGCGTTCGGACTGTCGCGGCGCACGTGGTGGCGGGCCAGCTCCAGCCCATAGAGCAGCGCGGTGAGCTGCTGCACCGGCCCGTCGTGCAGCTCGGCCGCCAGCCGGGAGCGCTCCGCCTCGGTGACGCGCAGCACCGACTGCATGACGCGCTTGCGCTCGTGCTGCAGCGTCACCTCGCCGGCCAGGCCGCTCATCCGCGCCAGGGCCAGCAGGAACAGGACGGCCGAGCCGCCGGCGATCACCGGGACGTCCAGCGGCTCGTCGCGCACCGACTCGACGACCAGCGCTGCCGGGGCGATCAGCGAGGCGCAGGTGATCAGCACCAGCCGGCTGCGCGGCAGGCGGATGCTGACCGGCGCCCGGTCCGAGAGGGAGGCCATGGACGGGTGCAGGGCGGCGGCGCCCAACCCGACGTAGAACGCGATCCAGCCCAGATCGATCGGGCCACCCTGCTGCCAGGTGCCGGCCAGCTGGAGCAGCCCGAGCAGCACGTCGGCGACGATCAGGGCCACCAGGCTGGCCATCAGCATCGCCAAGGCCGGTTGCCGACGGCCCGGGCTGACCACCAGCCGCGCGGCAACGGCCAGGACCAGCACGTCGGCCAGGGGATAGACGATCGCGACCGCCCGCTGGAGCGTGCTGAGACTGGAGTTGTGGACGTGCGGGATGATCAGGAACACCCAGGCGAGCAGCGCCAGTCCGGTCGAGACGATGGTGGCGTCGATCAGGCTGGCGGTGTCCCGCCCCGGCGTGCGGGCACGGATCAGCAGCAGCAGGCCGATCACCAGGCACGGGTAGAATGCCAGGTACAGGAGGTCCACGTAGGACGGGAACGCCGTGATGGGGGCGTGGAGCGCCTGCACGCGGACCGCGTAGAGGGTGTCGCCGAGCGCGAACAACACCTGGCCGACCGCGAACAAATACCATGGCAGTGGTCGATCAGGACGATTGAGGCGAATTCCAGCCACAATTGCGGCAGCCGAGGAGAACCCGATGACCGGCCAGACCACGAGCCTGGCGAAAGCCGGCGGGACCAGGTAATCCGCAACGGCGAGCGCGGCACCCAACAGCAGGTATGCCCGCCATCCCCACTGCCTCATGGCGGCAATTATGGCCTAGAACGGTTCCTCTCTGTATGTCAAGGACCCGGAGCACTGATCAGCCTCGGCCATGCCAGAACCGACTGGCCTTGGAGTGTGGGCGTGGATGGCTCTGCCACCGACTGGACCAAGGTTGGTCGATCGGGTTCGGCCGCGGTGTCAGGCGGCGTGACGCCGCCGCAGCAGGCGGATGGTGACGAGGAGTAGGCCGAGGAGTGGGAGTCCAGCGGCAGCGGCCAGCGGCAGCCGCCCGATCAGGATGAGGTAGGCGAGCCACAGGGCCAGGACCTGGACGCCGAGCGTCAGTGCTACTTGGTAGCCGGATGGCGGAGGCGTGCCGGGCCGGCCGAGGTGGCGCGCCCGGACCAGCTCAGAGGTTATCGCCAAGACCACGACGAGGGGCACGAGCCACGGCCAGAGTGGCATGGCCGGAAGGGCCCCGGCGGCGATCAGGACGCCGCCGCCGCTGCGGGACCGGCGGCGCCATACGATGCCCAACAGCACCAACAGGCCGGCGCTGGCGATCAGGATGCCGCCGCCGGTAGTGGTCCCGGTCCTCGCCGTGGCGCCGGTGCCGATCACGGGCTGGGCGCCCCCCAGCGCGATGCGGGCGCCGACCACTACCTCGGCCGCGCCGATCAGCCCGGCCAGGACAAGCCACCAGTTGCTGGCAAGCGCGCGCAGCAGGGGTCGCTCTCGCGGTTCCAGTGACCGTCCGCGCGCCGCTGCCAGCTGCCCCTGCCGCCAGCGCAGGTCCGCGGGCATCCCGGCGGCGATGCGCCGCAGGATCGACAGGGCCACCACCGCCGCCGGCGTCGCGGCCTGGAGCCCGGCGGCTCGCTGCTCCCAGACGTCGGAGGCGACTTCGGCTCGCCGCCGCTGGCCGATCTCGGCGGGGAGGTGCTGGGTGTAGGTCGCCACCCACCGGACACCAGCGCGGCCGCCCGGTCGGCCGCGTTCATGTTGGCTCCAGCCGGGGTCGCGGGCGAGCGGGGGATTGCCCAGCCGCTCATTGCCGGCCAGCAGCTCGGCGTCGCTCATGCCGATGCCGCGGTCCTCGATCTCGATCAGGTAGCCGCTCGGCACCAGCTCGCCGGCCACCAGCACCGCCGTGTGGGGCGGCGAGAACCAGGCGGCGTTCTCGATCAGCTCGGCCAGCAGGTGGGCAACGTCCACGCCCGCGTGGCCCGCCACCGAGATCGCGCCCACCGGCAGCACGCGCACGCGCGTGTAGTCCTCGATCTCTGAGACCGCGGCGCGCAGCAGCGAGGCCAGCGGGACCGGCTCGGTCCAGCGGTGTCCCGGCTCCGAGCCGGACAGCACGATCAGGCTCTCCGCGTTGCGCCGCATGCGCGTGGCCAGGTGGTCCAGCTTGAAGAACTGCTCAAGCCGGACAGCGTCGGCCTCGTGGCGCTCCAGGTCGTCGATCAGGGCGAGCTGCCGGTCGACCAGGCTCTGGCTGCGGCGCGCCATGTTGACGAACATCTCGCTGACGCTCCGGCGCAGCGCCGCCTGGTCGATCGCCACGCTGAAGGCCACCCGCTGCACGGCCGTGAAGGCCGCCGCCACGCGGCCGATCTCGCTGGCCGCCGCCACGTCGATCGGCTGCGTCTCGGCGTCGAGGTCGACCGGCTCGCCGCGGTGCAGCCGGTCGACCACGCCGGGCAGCTTCTGCTCGGCCACGTCCATGGCCGCCTGCTCCAGCAGCAGCAGGGGTCTCACCATCGAGCGGGCCAGGAAGCTGGCCAGCGCCACGCTGGACAGCACCGCCACCAGCAGCACCAGCGCGTTGGCGAGCTGCCGTCCGGACGCGGAGGCGATCGCGGCGCGGTTGGCTGCGACGGCTTGGGTGCCGAGCCAGCCGGCGACCGCCCGCAGCGCGTCGACGCGTTCGGTCGCCGCCAACAGCCAGTCGTTCGGCGAGACCTGCCCGGTCGGGTTGCGCCCGGCGCCCAGCAGCAGCGCCTCCAGCTCATCGGCGTGCTCCACCCGCGGCGCACCGACCGCGCGCTGGTAGCGGTCCCGCTGCCCTGGCGTCGCCGTCGCCAGGAAATGGGCCAGCTCGTGCTGGCGAGCGCCCATGGCGGCGGCCAGGAGCTGCTGGTCACGGCCCTGGAAGCCGCCGGAGCGGGTCACCACGGCGCCGAGGCCCCGCTGGAAACTGGCCGCCTCCTCGGCCTGCGCCAGCACCACCAGCGCCCCCAGCTCCCTGGCGGCGCCGCTGCCGGCGGCCGGGCCGGGCATCCGCGCCGCCACCTCCAGCAGCGCGCCGGTGGTCGCGGTGTAGGCGGAGATCGCCTGGCGGACGGTCGCCGGCGTCCGTGGGCCGTGGTCGATGCCGTCGCGCAGGGCCGGCAGCCGGCCCAGCCCCGTGAGCGCCGTCCGCACCAGCCCCCGCGGCCCCTGGTCCTGGCCGCCGGTGTCGGACTTCGCCGCGCTGGCGCGGAACGTGCCCATTGCGCGGTCCACCCGCGACCGGGCCGAGGTGACGGCGGCCCGGTCGCTCGGCTGCGGAAGGGCGCGGCTCTGCCAGACCGCCGACAGGTCGCGCTCGCCGCCCAGCTCGTGCGCGAGCGTGGTGGCGTCGACGGCCAGCGCCACCGCCAGCTTGCCGCGGCGCGCGCCGGAGCCGTCGCGGAGGTCACCCGCGATCCGCAGGGACGCGAGGATCACCGTCCCCAGCGCCGGCAGAATGAAGATCGCGATAAGTTTTGCGCGTATCGGCGCGTCCCGAAGCATCTGCTCCCCGAAATTCGACTGCGAGATTTGCAGATCGCAGAGCGCCCGAGCGGTCGGGCAAAGAACGCGCAATTCTTCGTGAGGGCGCATCGACCGCCGCGCACCCCGGTGGTCAGCGTTTCCCGCGCCGCGCGGCCCTGGTCCTCAGCTCGCTGATCGTCGTGGTGGTGGTGATCGCCTCGGGGTCGGTGCGCAGCTCCAGCAGGGCGGGGCCGCCCGCCGCGATCGCGCGCTCGAACGCCTCGGGGAAGGCGGCCGTGCGGGTGACCACCTCGCCGCGGGCGCCGAACGCCCAGGCCAGCTGCGCGAAATCGGGGTTGCGCAGGTCGGTGCCGACCACGCGGCCCGGATGCGCCAGCTCCTGGTGCATGCGGATGGTGCCGTACATCCGGTTGTTCACCACGATGACCACGATCGCCAGGCCGTGTTGCGCCGCGGTGGCAAGCTCCTGCCCGGTCATCAGGAAGCAGCCGTCGCCCGCGAACGCCACCACCGGCCGGTCGGGGTGGGCCAGCTTGGCCGCGATCGCGGCCGGGACCCCGAACCCCATGGTCCCGCCCTTCGGCGCCAGCTGCGTCCCCAGCTCATGGAAGCGGTAGTAGCGCTGCACCCAGCCCGTGTAGTTGCCAGCCCCCTGCGCGATGATCGCCCCCGCCGGCAGCCGCTCCCGCAGCCACGCCACCACCGCCGCCAGATCGAGGTCGCAGGCCGCCTCGGTCCCCGCGGCCGGGTGCCGCGGGGTCACCGGGGGCTTTGGCTGCGCGGCGGCCGAGGGTGGCCGGGTCGACCAGGTGAGGTGGGCGGCGCGGGCGGACTCGGTCCAGGCCGCCCATGGCGTCTCGGCGACCGGCTCCAGGGCCCCGGCCGCGGCGGCGAACGCCGGCATCCCCGCGACGACGCCGAGATCGGGCTGGTACACCTTGCCCAGCTCGGCGGCGCCCTGGTGGACGTGGACCAGGCGCTGCTGCGGCCGCGGCGGCCGCAGCAGGCGGTAGCCGGAGGTGGTCAGCTCGTCCAGGCGCGTCCCGATGGCCACCCACCAGGTCGGCGGCCTCGACCCGCTCCAGCAGCGCGGGGTCGGCGCTGTTGCCGAGCGGCCCGACGTAGCTCGGCGAGCGGTTGTCCACGAGGTCCTGCGAGCGGAACGAGACCGCCACCGGCAGGCGGCTCGCCTCGGCGAAGGCGCGCAGGTCCGCTGCCGCCGGCGCCGTCCAGCCCGGCCCGCCGGCCAGCAGCAGCGGCGGCGCGATCCCGCCAGCAGTACCCGCAGCTCGGCGAGCTGCCCCGGGGACGGCGACGCCTGGACGACAGTCGCCGGGCGGGCGTCGGGTGCGGAGGTGACCTCCGCGAGCACGTCCTCGGGAAGGGCGAGCACGACCGGGCCCGGGCGCCCCTCCGCCGCCACGGTGACCGCCCTGGCGAGCGCCTCCGGGATCCGCGCGGGGTCGTCGACCTCGGCAGTCCATTTGGCCATGGTGGCGAACACCCGGGCGATCTCCAGCTCCTGGAACGCCTCCCGGCCGCGGTCGGAGCGCGCGACCTGGCCGACCAGCAGCAGCATCGGCGCGGAGTCCTGGGCGGCCTCGTGGACGCCGACGCTGGCGTTGGTCGCGCCTGGCCCGCGGGTCACCATACAGATCCCCGGCCAGCCGGTGAGCCTGCCGTAGGCGGCCGCCATGTGCGCCGCCCCGCCCTCCTGGCGGCACACCACCAGCCGGACAGGCGAGTCGTAGATCGCGTCAAGAACCGGCAGGAAGCTCTCGCCAGGCACGCAGAACACCGTGTCGATGCCGTTCAGCAGGAATTGGTCCACCAGCACGCGCCCGCCGACGCGCGCGAGCTCGCCCACGCCGTCTCTCTTCGTCTTCAGGTCGCCGTATCGACTCGTCCCCTTGTCGTCGTGCCGACTCGACGCTCTGCCGCTGTGTCGATTCATCCCTTTAGCGCCGTGTCGGCCCCGGCGCCGTACTCCCAGCGCGGTAGTCGCGTCGCCGCGGCGCGGCCCCGCCGGCGGCGGGCGGGCCTCCCGGCTGCGCCCGCTGACGTAGCTCCAGTGCCTCCCGCGGCCGGACGACGAGGGCGCTCCGAGCGGCGACGATCGAGGCGCACGACGCGCAACTTCAGGGAGCTGACATGGACGCGACCAGTGTGATCATCGAGCGGCGCGCGGAGCTGGAGCGGGCCTTCGACGCCTTCGACCGGGCCGAGGGCGGCCATCACCGCCAGATCCGGACGCTGCGGTCCATCGCCGGGGGACTGGCGGTGCACTCGACCATCGAGCAGGAGCTGCTCTACCCCGCGATCCGCGAGCTGACCGGTCGCCACGACCGGCGGATCGAGCGCCACCTCGAGCAGGCCCATCTGCTGGAGCCGCTCCTGGTCGAGCTGGGCGGGGTGCTGCCGGCAGACGAGCGCTACGAGGCCAGGGTCGGCCTCCTCGGCGAGCTGTTCCACCAGCATGCCCGCGACCAGGAGATGGAGCTGCTCCCGGAGCTGCGGCGCCGCCTGGAGTTCGAGGACCGCGTGCGGCTCGGCAAGGAGCTGCTGGAGCGCATCCACGAGCTCCAGGGGACGCCCTCGCGGTGACCTCCGGCGGCTCACCCGCCGCACGCCGGTCGACGCCGCACAGTCTCCCCGGCGGTCCGGCACCGACCGCGCGGCCGCTCCCGCCGGGTGGCGAGCGGCTGGGCCCATCGCCAGCCGCGCGGCCCCTCCCGCCGGCGGGCGAGCGGCTGGGCCGGCTGCGCGGCGGGATGCTGCAGGAGCTTGGGTTGTGGGCGTGGCGCCTGGAGGCGGCCTGCGGCGGGCTGCCCAGCTCGGTGTTCTTCTCGCCGGAGGGGGAGCGGGGGGCGGCGCGGCGACGGCGGGAGCGCGCGGCCAAAGCGATTTGCGCCGGCTGCGGCGTGCGCGAGCAGTGCGCCGAGTACGCGCTCGCCCACCGGGAGCGCTACGGCGTGTGGGGCGGGCTCTCCGAGCACGAACGAGCAATGATCTGGGATCGCCAAGGAGGCAGAACAACATGAATCTTCGTCGCTTCGTCGTCGCGTCCACGCTGGCCGCCGCCCTGGCGGCCGGGGCCGCCGCGTGTGGTGGAGGCGATGGCGACCGGGGTGGGGCGGCCGCTGGCGGCGGTCCCCTCGTGCAGCTCAAGGACTCCAGGTTCAAGCCAGCCGACTTGACGGTTCGTACCGGCCAGACAGTCACCTGGGACTGGAAGGACCGCTTCGTGCAGCACAACGTGGTCGGCGGGGACTTCGCCAGCAAGACCCAGCGCAGCGGCACCTTCACCCACACCTACACCAAGCCGGGGACCTACTCCTACCGTTGCACCCTCCACGACAAGATGACCGGCACCATCACGGTGACCGCCTGACGCCATTCGGATGGAGCCCGAGCCGCCGCCCGAGTCCCCGATCGGGTCCTCCGCGCCCGCACGGGCCGGCCCGCCGGCGGGGTTTGGGCGACCCGGTCGGGCCGGACGGCTCCGCGGCCCGACCGGGTCGTGCTCGTGGATCGCTCAGCAGCTCGGCGAGCGGCTCCGCTGGCGTCCGTCGCTGACCAGCGCTTCCCAGGTGGCGCGGCCGACCTCGCCGTCTGGGGCCAGGCCGTGGGCGTGCTGGAAGCGCCGCACGGTGGCCAGCGTGATCGGACCGAAGGCGCCGTCCACCGCCAGGCAGGCGCCGGCGGCCCGCAGGCGGCTCTGCACCGCGGCCACGCCCGGGCTCCACTGGCCGTGACGCACCACGCCCAGCATCCGTGGCGACGACGGCGCTGGGCGGACGCCGTAGCGCATCAGCCCGCCGCGCCAGATCGAGGCGATCCGGATCGGGGCCGAGCGATTGGCGGCCTCGACCATGCGCCCGGCGCCCAGGTATATGCCGACGTGGTCGATGGTGCTGGGGTCGCGGGGGTTGCGCGCGTAGAACACCAGGTCTCCGGCGACGAGCTGGCGCACGGGGACGTGCTGGCCGACCTCGTACTGCCACCTGGACACGCGCGGGATCCGCACGCCCGCCGACCGGTAGGCCATCATCGCCAGCCTGGAGCAGTCGTAGGCCAGCGGGCCGGCGCCGCCCCACTGGTAGCGCCTGCCGAGCTGGTCCAGAGCGAAGCGGACGGCGGCCGCGGCCACCGAGCTCCTGGACGTGTACGCCGCGGAGCGGGTGTGCAGCAGCACTCGCCCTGGCAGCGGCACGATCAGCAGCAACAGAAGGATCAGCAGCAGCCAGTGCCAGGCGCCGGCAACCAGATCGTCACGCCGGAATCGGCGGCTTCCCGCGGGCATCGGTGGCCACGCTCCTTCCGGTAGGACCCGCAAGGTGCGGCGGGGCGCTGGTCGTGTATCGGCGTCGCGCCTGGCTGGGTCGAGCGGAATGAACAGCGGTTACTGCGCGGCTGGGGACGTGACCCGCACCCTGAGGGGCAAGATGTTTCATCGGACCAATCCGGTCAGTGGTTGAGCGCGAGTCGATCCGGACGTGCCCGCCGGTACGCGCACCGGCCGCGCGGCGGCTCGTGCGGACGCCCCAACGAGCGGCCAGCGCGCGGCGGCTCGTGCGGACGCACCGACGCGCGGCGAGGCGACCGCTCCTGGCGGTTCCGGCTGGCCGCTACCGTGAGGGGATGGCCGCCACCCAGCTCCCCGTCACGCGCTCGCTGCGCCAGGCACGCCTGGCGGTGAGCGCTGCCTTCCTGGCCAACGGGCTCGGCTTCGCGAACTGGGCCGCGCGCATCCCGGCGGTCAAGGACGACGTCGGCCTGTCGACCGGCGCGCTGGGCGTGGCCCTGCTCGGCATCGCGCTGGGCGCGGTGGTCGCCATGCCGCTGGCGGGCGCGCTGCTGGTGCGCTTCGGCAGCCGCACGCTCACGCGCCTGACCCTGGCGCTGTTCTGCGTGGCGCTGCCGCTGCCGGCGCTGGCCGGCTCGCTGCCCGCGCTGATGGGCGCACTGGCCCTGCTCGGCGTCGCCAGCGGCAGCCTGGACGTCTCCATGAACGCCCAGGGCGTGCTGATCGAGCGGCGCTACGGGCGGCCGCTGCTGGCCGGCCTGCACGGCCTGTGGAGCCTCGGCTCGCTGGGGGGCGCGCTGATCGGCGGCGCGGCGACGGGCGCCGGCATCTCGCCCCGGGCCCACCTGCTGGTGGTCGCGGCGGTCCTGCTGGTCGCGGGAATGCTGGCCACCCGCCGCCTGCTGCCCGGCGGCGCCGACCGCGATCAGGCCACGCCGAGGTTCGTCCGTCCGACGCGCACGCTGGCCCTGCTCGGCGCGATCGCGTTCTGCGCGCTGCTGAGCGAGGGCGCCGCCTACGACTGGAGCGCCGTCTACCTGCGCGACAGCCTCGGCTCCAGCGAGGGCCTGGCGGTCAGCGCCTACGCCGCATTCACCCTCACGATGACGGTTGGCAGGCTGGTGGGGGACCGGCTACGCGCCCGCTTCGGCTCCAGGGCGCTGCTCTGCTCAGCGGCGCTGATCGCCGCGGCCGGGCTCGGTGGCGGTCTGGCGCTGCGGCACACGGTCGCGGCCGTCCTCGGGTTCGCCGTGCTCGGAGCCGGGCTCTCCTGCGTCGTGCCGATCGTGTTCGGCGCGGCGGGGAGCGCCAGCGGGCTGCCGTCCGGACCCGCCATCGCGGTGGTGTCGACGGTCGGGTACCTCGGCTTCATCGTGGGCCCGCCGATCATCGGGGGTCTCGGGGAGATCACCAGCCTGCCGGCCGCCCTCACCCTGGTGGTCGCGCTCACCGCGCTGGTCGGGGTGACGGCCAGGCGCCTGCCGCCGCTGGACTGAGCCCGGGCGGCCCGCTCAGGCGCTCGGCGCGATGCGCGCTCTGGCCCGCTCGACGAGTGCGGCCAGGTCCACGTTGCCGCTGGTCACGATCCAGGCGATCTCGCCGTCGCTGTTGAAGCCGAGGGGCGCGCCCGCGGGCAGCAGCCGCGCGACCTCGCCGACCAGCGCCTCGAAGCGGTCGTCGTTGGGGACCTCGACCCGCTTGGTGTTGGAGGGAGCGCGCGCCGGGGCCGGCCGGGGCGGCTCCAGCGGCTCCTCCTCGCCGAACTCCATCAGGCGCGCCTTGGCCAGCGTGTAGTCCACCCCCAGGGAGGACAGCAGCTTGGCCGCGACCGTGTCCGGCTGCGCCAGCAGGCCGAGCAGATAGTGCTGCGTGCCCACCCGGCCGCCGCTGCCGTCCTGCACCGCCTGCTGCCTGGCCAGCTCGAGCACGGGCACCGCCGGCGCCGTCATCGCCACCGTCGGCTCGCATGGCCCACCGGGCGGCGCCTCCCGCCCTGTGCCCGCCCCACCCCCGCGCCGGCCGCCGCGGTCGCGCTGGCGGAGCACCTTGTCGAGGGTGATGCCCAGCTCGGCCAGCAGGCGGGCACCGGCGCAGGACGATTCCTCGAGCAGGCCGATCAGAAGGTGCTCGGAGCCGACGTGACCCAGCCCCTGGCGCAGGGCCGCCTGCGAGGACCGTTCCAGCACCAGCCGCAGGGCGGATGGGTAGGGAGACTCGTCCAGCAGCTGGTGGTCGCCGCGCCGCCTGGTCGGTGGCAGCCGCTTGAGGACGTGGTCGCGCACGGCCTGCTCACCGGGGCCGAGCTCGCGGAGCAGCCGCGGCCCGACCGCCTGCTCGTGGTCCTCCAGCCGCGCCAGCCCGAGCACCAGGTGCTCGGTCCCGATCCACCCGTGCCCCAGCTCGGCCGCCTCCGCATGGGTGGCGACGACCACCGCCAGCGCCTGCTCCGTCAACCGATCGAACATCGACGTCTCCGCACCCGAGAATTCCCAACGCCCGGGCATGCCGAGTTCGGCCGTGGCCAGGTGGCGCAAGCCTACCCATTGCGCGCACGACCGGTGCGGCCATCGGCGCCGACCCGGTTGACGGCAGCGCCCGGCTCCTCACCGAATACCGCTGAATTCCGGGGTCCCAGGTTCAGGACGTCCCACCGGAGGGCAGGATTGCGGAGCAGAAGTACGAATGATTGGCGACCGGGCGGGACGCTCGCCAACCGCTGCTCCGGACGAGCCTGGCCACGGGCCGGACCACGGGCCGGACCACGGGTCAGGACAAGCCGGGCGAAGCAGGGCTGCAAGCAAATTAGGACAATCCTCTATACAAAGCGTCTGATTGGACAAAGTCAAGTGGTGCGTGAGCGTCGCGAGCCTGGTTCACTTTTGCCATGTCGACCATCGCTGCCCCAAGCGTCCCGTTCGATGCGCTCCAGCGGCGTTTCGCCCGGCAGTTCCAGGACCGCGATCCGCTCGACCTCGACGACGGCACGGTCGTCGTGGTGCCCTCACTGACCTTCCCGGTCGCCGAGCTGCGCAAGATCGTGGCCATCCAGCACTACGAGGAGCGACTGCTCTACCTGCTCCTGCTGCTCGGCCGCCCCGGTGTGCACGTCGTCTATCTCAGCTCGCTGCCCATCGACCCAGCCGTCGTCGACTATTACCTGAGCTTCCTGCCCGACCCCGCGGGCGCCAGGGAGCGCCTCCACATGCTGGCGGTCCAGGACCCGGAGCCAAGGGCGCTGACGGCCAAAGTGCTGGAGCACCCCGACCTGATCAGCCGTGTCAGGGAACTCGCGGGCGACCCGGCGGGGGCGTTCCTGCTGCCCTTCAACGTCACCCCGCTGGAGGGGCGGCTCGCCGAGTGGCTGAGCCTGCCGTTCTACGGTCCGCTGCCGTCGCTGGCGCCGCTGGGGTCCAAGACCGGCTCGCGGCGGGTCGCGCGGCGTGCGGGCGTGCCCGTACTCGAAGGCGCCGAGGACCTGTGGACGGTCGCCGAGATCGAGCGCGCCGTCCGCGGGCTCCGCGAGCGCGTGCCAGAGCTGGACGGCGTGGTGGTGAAGCTGAACAACGGCTTCTCCGGCCAGGGCAACGCGGTCGTCCACCTGGAGGAGCCGACCACGCCGCTGGAGGACAGCCGCACCACCTTCTGCGCCGAGCAGGAGTCGTGGGCCACCTTCGGCGCCAAGGTCCGCGAGTCCGGCGCCGTGGTGGAGCAGCTGCTGCGCGTGCCCGGCATGGTCTCGCCCAGCGTGCAGCTACGGATCACGCCAGCCGGCGTCCCGCGCATCGTCTCCACCCACGACCAGGTGCTCGGCGGCCCCAACGACCAGGTGTACCTGGGCTGCCGCTTCCCGGCGGACCCGCTGTACCGGAAGGCCATCCAGGAGGCGGCGATGCGTGCCGCGGAGGTGATCGCCTCGCACGGGGTCATCGGCTCGTTCGGGGTCGACTTCTTCGTCGTCCCGGGCGGCACCGGGTTCCGGACCTTCCTGGCCGAGATCAACCTGCGGGTGGGCGGCACCAC
>Ga0137378_10002394_pt1 | contig 16064 bp, 15 predicted proteins | sample SagtaG_21_FD_104813 | JGI IMG/M metagenome (GOLD analysis project Ga0137378, IMG submission 104813) | Vadose zone soil microbial communities from Sagehorn Ranch, Mendocino, California, USA - Sage2_L_60_16 metaG | ecosystem: Environmental > Terrestrial > Soil > Vadose zone | place: USA... | reverse complement strand
CTGCGGTCTGGTGGTCGAACAACGCACCCATCATCAGATCACCGGCGAACCGATGAAATTCCTCTCGCTGGCCGACTGGACCGGCATCGTGGAAACCGAACTCTTTGCGCAAACCTATAAGAGCTACGGCCTTGCGACCGTTCGTTACCCGGTGTTGGAGGTCACCGCCACCGTCGAATCCTTCGAGAACGGACGCGGCTTTTCCCTGCGCGTTCTGCGCGCCGGCAAGCCCCGGACAAAGCAAAGTGGATCTGGCTGATGCCGACGAAACATCCCCCAGCCCAGGGCCGCATGGACGTTGCGCACCCGGCTGCGGTCCGCATCCAAGGAGATGGCCAAGGGGGTGGTGCAGCCGGCTTTCACCGAGGCGCCCGCTGCGGCGGTAACGCAGTGTTGAAAAACTTTCGCGGCGGCCTTAGGCTGCCTGCAAACTAAGAGAGGCCGTTGGGCCTCCGCAACGAAAGGCACCATTATGACAACGAAAGCCAAACCGATCCCGGACGGTTTCCACACGATCACCCCCTACTTGACGATTCGCGACGCGGCCCGCGCGATTGACCATTACAAAAAGGCCTTCGGCGCCCGCGAACTGGTTCGCATGCCGTCGCCGGACGGCAAACGCATCATGCACGCCGAGCTGAAGATCGGCGATTCGCTGCTGATGATTTGCGACGAATGTCCGGAGATGGGCGCACGATCGCCGCAGGCGCTGGGCGGCACGCCGGCCGCTTTGCACTTGTACGTCGAGAACGTGGATCAAACGTTTGATCAGGCCGTGCGGGCCGGCGCCCAACCGCTCATGCCGGTGATGGACATGTTCTGGGGCGACCGCTACGGCAAATTGCGCGATCCATTCGGCCACGAATGGGGCCTGGCCACGCACCAGCGCGATCTGACGCCCGAAGAGATGAAGAAAGCCGCCGCCGCGGCGTTTTCGAAGATGCCAGCCTGCGCCGGCCAATCGTAGGCCTCCGGGCGGACCATTCATCCATTCGTCTCCCAAGGTTGGGGGGATCAGCGACGGGGACTCAGGCCGAACCGGCCCCAAAACGGGGCGGGATTCGTTTTGATCCTCCGGGGTTGGACTTTGCCATCGACAGGGTCGCGCGGGCGGCGATACTCCCCGCCGTCCCTGCTCGCATGAAGATCGTACAACTCATCTGCCAGGTCTTGCGTGTTCCTTCCGTACAGAAGAAAACCGCCAGTTCACAGGACGTCGTGCTCGTCCGCGCGCGCTCCGATTCGGGTTTGGAAGGCATTGGCGAGGCGGATGCATCGCCGGAAGTAGTGAAGGCGATCATCGACGCGCCGTTCAGCCATAACATCGCTTGCGGCCTGCGGGAAATTCTGCTCGGCGAAAATCCGCTCGAGACCGAGCGGCTCTGGCAAAAGATGCATCGCCGCACCCAATATTTTGGCCGCACCTCGGTGACCATCGCCGCCATGAGCGCCGTGGACATGGCGCTCTGGGACCTCAAAGGAAAGCATTTCGGCGAACCGATTCACCGCTTGCTCGGCGGCCGGCAGCACGCGCGCATCAAGGCTTACGCCTCGATTCTGTTTGGCCGTGACGGCGCGGAAACCCGGGACATCGGCCGGCGCTGGATTCAGGCGGGCTACCAGGCGGTCAAGTTCGGTTGGGAGCCGATGGGGCAAAGCGAAGCGCTCGATCTGGAATTGGTGCGCGGCGCGCGCGAAGGCGTCGGGGCCAACGCCCTGCTGCTGATCGACGCCGGTTGTGTGTGGGATGCGCGCACGGCTTTGCGGCGCGCCCAGGCGTTTGCAGAGTACAACCTCGAGTGGCTCGAAGAACCGTTGCGGCCGGACGACGTGGACGGTTACGTCTGGCTCCGCGACCGTTCGCCGGTGCCGATCGCCGCGGGCGAAGCGGAGTGCGGGCGCGAATCGTTCCGGCCGTTGATCGACCGCCGCGCGCTGGACGTTTATCAAGTCGATCTCTCGCGTTGCGGTTTCCACGACGCGGCCTACATCAAGGGGCGCGTCGAGGAAATCGGCGCGCGGCTTTGCAATCATTGTTATACCAGCCCCGTCACCGTCGCCGCTTCGCTGCACTGGCTGAGCACCTGCCGGGACGCGTTCCTTTTCGAAGACAGCGTGGATGATTCACCGATGCGCCACGAGCTGACGCTCGAACGGATGCAGGCCAAGGATGGTTGGATCACCGTGCCCGACGCGCCGGGGTTGGGCGTCACCTTGAATGAGGAATTCATCGAGCGCTATTTGGTCGCGGAATCCGGCGGTTAATCCGAGCCGAACATGAGCGAACCGGCCACCTCCGCGAGCGTCCACTCGCTTCGTTTATCCGAGGAGCAATCGACCCGCGTCCGCTGGCACATCCTGGCGCTGCTGATGGCCTTGTGTTTCCTGAGCCACTTCAATCGCGTCAGCATGTCCGTGGCCGGCAACGACCGCATCATGGAGCAGTATTCCATTTCGCCGACGAAGATGGGCGCGGTCTATTCGGCCTTCCTGCTGGTCTATTCGATCGGCATGATCCCCGGCGGCTTTTACATCGACCGATGCGGGGCGCGTGTCGCGCTCATAACCATGGGCTTTGGCACAGCGTTGTTCGGCGCGCTGACCGGCGGGATCGGCTTCATCTGCCACGCCGCGAGCCAGGCCCTGGCCGGCTTGATCGTGGTCCGGTCGTTGATGGGGTTGTCTGCCACTCCGCTGCATCCCGGGAGCGCGCGGGCCGTGGGAAACTGGTTTCCATTTTCCGAGCGCGGACGGGCCAACGGGCTGGTCACCGGCGCGGCGATCATCGGAGTGGCCGCAAGTTACAAGGGTTTCGGCGCGCTGATTCACTGGTTCGATTGGCCGGTGGCGTTTCTAATCACCGGCGGTCTCATGGCCGCGCTCAGCTTGCTCTTCGCCCTCTATGCGACCGAGCAGCCGGCGCAACACCGCTGGATCAATCGCCGCGAGCAGCGGCTTATCGCCGGCAACCAGCCGGGCGCGGAAAACGCCCCCGCCGCGCCGGCCGCGGGCTGGCGGAGCTTGTTGACGAACCGGAGCCTGCTCTTGCTCACGTTGAGTTATGCGGCGGTAGGTTACTTCCAATATCTGTTCGTCTATTGGATGCAGTACTATTTTGACAAAGAGTTGCATCTGGGCGAAAAAGCCAGCCACTTTTACGCGGGCATTCCGCAACTGGCCATGGCCCTGACCATGCCGTGTGGTGGCTGGCTCGCGGACCGATTGCAGCGCTCCTTCGGTCCGCGCCTGGCGCGCGGCCTGGTTTCGGCGTCGGGAATGGTTGCGGGCGCGGCGCTACTGGGTTTGGGGATTCTCGCGCGTGAGCCGCTTTGGATTGTCACCTGGTTCACGCTGGCCCTAGGCTCGCTCGGCGTGAGCGAGGCGCCGTTTTGGGCGACGGCCGTCGAACTGGGTGGCCGGCGCGGCGGGACGGCCGCGGCGATCTGCAACACCGGTGGCAATCTCGGCGGCATGTTGGCGCCGGTGCTCACGCCGCTGATTAGCGGCGCATTCGGTTGGGCATGGGGAATTAGTCTGGGTGGCGCGATTTGTCTGCTGGGCGCCGTTTGCTGGCGCTGGATTGATCCTGCCACTCGCCAGGAATAACGGCGCATTCAAATGAACCAAATCGATTTGCACGACAAAAACGCGGTGGTCACCGGCGCGGCGCGGGGCATTGGCTTCACCATTGTTGAACGCCTGCTCGCTTCGGGCGCCCGCTGCAGTCTCTGGGACATGGACCGCGAAGGCCTTGCCGCCGCCGCCGATAGCCTGGCCGCCCCAGACGAGATCGAAGCGGTAGTCGTCAACGTCACCAAACCGGAGTCGGTGCAGGCGGCCACGGAAAAAACAGCCAAACGATTCGGCCCGATCGACATTCTTGTGAACAATGCCGGCATTGCCGGCGCGAGCAAAATGACCTGGGAATTGACACCCGCCGAATGGCAGGAGGTCTTGCAGGTGGATCTCTTTGGAGTTTATCTCTGCTGCCATGCGATCGTGCCGCGCATGATCGAGCGCGGTTATGGCCGCATCGTCAACATCGCCTCGATCGCCGGCAAGGAAGGCAACCCGAATGCCTCCCATTACAGCGCGGCCAAGGGCGGGGTGATCGCGTTGACGAAATCCATCGGCAAAGAGCTGGCCAAGTCGGGCGTCATCGTGAACTGCGTTACCCCGGCGGTAATCGAAACGGACATCCTCAAACAAGTCACCCCGCAGCATATCGAATACATGCTCTCGAAAATTCCAATGGGCCGCTTTGGGCGGAAGGAGGAGGCCGCCGCGCTGGTCGCCTGGCTCTGTTCGCAGGACTGTTCCTTCAGCACCGGCGCGGTCTTCGACCTGTCCGGCGGCCGCGCGACTTATTAGCGATTGGTCAGGCTGAGAGAATGTGCGGAAATCAGATCGGTCGTGCTCGCTGGCCGTCGCCCCCTTCTTGTCCCGGCCCTAATGAATGTGCATGGCACGCCTGCCCGTGTGGTCAGTTCAAAAACGGCCAGTTCCGTGCGACTAGCACCCTTTGGTGGTTGCGCATTTACGCAAGCGAACTTGGCTTCGCCCGCCGCTTGAGGTTTTCAAGTCCAATGTCTCCTCAACAAATAGTTGTGCCAGTGATGATGCCGTGAGGGTCATATTTACCTTGTCGTTTGACTGTTTGGCCAGCGCGTAAGCTTGCTTCAACAGTTGAACCCGCTGGTTAAGCTCCGTCGTGTAGTCCGCCTTGGTCGCGATTATGCTGGGAAGCCTGCCGTACTTGGTCTCCAGGCGTTCGAGGTAACGCAAAAGGTCCTCAGTGAGGCGCTGTGAATTCGCGTTGTCCTCAGCGCACACAGCATTTGCAATCTTCGCGGCGAAGTCTTTAACGACCTCCCAATCTTCGGTGCTGATTCCATCGGTAGTCACATCGATACCTCTGCGAAACGTTGTTTTGGCGGCTTGATTCGATGTCATCAAATTCACAGGGTCAAATACGCCGTTACGGTAAGCCGTCGGCAGCTATGGCGCGCTCCGATGTTTCGGGTTCCAATAAGTTGGCGTCCGGATACTTCACCCGAAGCCTTCGCGGCGTGTCCGCAAGAGTATCGGAGCCATCCTCAATGCGTCAAGACTCGAGTCCGGTGTTTCCGCATTAGTTATAGATGATTTCAGCCGTCCCTTCGGGACTTGCTCCTCACTGCTGCTTAACCCAGCCTTGAAAGGCTGGGCTATTCTCGATGGTCCCTCCGGGACATGGTCTGTACGTTACGCCGGTGAATTTGTGCGTCGCCGCCGCTGTTTGGACTCTTTTAGAGCGTGTCCGGAAAATGGGTCGCACGGGCGACTCGCCGACCGGAAGAGTGAGGCCGCAGCTCCGTAGGACTTGAATCCGGCGTGAAGGCGGATTCAAGTCCTACGGAGCTTTGGTTTTTGCCGTTCGCTATCTACATATATGCCGCCCCGATGGGGGCTGGGAAAGGCGCCCTTCGCCTTGAATTCAATGGCCGTGGGCTCGCGGCCTGCCCTTCAAGCAGAGCCTGGCCGGTGCGACTCCGGCCACGGATGCCACTCTCTGAATGAAGGATTCTGAATGCAGAACGATGAAGGACTGCGGTGAAGGTGTGGGGTTGCTGCTGCTGCGTCCCGTCTCGCCGCTTGCAATTCTCCCCGTGGAGTGTTAAAGACGCGCTGTCATGCAAACGTCTATGAAGCGTTACTGGAATCTCTCACTGTGGGCGGGATTTCTTCTTGTAGTCGCCGGGGTCTTGAGTTACATCCCCATCTTTGCGTTGTTTCCCATCACGCGAGATTTTCCGTGGGCGAACCTTTTGCTTTTTTTGGCGGGCGGAGTTTTGCTCTTTCGGGGCCTGACACGGGCCTTTCGGCAGCCGGAACTCTATCGCGGCAAAATCCTCGGCTCCATCCTGACCGCTCTCAGCGTGGTGGCCGTGAGCTTGTTCGTATTCGGCGTTTTCTACGAGTTCAGGCAGGTGCCGGCTTCGGCGGCAGCGCCGCGCGTCGGGGAGAAGGCGCCGGATTTCACTCTGCCGGATCAAAATGGCAAGCCGGTGGCGCTCGCCGAGCTCCTCTCCTCGCCGCCGCCCGGCGCGGGAAGCGCAAGAGCCAACGGCGTCTTGCTGATTTTCTACCGCGGCTACTGGTGACCGCTTTGCAACTCCGAGTTGCGGAGTTTTCAGCAGCGGCTCCCGGACTTCAACACGCGCGGCATCCGCGTGGTCGCCATCAGCGTTGACGCGCCGGAGGTCAATCGCCGGCACTGCCAAAAGCTGGGCTTCACTTATACCTTCCTATCCGACTCGAAGGCCGAGGTCATCCGGCGCTACGATCTCCTGCACCTAGGCGGCGGACCTAAGGGCAGCGACGTCGCCCGCCCCGCCGAATTCCTGATCGACTCAATCGGCGCGATCCGCTGGGTGAATTTGACCGAGAGCCTCGCAGTCCGGGCGCGCCCCGACCAAGTGCTCAAGGCATTCGATGACCTGAAGCAGAGCTCGCCAGCCGGGGCGGGAATTCAACCTTCGGGTTTGTTGTTCGGTGCCAGCGCTTCGACGGGCCGCTGATCATCGACTGATCTGGTTAAAATCCCGCCTCCGAGGGATGAGCAGCGGCAAGGCAATCGTTCAGGATCGGACTTGCTAAGACGGTTTGAGGTATCCCGTTAGCCGAACAGTCCAGGCGGCGGCCTGCGAAGCCGCAAAGGCTGGGGGAATTCCAACACGGCTTCCAATTCAGGAATACGCCGAACGATCAGCGTGCTCCTGTGTCGCCGCCTGGAGGCAACCGACGCGCGCGCCAAGGTTCACTTGGCGGTGGTTTGGTTTCGCACGACAGTCCGAGCGTTTCGTTCACCAAACGGCTGAAGGCGGTGGCGCCGGTGACGGCCACGTCGGGGACGATCCACGCGTTGCGTTCGCCAACGATTTGCACATATGCATCGGGCGAACGGCTCGGCGGCTCGGCGGCTCCCTGTCGAGTTGTTCGCTGTTTGCCGTCAAAAAAGAAATGGCGAAGCAATGGCACAATGAGATTGGCGCTCCCGCAAGCGGGATGAGGATTCGTCTAGCGAATCAGTCCTGACGCCCCGGACAAAGATCTCAAACCCGGTATTTGGACCAGTGCTCTTCGCTTCGCCGGTTCTATTCCTACGCAAATCGTGAAAAAAGGCAAGCACTAAATCCGCGCCAAATGGGGAGAGATCCAGTTTGACGGATCCCCCAAAGATGGACTGATGGCGCGGGCGCGGTTCAACGGACGGGTCAGGCGGCTCCGCGAGCAAGATTTTAAAGGCGGCAATGGAATGCAGGCATCCACGCGGGCGCAACTCCCGCCCGGCCAACTGCCGGCGCGCGGCTGTGTGCGAAGCATCAGCCGCAGCACGCCAATCTTCTCCAACGCCCTGCGGCTGGGTCTGCGACCACAGCCGCGCTCCAACCATTTTCCGCGACGCGAACACCGGTGCCGGCCAGGACTGCACAGACCTGGCTGCGGCGGTTCAACTCCGCCTTCGCGTCGCGTTGGGTTGCAAGCATTGCAGTGGTGCAGCGGTCTCTTCGTCAATGCAGAAGGAAGAAGGAAGAATGCAGAAACAATTCGCGCAGCATGAAGCGGGCTGGTCCCCGATCCGTGGTCAACGCGAAAACCACTTTAGTAGTCCGTTTAAAAACTCGCCTGACACTGCAGCGGCGGTCTGTGACCGCCGGATTCCCGCAGAAATATACGCGTCGGCGCTCACAGAGCGCCGCTACAAGCCGCTTTTTCGACGGGCTGTTAGACCTGCGATGCCGAAAGTGCTCGCAAAGCGCCACAGTTTATGATAGAGGGATGTCCCATCGCGAGCGCCTGTGAAGTAGCACCGCTTCATTTTGGACAACGGTGACCGCTTCAGGCCCGAGAAATACACAAACGGAATCATGCAGGCAGAAATCCTGGCGGGGCAGATAACGCAATGGGCGAGCGCACTCGTGCGTTCAACACTCTCTCGGACCGCCCTTTGCCTCTGCCTGGCGCTGGCGAGTGCGGGTTTTAGCCGGGCGGACAGCGTGGTGACGAATTGCACCGAAACCGATTTGCGGGCCGCGCTCAGCGGGGGCGGACAGGTCACGTTTGCCTGCGACGGCGTTGTCGGGCTATCCGGCCCGCTGATTATCGGCAACGACACCACTGTCGATGCGGCCGGGCATGAAGTGACGATCAGTGGCGGCAATTCCGTGCGGTTATTCGAGATTAAACCGGGTGCGGCCCTCGAGTTAAAACATCTGTCGCTGGCTGACGGATTCGTGCGAGGGACAAATTCGTCGGTCGGCAATGGCAGCGGCGGCGACGGCCTTGGAGGCGCGGTGTGGAACCAGGCCGGGACGTTGCAAGCGACCGATTGTCTGTTCGCAAATAATGCCGCTTTCGGCGGCATCGGCGGACCCGGCGTCAGCGGGACCATCGCGTTCAACTTCGGCGGCGGCGGCTTGGGCGGGGCGATTTACAACGATACGGGCACGTTGCGGCTGACGAACGTGGTGTTCAGCGATAACGTCGCCCAGGGAGGCCAGGGCGGGCCTGCCCCCTCCTCAACTCCATCCAAAGGCGGTAGCGGCGGTCCCTCCGTCGGCGGTGCTATTTACAGCCGCACCGGTCTGGTGACGATTGCCAGTTGTCGCTTTATCAGTAACTCGGCGCCGGCCAGCGTTCCGGGTCCGGCCAATGGTTACAATCCAAGCAGCGGCTCGGCGGTCGCCGGTGCCTTGTATTGTCTTGCGGGAACGACGGTCATTTTCGATAGCCGGTTTGAGCGCCAGTCCGTCGGTGGCGGCCGCTGGTTTTGCGATGCCGCGGCCGGAGCGCTTTTCCAAGCGGCCGGGTCTCTCTGGATCAGCGGTTGCACGTTCGCCACGAATAAGGTGGCCGGCGGCGATGGAATTATTATCGGCAGCGGTAGCAATGCCGGCAGCGCCGATGGAGGCGCGCTCATGCTCTCCTTCATGGCAACGGGCGTACAGGGACAGGTAAAGCTGTTCTGCGATGCGGTTATTTCCAACTCTTGCTTCGTGGGCAATGTGGCGAAGGGCGGGTTGCAGGGTCCGGCGGTCGGCACAGCCGGATATGCCCGCGGAGGTGCGGTGGCATCTTCCGGCAATCTCCAAATGCTCAACTGCACCCTGACGGCCAATGTCGCCCGAGGAGGGGACATCACCTTTCCGAGCTTTCCTCTGAGCAGCGCGTACGGCGGCGCACTTTTTCTCAACAACACCTCCATCCTGACGCACGTTACGATCGCTGCCAATAGCGTCAACACGGGCACGGGCGCCGGCAGCTTCGGGAGCAGTTCCAGCGTGGCTCTCGGCGGAGGAGTATATCTCAGCAGCGGTAAGGTTTATGTGCGCAACTCGATTCTGTCGTCGAACGTCCCGAGTAACTGCGCCGGCGCACTCATTGACAACGGCAACAGCATCAGTTCAGATGCAACCTGTGCTTTCTCGGCGCCGGGCGGCTACAACACTATGGACCCGATGCTGGCTCCCCTGGGCGCTTACGGCGGACCGACCCTGACGATGGCGCTACGCCCGGGCAGCCCGGCCATCGATGCCGCGAACCCGGCCTTCTGCCTCGCCACCGACCAGCGCGGCGTGCCCCGCCCGCAAGGCCGCGGCTGCGACATCGGCGCGGTTGAGGCCGCTATTCTGTCGCTCCAGAAGCGAAACGATGGGAACTGGGGGATCACGCGGGGAGCGGTGCCGGGCGCAACCTGCACCTTGCAGACATCGGCCAACCTCTTAGATTGGATTGATCTCCAAACCGTCGTTGCTGACCAGAACGGACGAGTCGAGTTCTTGGTACCAGACGCCGCTTCCAGTGTTCAGTTCTTCCGCAGTGCCGGTGAGCCTTGATCAAATAAATTGCACTCAAGAATTGCCCCGCCTTCTGCCGCGTCGGCGCGCACTAAATGGAGAACGCGATCCAATCCACGCTCGGCCGACCGTTTGTAATGTATGAACACCAAAGACCTCCTCTCCCTCGGCCTGCCGCTCGGTGCAGCGCAGGGACGGGCGACGGATTTTAGTTCCAAATTCATCCTCTGCGGCGGCGGCAAGCCGCGGCCGGCGAGGGGTTGAATTTCCAGACTCAGCCCTGGCGGCAGGAACGCTGGGGTTGACCGTGCTGTGAAACATGTTACACTTTATCCGTGAAAACCATCACGATTCGGGATTTGCGGCTCCGGTGGCCGGAAATGGAAAAGTCGTTGCAGATCGAGCACGAACTCCTCGTCACCCGTGATGGACGGCCGGTGGCCAAGCTGGTTCGAGTCGCCGAAACCAGGGCCAAACGCAAGCGCTGGAATCCCGCGGCGCACAAGCGGTGGCTCAAGAAGTTTTGGGGCAACAAGCAGGTTCGCCTGGTGGACAAGTATCTCCAGGCTGACCGTGAGGACCGGAAACTTTCCGCCGCAAGATGATCTATCTGGATTCCAGTTCACTGCTCAAGTTGCTGTGGAATGAGCCGGAAAGTTCAGCGGTGATCGACGCGATCGCCGCCGAAACCGGGGTGGTGGTTTCTGAGCTCGCGGAGATGGAGACCTCGGTGCAACTAAAGGCCGCTTATCTCGGAGGCGACTACACCTTGCCGCGGTGGCGCCGGTTGGAAGCGCAATTTGCCGCTCTTCGCAATCAGCCCCCTTACGAGTTTCGGACTTTGCCCGGCGCGGTGTTCCAAACTGCGTTGCGCCAACACCGGCGTTCCGGCGACGTCCATTGCCGCACGCTGGATCGTTTGCACTTGGCCGCGATGGAGGAGTTGAAAGTCTCGCGTCTGATGACGCACGATGAAGGACAGTCCAAAGCCGCCGTCGAGGCAGGTTTTGAAGTCGTTCGCCCGGGTCACGTTTGACGAGCTGCTGGAACTGACCGCGGCTCTTCCGATTTTCTCATGAACACCAAAGACCTCATCTCTCTTGGCGTGCCGCTCGGTGCTGCGCAGCGGCGCGCGACGGATTTCATCAGTAAGCTCATTCTCGGCGGCGGCGACAAGACGCGGTTGCGCGAGGAAGTCGCGGCGATTGTGCGAAATCCCGCCGCGTTCACGGATGACCCATTGCGCGGCGATTTCGCGCGGGCGCTACTCGAGGCGCCTCCCCCGTCGCGAACCGAGCCAGCAAAGTATTGCCAGTGGGGTGAAGGACTCGAGCCCGACGCTGTGATGCAGATGGAGAACGCCTGTTTTCTGCCGGTCTCGGTCGCGGGCGCGTTGATGCCCGATGCGCACGTCGGCTATGGCCTGCCCATCGGTGGCGTGCTCGCCACGGACAACGCGGTCATCCCCTACGCTGTGGGGGTCGATATCGCCTGCCGCATGAAGTTGACCGTGCTGGATATTCCCGCGCACGACCTGGAGCGCAGGCAGGACCGGCTCACGCGCGCCATCGAGGCGGAGACGCGCTTCGGCGTTGGCTCGACGTTCCGGGAGCGGCGCGACCACGAGGTGCTGGAGGCCGATTGGAACGTGAGTCCGATCACGAAGTCGAATAGAGACCGCGCCTGGGCGCAACTTGGCACCAGCGGCAGCGGCAATCATTTTGTCGAGTTTGGCACGTTCACCGTGCTGGACAGCGCGGTGGGACTGGCGCCGGGCGAATATGTCGCCTTGCTCAGCCACAGCGGCAGTCGCGGTACCGGCGCGGCCGTTTGCAACCACTACAGCAAAGTCGCCGCGCAGCGGCGCCCCAAGCTGCCGAAGGAAATGAGCCGGCTTGCCTGGCTCTCGCTCGATGGAGCGGACGGCCAGGAGTATTGGGCGGCGATGGAGTTGATGGGCCGATACGCGGCGGCCAACCATGCGCTCATCCATCGGCACGTGGCGGCCAACCTCGGCGCACGGGTGTTGCTCGACATCGAGAACCATCACAACTTCGCCTGGAAGGAGCGGCACGTGATCAATGGCGTGGAGCGCGAGGTGATCGTGCATCGCAAAGGCGCCACGCCGGCGGGCGAGGGGGTGCTAGGTATTATCCCCGGCTCGATGGCGTCGCCGGGATTCGTCGTGCGCGGCAAAGGTAAAGCGGAATCATTGAACTCGGCTGCCCACGGCGCCGGACGCGTAATGAGCCGCACCCGCGCGGCGCAAACGTTCAACTGGAAGGAGGTCAACGCGCACCTGCGCGAACGCGGCGTCAAGCTCATCTCCGCCGGCCTTGACGAGGTGCCGATGGTTTATAAGGACATTCACCAAGTGATGGCCGCACAGAGCGACCTGGTGGAAGCGATCGGTCGTTTCGATCCAAAACTGGTGAAAATGGCCCCCAGCGGCGAGCGGCCGGAGGATTGATCGTTTGCGACCTGAGTTTTCAAGCAGACAAGGCGTGGAAAGGCGAAGATAGTCGAAGATAGTCGAAGGAAGGCGTTCAGCCGCAGGTGTCGCTCTCATAACCGCCAGCAAGACAACAGCTTACAGTGAAACCAGAACCGCTGTTGGCCAAAGATCGCATTGAAAGCCGCCACTGGTGAATTTTTGCCGTGGCCTTGACAGGGTGTTGGCCAAACCTATAGTTCGCCAAAAATGCGTGGTTCCACGTCAACGGGGACGAGCCGGGATGCCTCGGGGTCAGAGGCGATACTCAACCAACTCAAAGAGTTTCATTCAGCCGGACGCGGTTTTTGGAGCGATGTTCCGGACCGGGATTGGAACAGTTGGCACTGGCAGTTAAGAAACCGGATCACCACCCTCGCCCAGCTCCAGCGCCTGATGCCAACGCTGACGCCGGAAGAATACGCGGGCACCCGATTAGCCAATACCAAACTTGCCCTGGCCATCACCCCCTATTTTTTCAACCTGATCGATCCGACGGATGAAAATTGCCCGATCCGCCGCCAGGTGGTACCGCGCATCGAGGAAACCACCACCGCATCGTGGGAGATGAGCGATCCGTGCGGCGAAGACCGTCATTCGCCGGTCCCCGGCCTGGTTCATCGTTATCCCGATCGCGTGCTTTTCCTGGTGACCGATCGCTGCGCGAGTTATTGCCGCTACTGCACGCGCTCGCGACTGGTGAGCAACGCGACCGGCTATGATTTTCATCCGGACTTCGGGCGGCAGATTGACTATGTTCGCAAACACCCGGAGGTGCGCGACGTGCTGTTGAGTGGCGGCGATCCGCTTTTGTTCAGCGACGAGAAGCTCGAACTCCTGCTGCGCGAACTGCGCGCCATCCGGCACGTCGAATTGCTCCGCCTCGGCACGCGCATCCCGATCTTTCTGCCGCAGCGCGTCACCTCCGAGCTCGGCGCGATGCTCAAGAAATACCATCCGCTTTTCGTCAGTATTCACTCGAACCATCCGCGCGAACTGACGACCGAGGTGCGCGAGGCGCTGAGCCGGTTGGCTGACGCCGGCATTCCGCTGGGCAACCAATCCGTCCTGCTCCGCGACGTGAACGACGATGTGACCGTGATGCGCGCACTCGTGCAAAAGCTTTTGATCTGCCGGGTCAAGCCGTATTACCTCTACCAGTGCGATTTGATTTCCGGTTCCGCGCACCTGCGCACCAGCGTGCGCAAGGGGCTGGAGATCATGGAAGGTCTGCGCGGTCACACCACCGGTTATGCCGTCCCCCAATACGTGATCGACGCGCCTGGCGGCGGTGGCAAGGTGCCGGTGAGCCCGGACTATGTTGTGACACGTAACGCCGACCGGGTGCTCATCCGTAACTTTGAAGGAAAGATTTTCGAATATCCCGAAGCGGCCGACGGCACGCCGCTGGTCGAAGCCCCGCGCGAGCTCGAGGTGCCGGAGTTGGTTTAGGCACCGACCGTGCGCCGCAAATCTTCACCTGCCAAACCGGGCCGCGTCAAAAAAATCATCGGTAAATTGCGAGCGGCGTATCCCGACGCGCATTGCGAGTTAAATTACGCGAACCCGCTCGAACTGCTGATTGCCACCATCCTCTCCGCCCGGTGCACCGACAAGCAGGTGAACGTCGTGACCGCCGAGCTGTTCCGGAAATACCGCGCCGCCAAGGATTACGCGGCAGCGGCGCCGGCGGCTTTGGCGGCGGAGATCCGGCGCATCGGGCTTTTCCGCAGCAAGGCGAAAAACATCCAGGCCTGCTGTCGCAAACTCGTCGAGCGCCACGGGGGCGAAGTGCCGCGCACGATGGAGGAGTTGACCCAGCTCGACGGCGTGGGGCGCAAAACGGCCAACGTCGTGCTCGGAAACGCGTTCGATATCAACGCCGGCATCGTCGTCGATACGCACGTGGCCCGATTGGCGGGGCGGCTCGGCCTCACGGTTGAGAAAACGCCGGAGAAAATCGAGCCGGCGTTGCAAAAACTCCTCCCGCAGGATCAGTGGACGTTGTTCAGTCACTGGCTGATCTGGCACGGGCGCCGCCGCTGCTTCGCGCGCAAGCCGGACTGCGCGAGCTGTGAGATCGAGCACCTCTGTCCGCGCATTGGCGTGGCACGATAGGACCCGGCAATGGCGGGGCGTTTCGGCTTTGGCGGCGCTGACACACGGGTTCGGTCCTTTCTTCCGTCGCGCGTCCGTGATTTAGTCCTCGGCGGTGTCCGCGATTCCTCAAGACTGGCTGCTGCTTCACACCGGCTATCGGCCGGCCGCCGAAAACATGGCGATGGACGAAGCCTTGCTCGAGGCCGCGCCGCAATCCGGGAAAGCGGTGTTGCGTTTTTACGGCTGGACCGAGCCGGCGGCTACATTCGGTTATTTCCAGAGGTATTCCCAAGTCGCGGCGATGACCCGGTTGCGTCCGCTGGTGCGGCGTCCCACCGGCGGCGGTCTGGTGCCGCACGACGGAGACTGGACGTACAGCCTGATCTTTCCGCCCACCGATCCCTGGTATGACTTAAAGGCGGTCAAAAGCTACGAGCGGGTGCATGCGTGGATTCAGTCTTCCTTCGCGCAGGCGGGCGTGGCCACCGAGTTGTGCGCGGGCGCGTTCGGCAAAACGCCCGGGCAGTGTTTCGCGGGGGCGGAACCGTTCGATCTGCTTTGGCAGGCCCGCAAGATCGCCGGCGCCGCGCAACGCCGCAATCGCCACGGTTTGCTGGTCCAAGGCTCGATCCAGCCCCCTCCTGGCGTTGCCAAGGCCGATTGGCAGGAGGCGTTGTGCGACACTGCCCATCGACGATGGGGCGTGAACTGGCAGCCGTTGGAGGCCAGACCTGCGTTGGAGGGCCGCGCCAGTGATCTGGCGCAACAAAAGTTTTCCCAGCCATCGTACAACGAGCGCCGGTAACAGGCCGCGGCCTCGCCAGAGTCGAAGGCGTGCCCGACTTGCCGCTTGAACTTTGACCGCGCGGCTCGCACTTTTCGCAGATGAAACTGGCATTCGGGAAAAAGTGGTCTTCGTGGATGCGCTTGGCCTGCCTAGTCGTCACGGTCGCGCTCCTGTTTTCCGTTTTTCGCCGGATCGACCGGGCGGCTTTCCTGGCCGCGCTCGGACGGACGAGCGTCCGTTGGTTTGCCCTGGCTTTTCTGGCCTACGGCTTTGCCTTGTGGCTCGTCTCGCTCCGCTGGCACCTGGCGCTGCGTTTGACGGCGCGTGCGGTTCATGCCGCCGCAAGTTACCGTTTGCTCTTGGTCGGCCACTTTTTCTCTTCGATCTTCGTTGGCGCGGCGGGCGGTGATCTGGCCAAGTCAGCGATTTACGCGCGCTGGTTTCGGTTTCCGTTGCCCGAGGTGATTGCGGCCGCGCCGCTTGATCGGGTGCTCGGGTTGGGAGGAACGGTTCTCCTGGGTGGTGGCCTCGCTTTGGTAGTCGCCGCCAACGGCAGTCTCGGGCAATTGCCGAGTCTCCACCTGCAGTTGCCAAGCCTGTGGTTGGTGGGGATGCTTAGTCTGGCGGGGCTGGCAATCATTGCGATCGTATCCCGGCGGCCGCTGGGCGAAGGCTCTTGGGCACGCGCCCTGCGCGCGTTTCGGTCGGGCGGCCGCCGACTGTTGGTGACGCCGGAGGTGGCGGCGCCTGGACTGTTGTTCGCGCTGGGGGCGCAGGTGGCATTGAGTTCGGTACTGGCGCTCAACTTGCGGGCGGTCACGCCGGAACCGCTGCGGTGGGCTCCGAT
>Ga0137378_10002388_pt1 | contig 16077 bp, 13 predicted proteins | sample SagtaG_21_FD_104813 | JGI IMG/M metagenome (GOLD analysis project Ga0137378, IMG submission 104813) | Vadose zone soil microbial communities from Sagehorn Ranch, Mendocino, California, USA - Sage2_L_60_16 metaG | ecosystem: Environmental > Terrestrial > Soil > Vadose zone | place: USA... | reverse complement strand
GCGGGTGCGCTGCAGGCACCTGCGCTTGCGCAAGCCTTCTTGCGCATTCCGCGCGAGGCCTTCGTTCCCTACTTCTATGAGCAGGAGGCGACCAGTCCCACGATGGTCTGGAAGCTCGTTTGCACCGACGAAATGAGTCGAGAGAATTATCTGGCTGCGGTGTATCGCAATCAGAGCCTCGTCACCAAGCTCGACGAACGGCGCTGGCCCGTGAGTTCCAGTTCTCAACCGGCCGTGATGGCCAGGATGCTGGAAGCGCTCGACGTGCAGCCAGGTCAGCGCGTGCTGGAAATCGGCACCGGGTCAGGCTATAACGCCGCATTGCTCGCGACGCTCACGGGCGAGGCGTCGCAGGTGGTGACCATCGAACGGGATGCTGAATTGGCCGCAACAGCCAGAGAAGCACTTGAGTGTGTGCTCGGGCCGGGCGTGACGGTCATCGTCGGAGATGGGGTGATAGGATGGCAGCCAGAAGCGCCCTATGACCGCATCATCGCCACCGCCAGTGCCCCGACACTGCCGATGGCGTGGGTGGAGCAATTACGCAGCGGGGGAACATTGGTGATGGACTTGCAGGGGACCTTGGCGAGCGGGTTCCTGGTCGTAGAGAAAACCGCTACGGGGGTGAGCGGAAACTTCTTACAGGAACCGTTGCATTTTATGCCTCTGGAGACGGAGGCGATCACAATGCCTCACACGAAGCTGGCAAGCCTCTTGCAGCAAGGCTGTCAGGCAACGTTTACCCAGGAGGACGATGCGGTGTTCCCGGAGGCGCTCTTTGATCCGGCTTTCCGCTGGTTTGTGCAATGGCGCATTCCCGGCTGCCAGGTCAGCAAGCGCAAGCAGCTCCAACGCGACACCGAGTCGGTGATCCACTCCATTCTGGTCATCGAGCCAGCGAGCCAGACACTCGTTCGCTTCCAAAAGCAGCAGGAAGAAGCTGCGTGGCGTGGAGAAGTATTCGGCTCAACGCAGTTCTGGCAGGAGCTGCAGCAAGCTTATGCGGCATTTCATGCGTTGGGAGAACCAGGCCAGCAGCAGTACCAACTCGTTGCCGAGGAAGAAGGTCCCACATTACTGATTGGGTCTTTGAAACTTCCGTTAACCAGGACATAAGAAAAATCCTGCGCAACTGTTCTTTTCAGCAAGACCTATGGAAACAGCGAGCGTGCTAGATGCCCTGGAACTCTTTTCCACGAATGATGAGCGGTGCTAAGATATTGAGCAGCCAGCGGCAACGCAAAGAAGCCAGTACTGCCTATTAGCTGGCATGCCAGCACTGGCCCCATGAAGAGCGCATCAAAGAACGGGACAAATTGTTTTTGTAGCACCAGTACCTCTTTACCTTATTCCTTCCCCTCATTCTCGGAGACACTCCTGTAATCATACCCACCTGGCCCTTGTCGTCACATCTCGCGCCTGCTCCCGTAAATTCTTGTCACCATCAAGTGAACAGGCGCGGGTAGTATACCCCCTGTGTGCAGCGCATGCCTCTCCATGAGGCTACAGGCGAGCACGAGAAGCGCCAGAGAGAGCAAAAAGATTCTCACGAGACATGACGACGAAGGGGAGCAAGATCGCAGAAGGATGGGACCTATTGGACAACAAGAGTGAAGTTGTCCGCCTGCGCCAGCGCATCGCTGAGGAGTATGAAGCTGCCACACGTGGGCTGACCGGCTTGGCTTCTGGCACCGCCATCCACGAGTTCATCACCAGACGCATGGAGCAGATGGGCGCCTGCCACGAGACGCTCAAGCAGCTGGTGGGGGAGCAGGAAGCCACCAGGATGCTGACTGAGACGCTGGAAGCCTTGTAATCAGTGCCAGCAAGCCGGTCAGCCTAGCCCAATGAAGCACGTCGATGCGGAGCCGAAAGAAAAGCATACATCCATATGATCGCTCTTCCTCCTGAGAAGCAATCAGTACGCATCGACGTGAAAGAAACAATGAGACGAAAGGAATGCTATGTCTACTACGTCTATCCAGCGATCCTCTGAGGCACCTGTCGGCAGCAAATCGGCGGCGTTGTTATCGGAGCGATATAGCCCCCGTGTCCTTCCTCCAATACTGGGAACTGTCGATCTGACCAGCTTATTTCTCTTGAACGTCTACTGGGTGACCAACGTCACCCCACTGGCGGCGGGCGGCACCGCCAGTTTCACCTACTGGCTGATCGGTGGCCTGCTCTTTTTTGTGCCTTGTTCGCTCGCACTGGCCCAACTGGCCGTTTTCTTCCCTCATGAAGGCTCGATCTATAACTGGACCCATCACGCATTGGGGCCAGGATGGGCGTTCTTTGTGGGGATCTGCGCCTGGCTGCCGGGCGTCCTCTCCATCGTCAATGCCGCTGCGGCGTTCGTCTCCTGCCTGCAGGCGCTCAACGCCTCCTGGCTCGTTGTCTCATGGCAGCAGGGGCTCGCCATCTTTGGCGTGCTCATCCTCACAGGGATCCTCTCCACTCGGCGGACCCGCGTGGTGCTGTACGTTCTCAACGCCGCTGCCGTCGCCATGGGGATCTCCACCCTGCTCATCGGGGCGGCGGCGGTGTTCTGGATCGTCAGAGGACACCCCTCCGCGACGGACTTTGCGGTGGCTTCCGGCTGGCAGATCACCTGGGAACCACAGGCGAACCTGGCCCTGTTGGGCAGCGTCGTGCTCGCCCTGATGGGGTCGGATATGCCGTTGGCCTTTGGGGGAGAGATCAGGGATCGGAAGGCGATCCCGCGCCACCTCGCCTGGGGAACGGTCCTCACCCTCGCTGGCTACCTGGTCTTTACGTTTGCGCTCCTCGTCGTGCAAGGAGCGAATACGGCGGCCAATACCGTGAACCCGATGATCTTGTTGCTGGCCACCGTGGGCAGCGTGTTCGGGAAGACCAGCGGAAGTGTCATGGCCGTCTGTCTGATGCTCTACTTTTTGATGATCCCGGTGGCCCTGAACATCTGCTTTGCCCGCCTGCTCATGGTGGCGGCCATCGACGGGCGCGTCTCGGTCTGGTTCGCGAAGCTGAACAAGGATCGCGTGCCGACCCACGCGCTTGTCGCGCAGGTGGTTATCGCAACGCTCTTCGCCGCGATCCTCTATCTGCTGGTGCCACTAGTCGGCATCTTCGGCAACGCCGCGACCTTCACCAGCGAGACCTATAACGTGCTGGGAGCCAGCCTGCTGCTGGTGTGGGCCATTTCGTTTATGTTTCCTTTCGTCGATCTCGCTGTCCTCTACGTGCGAAACCGAAAGCGGTTTCGTCCTTTTCTCGTCGTCCCGCTGCCCATCCTGACGATCAGTGCGGTAGTGGGAACCTTGCTCTGCGGGGCGACCATCATCATCACCCTGTTCAACTCCTTCATCCCCGCCCTCATCCCGAATGGCACCTGGTGGTGGGTCGTGGGGGGCATCACGCTCGTCTGGCTCATCATCTGCACCATCGGCAGCATGCTCACCAACAGCGAGGCCCTGTGGGAGCAGATGTCGGAGAGGGGAGCGCAATCTTGAACATATCTGGAGGAAGTCCTATGAACGAGACACTCGTCACCACGATGCGCGAGGAGCAGATCCACGCAGTGATTGACCTCGCCATCGTACAAGCGACCCGCCAACGCACCCTCGACCCGCGGCTGAGAGCCATCCGCGCTCGAGAGGAACTCGAGGCAGGGCTCGCCGAACTGTTGAGCAACGGCGAGCATCCACTGGTGGCGCTTGATGCGCGTGGGCGTGTGTGCGGGTATGCTTGGCCTGGCGTGTGGGAGCTTGCCGAAACCAGCATCCTCCGCGCCTTTCTCTCAGCCCGCAACGGGGTCGCCCGGAACCTCGTGCTACCTGACCCGAAGGACGCAGATGCGCCAGCCGTCGCGGCGGCCCTGCTCGCGGCTCTCTCCGCGTCCTGGAAAGGAAGTGGCACGACTGGCGACCTCGTGCGCTGGCCCAGCACCGACCCCTGGCCGGAGCCGATACTTGCAGAGCAGGGATTTCGACTTGACAGCGTGTGCGCCACTCGCTCGCTCCAGCCGCTTGAGGGGGGTGCGCACGCCTCCTCGCCACCGTTCGTCACGTGCCTAGCACGGCCCGAAGATGAGGAGGACCTCGTGAGGCTGCTGGAAGAGGAACTACGCTATCACGAACGGTACACGCCCTTCGTGCGCAGTAGCCCAGCGGTGCTGGCAGCCTTTCGCCGGAAGCTCGCCCGTCTGTGGGCAGGCGCGACCCTCGCGGAAGGAGCGCCGCTGATGCTCGTGGTGGAACAGGGGCACCAGATCGTGGCGATGGCGGAAAACACGCTCCTGGTGCTGGGTCCTGACGACGAGCCAGGCTTCACGCCGCCCGGGCGCTACGGCTGCATCGACAATGTAAGTGTGCGCGAGGAGCTGCGTGGGCAGGGCATCGGTCACCTCCTCGTGCAGGCCATCTTTGATGCCTTCGCTGCCACCGGAATGCCCCTCGATGGGTATATCCTCTGGTATAACCCTGCCAATCCGCAGGCCGGGCGGTTTTGGCCGCATCTGGGTTTTCGGCCTCTCTGGACAACCTACCAGCGGCTGCATACCGCGAGTGGCTCGGAGCGTCGGGCGTGAAGCGCACGAGAAGGCATCGGCGCGTGAGCATGCATCAAGCAAAGGAGTGCTGCTGGGAGGCGGGAGTGAGGTGGTCTCAGTCATTTGTCGTGTTTCAATACGTTCTTATGGAGGATTTCAATCGTGGCAACATCCGATGAACTCATCCCGGCAGGCGGAAGCGAGAGCGGGGGCGATATCGACGTGGAGCAAGCTCCCGTCGAGAAACTCCACACGAATGTCCTCGGTCTGCCTGCTATTCTCTTCCTGTGTGTGGCGGCTATCGCGCCCGCCGCATCTATGCTCTTCAATGTACCGGTCATGGCGAGCCAGGCCGGAGCCGCGACCCCGCTGGCGTTTGTCCTCTCAGCGATGGGTATCCTGCTCTTGGGAGTGCCCGTCGTGTATTTCGCGCGCCGCCTCTCTTCTTCCGGCGGTTTCTACACCTGGGTGCGGCACGGCCTGGGAAGCGGTACCGCCTTCCAGGTTGGCTGGCTCATGCTTGGCGCTTACGCCCTCTTTGAGGCGGCGCTACAGGCAACCGTGGGCGGGTCGCTGGACCTCAATCTCTCCAGCCTGGGATTTCATCTGCCCGGAGGGTGGGTGGCCTACGCGGTGATCCTGACCTTCATCGTCGGTATTTTGTCCTATTTCGACATCAAAGCGTCGGTCTGGGTGATGGCTCCTTTCGCGATAGCGGAGGTGCTGGCGCTTCTCATCTTGAATACCGCCATCACGCTCAAAGGTGGAGCCGCCAGACATGACTTCGTGCATACCTTTACCCCTGCCGGTGCCACGCTCAAAGGGGTCGCACCAGGCGGCACCCTGGGCATCGGCATCGCCATGGTGCTGGGCATCCTCGCCTTCGTGGGGTTTGAGACGGGGGCCGTGTACGGAGAAGAGGCACGCCATCCCAGGCGCACGATCCCCGTGGCGATTTTCTCGCTGCTGCTCTTCCTCGCGTTGCTCTACATCTGGACCAGCTACTCAGCCACCATCGGCCTGGGCTGGCAACACGCGGTCGGCGTGTTGGGCAACGTGAACACCGCACCGCAGCAGTACATCACCCTGGCCGGGACGTATGTGGGGCGCTGGCTAGGTATCGCTCTGATCGTCTTCGTGGTCACCAGCAACTTCGCGAGCAGTTTCGCCATGCACCAGGCGATGGTGCGCTACTTCTACAGCTTGGGGCGTGAGGGCATCCTGCCACGGATCTTTGGCAAGGCGCACTCACGCTGGAAGAGTCCCTACCTCGCCACGTTCGCCCAAAGCGGGTTCACGCTCCTAGTGCTTCTGTTTTTAGGCATGGTCATGCAACACACCAATCCTGATGGGAGCGTTTCGTATGCCCTGGGCATCGCTAATGGGACGACATGGCAGCAGACCAGTGGGGTCGTTTCCTTCGGGTGGCTGGCAGGAATCGTGACCATCTGTATTATTCTGGTCTATCTCCTCACCAACGTCGCAGCCCCGTTCTTTGCGCGCAGCAGGCACGAGTTGCGGATCTTCCCACACGTCATTGCACCGGCGATAAGCAGCCTCCTGCTGCTGCTCCCACTCGCGTCCTACCTCTTGCCTCCTCTTCCAGGAGTTGGGACGTTCTTCACGAACCTCGGCTTTGCGTCCACGCCGTTTCCGGCGAATATCCTTCCCTTGTTCGTCCTGGCCTGGGTCGTGTTGGGCCTGGTCTACGCGACCATTCTGGCGAGGCGCGTCCCAGAGCGCTACGAGCGCCTGGGACGCATTGTGCGTGGGGAGGAGTGAGAGAGGTGGTGCCACCAGAAGAGGAGAGAGCAAAGAGGCCAGGTGCGTGTGCCAAAGAGGCAGGGCACGCCCGGTTGGACCGGGCCACCTCTCGCACCCTGCTTGGGGAGTATGGGTACGACCTGGTGGAGCGTTTCGGACACATCCATGCAACGAGAGGCGCGCAGGAATGGCACCTCTGCCTAGTCGCCGATCTCGCCTCGATACCTCCTGCGCACTTGCTTGCCTGCCTCGACGAGGCGCTCACACTGCGTGTCGAGCAGAGCATCGCGCTCTCCCCTTCACGTATGAGGGAGGCGCGAATATGAGGAGAGGCGGATTGGAGCCATCCAGGAAGTAGGAGAGACGATGATGAGCGAGCAGCACTCCAGCACCGAAGAGGTGGTGGATATGGAACTGCACTGTGTGAGGTGCAGAGCACGGCTGTATGTGCCGCTTTCGCAAGCGAGCGCCGTGATCGCCTCGCTCGCGCGGACCGGCGCAGCGATCCTGATCTGTGTCTGTGGGCAAGCGCAGCTCATTCGATCGAGATCCCAGCAGAGGCACGACTAACCGCGGGCAGGAGCTCCTGCATGGGCGAACATTCCTCGCAGAGGAAGGCAAGCTGCGCTCAGCAGGGCTCCCCTCGTTTTCTGGAGAAAAGAGGAAGCACAATGACGGCAGGGAAGGCTGATACTGACAACGCAGGCGGATGCATGGCGCTGCCACGAACTGATACGGTGCCTGTGGCGCCTCATATCCTGATCGCGGAGGACCAACCAGCGATCCAGGAGCTGCTCCACCGGACACTGCAACTGGCAGGCTATCGCGCGACGGTGTGTGCTGGCAGGCACGCTGCCCTCTCCTGGAAAGACAAAGCCACGCCATCTGGAAACTTCCCCATCGTGCTGCTTCTCGATCTGAGTCTCCTCGGCACGAACGAGGCGTCAGACTTCTTGCGTCACCTGCGCGCCCGCTGGCGGGATGCTGACTCTGTGTTGCCGCAGATCATCGTGCTGACCACGAGCAAGCAGATGCAAGCGGAGTTGGGGATGAGGGAATGCGTCCTCCAGAAGCCCTTCCATATCAGGGAGCTTCTCGCCCTCATCCAACAGGTGATCCTGGTTGCCTCTCGATCCGAGGAGAGCTCATCGCGAGAGGCACGCGCACCAGACCCGTGAGGAGGAAGGCTTCCTCCCTTTGCAAGAGATGATGTGGTGACGAGGCCCGAGGAGCGCATCATGGCTAGGTGTCATCTGGAGGAACGTTTCCCTTCCAGGTACATGGTGACCTGCGCAAGCAGATGCGATGCTATGATATACTCTGAAACAGCAGCACGTTTGCCGCCATCGCGGGGACTCAAATGTTGTTGTCTTCCCGGAGTGTGTTTCCCTTTCCGCTGCTTCTCCATACGGGGGCAGTGTCGAGCGAGGAAGGAGCGCAGGCGGAACGATGTCCCTCTTCCAACGGATCACGCGAGCCTTTCACACGCTGTCAACCATCGAATTGGATGAGCAATCCCGTTTCGGTGCCCTGGGAGAGCTGTACGCTGAGCACATCCTTGACGACGGGCAGGCCATCTGCATTAATAACCCCATCGTTCCTCATCCCACCAAACCGGGACTGTTTCTGGAGAGTGATTTCCTGATCTACACACAGGGGAACCTGTTTTGCGTGGAGATCAAACACTACAAAGGCCGCCTCTCTTACTCGACCAGAGAGCGGATCGGGCAGGGGTCGCCGCCGAGAGGCCCTCGCTCGCGCCCAGCGCTCCAAGGCTTCGATGACTCCATCATTATACAGGAGAAGATCGGCAACTACGGCGAAGGCATCTTCCTCAAGCAACATCGCAACCCTTTGAAGAAGACCAGGTACTTCATTCACCATCTCAAGGACTATCTGGCGACCATCGATGCGCGCTGCCAGAAGGTGTATATCATCCCCGTCGTGGGTTTCTCCGAACTGGCCGACATCAGCGTCATCTATGATTTTGAGGTCGGCATGATTTCCACATCTCAGCTTCCCACCTTTTTTGAACGGCACAGAGGTCCGGCTGCCGCATCACCCCCTCCTTCCTGGCTGCGCGGTGCGCTGTACCGTGTCCCGACGTGGGATCTCATCCTCACCACCAGACATGAGTGGATCAACGGCGTCATCACAGACCGCGAACTGCTCTTTCAGGGAACCGATCGGCACAGCTACCACCTGCCCTATCGCACGCTCCATACCGTCACCTTGCAACGAGGAGGGTTGTTTTCTGCCGCGGATCAGCTCACGATCACAGACGTGCGTGGACACCTCTCCTCTTACCGCAACGTCGGCGGTGAGGTTCATTTGAGACGCTTTGGTGGAGAGTTTCAGACCCACCAGCTGAGAAATGTGAGCCAGATCGTGGTCGGTATCGCCAATAAGCTGGGGTAAGACGCGGGCGGGTAGGAGTGTATCGAGTGGATTCCTTGGGACGCTTTCACCGCACAGCGTCTGAGGTGTCGTCTCTTGTCTCCTCTCGCGCAGCCAGGGCGCGCGCGGCTGCTTGGAAGTCGCCCCTATGTTCCAGAATGGCGTAGACAGCGAATTTAGAATAAGCTCTCCCGGCTTCAAAGACGGTCGAGGTGGAAAACACGTAGAGCAGGTCGGACCCCTGATAGTTCGTGGTGGCGCTGACCCCTGAGCCCTGCTTGCCTGGACGCTGCCAGTAGCTTTCCCCACCGCGGGTAGAGAGCCTCTTCCACCCGTGCGGCTCCAACACCTCTGCCCAGGATGCGCGTCGATTATAGCGATCTCCCGGGCGCTCTCCCTGCATCAGTGCCGTCCTGGCGTGCCGATCCCCGGCACTAAACACAAGACCCGACGTCGTTTGATCAAACGAGCGGGCCACCGAGAACAGGATCTGGCGCTCCTCGGCGGTCAGCATGGCGATAGAGGTGATCCCTCCCGCCAGCAGCACATACGGCTTGCCGCTCGGATGGACCCTTCCGCCAGAGGGAGCCACGACCACCAGCCCTCCCTCTCCACGCGTCTCGATCAGCGTACGAACGCGCTGCGAGCCATCGACCGGTACGCTGGCGAGTTTCAGATTCTTTTCGGCCGGGCAACAGCGATACAGGAGATGGACGCCATGAGGGGTCGCCTCCAGGTAGCCGCGAGTGAGCCGGTCAGAGAGCGCATCGTATCCCCATTGTCGCATGCGTTCGCTCCACGCCTGGTATATGGTACGGCTATCAAAGTCGAGCGCTTCTAATCCTCCACTGATCGCTCCCGTAATCAAGGCCAGCCCGCGCTCTTCGTTTCCAAACCAGCGCGCGATTTCCTTGGGGCTTGCCAGGCGGTGCTGGTAGATGCGCCAGCGGACAGCGGGACGTTTCTTCCCGTCCGGCAGCACAGGGACGACGCTGATTCCAGCTCGCCGAGCCTCAAGTGCCGTCTTGATGATGGCCCGCCTGCGCATCAGCAGAGAGGAATCCATGGACACTCGCAACGTGGGAAAACGCTCTCTCGAGCCAACGTGGCTCGTTGGATTTTTGTCGTACTGTGGGAACATTGTGAACCTCCTTTACACGAGGGGGATAAACAACACGAAGCTCCCGCTGGCGAATTTGGTTTCGCCAGCGGGAGCTTCAAAGAGGAAGAAGAACCTCATGCCGCCGAGGTAGCGACAGAGGATAGCTCGTTGGCCCATCCAGGGACCGGCGTGAGCGGCTATAGGCGTGCCATGGCGAGAGATCGCAGGCGGCACTTGTGTTGGTGCGCGTGGCGGTCTGGTCAGAAGAGGGGAACGCGAGCAGTGGGAGACTACCTGCCTCTCTTGCCTTTTCGACGCGTCTCTACTATAGTCTTGACCAGAAAGGATCAGCAGGATGGTCAATCTCGTCGGTCAACAGCTCGGGCAGTATTGCCTCACGCGTCTGCTGGGACGAGGAGGGTTTGCGGACGTCTATCTGGGCGAGCAGATCTACCTGGGAAGCCAGGCGGCCATCAAGGTGCTCTCCGCGCCACTGGCACCTGAAGCACGCTCTGGCTTTCTCGATGAAGCGCGCACCCTGGTCCGGCTCGCGCACCCGCGTATTATTCGTTTGCTGGACTACGGCATGCAGGAGCAGACACCTTTTCTGGTAATGGAGTACGCACCCGGCGGCACCCTGCGAAAGCTCCATCCACGCGGAGAACGGCTCCCGCTTCCCACCGTCGTGGAGTACGTGCAGCAGGTGGCCGAGGCGTTGCAGTACGCGCACAACGAACGCCTGATCCACCGTGACGTGAAGCCGGACAACCTGCTGCTGGGGCAGCATGGCGAGATCTTGCTGAGTGACTTTGGGATCGCTCTGCTGGCGCACAGCACGCGTTCCCAGCGGACCGAGAACATCGTGGGTACTGTCTCGTACATGGCCCCGGAGCAGATCCAGGGACATCCCTGCTAGGCCTCTGATCAGTACGCGCTGGGCGTGATCGCCTACGAATGGCTCAGCGGGACCCGCCCGTTTTCCGGCTCGTTTGTCGAGATCGCCGCCGGGCACTGTCTGGCCAAGCCTCCCCCACTGGAAGCTGCGCGTCTCGGCATCCCCAACGCGGTCACACTGATGGTCTCGCGAGCGCTGACCAAAGACCCGCGACAGCGCTTCGCCAGCGTGCTTGCATTTGCGAGAGCGTTGGAGCGAGCCGCGAGGCTGACCAGGATGAAGAGTACTGCGCCTGTTCTGGCAGGAGCGCCGCCTGCTTCTGGCAGGCAGTGGACGTTGGAAGACGATTTCGAGGGGATATCCACCGGATGAGGTCTCTGAAAGGATGAGAGAAGGACATTCTTCCCCTGCCTGGTGCATGTTTCACTGGGCGTTTCTAACTTCCAGGCATCTCTGCTGATGAGCTCGAATCACCAAGAGGGCGGAAAAGCCAAATCCAGGGGTGAATCCGCACCAGGGAAACCGAGCGGGTCAGCCTCATCTGAGGTAGTGGGTTAGGACGACGTCGAGCCGCCGGTGGCCTAACGCCTCTGAGACGTTCCTGGCGGCCTGGGCGTCATAGTCACCGGGTGTGAGTCGTCCCGTCGAGGGCGGCAGTTCCCGATCAGGGGCATACTGCCGGTATAAAGCCTGCGCGTAGTGGCGCCGCAGCGCATGCACGTCAAGACGGACGGGGAGATGACTCAACGCCCGTTCCTCTGGCTCACGCCCGGCGACGACGCTCAGCACATTCTGTTCCCGACCTGCCAGCACCGGCACGGTGCGAGCCCGACCACCCTTGCCTCGCCGCACCTGGATGGCCACCTGCCCATCCACCGTATGCCGCACATCCCCCACCAGCAGGGCGAGGGCCTCTGCGCGACGCAGACCGCAGGCCCCAAGAAAGGCGATCTCGCGCTGCCAGTTGCGCGGCTGGAATTTCTGATCTTGCACCACGGGACCGCGCGACCGGTGGATCTGTTCGCGCGTACGCGCAGGCAGTGTGAGCGTGGAGGCCAGGTCGCGCCGGCTAAAGAACATGCGCAGGGCGGCACGCTCGGCCTGGATCGTGTACGGGCTGCGGCCCGCGGCAATGTGTTGGGAGAGGTACTCCGTCGCCCACTCGTCGGCATGGACATCCAGCGGCGCGAGGTGATGGACGTGATGGGTGTCGCGCACCCAGTTGATAAAGGCCAGGATATGCTGCTGGTAGACGGTGCGCGTGGTCGTCGAATGGATCTTCCCCGTGGTAAAGGCCCACTGGTAGGTGCCATCGGCCCGTGCCGCTTCCTTGGCCTCAAAGCGGCTGGCATGGTACACGGTCAAGGATCTGAGCCGCTCAAGAGCGGCGAAAATGATGCCTTGCTGCTTGGACATTGCTCTTTCCTGCACTCCTGGGACGACGGTAGCGTTCAATCGTTGCAGAGTTTGCCTACTCCTTCAGGGACACGGGCCGCTTACTCAGAACCCGACCACTGTTCCCTCTCTCCTGTTTATGCTTCCCTTGATGCTGAAGCACAACCAGAGAGCATCTGCCGCGTTGGTTCGATGCAACGCACCTGACCAGGCGAGCGATGGAGATGCCTCACCTACCAGGACATCCTACACAGTACAGTTACAGTGACATGCAACGAGCAAGACCTACCAGAACACACGACACGAAGCACGACAAGGTCGATCGTTCTACTCCCCTTTGATCCACTGAGTGCCAGCCTCGCGGCCGGACTCCGCGAAACACAGACAAGTCCAGTCAGTTGGTTCAAGATGCATCAGGCGGGAGCCACCTTCTCGTTTTGATTGTTGCACAATCAAAACGAGAAGCCTCGTCGTTTCAAGCTCGGCGATAACTCAGCACAGACAGCCTGAGGTGACCAACCTGGTCCGTTGCAGGGATTGTCCCACTGCGGTAGTGGACCAGCTACAGCCTCGTCAGGGTGAGGCCACGACCACTACTCAATGCTTCTAGTATAACGTGCTTTCTATCATTTGTCTAGAGCTATAGACATGATGGACAACTATGGACATCATGCCCGAATACTCGTTCTTGCTGGTTCTGCTTTTTTCTCTTCTGCAAAGATGAACCCATGGATTTAAGGAGCAGAAGCGCTTTGGTGATGAAGTGGAGGGATGTAGTTGCTTGCCTGTGATGCAGATCAGGAAAGCGCTGGTTTCGGCGAAAGAAGTTCTCGTGCGTCTGTTCGCCCTCCTTCTGGCCGGTAGTTATCTTCTCCAGCTTGATCAGAGCGATTGCTCTCCCTGGAGGATGCAAGATCTAGGACGACCCCCTTAGAAGAGATCAGTCGGCATCGCTTGCGGCAGAGGCATTGCTATTCCCTGCCCACCTCACTGGCCATCGTGGAGAAATGCCCCCTGATTGCAGGTAAGCCACGCCTTTGCCTCACTCGCGTCAGTACATTCGTGGCCTGGTTCCGAGCAGGCCAAGCACCCCTCCTAGTATGCCCCACATCAGCAGCAGGAGTGGGAAACTGGCAGGGAGTACCACGCCGGGGACGGCATGGCCCAGGACTCCTGCTGTGATCTGCTGCACCAGACCTGCCAAGCTTCCTGCAATCGATCCAGCCACTCTCTTCCCGGTACGCTTGCTTGTCAGCCAACCGGCGAGGTACACGCAGAAGAGACTCAGCAGCAAGACACCGCCGCTTATAGGCCATGCAATGGCGGCGGCCAATCTGTGAGAACCCAGTATGGCATAGAAAAGGAGAAGGGTTCCAGAACTGAAATAGCCATCTACCAGGCCATACACGAGCGTCCAGGCCACAGGGTGAGAGGTCGCTGGTCTCCTGGGAGCGATCCAACTGAAGAAGGACCAGGATGAGGGGGTATCCATCTGCCCGTTGGCGAGAACGGTCGAGGTAAGCGGATCTCGGGCATCGTGTCCGCCGCTCTTCCTGCCAGGAGACGTCGGAGCAGCTTCCCGCGCGGGGTGCATCCAGGAAGTCACCCGTTTGCCTGAGAGAGGCGCGGCCGAAGATGAGCCGTCTCCAGGTGCGGAAGCGCTCCCTTTTGCCGAAGCAACATCAGCGGAAGAAGCACATGCCTCCGAGAGCGCATCGGCAAAGGCAGCCACGCTCGGAAAGCGCGCGGCCGGGTCCTTGGCCAGCGCCCGCAGGATGACCTGTTCCACCCAGGGTGGAAAGGAGGCAATCCGGTCTCTGAGTGGAGGGGGCGAGGCAAAGCAGTGCTGGACGGCAATTTCCGTCGGCGAGCCGCAAAAGGGAGGGCGACCGCAGAGCCACTCGTAGGCGAGGATGCCCAGCGCGTACTGGTCAGAGGCCTGGCAGGCACGGCCTTGCAGTTGCTCGGGAGCCATATAGGTGGGCGTCCCGACGATCTGTTGCGTCTGGGCGCTCCGCATACTCTGCGTGAGCACGGCGATGCCGAAGTCGGACAGCAGCACCTGCCCGTCCCAGCCTAGCAGGATGTTCTCGGGTTTGACATCACGGTGAATGAGGCGCTGGTTGTGAGCAGACTGCAAGGCCGAAGCAATGTGGCTGACGTACTCGATGACGGTGGCGAGCGGCAGCTGCACCCCTTTGGGATGAAGCATTCGCAGCGAGCCGCCAGGGGCATAGTCCAGCACCAGGAACGGAAGCCCATCCTGGATGCCGAAATCGAGGACGCGAACGATATGCGGATGAACCAGGCCAGCCAGCAGGCGCGCTTCACGCTGGAAGGCCGCTCCCTCGTACTCGTCGAGCGGGCCGGTGAGGACTTTGAGCGCAGCACGAGTACCCAGGTACACATGCTCTCCCAGGTAGACTTCGGCGAATCCTCCTCGTCCGAGCACCTGGCGGATCTGATAGTTGCCCAGGCGCTGTCCAGGACAGACACGCATCTTTTCGGATGGGATCATCTCTTCCTCTCTCGCTAGCAGGCACGCTCGGATCGCACATCAGGGATAGGCGAGGCATGCCGTCTCACACGCGGCCGGCAAGGGCGCTACTAGCAATGCCAGGCCACGTGTTGCGGAACGAACACGGGACAACGAGAACATGTTCCATTTCGTTCCGACTGGTTGACCGGGCCTTGCGGTGGTGCGCAATTACCCACCAGGCGGTCTGGTAACCCACGGGCTGGCGTTCGCCGTGGTCGCGGTCAGCCAGCCGTCGACTCGATCCAGCGGCGCTCCATGGAGAAATCCCTTGCCCCCTGGCGGGTGGCAAAGAGGCGGCTCGTTGGCGGGGTGCGCCGTTCGTTCCTGCGGGTCTCGTACCGGTCTCACTGACTGGATGCGATTCATGCGCGAAGGGAGCCAGAGCATGCAGTCCTTGCTCCACCGGGTAAAGCATGCCAGCGCTGGTGCTTCAGCGGCCAGTCTGGTAGAACATATTCTCTATTGCTACACTATACTGATCCCTCGTTTGCTTGTCAAGAGAGCACCGCGAGGGTAGAGTTTCCTGCCAAAACAGGTGGTCTACCGCTTTTTGCCACGCAGAAGACGCTGGCATCCCCTTGTCGGCATCCCTGCGATGTTCATCCGTCTCCTCTGCGAGAGATGCCGAGAATCGCCTCTTATCGAACCATGTGTTACAGGTAATTCATGGGAGAACGGGTAAAAGCATTATCTCTCAATTCCTCAGGATCTCCCTCTTTTCCCTCCGTATTCCTCATATATTCGCATGATTTACTTTCATATCCCGAAGAACTCCTCTTTCTCCTCAGTATTTTTCTCTTCATCACCGGGATTCCCGCTAGTTCCCGCTTCTTTTCCTCCCATTGCCGAGGATTCTTACGGAATGGTACGATACCAGCGGAGAAGAGCAGGAGTCGCTGCGTGTTCAAAGAGAGGCACAACGCACCACCTTTCCAGAAAGGATTCGGCAGCATGCAGACGTACACGTTCGGTCAGTGCGCAACCTTACTCGATATCGACCCGAAGGTGTTCAGGGAATTGGTCAAGCAGGAACTCGGTCTACAAAAAGGCGATCAAAGGAGCCGAGCTGATCGACGGGCGCGCTACCTGACACGCGAGCAGTTAGAGTCCCTGGCAGCTCGCTGTAAGATCACCCTGCTTGACGATGCGGTGTTGGAGCAACCGAAACAGGTCCCCGTTACGACCTATAAGCTCCTGCTGGATCGCCTGGAGAGCGCCGAAGAGGCGCTGCACGCCAGCGAGCAAACGGTCTCGTCGCTGCAGGAACGACTCACCCAGGTCGAACAACAGGTGGCCAGCATAACAGCGTGGACCTCGCTGCTGGAAAGTCTTCCCACCTGGAAGGTGCACGTCGACGAGCGCCTGGAACGCCTGGCGCACCCCCAGGAGCAACCTGACGAGCGTCTGGCTAAACTGGAGGCCCAGCACCGCCAGCAGCTTGCGGAAGTAGAGGCGCG
>Ga0137378_10002380_pt1 | contig 16116 bp, 13 predicted proteins | sample SagtaG_21_FD_104813 | JGI IMG/M metagenome (GOLD analysis project Ga0137378, IMG submission 104813) | Vadose zone soil microbial communities from Sagehorn Ranch, Mendocino, California, USA - Sage2_L_60_16 metaG | ecosystem: Environmental > Terrestrial > Soil > Vadose zone | place: USA... | reverse complement strand
TCACGACAGGCGATACTCTTGCCATGACTAAGCCTGCGCCCAGGAACAATCGGAAATACACTTTTACCGTTGCGTTTGAGATGATAAAGTTCGTGCTGAAAAATGTAGCGCGCGCGGGGATAAGTCTTGCTAGCCAATTGCATCATGAAGGATTGGTGATCAACTGAATACCGGGGTTCACAGGAGGTGAATACAGCACAAGTTATGCGGTCACTGGTTCTCTTGCTGTTTTTGGTGGCCGTCTGCGTGGCCGCTCTCCCACGGCGGGTCGTAGCTCAAGGAGGCCCGCCGTTGCTCACTGATGATCCGGAGACGCCCGGAAACGGTCACTGGGAAATTAACGTCGCTTGGACGCTTTCACAAAAACAAAATGGGCGTCTTTTTGCGATTCCACTTATAGACATCAATTATGGATTGGGCCAGCGCATCCAGCTTAAGGCCGAAGTACCCTGGTTGGTGCTGCAAGAACGCCGAGGGGGAATTCAATCAGGCATCGGCAGTGCGAATTTCGGCGTAAAGTGGCGCTTCCTGGATAAGGATCGTCATGGCTTTGCGATGTCCACATACCCGCAACTTGAAATCAGGACCTCCGCTTCTTCAGTCAGGCGGGGACTAATCGAGCAGGGCGCTGAATTGCTGTTACCCGTTGAGATAAGTCGCGAACTGGGCCCTGTCACCATCAATGGCGAGGTCGGCTACCAGGTGGTCCAGCGCGAGAAGGATGAAGTGCTTTACGGGCTAGTTATCGGAGGCGAGATCAATAAACGTCTGGAGTTGGTCGGTGAGATTCACGGCACAGCCAAACGTAACGTTGCAAACAATGAACTGATCTTTAATGTTGGCGGGCGCTTCACCATGAGCAAGCATTACGCTCTACTCTTCTCGACAGGCAGAAGTCTTCGTCAGGCGGCGACGGGGCAGCCAACCTTGCTGGCCTACGTCGGATGTCAGTTCAATTTCTAACGCTGTACGTTCGTTCTCTCCACAATTTACGATTCACGACTTACTATTGAGGCTTGATGCCGTTCGCCGCTCGGAAATACATTTCAGTACGGGAGGTAAATTGCGTCTTCATGCCTTCGGCCGTGAAAAAATAAAGATGTGTGCCGTCAAAAGGGTAATTCATCGGCACGACATAGGGACGACCGTCATGCGCGCATCCCAAGTGACTGTACGCCGCCAGATCAGTTGGCAAATTTTTTCACATTAAGGAGTGTGAACGCCGGTTTCCATGTGGGTCGCGGCAACGAAAGACCCGAATCAGTGGCGCTTTGCGGTTTTTAGCCCTTATGTTATCTTGACTGGCTTTTGATCCCGCTAAAGTTTCGCCTATCTGGGCTCGACGGAGGAGTTTGAATAACTAGTATGGCTACGCCTAACGGAACCAGCGCCGACGAACAGCACGAAGGTAAAGTTGTGCAAATTATTGGACCTGTCGTTGACGTAGAGTTTGAGGGGAAATACCTGCCGCCGATCTACGAGGCCCTGAATATTGTATCCGAAGGCTTCGAGGTGCCTACTCCCATCGACGTCATTGCTGAAGTTCAGCAACATCTCGGTGAACGACGTGTGCGCGCAGTCTCAATGTTGCCGACTGATGGCATGGTGCGCGGCATGAAAGCTATCGACACGGGTGGACCAATCACAATGCCGGTGGGCGAGGGTACGCTTGGACGTGTGCTGAACGTGATCGGCCAGCCAGTGGACAACCTCGGCGACGTCAAATACGAAAAACGCTATCCCATCCATCGTCACGCGCCAACGTTTGAAGAACAGTCAACTGAATTGGAGATGTTCGAGACCGGCATCAAGGTCATCGACCTCATTCAGCCATTTGTACGCGGTGGCAAGATTGGTTTGTTCGGCGGCGCGGGAGTCGGCAAGACGGTCATCGTGATGGAGTTGATTAATAACATCGCGAAGGCGCGTTCGGGCTTTTCAGTTTTTGCCGGTGTGGGCGAAAGAACTCGTGAAGGCAACGACCTGCTGCGCGAGATGGTCGAGTCTCAGGTGATCCAGTTTGGCGAGACGTTCAATAAGCACCTGCACGACACTGGCGAGTTCGACATGACCAAGGTCGATATGAAAACCATCGGTCAGTCAAAGGTGGCGCTGATCTATGGACAGATGACTGAACCACCGGGGGCGCGTTTGCGAGTCGCTCTGTCGGGCCTGACCGTGGCTGAGTATTTCCGTGATGAAGGCCTTGACGTGCTGCTATTCATCGACAACATTTTTCGCTTTACGCAGGCAGGTTCAGAGGTTTCGGCGCTGCTTGGCCGCATGCCTTCAGCAGTGGGTTACCAGCCGAACCTTGCTTCCGAGATGGGCGAAATGCAGGAGCGCATTACCTCGACCAAGACCGGCTCGATTACGTCGATCCAAGCCGTGTACGTCCCGGCGGACGATTACACTGATCCGGCGCCCGCCACTACATTTGCGCACCTCGACGCCGTCACCGCGCTTTCGCGTCAGATCGTCGAGCTGGGAATCTACCCGGCGGTGGATCCGCTGCAATCTTCTTCCCGCATTCTCGATCCTTATATTCTCAAAACCGCGGGTCACTACGAGACAGCGCAGGAGGTGAAGCGAATTCTGCAGCGTTACAAAGATTTGCAGGACATTATCGCGATTCTGGGCATCGATGAGCTTTCCGATGAAGATAAGCTGGTTGTTTCCAGAGCGCGCAAGATCCAGCGGTTCTTCTCTCAACCGTTCCACGTCGCCTCGCAGTTCACCGGACGCGAAGGCAAGTACGTGAAACTCGAAGACACGATCAAAGGCTTCAAGGAAATTTGCGAAGGGAAGCATGACGATCTGCCGGAGCAGGCCTTCTTCATGGTCGGCACGATCGAAGACGCGATTGAGAGGGGCAAACAAATCGCGGCGGAATGAAAGACAGACACGGGGACGCGGCGATTCGGAGACGCGGCGACACGAGAAAAAATATGACGGAGAAAACGTGCGATCTTGATTACACATCCCGGCGTCACCGTGTCTCCCCTTCTCGGCGTCTGATTTCTTATGCCTGAACAGCTTCAACTCGACGTGGTTACTCCCGAGCGTCGCGTGCTCGCGGAGCCCGTTGACATGGTGACCGTGCCCGGGCGCGGCGGCGAGCTGGGTATTTTGCCGGGCCACTCGCCTTTGATCTCTCAACTTCAGACAGGCGTTCTCACTTACGCAAAAGGCGGTAAAAACTTTCAGTTGCATGTCTCGGGTGGTTTTGTGGAAGTAAATGAGGATCGCGTCACGGTGCTGGCCGAGATCGCGGAGCGCCCCGAGGAGATTGACGCAGCGCGCGCCCGCTTGGCACGCGAGCACGTTGAAAAACAGTTGAGCGGATGGACCGGCACGGAAGAAGATTTTGAAAAAGCTCGCGTCAAGCTGGAGCGCTCGATGGTGCGTGTCCAACTCGCTACCGGCGCTCACCGCGGTTAGTCGCGCTCCAGTAGTTCCTTCATACGGCCGAACCCGCTGCAATCGCTTCACGCATCTCGAGCACTGCCTGTTCCAAACCAACAAAGATCGATCGCGCTATGATGTTGTGGCCGATGTTGAATTCCGTAATCTCGTTGATCTCAGCAACAGCGCCAACATTTCGATAGGTCAAGCCATGTCCGGCAGCCACGTGCAATCCATACTGCGCCGCAAGCGTCGCGGCCTCTCGCAAACGTCTCAGTTCCTGTCCGGCTCGTAGAGCTCCCTCACCGTGAAACCCACGAGCGCCGAGAGTGGCCTCGGCATAAGCCGCCGTGCACAGTTCTACCTGTTGTGCGTTGACTTCGTGCGCGGCTTCAACTTGTTGTGCATCTGGATCGATGAAGAGGCTCGCTAGTATTTCTCCCTGGCGCAAACGCCCTACCGCCGCGCGCACAATCGACAAGTTCGCCTTAACATTGAGGCCCCCTTCAGTGGTTATCTCGTTTGCGTTCTCGGCTACGAGCGTAACAGCATCGGGCCGCACCTCGAGCGCGACTTTCAACATCTCTTCGGTCGCCGCCATCTCCAGGTTTAAGTAGGTGGTGACGCTCTGCCGAAGCAGAACGACATCGCTGTCCTGAATGTGTCGACGGTCAGCGCGCAGATGGACGGTGATGCCATCGGCCCCAGCCAGCTCACAAGTCATTGCGGCAGCGACGACGCTCGGCTCCGGCGCGCGCCGCGCCTGGCGCACAGTGGCTACATGATCGATATTGACGTTGAGTCGTGACGGCATCGAAAAGATGCTAGGGCCTCCTTAATTCCCAGTCAACTAATGCCAAAAATCGGTTTGAAGTTTGCTATATCAGAACCGCGAGCCGTAGCGAGCGGGTCAATAGCTGTTTCCCACAAAACACCCGCTCGCTACTGCTCGCGGTTCTGTACATGCGCCGCAAACTAGGACACTACTGAAAAGTTCATGCAATTGAAAGTTCTCGATAAACCAGGTCCTGGACCCGCCCTATTTTTGAAACCCCGGCGCACCACTCGTGTGCAGCGCCTGTTTCTGCTCGACGAGCACCATCGTGCGAGCGGCGCTGATGGCTTCGCTGTAAACTCCACCATCGACCTGCTTCCGGATCTTCTTGACCTCGCTAAGCATGCGGAAGCTGTCGCGCCAAACCGCGACTTTGCTTCCAGGATTATGGTCCCACCGCACGGGTATTTCCCTCAGTCTCAGTCCGGCCAATTGCGCAACATAGAGCAATTCGACGTCGAAACCGAATCGATCGATGGTGGCGGCCTCGACTATGGGACGGCACGCGCTCAGGCGAAACGCCTTGAAGCCGCACTGCGTATCCCAGAAGGGCAATCCCGTCGCCAGTCGCACGGCCAGATTAAAGACCCGCCCACCCTGTTCGCGCCGCCACGGTTGATGCACCCCGATCAGGCTGCGGTCCAGCGCGCGTGAGCCGAAGGTCACATCAGATTCACCCTGCTCGATCGGATCGACAAGCTTGGGTGTTTCCGTGACCGGGGTTGAAAGATCGGCGTCTGAGAAAAGCGCGATTCGCCCCTGGCAAGCCAGCAGACCGCAACGCACTGCGTAACCCTTCCCACGGTTGGGCTGATAAGTGATCAATCGCGCGTCGATGCGGCCCGGTTTTTCCAGCGCAAGTTTGGCGACCGTCAGGGTATCGTCGTCTGATCCGTCATCTACGACGATCAGCTCAGCCGCAAGTTTCGTCTTGTTGAGGTAGTCAAGAATCGTGTGCAGGCTCTTAATGAGTCGCCCTGCTTCATTGTAGGCGGGCACGACGATGGAAAGCGAGACGGACACGCTTCAGACTATATCATAGGGCGCCGATGCCCTTCGGACGGGCGCGGGTGGCTGTGTTATATTCTTTACGAACAGATTGCCAACTGTTGCATGGCTGCGATATTAACCTCGGACTGTTGGAAAGATGAACAGAAGATTTGTCATCGTTGCGCTCGGCATCTTGCTTACGGCCACTCTTGCCGGGGGCACTTCGAAACATCTCCGCCGGGCCAAGTCGGCTGTATCAGGAACTCATTACACGGCGGGCGACGACATCGAGAACGACTACAACGAAGCCATCGCCACAGTGTCGTCAAACTACGCCGGAGACATCGACTACGAGAAAGCCACGCAAGCCGCGATTCAGGGCATGCTTTCCACGCTCGATCCCCACTCGACGTACTTTCCTTATAGTGAATTCAAAAAACTGAAGGAGGATCAGGATTCACGGTTCTACGGTATCGGCGTTAGCATCCTGCAACACCGCGACGGCGTTTACATTCAGGCCACGGTTGAGGGCACGCCAGCGGCAAACGCGGGATTGCGATATGGGGATCGCATAGTTGAAGTTGACGGCAAAGATGCGCGCGACTGGGACAGCCCCCAGGTGTCCAAGAACGTGCGCGGCGCGCTCGGCGAGCCGGTGACGATCAAAGTCGAACGCGCCGGATCAGAGGCGCCACTGTATTTTACGATCGTGCGCAACCTCGTGCCGCTGCCCACAATTCGCAACGCTTACATGATCCGGCCGGGCACGGGCTACATTGGCTTGACAGGATTCCAACACACAACAGCGGACGAACTGCGCAAGAGTCTGGACAAACTGAAATCGCAAGGCATGCGCCAGCTCGTACTCGACATGCGCAGAAATCCAGGTGGATTGCTGGATCAGGCGATCAACGTGGCGAGTGAGTTTCTTCCTCGCGGTCAGGTCATTGTTTCAGTCAAGGGCCGCTCCGAATACAGCGAGCCGGTGGTGTACAAATCAAAGGGTTCGGATCCTGAAGACGTGCCCCTGGTCGTGCTCATCAATCGCGACACGGCATCGGCTTCTGAGATTGTAGCCGGCGCGATTCAGGATCAAGGCCGTGGTTTGATCGTCGGTGAAACCAGTTTTGGCAAGGGACTGGTGCAACGAGTTTTTCAATTGCCTTTCAACACTGGACTGACGCTGACGACCGCACGCTACTACACGCCTTACGGCCGATCTCTGCAGCGCGACTACTCGAAGACCTCTTTCTATGACTATTACGTCCGCCACGATGCTGAGGAGGCCCAACGGCAGCAGTCCTCCAACACAAAGAACGGTCAGCCGCCCGCGGCTCAAGCCTCGCCAATTCCACGTCCGCCGGCCGGTCCGGCGGTAAAAACCGCGGCCGGGCGTGTCTTCTATGGCGGCGGGGGGATCACTCCGGACATTGAGGCCAGGCTGCCGGCCGGCAGTCCGGTGCGCACCCGCCTGGCGGAGGAGGCGTTCTATTTTACGCGGCAGTTGGTGGCGGGAGTGATTCCCGGTCTGGAATCGTACCGTATCGAGAAGGTGGAGTACGGTCGCAATCTAAAGGCCGGGGATTATCCGATGACCGATCGCTTGATCGAAGCGTTTCGCAACTTTGTAAAGACGGACTCGAACTCTGGTTTGACCTCCGCTCAGATCGACGGCGAACTCGATTCCCTGAAGCAACGATTGCGGGCAGAGATTGTCACGGCATCATCCGGTAACGATGCCGGCGCGCGCATCCTCCTCGACAGCGACCCCCAGGTGCTGCGCGCAGTTGAGGCCTTGCCCGATGCCAAACGTCTGGCCGAGAGTGTGCGCAACGGAACGTGGCAAGGTTAATTGTCCGACAAACTTCCAGTTTGTCGTTCTGCGTTCAATAGATTTCACATCAAAGTCAGCGACAAACTGAAGGAATGTCTGATGAATCTGGCTGATAGTGATTTAGCATTGAGGTCAGGGCGATCCATAGCTTTATACCGCGGTAACGACCTCCAGCCCAACGTTGCCGCTTGGCGGCTACGTTGGGAAGAGGAGTGTAATAGGACACAACCCCATCGGGGTTGAGGCGCGTTGAAATTGGATACCCAGGGTAGCCGCGGCGGCAACCCTGGGCTGGAGGTTGTTACCGCTTCGCGGTACTTGATCAGGCCTTCCTGAAGTTTTGTCCTGAACATCTTCCGCCGCAAATTAGTCAACCACCCGCGCGATTACACATTTCAGATAGTAAGTTTCCGGGACACCCAATAGCACCGGATGATCGCGCGCCTGCATTCTTTTCTCCACCAGCGGCAATCTGCGCCGCGCATCGTTCGCAGCATCAGCGAGAACAGCGAGGAACATCTCTTCAGACATGTGATACGAGCAGGTGCAAGTGATGAGCAGGCCGCCGGGATTGAGTAGCTTGATCGCCCGCAGATTGATCTCCTTGTAACCACGCGCTGCTGATTTGATACTGCCGCGATTCCTGGCAAACGCCGGCGGGTCGAGCACGATCGTATCGAAACGCTCGCCAGCGGCTTCCAGCTCTCGCAGAGCGTCAAAGACATTCGCTTCACGAAACTCGACGTTGTTCGCGTTATTCAATTCCGCGTTGCGCCTAGCGGCTGCGACGGCGTCGCCGGAAATGTCCAGGCCCAAAACGCTGTTGCACACCGGAGCCACGTTGAGGGCGAAGGCGCCGGCGAAAGTGAAGCAGTCAAGCGCGCGACCGCGAGCAACTGCGCGCGCAGCCAGACGATTCTCGCGCTGGTCGAGAAAGGCTCCAGTCTTCTGACCGGACAGCGGCTCAACGATGAAACGAACTCCATGCTGAACGATTTCCACAGATTCGGGACAATCGCCGTAAAGAGTGCCGGCGATCATTCCCAATCCTTCGAGCTGTCTGACGCGCATGTCGTTGCGCTCGACGACCGCGCGCGGCGCAAACCCTTCGACCAACAGCTCCACGAGCATCGCCTTGATGCTTTCGGTGCCTTGTGAAAGAGTCTGAAGCACGAAGACATCATCGTAAACGTCAACGATCAAAGACGGGAGCAGGTCGCCTTCAGAAGAGATCAGCCGATACGCGTTGGTCCCGGACACAATTCTCTCCCGTCTGTCCGCCGCTTCGCGTATTCGTCCGCGCCACCATTCGCGATCGATCGTTGCATCTGATTGCGTCAACAAACGCAGAGCGATCTCCGAAGCATTGCTGAACAGTGCCTGCCCAACAAGGTTCCCGTGCGGGTCGTTTACGCGCACCACCGAACCTCCCGCGAGTCCGCCGGCATCGGTGACGTCACTGCGATAGATCCACAGATGTCCGTCGCGGAAGCGGTCGGCGCCGCGCTTTGTCACTCGAACGTTGTCCATTTGCGATTACTGTTACACAAGCCAGATGAATCTGCCAGATTGGAACTGTCGCCCGGGAGTCTTGGATCGTTCTTGATCTTAACGACGCGGCCACTCAATACAGGACCTAGAGCGATAGCGACCGGATGCTATCAGTGAACGCTAATCACGTGGCTTTTACGTCAGCTGAGCTTAGAATCCGGTCGCTACCGCTCTAGGTTCTGTATTGAATGGCGATTAAGCCGCCTCCCATTCTTGCACCCGACGGAGGTTTGACACAGTTTCTGAACTGCGGCGCTAATTCCAGCCGTCCACTGGATGGCAGGTTTGCCCTCGCAAGTCACACAATTGCGGGTCTCGCGATCACTATGCTAGGCTTCGGACACTTCGCAACTCTTGGCGCCGTATCTTCAGATCGATGGCCACAAAACTCCACACTGAGCGTCGCGAACGCTTTGAAACGCCTTCGGGAATCGAGCTGCCGGTCGATTTCAATCCCGCGAACACCAAAGAGCCCGATTACCAGCACGACCTCGGCGCGCCCGGCGCGTTTCCCTACACGCGTGGCATCTACCCAAACATGTATCGCGGACGTTTGTGGACCATTCGGCAATACGCCGGCTATGCGACGGCGGAGGAGTCGAATGCGCGCTACAAATACCTGTTGGCGCAAGGCACCACGGGGCTGTCCGTCGCTTTTGATCTGCCGACGCAGATCGGTCTTGATTCCGACGATCCATTGGCTGTTGGAGAAGTCGGCAAGGTTGGCGTGGCCATCGATTCGCTCGAGGACATGCTGCGACTCTTCGACGGCATCCCGCTCGACAGCGTCTCGACGTCGATGACGATCAACGCCACGGCCGCGACGTTGCTTTGTCTGTATCTCGCGGTGGCCAGGAAGCAAAACGTTTCGTTCGACAAGATCAACGGGACCCTGCAAAACGATATTCTCAAGGAGTACATCGCGCGCGGCACCTACATCTATCCGCCGGGCCCATCGCTGCGTTTGGTGACCGACACCTTCGCCTTCTGCGCGCGCGAAGTGCCCAACTGGAACACGATTTCTATAAGCGGCTATCACATTCGCGAAGCCGGCTCGACGGCGGTGCAGGAAGTCGCATTTACGCTGGCCAATGCGATTACTTACGTTGAAGCGGCGCTCGATGCCGGCTTGAGAGTCGATGAGTTTGCGCCGCGCATCTCATTCTTCTTCAATGCGCACAATAATCTTTTGGAAGAGATTGCGAAGTATCGAGCCGCGCGGCGACTCTGGGCGCGGACGATGCGCGAGCGTTTCAAGGCGCGCGATCCGCGCTCGTTGATGCTGCGCTTTCACACGCAGACTGCGGGCTCGTCGCTGACGGCGCAACAACCTGAAGTCAACATCGTGCGCACCACTATTCAGGCGCTGGCGGCGGTGCTCGGCGGCACGCAATCGTTGCATACCAACGCGATGGATGAAGCGTTAGCGCTTCCGACGGAACAGGCGGCCCGCATCGCCCTGCGCACTCAACAGGTGATTGCCCACGAATCGGGCGTTGCCGATACGGTTGATCCGGTGGCGGGTTCATATGCCATAGAACACCTGACCGATGAGATTGAGAATCGAGCTGCTGATTACCTTGAAAAGATCGACGCGATGGGCGGGATGTTGCGTGCGATCGAGACGGGTTACGTCCAGCGCGAGATTCAAGAAGCCGCGTATCGATATCAGCGCGCAATCGAAACCCAGGATGCGGTTGTGGTCGGGATGAATCGTTTTCAAGCTGACGAAGAAGTGCCGACGCCCACATTGCGCATCGACCCCGCCACTGAACAGGCGCAGATCGAACGCGTGCGGGCTGTACGCCAACGTCGCGACGCGTTGGCCGCCGAAGCCGCATTAGTTAGACTCGAAGAGACCGCGCGCGGTACTGAAAATCTTCTGCCTCGAATTCTCGATTGCGTTGAAGCGTATGTAACCGTAGGCGAGATTAGCGGGCGGCTGCGAAGTGTTTGGGGCGAATACCGCGAGACGGCTATTGTTTGACTTAAGAAAATGTTGGAAGCCGCGCACGCCCCGGTGCGATCATGACTGAAACAAACGAGAAGCTGATTGTCGATGTCGAAGAGTGATTATTTCAACCCCTTCAGGGTTGAAGAAAATCTAACCCAGGGTGGCGCGCACGGCGCTTACCCTGGGCTATTGTATTTCACGCCGTTGGCGTGAGGAGGAGTCCACCAATGCCCATGAAGCTCTTACGTTTAGCTTTGATCAGCCTTTTCTGTGCGTTTCTGTTCAACGCGGCCAGTCGAGCTGTCGTGCGGGGGATCCAACAGACCGCGCCGTCCGCAGGCCCAGAGAAAATCGTGCGTGAGTTTTACGCGTGGTACTTGCATCAGCTCAATAAGAATATCAACGAACCGTTGAAGCAAAGAGCCACGGCGCTGAAGTATCTGACGCCACAGCTTTACAGCAACGCGCCTCGTTTGACCCGGCGGATGGACGCGGACATCTTTATCTGTGCGCAAGACTGGGACGTGGGTTGGGAAAGGAACTTCATAGTAGGCCGCCCTGCGATCAGTGGAGTCACTGCGACAACTCTGGTTACCTTGCCCTCAGGAGAGATGGACAAGATCAGAATCAAGTTGACGTTGAAGCGCACAGGCGCCGCCTGGCGAATCGACAAAGTCGCATGCGCGAATTAGCGGCACCGATGAATCGAAGAGAGTTTACTAAGGCGCTGGGAGTGGCCGCGGTTGCGCTGGGCTCGGGACAAACCAAAAGACTGTTTGCGAGCGAGCCGCGGCAGATGGCGATCACGATGGATGACTTCACGTGGTCGGCTGATGCCGTGCGACTGAATGCCGAGGAAAGAAACCAGGCGATCCTCGGGGAGCTGCGCGAGCGTTCGGTCAAGGCGGCTTTGTTTGTTCGCACTTCGAATATTGACAATGACAAGGGCAAGGAGCTGCTGAAGGCCTGGGACACAGCCGGCCACGTGATTGGCAATCATACTTACTCGCATTGGAATTACAACGACGCGAAAATTACTTCTGAGAAATTTGAACAGGACATCCTGCGCAGCGAAACATTGCTCAAAGACTTCCCGCACTTCAAGAAGTATTTTCGCTTTCCGTATCTAAAGGAAGGTAACACCGCCGCGAAGCGAGACGCGGCAAGGACATTTCTCGCGCAGCATGGCTACCACACCGGGCACGTCACGATCGATAGCTCTGACTGGATAATTGACGACCGTCTGTGCAGACGTATGATCAAAGATCCGGGCGCCGACTTGAAACCGTATCGCGATTTCTATCTGGCTCATCAGTGGGATCGCGCGCTTTACTACGACGATCTCGCCGGCAAAGTGTGGGGCCGCAGCGTCAAGCATACGCTTCTGACGCACTTCAATCTTTTGAACGCGCTGTTTCTCGGCGACTTGATAGACCTGTTCAAAGGTAAAGGCTGGCAAGTGCTCGATCCGCAAGAAGCTTTCAACGATCCAATCTTCGCTGCGCAGCCAAAAATCGTGCCGGCGGGCGAAAGCATTATCTGGGCCCTGGCGAAAGCAACAGGCAGGTTCGATAAGCTCCTGCGCTATCCGGGCGAAGACGGCGATTACGAAACAACGAAGATGGATAAGTTGGGATTGTAACCTCGATGGACGCCGTCGAAGTATCTTGTAGTCGCACCGCTCAGATCAAAAACCGCATACGCAACTCAAAAAACTCCCGATCCGCTTTCCGACTGGCCATGAATTTGTGCATAATGTTGCCGTCTCCCGATAGTTCCAGTTTAGCTTGCAAAGGAGTTAGCCCCCATGAATACGCCGCGCTTTAGGAAACTTTTTCTGGCATTGATGGTTATCTGTCTCGGTGGCGGCGGCGTGGTTACGCGAGGTCAGTCGGAGGGCAGCGTGGGAGCGCTGGTGAACCTGCCGACCGGCTCCACCGCGCACAAGCGCACACGTCCGGCGCCGCCGCGAACTCCAGGACACAAACCAACAACGCAGCCGGACAACAGCGAGCAAGTGGACGCCGCGCTCAGTCTGGGAGACGAGCAGCGTGCGGCAAACCCACCGCGTTATGCCGACGCGGAAAAGTCCTACACACTGGCTGCCAAGCTTGGTCCAAAAGACGCGCGTCCGTATGTTGGATTGGGCAATCTCTATTACGATCAAAAGAAATACGCGGAAGCGGAAGGGGCTTATCGCCGCGCCGGGCAACTCAATCCAGCCGACGGCATCGCTTATGCCCGTCTGGCGTTCATGTACAGCGAGATGTTTCAGGGCGGCCAGGGCAAGACGCTCGACGAGGCGATCGCCTGGGCGCGCCGCTCAGTGGCCGCTCAACCCACCAACTATTACACCCAGGTCGCTCTGGGATGGACGACTTATCTGAAGGGAAACTACAAAGAGGCGGAGACCGCCTATCGGCGCTCGATCGAGCTCTCGCCGCAGGTCGCAGCACTCCACATCGAGTTGGCGCGCGTCTTAAACAGCGAGCGGCGCTACCGGGACGCGTTGACGCCTCTGAACAAAGCGATTGAGCTGGAACCGAAGAACTATACGGCGCATTTCTTTGCCGGCATAGTCCAGCAGAAACTCGGCCAACTGGACAAAGCGGCTGGAGAATACCTCCAGGCCATAGCGATCAATCCCAAGGCGTCTGAATCGCGCTCGAACATCGGCTTGATCTATTACATGCTGAGCCAGACGAGCAGAGCGCGCGAACAGTGGAACGCCGCGATCCAGTTGGGTTCTACTTATGCGCCGGATCGCATCGGGCTGTTGATTCTCGACGGCAAGCTGAATGAAGCGCGGGGGCAGTTGCAGGACTACACGCAAAAGAACGGAGACGATGAAGACGGCTGGTTAATGCTCGGCGATGTGCTGCGCGCGCTGGGCGATGAATCAGGCGCGCGCGCGGCTGACATACGCGCAGCCCAGATCGCGCCGGAGTATGTCGGGTTAAAGCGGCCCACCCTGCCTGGAGCTTCAGCGAAGAACCCCCCCAAATCTTTTCAACTAGTGGGCACCTGGCGATCCAGAGTCTCTGAATTTGGTCAACAGTACGAAATAACTGTCCGGTTCGCGCCGGAAGGAACGGCAACATATCTCATGAAGGATGCGATGGGAAGGACAGCTACCATGATGGGTACCTGGCAGTATTCTGATGGATTACTCTATGAAAGATTCTCAAACGGAGCCTCTGGAAAAGGTTCAATCAATTGGGTAGATACCGACAATTTCGTATTGACCATAATAGATAATGGCGTGCCGGCCTACAGTGGGATCAAGCGCTATTATCATCGTCTGTAAAGCCATGTAAAGGACAACGACACGCCTTTGAAGTACGCGATGGCGAAGGGTCAGACTCAAGTGATCAAGTTGCTCCGGTCTGTTGGCGCTAATCAGTAGGCGCGATCTTCTGTATCAAATAGCGCAGACTGAGTCTCTGATCTGACTCTGTTACTAATACGCGATCAGATCACAGACTGAAGAAAGCTCTGAGCAAATGAATTCATAAGCGGAAGCCCGCGCGTAAGCAAGGGCTCCCACGCCAGTGGACAAGCCCTCCTTAACGATCGGACTTCCGCGTCGCGTTTCAGCGACAAACTTTAAAGTCTGTGCTACTGCGATGTCACATCTGCTCCAAGTTAGACATTTGCAAACGCATTTTCCTACACGCGCCGGATTGGTGCGGGCAGTTGATGGGGTCAGCTTCTATCTCGATCGCGGCGAACTGCTCGGGCTGGTGGGCGAGTCGGGTTGCGGCAAATCGATCACGGCGTTGTCGATCATGCGTTTAATAGCACCGCCGGGAAGGATTGTCGCTGGCGAGATCGATTTCGACGGCCAGAGTCTGCTGGCGTTGTCGAACGCGGCAATGCGCGCGATTCGCGGCAACGACATCGCGATGATCTTTCAAGACCCGATGACGTCGCTGAACCCCGTCTTCACTGTTGGCGAGCAAATTGCCGAAGCGCTTCGTCTGCATCGCAAGCTCTCGCGCGCTGCGGCGCGCCAGGCAGCGATCGTGGCGATGAAGGAAGTGGCGATTCCCGATCCGGAACGGCGCGTGAACGATTACCCACATCAACTCTCCGGAGGGATGCGCCAGCGGGTGATGATTGCGATGGCGCTTGCCTGCGATCCCAAACTGCTGATCGCTGACGAGCCGACAACCGCGCTTGATGTGACGATTCAGGCGCAGATTCTTGAGTTATTGAATGACTTGCGAAAGACGCGCGAGCTGGGAGTGTTGCTCATCACTCATGACCTCGGTGTGGTGGCTGAGGTAGCCGATCGGGTCGCGGTGATGTACACCGGGCGAATTGTCGAAGAGTCGCGGACGGATGAACTATTTGCGCGCCCGAAACATCCGTACACCGAAGGGCTGTTGCGTTCCGTGCCGAAGCTAACGGCAGAGCATGTCGTAAAGAAGGGACGATTGGAAACGATCGAAGGAGTCGTACCCAGCCCAACCGAATTGCCCCCGGGTTGTCATTTCGCGCCGCGTTGTTCGTATCGCCTGCCGCGCTGTACGGAAGAAGAGATTCCGCTTTATTGTCTGGAGGATGACGTTCAAGTGCGGTGTGTGCTCTACGATCCTGAGAATGTTGTAGGGGCGGACCTGCGTGTCCGCCCAGGACAGGAAATGCAAACTGGTTTGGAATGACGACGCCATTACAAGCGAACAGCCGGGGCGGACACGCAGGTCCGCCCCTACAAGACGAACTCGTCCGCGTGCGCGGACTGGTCAAACATTTTCCTGTCGAAGGCAGTGACGACGTTGTGCGCGCGATTGACGGCGTGTCGTTTGAAATCGTTCGCGGCGAGACGCTGGGCCTCGTCGGTGAATCAGGCTGCGGCAAATCTACCGCAGGCCGCTGTCTGTTGCGTCTGATCGAACCAACTAAGGGCCAGATCACTTTCGATGGCCGCGACGTTCTATCGATGGGCAAACGAGAGTTGCGCGAGTTGCGCCGCGCGATGCAGATCGTCTTTCAGGATCCGTACGCTTCCCTTAACCCGCGTATGAAAGTTGGCGACATCGTTGGCGAGCCGCTGGTCATTCACACGATTGGCACCAAAAAGGAGAGGCGCGAACGGGTAGCCAGACTGCTGAGCAGGGTTGGTCTCGATCCTGACTACATGGATCGTTACCCGCACGAGTTTTCGGGCGGCCAGCGGCAGCGCATTGGCGTGGCGCGCACGCTCGCGCTCAATCCCAAACTGATTGTTGCGGATGAGCCTGTGTCGGCGCTGGATGTTTCCGTGCAAGCCCAGGTCGTCAATCTGCTTCAGGATCTGCAGAAGGAATTTGGGCTCACGTACCTCTTCATCTCGCACGGTCTCGCGGTCGTCGAACACATTTCGACGCGCGTCGCGGTGATGTACCTGGGCCGCATCGTCGAAGTTGCCAGTGCCGCGGAGCTTTACGCGCGTCCACTGCATCCGTACACGCAGGCGCTGCTCTCAGCGATTCCGGTTCCTGATCCGAAGCGCAAACGCGAGCGAATCGTGCTACAAGGCGACGTGCCGACGCCGATCAATCC
>Ga0137378_10002373_pt1 | contig 16130 bp, 9 predicted proteins | sample SagtaG_21_FD_104813 | JGI IMG/M metagenome (GOLD analysis project Ga0137378, IMG submission 104813) | Vadose zone soil microbial communities from Sagehorn Ranch, Mendocino, California, USA - Sage2_L_60_16 metaG | ecosystem: Environmental > Terrestrial > Soil > Vadose zone | place: USA... | reverse complement strand
CGCGGCGCCATGTAGCCCAGGCGCGCAATCTCCACCTGCGCGCGTGCGTAGCGCGAACTCGCGTGCCGGTGAAAGATCTCGAGGATGACCATTGTGCGGTCCATCACCTCGCAGCCGACCTCCTTCGCCAGGTTGAACTGCTGCGAAGGGGAAATCTCATGGTCGATGAGGATCACGTCCACGGCCTCCTGCTCCCGCATAAGGCGCAGCTCCTCCCGCTTCCCGGTCCCGAAGTACGCCCCCGACTCGAACCCCGCGCGCTTCTGCGTGAACCTGCCGACGACCTCGAAGCCCAGCGTCTTCGCGAGCTGGCGCAACTCCGTCAGCGACGCCTCGAACTCGGCGTCGCTCACGCTGGGCCGCTGCACCGCCGCGACGATGGCGCGCTTCGGCTTCGGGTCGATATCCTGCATCATGGTGGCGGAGCCTACCAGTGATCGGTCCATTGTTGACGAAAAAAGTGCATGCCATCCTGCGCGCCGCCGCGCGCGCCGGCACGCCCACGGTCGAGTGCTCGCTGGACCTCGATCGCTCGAGGACGACCGTCGAGGCGGGCGTTGCGGAGTGGACCTGGCAAGGCGAACGCTTCCCCTACCTCGAAACCTGCAAGGACAGAACCGTCTACCACTGGGTTGGCGAGGCCTTTCAGCCGGTGTCGCGCTTCACCACGTCGCTGATCAAGCTCGTGCCGACCGAATGGGGCCCGCCGACGTTCGAAATCGACGGCATCAAGATGCTGCCCACGGCGCGCGTCTCGCCCTACGCGGACGCCGAACGCAAAGTAGGACTGATCCAGCCGCGCGGCAAAGCGATCCTCGACACCTGCGGCGGCCTAGGCTACTTCGCCGCCTGGTGCCTGCAGGGCCGGGCGAGCCGGGTCCATTCCTACGAGAAGAACGCCGACGTGATCTGGCTGCGCAGCCTCAATCCCTGGTCGCCCGAAACCGGCGGCAGCTTGACCCTGACCCACGGCGACATCGCCGCGCAGATCGGCACGCTCCCCGGCAATTCCTTCGACGCCATCCTGCACGACCCGCCGCGCTTCGGTACCGCCGGAGAACTCTACTCGCAAGCCTTCTACGACCAACTAGCGAGAGTCCTCAAGCGCAACGGCAAACTATTCCACTACACCGGCACACCGAACAAACTAACCAGCGCCCGGAATGTTCCCAACGAAGTAGCGAAACGACTGCAGCACGCGGGGTTCGCCACGAAGCTGAATGGCGATGGAGTGTTGGCCGTCAAGAAGTAAGCGTTCCTGGATACTTGTCGAGCGCGACAGTCCATGAACCAGCGAAAGTTCGAGACCCGTGGTCGCCCACGCCGGACAACTGCACCGTCGCCACGACGGCGCGTGTCGGATTCTGGCCGAGCTCTTTCAATTGGATTCGATCGCCACCGTCCCCGCACTCGGCTCCAGCTCCCCGCCCAGGATCTTCATGAAAGTGGGCTTGCCGCAGCCGTTCGCCCCGATCAGCCCATAGCGATTCCCTCCGCCGAACTTCACGGAGACGTCCGAGAAAAGGGGCTTGGCCCCGAACTGCATGGCGATGCCGGAGGCGACGATCACTTGAGGGTTCCTAGAAACAAAAAAGCCGGCCGCGGCCAGCTTGCATTGGGTCTAACTGCGAGGGCGCATTATAGCGGCCTCGCTTCTACTTCTACGGAGCCCTGCTAGGCTCAGCCTACGCCGATAGACGGCAGATGCTAAGGCCGTATCGAGAGACGGGTCACTACTTACTTGATTGGCAATTTTCTGAAGGCCAAGTAGGCAGAGAATGCCACGGGAATAGGAGATAAGAGCTTGAACACCGCTGCGATGGATTTTGCATTTGTATCCAACCAGCTTTGCACGGAATCCCAGCAAAAAGTGGAGAGGAATTTCACCACCTCAGCGTCTAGTGCCAATAGCAGCGCGCTGAGGGCAACTCCGCCCACTACAGCGCTTATTACCAAGCGGGGAACTTTCACCCTCGTAAGCAGCGTTAGCCGCGGAGAGCGCACATCAATATTGCCAACCTCTTCTACCGATACAGTGGCCAAGACTGTGTCGAAAACCCGTTTACAAACGAGCAGGGTTCGATCCTCGTTATATCGGCTTTCCGAATAAATCTTGCTTTTCGACATGCCCGAAAAGGTATCACCACCCGCGGAAATTGTGAGAGTTCGCGCGCTTTTCGGATCTGAATAGTTGAACGAAGGGCGTGATAGCAGCATCTTCAGTACAACGCTCTGTCCCATGGGTATTGGGTAGATTGAATCAAACTCATTGTGTGTCGGCTCCAGTTTTTTTTCATATGGTTTAGCCCCGCAGGCCCATTGCCGCTTAACCTGGTAGAAGCCGAGCACTAAGCAAAAAGTTGAGTCCTTCAGATTGTTAGTTTGATCCAGTTGATTTACGACACTGTTCCAATTGTCATAGGGCCGCGAACTTTCGGTGACGAGCTCGGGAGGTTCCTGAGTTTCCGCAAATACAAAGTAGCCGTCTGAAGCACTTCCTGGTGGCCAAGGCCGTGAAGGCTGCTTCCTAAAAAAGGCGTCCCAGAGGTCTCTTCGACGAGCGTTGGTCCCGTAATCCACAAATTCGCCAAACCGGAAGTCACAGTAGATTGCACCAGCGGATTGCTCAAGTCGGAGAATCGTAACGGTTCGCAGCGGATAAAACACGAAATCCGGGGAGTCCGACTTGGTAACAGTGTCAAGAAATACGAGCAGCGCCTGCTTTCCTTTGAATTTCTGAAGTCCATTTAGAACGTCTTGATGGACATATTTCTGCGCATATCGAAATCGAAAGATGTGTTCGGAGGGATACGAAATCGACTCAAGCGCATCCCTCTTATAGAGCGGTGCCGCAGCAGAACAAAAGAGGTAAAGCATTAGGACTTCTGAAGGATTATGACCGGCACTTCCAATATCGATTTTGCAACGTGTAATCTGCTCGACACCGCAACCTCCGCCTCTTCGTGCACCCATGTTTCACGAGGAATCCAAATAGCATTAAGGCCCGCCGCGAGCGCTGGATTTATGTCTGAGCGCGCGCTGTTACCTACAGACCATCCGTTCTGTATCGGCACGCTCTCGGTCTGTATGAGGCGGACGAATTCTTTAAGGCCCTTGTCAGAGAGTATATGAACGCTATCAAAGTACGATCTTAGCCCGGAAATCTGCACGCGCTTCTCTTGCACCTCGCGGTCCCCTTTCGTAGCGAGGATGAGCCTTACGTTATTTGCTTGAAGCTTAGAGAGCACCGTAGTAACCCCATCCAAGATACGAGGGGAGGCTTGAAATACTGCCGACCCGATCTTCTGAACGAAATCATCTGTTTCTTTGTCGAATGGCCTAGCGTATTCGGTACACAAAGCACTGTACGTGTCTCGCATTGATCTTGGAAAACGCTCTTTCGAAAATCCGAGCTTAGACACATTCGCATGATCGATCGTTTCGAACCTGGCCTTAACATCTTCAAGCGGAAACCCAGTCTGTTGCATCTTACGGAAAAACCGCATCTTGGAATCGGAATAAAGTGTTTGGGTTTCCCAAAGTGTGTCATCTGCGTCAAATATGACGGTTTGAGAGGCAGGCCTCATGCTTACGGATTTCGCAACTTGATCAACGGATAAAGGCTTGGGGCTTTGCTTGTTTCTGTACCGAATGTGAGACCAGCGACAACCTATTTTGCAGTTAGAACGGGAAGTATTAGGCCTTGAGTCTGCTCGTCGAGCTTGGATAACCTCGCCCGCAAACTTTCAGCCGCAGGACGCCAGAGCCGGGTCTGCAGAAGCCCATCTTCAGCATCGAAAGCCCGCAACATTAAATCGCTTACATCGGCGCCGAAATCATACTTGGCATCGAGATCGATTTCTATCGACAACCGCTCGAATGATTTTGGCAACGGCAAGTGTCCGACGCCGTCATTCATCGCTAAAAGAATAGTTGTTGGTCGCGATTCTTGGTTCTTCAATACAGAATCGATTGCGGCATCCGAAATCGATCTCGCGTATATATCAAGTGCAGACAGATTTGCGTCTAGCACTGCGATGACATCTGGGCGTGGAGCTCCGTTCAAAACAGTTCTAAGTGGCACATCGTCCACCAATCCTATTGTTGCGTCGATGAGAACACCCATGCCAATTGATTGCGCCCACCGTTCTACTACCAACCGAGCTGCCATACCACGCACACATACGATTAGACCAACCGCAAAGGCAAGTTCACCCGCCGCGACAAAAGCATTGGCTTTCTGATTCGCAACCCCTAAGGAGCGCAAGACAGACACTGCATCCTGCTTAGACTTGGCTAGCTCCTTGACCGTCGGCTGAAATGGACTCATCGGTCTATTGAGCCCCTCACTACGAGAAGCACCGGGTCCGGTCAACTCTTGAAATATCGCTAGCTCAGCGAGGGTAGCCACTCCATCCGTTCGTGCCTTTTCAAAAGCTGCTCTAACTACTTTTGAGGTATCTTCGCGAAGTTTTCGATGCTCCTCTTTCTGTTTTCGGATTCTCTCTTCCCATTCACCGCGCTCCCTTTGAAGGCGAGCGATCTCTAATTGGATCTGATTCTTTTCTGCCACTTGCTTACCTACCTCTTGCTGCACTAGCTCGTCGACTTGCTGTTTCACGGAAGGATGAATCAGAATCTCTTGGACTAGCGCATCCAGAGCATCGCGATTTTGGTCAATGCGTTCTATTTCAGCCCGGATGCGTTGCAAACGTCTCGCATTAAGGTCTGCTTCGCCTGATCCGAGGAGTTGCACCAGCTCACTGAGCTGCGCTTTTGTTAACCACAAAGAGGACTTGCCGCCTGACCCGATATGGGGTCGCAGTAATTTCCGAATGGATGAAGAGATCGAAGCGCACTCGTATATCCCTTGTTCCTTCATCGGCGGCGCTAATGCGAATAATCTGCCCTCCAATCTCAAGCCTGGAACCGTGTTCCAGGACAGCAAACCGGTTTCAAAAGCGTCGTCCTTCGACAAGTCAGGCCGCTCAGACCGCGGGCCTACCACAAGCCCATCCCCGAGAACGAAGAGAGGAGGTTGTAGCAGCTTGCTGGCGGTGCGTTCAGCATGTTCTTTGATGTACTCACGAACAGAGTCGTAGTCAGTAGAGGGGAACGGGACAGCGGTCAATTCGTAGACCTTTCTTTGTTCTCCCTTAATGTGGAAGTGCGTCGCCCTCTCAGTTTGGTGCTCTTCCACCTGCCATATCCCTACTTCGCCGCGTTGTGGCTGGCGCGGGTAGCTGGCTCCTGCAAATGCCATCACATCTCCGGTTGCAGGAAAGAACTTGCGGTTTAGTTCCGGGGAGAGAAGTTGTACGACACCTGCTCGGACAACCGCTATGGGATGGACAAATACGGCCTTGGGAGGATCGGCCTTTGTGCAGTAGCCGAGGATCTCATCACTTTCGAAATCAAAAGTTCCGTTAAAGATCTCGGGTTCTATGACCGTTGCGCCTCTCGGCGGCTCCTTCATACCCCTGGCTTCTTGCTGCTTTATATATTGATCCAGTTGCGCTTTTCCGGACGCTTCCGGCGGAAGCGATGCCAAGGCGTCTCGTGCCTCGTTGAACCGACCTTGCGCTACCGCATGTAACCCGACGGCGACCGTTGCCAATTCAGCGGGCAATCCATCCAAATGCCTATCGACGTCACGCCCTTGGACGAGGTCCAACATTACTTCCGAGAAGTTTCGAAAATCGGCAACCTTCTCTGTAGACGGCTCTTTCGGTTGTTCGTCTACCTTTTCCACCCCACCGATCGATGTTTTCAAGAATTCCAAGAGAACGGGCGGTACTGATTCGCTGAAGAGATGCACTAGGCAAGAGCGCGCCAGCCTACGCGCTGTCTCCTCGTCGATTTCTTCGCCTACCTCCTCGTGGAGTCTGTATGTTTCTACAATTACCTCAGGTGATTCTGGATCAGCCATGGTGAGGTGCTGCGAAAACCATGCGCGCACCACCTCATCGGTGCTGGGCGGCAGCTCATAAGCCAGCGTGTGTATTCGCGCTTTCTCACCGTGCGGCAGATTTTGAACTCGCCCCCCTCGCTGAATCAGTTGTATCCGGGAATCGGAAAAGAACTTTTTGAGGTCAAACTCGTCCGTGCCAAGACTTAGCAGGTAGGTAAATCTGCGCTTATCGATAGCCCGGTAAGTCATGGTCTACGGGTTCCCACCTGAGCGATATAACCGAAAGTAGGGGTACAGCCACGGAAACTCGCTAGCCCAGAGAATCGAATTTGTTAGATGTAGAGAGGGCCTTTCGCCTGCCGCACGGTGAATCATCCCATCTAGCCATAGTCTTCGTGCTTCGACATTCTTATCTATTGACCGTTCTTGCGTAGTTTCCGTCGGTATTGCTTCAGGCCATGCAATCGTCCCAAAATTGTCCGCGTCGATTTCTGGGCGTGACGCGGGCGCCCTCTGGTCGTAGTAGATGCCCTTCTGAGTCCATTGGTCTTTTCGTAGTCGGATACTGTCGGCTATTCGAAGCGAAGGACACTGGATCGTGAGGGCTTCAAATGGATGGCTAGTCAGTTTATTTCTCAAATCGGTTTCAAATATTTCCCAGTAGGAATCGCCGACTAGCACCTGCACCCCCTGAGGGCGAAAGAGTTCGCATTCTTCCATCCTCGCTGTGATTTGCACACGTCCATCCACCAGAATCGCAATCTCGCCCTGACCGAGATTTGAAACCTGAATCCATTCCGACTTGTCTTCTACAACAGTAGCCTCGGTTCGAGCGCTGCCCTCGATGCTTACTTCGCACCGGCCGTTTCTCCTCAATAGCATACAGCTGGGAAAAGACGGATAGATGCAAGTACCGTCTGGATCAATGTGATGGGGCGGTGGATCGACAAGAAATACTCTTGGACTTTTTCGTCTAATTGCTCTTCCTAGGAACCTCGACACCACCGCGTGCCTTGAGATCTCATTGTCCTCGGTGGGAACAGGTAAGTCGACCTCATAGAGAAACCAACCCTGCGAACCCCCTTGAGCAACGAGCGCACATGGCAACTCGCTAGGAGCTGACGTTAGTGGATGTTGGGTAAATAGTCGATACGATTCGCCCCACTCAAGCGGTTCCTCCGGAGCAAGCAAACGGCCGCTTTCATTACCCGCACGAAAGATATTTCCTGATGCACGAAATAGCGATACATCCTCTTGAATTGCTGCGGCAGCACCTTCGAGCTGATCAACTGCTACCACCTTGACGAGTGGTAGTCTCGGAACGACAGGGACGAATTGCGGCCGAAGTAGTTGAGCCGACGTATAGGTACGAACGCCGAGGCCGGACTGGATCTGTACTTGGCCGGAAGCGACAGCGTCCGGTCTCAACCGTGGCAACTTTAGGAACAGGGAGAAGCGGCCGCCTTCCGTGCGCTCAAGGAATACTCCTCCGTGTAGAGATAGCGTTTCTAGGGTGGCCGGCGTTTGCTCCCATACTCTCGTAGCTATTGCAAATGCCTCGTTGGTCGAAGGATGGTAATTCTCGCAGTCGGGTTTAGCGCTGTGGCTATAATGCGCAAAGTGTGGCCGCCGTTCCCTGCCCGCGCGTCTCCGTACGCGTTCTCCGCAAGTAGGACAGGTATAGCCGTAGCTGAATAGACTCTGGCCGGATGCATGAACCAGCTTACCTAGTTGGTCATTGGCCCAATCCAAGCTGATCTCTCCTATCTCGCTTCTGCTTCTTTGTCATAGCCCCGCATTCCCTCAGCGCGGTGACAAAACTAGCAGCCAGCCATTCCGAATACTCTGGATATCTTTCAGACCGTGGAATACTCCAGCGTTCAAGCGCAAGCCTACTCGTGTATTGCACAGTCGGCAGGTTCCCATATCGAATGCGTTTATGGTCACCTTTTAGAAAGGCAATGGCGTTGCTCGCAACGGGACAGAAAAATACCTCCCTTGGGAATCCGTGACGAATCAGATCGGGGTCCATTCCCAATAACCAAAGTGCACGTCTGATCATGCGGAGTCGCCAGTTTGGACCGTTCCCGTATTTGAAAGCGCTCGCGTAGGGGTCGCTGGCCCGCTTCAGGTATGCCCTCATTTCCTCGAAAAGTTCCTCGGAAATATGAAAATGTCCCCACCCTGAAGTAAAACCGATCGGTTGCAGGATTAAACGAGAATCGAGTTTCACTCGGTTGTAGAGTGATGACCGTCCGAGCGCCGAGGTCGTGGTAATCGCCGCAAGTCGAGACTTCTTGTTCAATTTGGAAATCACGCCTACTGCGTTCCGATATTTCGCATTGAAGGCATCTACGATTTCTTTCGTCCGCAGGAGCGACGCTATTAGCTTTCCCCCAAGCAGAGCGTTATATGGCGGCACTGCCCCAAGCACATATGCGTCCAAAAGGTGGACCAATGCCGCCTCGCGCCGCTTGTGATCCCACCCGATAAGCTCATCTCGTGCGCGGAGATTAAAGACGGCATCTCCTAGCGCAAGAAGACCGATTAGTTTCTCATTGTTGTCATCCCAAACCAGAAAGCGGAGGCGCCGACCATAACCCTCAGATATGGGAATCTGCCAAGACAACCCCGCCAGGCGAAATAGATCAGACTGCCAAGTATCTCCGACAATGAGCTCGAGACGCGGCTTGATCAATCGGACTTCTACGTCCTTTCCAGAAGCAAAGTAGCGTCTGAGCTTTTCGACCTTACTTTCGATCCAATCGCGGTGAGCGGCAAGCTTCATGGAGCGCTGGTGATTATGAATACTGCGATACGCTTCCTTGTCCAGGGCAGGCGGGACCAAAGTACCGTCTGCCGACTTGTGAAATCCAAGTTTCTTTAGGTGGGCACGGAGCTTCCTTTTCAGTCCTGCTTCGCGCGCTCGAAGAGCTATGACTTGCTTAGATGTCACGCGACCTCCTTGTACGCGCCTGGCAGATCGCGACTTAATTCATAAGGAGAAAACACGTACGCGTTTGGGGCTTGAACGAAGCCCGCGTCGACGGGATCGATAAGAGAGGGGCAGGACCAAAGCTCAATAACGCGACTACCCCGAGTCCCCAGCACTGGTGTCTTGCCGCGCCTTGTGATCTTCCAACCCGCAAGAGACAGCAATTGTGCAATTGGCTCCAGCTCCAGCACCTGGCGCTCCACCTCGAACAGCGCCGGCGCATCGCCTGTTCTGACGAATTTGGCCAAATCGCCTGCCAAAAAACGGTTTAGCGACTCATGGTGTAATCGGTTGCCGTAGTGGCGCAAGCATTTGTCACACGACGACGGGCAGGTGCAGTGAGTAAGGAGCTCTTCTACTCGCTTGAACACCGCCTTGAAATCCTCTCCAGCTTCCGTGGCATACCCTGCCCCTCCCGAAAGAGTGTCATACACGAAAATGTCTGCGTAATGATCATTCCCGTGTCTAACAAATCGATACCCTGAGTTTATTTCCCGTATGTCGATGTCCAATTCTCTGGAGATGCCAATGACTAGTGCTTCGCAAAGCGATTGCAAGGCGTCAGCTAGCGGTTGGCGCGCCCGCTTAGCACGAGGATCAAAGCGAAATGGTTTTCCAATCGGTAGCCGAAACAGCAAAATATCTGAGGAGAACGAATAACCGAGATAGACCTGTTCGAATTCCCCACTGCAGGTATGGGACGGCGCCGGAACACCGCGGCGAGGATCTATGCGGTAGTCCCGTCGGTGCGATCCCAATGGCTTGCCGTCCAAAGAAGTCTTGCCACATAGGTTGCATACGAGAAATCCGTCGCCCCGATTGCTGACCGCACCCTTGTTCACCATTACCAACGGCTGATTGCGGGCGAACGCCAGTTGTCCTCGCTGAAGGAATGGTTGCCAGTCAAAGGAAGCACCACCTTCTGGCAAAGGCAGCTGTGCGCCTGTTGTTTGGCTGAATACTTGCTCATCGTCATACTCGTCAATTTCCCGGCCTCCATCCGGGTAGACGATTTCAGGCTGAATAACAGTTACCGCGTTCAGTTCGCCGAAACGACATAACGGACACAGTTTTTTCTCACCTAGTTCATGCATGAAGCCGGCAGTAAAAAGGCAAGCCGAGCAGTGAACATAGAGTCGCTTTCCAGTGAAGAGACGTTGCGCCCTATCTACGACGACGGACGTACCTCCCGCGGTCACGCTTCCCACTCGGTATGTTTTTTTATCAACTACTACGAAACGTCCAGGAGCGTATTCTGAAAGTGCAATATTCAATCCCTGCTGAGGTCTTTGAACGATCTGCACACGGCGCCCTGGCCCGACCCTTTCCTGCTCTATTTGGAGCGCGCACAAATCTCGTGGAAAAGCATAGGATGGAAGAAACCCATGGCTAAAAAGAAACTCGATTAGATACTCGTCCGCTTGATCGAGGTGATCTTGGCTTGTCGGTCGTACTTTTTCAAGCCCGAGTATAAATTCTGCTGCGATTTGCGCAGGAGCCTTCTTGAAATTGTCGGGCAGCCAGCCTTTTATCGATTCATAGCTAGCCAAAATTGCTTCAGAAGTTAGCCACTGGCTAAACGATTTGAAACTAAATTCTCCTTCACCTGTGTAGAACTCCCATGTATCCCCTAGCATCGAGAAAATATCTGCACTTCCGCTTCCCGTACCTTTGGAATGAAAAAACGCTTGGACCAACTGTGCTCGAACGTGACGTTCGATGATCTTAGGATTTCCGGTATCGACGCTTGGTAACGTCGGCTCGCCGGCGATAATCAGCTTCGGATTTTCGAAGTAATAGTTGTCATGCGGACTGTTTTGCGCGTAGGTAATAACCGTGGAGATCGCCGAGCCGCTTCTTCCGGCCCTCCCCGCACGCTGCTGATAGTTTTGGCGGAGTGGCGGGACGTTTCTCAGGCCAACAGCAACGAGCGATCCAATATCGATTCCCACCTCCATCGTCGTAGTGCTACTTAACACATCAATCGACGTGTCGGCGTCGTTAACTAGAATGTCCCTAAAACGTCTCTCAAACTCCTCGGTGGTAGGCGCCGGGTCATCTACATCTCGGTATGACAGCTGCGCGGTGTGTTCTTCAACCGTTAAGTTAAGGGGTTGATCTCTACCTTCCAAAGCTGCAACGACTGGGTCCCGCCAAAATCCCTTTCGAGCCCGCAGATACGACGTTGTCCCGGGCTCCACCGCTACGACACCAGGGGTGAGGCAATTGGGACAGTGCCCCCACCAAGCGGTAGGAGACACTGCCGTACAGCTATTGCACTGGTACCAACGCTGGCTAAGTGCTAGCTCAAGCGCCACTCGTCCAGGCGCAAGGAACATTGCACCCGATGCGTCCTTTTCACACAACGCATCCGCAAAGCTTCGAAGCAATGGATCAATATCGCCTAAACGACCAATCAAAAATTTCTGTTGCCGTTTGCTGAATCCACCAATCGGCGCCAATCCGCCAACGGGATAGCCCGCAGCCTTGATGCGAATTCCAAGCTTTACTGAGGGATCGAAGGCGAACTCATTCGCAAACCCTTGCAGCCATACCCGTGAAAGCGAAAGCGAGTCGTCCGCCCTGAGGGCCGTGTAACCTTCCGTGATAACCCTTTGAGCTTTTGCGGTTGGTGTGAGAAAACCAAGGGTCAGAGCATTCACCGAATAAAAACGGGATCCGAGTTGGCGTAAGAGAAGGGCGGTAAATCCTGCGGGCGGAGAGGCACTGAAATCCCGGAGCGCCTCCGCTAAGTCTCCGTTGTGCCATCTCCTGTATTCGCGCACATGCTGCTGAAGTGCGTGTCTATCGTCGCCGTCGAGCAGCTGAAGGCCTGTTCGGTTAAGAATGTCCAGGAAAGCCAAGTAAATCCGGGGACTCAAGACGGATTCGTGCCCAATCTTTTTCAGGGCACTTACGGCCAACAACAGAAGTTGCCTAAAGACGTCTTGTTCGATCTCTCTAGGAATATCGCGTGCGAGACGAGCGGCCTTCTGGCGACCGTCGGAAAAAAGCAAGGACTTCCGGCCGCCGTTTGGGGATTGCTCTGTCGCCACTTGCGTCATTGGCTGAAGTGCGACTTGCGCACGGATAAGATGCGCGAAAGGCGCTTCGCCTTTCGTCATGAGATCCATGATCTTTGAGGCCCCCTGCCAACGCCTGACACAAACGGGACATTCCCCGTTAAACGTCAAAACTGAGCGTCCGGCGTCGGAAATAATTCCGTCTGGACGAACTACAGGCAAGTAATCCCTAGATTCCTCTTTGCTGGGCGGCAGTGGAACTAGTCGACCCGTAGGAATGTGCAGCCATGTATTTGACCCCTCGGTGTTCGCGGACTTCCTATCAACTTCGACAAGGAAGTGCCCTTCTAAGAGGTTTAGCTCGGACCAAAGGCCACTAGACTTCTCATGCCAAAGGAAGTCGCCATGCTCATCCGCAAGAAATCCCCGGATGAAGGCTGCACCACAGTCTCGATGCGTAAGCAATTCATAAACACGCGATCCACACTCGCACCGTTGTTGTGGGGTCGAGTACAACCGTCCGAGCTTGCTTGCGTCGCTTCTTGATCGTCGTCCCGGACAACTCGGATTTACGCAGGCGTACAGTCCAGGAAGGCCTCGAAAGAATAAGTGCGATCTAACGGGCGCGAATACTCGATTGGTCCCTTTTTCTCTTGCAAAGGACATTAACGCAAGAAGGCTCTCCAGTGCCCGTTCCGCGTTCGTGCCGCCGGGAAATACCACCTGTGCTATTGCACCAAGAGTGTGAGGGCGCGCCGTTATGAGATTCGCCGCGAGAGCTGCTGGCCCAAAGGCCCGAAGCCAGCCATATGCCGAATGCCTAAGACTTTCTTCGCTTTGTGGTCCATCCGAAATCTCCTTACCAGCTCTTCTGCTTAGATCCCTCAGTGACGCTTCAGCTTGTTCTGTTGATTCAAAGATCCTATGCAATGACGAAAAATTGAATTCCGAAAGTGCTCTTTCCTCTTCTGACGTTCCAGCTCGTTGACCGCTCTTCTTTTCCAAGTCCCCAGAAATTAGTGTGAACGGTTTCTGTTCAGCCCGGTGTCCTGTGAGATTTGCGGCGAAGAGCTTAATCTGGCGCTGCGCTTCCTCAGTGGACCCAAGGCTCGCACTTGTCAAAACATAGCGGACGCGTTCCCGGTCTATGCCAAGACGTGAGTGCAATCGCCGCAATAGATAAGCGACCTCAGCCCCACTGGATCCGCGGTACATGTGCGCTTCATCCAGCACTACGATAAATCGATTGTCCTTATCGCTTGCCAGCCATTGCGCCGTTTGGTCAAAAATGGCCTTCTCGACCGGTCGAAGCAACATGTACTCCAACATCGAATAGTTAGTAACCAAGAGGTCGGGTGCTCTCCGGTGCATTTCATGCCGCGAGAGCAACTCTGAATCTTCGTCACCGGTTAGAAAGGATGACTTTACAAACTGTTCGATATCTTTCGCTGGCCACTTTCCTTCTTTCTCCAATCTTTCGCGAGCGTCCTGGGAAAGCCCCTGATACAGCTTTTCAAGCAACTTTCCAACGCGATCTCGATCCTTGCTTGGCGAGGACAATCCTGGGTATGGAGTTCGGCTCGTATACATTCCGAATGTGGCAAAACCACGGCGACCGCCTCGCAACGATTTGGCGATTTCTCCATTTCCGAACAGACGCCTGAGCCGCCCAAGCTGGTCATTCACAAGCGCGTTCATCGGATATAACAAGAGAGCACGGACGCCGGGTTTATTCCAGGAATCCGGTCTATGTCGAGACTCGATCGCTAGCGACCCAAGAATCGGCATCAGAAAGCTTTCTGTTTTCCCCGATCCCGTACCGGTCGCCACAATGATTTCTTTACCCTGGCCAAGAAACTCTTCCAATGCCGCAGCTTGGTGTGTGTAGGGCTCAGGAAAGATACCTGTGTTGGGTTGTGCGGAAGCGATGGTGAGGATGTCTTTAGCGACATCTGGAATTGAAAGTACCGCATAAGGTTTTCCTGTGACGTAGAAAGGGGTGGCCTCCAGTTGTGGCTCCTGGTACGAAACACCGCTTTTCTCGAGCAGCGCACGCCGCTCACCTATTAACCCCTCATCCCATATGTGATATTGAGCTTCGAGATATTGATGAAACGTCTTCGTCAGTCCTTGGAAGACCGTTTGCGCTGAATAGATTTTGCTTTCAGGCATGAGCTGATCTAATTTCGCAGCCCAATTTTTGCAGCGCCCCTGCTATCAATTGCATATGTTCTTCGGTCTGAAATTGATGGGCCTTACCTGCACGAGCGTTACATCTTTCGGCAAGCCCGAGAAGGAAACGGCGCTCAGGCCGCGGCAAAATAGCAAATGTGCGAACTACGCGGCGCCCATCGTCTCTATCGAACACAACCGTGATGGGCCGATCAGTCAAGGCTGCAATTCCATATTGGAGGCGATCAATCTCTTTTGGCGCAACAGATTCAGCAACTATCCTTCCGCGTTCCAACGTGCCCCAAAAATATCGGTAGTAGTTTTCCGCCAGCCGAGACCGGCAAAGCACAGTCTTGCCGTCTACGGAAGCCACCAATCGAGTATCAGTGACCCACCCCGGAGCCGCGCGCCTACCGAAGGGTCCTAAGATGCGCTGCACACCGAAGAATTCAATGTTTTGGGGTTCGATAGTCGGCGACATCTCTTTTGCGGCTTTCCTAAGTGCGTTGCCTGCCCAAACCTTTGTATCAATCACGTCAAATCCCGCCCAGTCGTCTAAGGCTTGTTTCGGAAGATCAACGTCGGCGCTCTGCAAAATCACGCGCGCATAGCCTGCAGCCTGAACTCCCGCGAAATGTCGCTTTAATTCGTCTGTAGGGATCGGAGCGATCAGAATTGCACTTTGCGCTAAGGGAACCAGCCGGGGCGGAGTCGGAGCCCAATAACCTCCCTTGAGCTCCTGGACTTCTCTCATTAGGGCTAACACGTTCAGGACGTACCTTAGGCTCTGCCCGACGCCTGCTCGGTCAAATGCATTGCGCAGCCTCAGTACATGGATTTCTCGAGCGCTGTTGCTCGAAACGTATGCCAACGCCGCAAACTGGCCGCGGCCGTATTCCAGTACGTCCCTTGTTCCGCCGGGCCGGTTTGATGTTGACGCCAGCCGATCGGTTTGACCTCGACTGACTTCTTGTTGTGTCGTCACAGCCAGCGCCCGCGCTCTCGAAAAGTAAGACGATACGCGCTGGGCGCGGTGGGTCAAGCAGGGCGCCTTGGTAGAATCCCGCCACTCACCCCGCCGAAATCCAATGGACCGCTCCCCCCAACCCCTCGCCCGCAACGTAACCCGCCTCTCTCACCTGGATTTGCCGGGCGCGGGTCAGGTGACCGTGGTGGAGGATTACGCCTACGTCGGCCACATTCCGAACAAGCAGCGGCTCGGCACTTCGATTCTCGATGTGCGCGATCCGAAGAATCCGCGGGTGGCCTCGCAGATTTCCCTCGACGACCCGGATTCGCACAGCCACAAGGCGCGGGTCGCGGGCGACATCATGATCGTCAACAGCGAGCGCAACATGACGCCCATCGGGCGCCGTGCCGAGGAGCTTCCGCGCCTGCGCGCGCGGTTGCACGAATCGCTTGGCCGCGAGCCGGACCACGCCGAGCTGGCGAAAAAACTCGGCATCAAGGAATCCGACATCCCCATGGTGGAGGCGGCCGAGCGCAATCCCTACGCGCTGGGCGGGTTTCGCATCTACGACGTCTCGGACCGGACGAAACCGAAGCTCCTCGCCTTTCAGAAGACCGGCGGCATCGGCGTGCACCGCTTCGACATGGACGAGAATTACGCCTACATTTCCACCGAGATGGAAGGCTACCTGGGGAACATCCTCGTCATCTACGACATCCGCAAGCCGGAGAAGCCGCAGGAAGTGTCGCGCTGGTGGATGCCGGGACAGAACCTTGCCGCCGGAGAAACACCTTCCTGGGCGGGGAAGCGCCACCGGCTGCACCACGCGCTGCGCTTCGGGGACAAATTGTGGGCCGGGTGCTGGCACGCGGGCGTGAGGGTCATCGATATCTCGAACATCCGGGCGCCGCGCACGGTCGGCGAATACAACTACCACCCGCCTTTCCCGGAGCCTTCGCACACTTTCATGCCGGTGCCGTTCGAAATCGAAGGCCGGCGCATCGCGCTCGCGATCGACGAAGAGGACCACGCGCACGACGAGAAGGAAGTGGAGCGGCG
>Ga0137378_10002372_pt1 | contig 16131 bp, 14 predicted proteins | sample SagtaG_21_FD_104813 | JGI IMG/M metagenome (GOLD analysis project Ga0137378, IMG submission 104813) | Vadose zone soil microbial communities from Sagehorn Ranch, Mendocino, California, USA - Sage2_L_60_16 metaG | ecosystem: Environmental > Terrestrial > Soil > Vadose zone | place: USA... | reverse complement strand
TGAGGGCACCCACCGCTACCCCAGTCGACTCCACAAAGCTATCTTTTCCGCTGTCTATACCAGGCAGACTGGCTCATTCCCCTCTCAACGCGGCCTTAAGAGTTGGCAGGCATACTATGGCCGGGACAGACTTGGAAACGGGGGTTAACGCACACGACAAGATACGCCGAGAAAAGTGTAGCCAGATAGAGTGTACATGAGAAACCCAACAAATACAATACATCGGAAGAAACACTCATCAAACGTCGCGCGGTTTCCTCCCCATGGCTCGAGCCATGGGGAGGAAACCGCGCGCCTCCTTTCCGGTTTTCGAGAGCTGTGAGAGAATGGGCCTATAGGTACACACCCCGATTGCAAAGGCACTCGCGGCTCGGCCAGAGAAACAGTTTCGCAGCGTATACCCTGCACGCACGATGTGTACCATGCACCGCTGGGCATGAGGTGTAAAGCCTGGGATGCCAAGCGCAATCACTGCATTCCTCCTTGCGGTGTCGGGCGTCCAGATACGTCTGGATAGGGGTTGATTGCCCCCGATGTCACCCGTCCAACGGGCAGCGGACGCGCCGTCTGCCTAACGTAGCCGCCCCTGTACCAGGGTACCGAAAGGGCGAGTTACAAGCTCCCGGCTTTAGCCCTGGGGTCTGGTGACTCAGAGAGAGGATCCATAATGCACTCAATACCCGGACAGTTTTTCAACTCACTGTGAACAACCGTGAGACGCTTCTTCGCCATCTCTCAAGCCTGCCCAATAACCAGATTACCCCGCGCCGCTTCGATGACCTCTTTTGTCACGGTCTGAAGCTCGTTGATCTGCATAATCTGTTTTTCGTCCGGGGCGATGGAAGACTCTGCGGCGGCTGCCGGTACCGAAGACTTGGCCGGAAAGGATGTGGTTTCCCCTGCGCTGGGTTTTGTTGCCACTTCTGCTCTCGTAGCAGAGAAGAAGTGGCAACGAAGAAGGAACCTGGCAGCCTGACGCCGCCAGGTTCCTTGCTTGTCATGTGGAAGCGGCGAAGAAAGCCACCGGGCTTGCCCAGCGCAGGACCTGGCCAAGCTGTACGCGAAACGCAGCGCGTCCGGATTGGCCCGCTTCCCCTCTCTTGCCGAATACCTTGTTATAGGTGGGCATCGTCACCGCCGCCCGCTTTCGGTTAGCGATGCGCCCAGCAGTTCAGCCTTCCGGGTGCGACACGGCGCCCGACCAGTCGAAGCTTGCCGCGGGCGCAGCGTTCGGTGAGTTGTACACCAGCGCGATGACATACCGGTCTTGCAGCGGGAGCGCTGCGATATTATCGACCGCCTGCCCGTTCACGAACGCATACCAGCCGGGCTGGTACAGTTCCTGCGGGAATCCCAGGAACGAAAACTGCTGGGCCCAGATGTCGAGGAAGTTCACGATGCTCACCGCAACGTTGGCCGGGGCCTCGATGTGCACGATCCCCGTAGCGTCATGGGTGTGCATCCAGTAGAGACAGGAGCCATCGGCCGGGATGCCGATTTGACCGGGGACCTGCCGCTGCGTTCCGTTGATGTAGATGGCCAGGAGCACATGGATATGGTAGGCACTCTGCTCCAACTGATCGCAGCGGATGCCGTCAACGTCCGGGTAGCCCGCTTGCGCGGCTTGCCCAGCGCCTGATGCGCTCGACAGAGCAGAGACCAGCCCTGCGGACGACGGGGAGCCTGTTGGATTGGTAGCCATAGTGGTTACACTCCTTTCGGGAAACTCGCGAGTGGAAACTCGCAACGAACGATCAGACCTTTTACAACGGTTGAACCCCACCCCCTTTCTTCCTGGGCCCACGACGTAGTCGGAGCCCGCCCTAAAAATTCATCTGAAAGTTGGTGTGGAAGACGCCCGACTGGGCAATGAGCCTAGCTACCTGCTCCATCGCCTGCACGTGCTGGGCCGCCCGCTTTGGGTCGTCCAGCATCGCATGCAGAGGGCTGGGAGTTCCGGGCGCCTGGGGTTCGGCCATCTCCATATTGCCCACCCACGTGCCCTGCCAAAACCCATCCCCGAAGATGCCGTTCGCCGCTTTCCAGTCATCGATGCGGTCGTCCACCCAGCCGTGCAGCCGCCAGAAAATCGGGTTGACGTGGCTGGAATAGAAGTCCCCCAGGTAGTTGTAGCGGGGTCATCCCACTGCGGGTCGATCGTTTCGGGCTGGGTCGGGTCCGCGTCGGGCCTATCCGCACCCGGGTAGGCGGACCAGCGGTTGTGCAGGGCGTTGTGAATGGTCATCTCGGGGCGCACGCCCAGTTCACCCAGGCTCATGCCTTTCAGAAAGGTCGGGTCAGTGTACATCCTCTCCCACATCTTGATGCGCTTGTAGTAGAAGGTGTCGGATTTCACCTGCTGGAGGACCCCGATGGCCGTCGGGTCGGTCGGATCAAACCAGGCGGGGGGAACGGGATAATCCGGATCATCGGGGGCGGGTATGTGCATCCAGCCCTCGATCTTCGGATAGTTGGGATCGCCGACTTGCGCCAGGATGCCATTCACATGGGCGATCATCTGGCGGTGCATGTACAGGAAATCTTCGCCCGAATTGTTCGTCAGAATGGGGAGGTAGCCATCCTCCCAGGCGGTTCGCGCGGGTCGGGGCGGCTCCCAGCCCATGTCTGCCAGCTTTTGTCGCAAGTCTGCTGGAAAACTTAACCAGTCGTTGCGCACCATGTGCCAGAGCATGTGGTGCATGCGCTCTGGCCGGGCCGCCATTGTCGTGATCACTTGTGTAGGAAGTGCCGGGTTCATCTCTCCCTCCTCTCGATCAACTCGCAGGAGCGGCGAATGCGCGCCGCTTTCTCCAGTGGTAACATCGCTTCTCTCCGTTCAGATTAAAACTCTTTACCGATGAGCATATGCTTGATCCACTCCACACATTTTGGAGACGATGACGGCATGCATTTTTCAGCTATGGATTTCCTGCATGTAGAGTGGTAACGGTGGATCCGAAAATGGCCCGGCTGATCTCATGCACCAATTTTTTCCTACCCCAACGTATACACGGCATGGAAGCAGCTGGCGTATTTCACCAGGTACATGCCAAACTGTTCGAACAGGGTTGTCGGTGTTGTTTTCAGCGCAAAATTGCTGCGTTTCTGCCCGTGTCCTCTACAGGTCGCTTGAGCGAGGAAGAAAATGGGGTCATCCATCGAATCCCCTCACTCGTGTGACGAACTCCCGATGTGCTCCACACATCACCTGGGAGGTATCCTGTCGCAGCTATTCGCTGAAAAGCGTCGGCAAGTCAAGACTAATTACAGAGAAGGGACAAGCTATGTCGCACGTTACCGGCACCGTTCAGATCGTCTCGCCCGCGATCACCATCGGACCCGCTTCCGGCTCTGGGCCGAGCGCGCCCAACACTTGGACGCTCAACTTTGCTTCGACGCCCGCCCCGAGCGGAACCAAGCTGCTGATCCTGCACTTCACGAATGCCAGCCTCCCCGCCAACAACCGCCTGGAGGTGGACCTCGGCTATGAGACCGACGTCTTTACCTCCGCCGACGGCTCCGACTTCTGGACGCGGCCCGTCAATATCTACGCGCTGGCCGGCGGCCTGGTCCCGATCCGCTACATCACGAACGGCGCCACGAGCGGGGGCGTGCAGCTCGACAGGTACGGGCGCGGCGAGCGCCACGCCGGCGAGCAGGACCCGACCGCCCTGTCCAACTGCGATCCCTTCCTGGCGGACGCCGTGTATACCGAGCCGAAATACGATCCCTTCTGGTTCTGCGACAAACCTCCGAAGTGGGAGAACGTGGCCTGCATCACCCCCGCCGGGGATATCCGGCAGACGGTGACGCGCAGCGTCGGGATGATCACGCACGTGGAACACGACACGACGCTCGGCGATTATCTCTCGACTTGCTCGGTCACGCTCATCGGCCCAGACTTGGTGATCACCGCGGGGCATTGCATGTCGAACCCGATCGAGGATGCCAGGAGCAGCTCGGTCACCTTCGACTATCAGGTGAACTGTGACAGCACACGCCCGGCGGGCTACAACGCGCGCTTCTACAAGGTCAAAAAGGTCCTCAGGCAGCGCTACGACAGCGGCGGTGACTATTGCCTGCTCCAGCTCGAGGTGCCAAGCGGCGGGCTCGGCATCCCAGCGATCACCATGCGCACGGACGTGCCAGCGCCGACCGAGCAGGTCTTTGGTATACACCACCCCAACGGCGCAGTGAAAAAGCTCTCGATCCCCCACCCGGGCTTTGACACTGTGGCCGCGAGTGGGCCAAACTTTATCAAGACGGACCTGGACGTCTCAGGCGGCAGCTCCGGCTCGGGCCTGTTCGACACCTCCGGGCGCATCACGGGCGTGCTGTCCAACGGGAACGCCTGCAACCTCAGCTACTTTCCCACCGCCGCCATCCTGCAGGACATCGCGAACCCTGTGACGCCGCCCGCGACGCGCGACGTGATGGTGGTGTTCGACCGCTCCGGCAGCATGTCGATGGACGCGGGCACCGGCCGCACCAAGGTCGAGGAGGCGCGCGACGCGGCCGCGCTCTTCGTGCAGCTGGTGCGCGCCGGAACCGGCAACCGCGTGGGCCTGGTCTCGTTCAGTACCACGGCCAGTTCGCCGATCGACTTTGCGCTCGCCGCCGTGAACGCGGCGAACAAGGCGACGCTGATCGGCCCGGCCCCGTACACGGGCGGCGTGGTGGGGGGCCTGACCCCGGGAGGCTCGACCACCATCGGCGGGGGGCTCGAGGCCGCGCGCCTGCAGTTCCCGGCACCGGGCGCCAATCCGCGCACCATCCTGCTGCTCACCGATGGCCTGCAGAACACGCCGCCGATGATTGCCGCCGTGGAGGGCGCGCTGGCGGGCATCGACGTCGACGCCATCGGGTTCGGCACCGAGGCCAGCCTCGACGGGGCGCTGCTGACGCAGCTCGCCGAGGCCCACAATGGGATGTACACGCGCGCCGGAAGCGGGCTGGCCCTGAAGAAGTTCTTCGCGCTGGCCTTCGGCAACATCTTCGAGGCGGGCGCGCTGATGGACCCCGAGTATGACCTCGCGGCTGACCAGCGCACAGCTCCACCGATCCCCGTCTCCGTCTGTGGCGAGGAGGTTATCACGGTCGTGGTCGGCTGGGACCGCGCCGACGCGAGCCTGCTGGTGCAGGCGACGACGCCCGGTGGCGCCACCGTCAGCGCCGGCTCTCCGGGCGTGGAGGAGTCTTCGGGGCTGACGTGGACGTTCCTGCGGGTGCCGCTGCCGTTCGGAGGTGAGCGCGATGGGACATGGAGCGTCGAGGTGTTCCGTCCGGGCGGTGTGGGCGAGTTCCCGCCCCCCGCGCCTGCACTGCGCTACTTTGTGAATGTGCTGGCCAGCGGCGGTCCGCAGTTACTGCGCATGCCGGACGGCGCGCGCTACTACACCGGGGACACGATCAACCCGCTCGTGCTGCTGCGCTACCGGGCAGGCGGGTTCCCTGAGAACGCCAAAGTGCAGGTGACGGCCTCGCGCCCAGACGCGAGCGTCGGCAACCTGCTCGCCCAAGCCGGGCTGCGCGCGCCGGTGACCCTCGGCGCCGACACCATCCCGGCGCGCCAGGCGACACTGCAGGCGCTGGAGCAAGCATCGGGGAAGCCAGCCGTGGGCTACGCGGACCTGACCTTCGACCTCTCCGACGACCCGGCGCACACCAACGGTACCTTCGAGCGGGGCGGCATCTTTGGCAGCCCGCTGCCGGACCTCCTGACCGCCGAGGGCAACTACACGTTCCACTTCCGCGCCACCTATGGCGACGGCTGCACGGCGACGCGGGAACTGCTCTGGTCACTGCACGTGGATGTGGGGGTCGATCCCGCGCGTACGGACGTGACCACCACCGTGACCGGCACGCGCCCCGACGGCAAGCGCGAGGGCACCATCACCCTGACCCCACGCGATCGGTACGGCAACCAACTGGGGCCCGGCAGGTCCGATGGGATCTCCGTTACCGGCAGCGCCGGAACGACGGTCACCGGTGCGATGCATGACAACGGCGATGGCTCCTACAGCGTGCCTGCCGTTTGGGACGCAGGTTTGGGTCAAGGACCCGGTGTGGTCATCAACCAGCCTGGCAGGCCGCCCGTCGTGACGCAGGGACCGCCCGCCCCGGAGGAGGAGGACGAAGGGATCTGGAAGCTGCTCTTCTGGCTGCTGCTGATCCTGACGGTGATCCTGTGGCTGCGCTCGCGCCGGAAGAAGCGGCGCAAGCATCGTCGCTCGAGGTAACGTTGGGACATCAACTGTGCTCAGAGGTGAGAGGTTCGATAGCTGGAGTCGGCAAAAGCAGTACCATTATGCGACATGCATCAGCAGCTCGCACACTGCCCGTTAGCATATCGGCGTTCAATCAGTATGTCGGTGTGACCTTCATGTTTGGAGCCTCCAGCACCTTCCGTGCTCATATAATATGAACACGGAAGGTGCTGGAGATTCTTTCTAATTATCCCTCAACCGTGGGAATTCTTGCGCGGAAAAATGTTACCACCCCTACATGGTCGCAAAGAAATACTCTATCCAGTTGTGGGTCTTTTGGTCCTCGAACATACCACGTTCAGGTTTCCAGTGCCCTGACCTCAAAGTGATGATCTACACGCCCCCCGATGCTGAGACGACAAGCAAACTAAAACAGCTTTGCTTCACACATAAACAGAGGATGGTGGGTATTACGCTACGTTCATGAAAGGTCTGTGGAAAGCTGTGTGAGTTCTGCGCTGATCTGCCAGAGTCGCTGGGCGATGCTCTCATCGTAGGAGATCTTCGATGAGTTCGTTGCCATTCTTTTGTGGCTGAAAAACTTCCCGCTCACGCCCTCGACGTCTGGAGAAGAAGCGAGGGAGATGGCCGTCTGCGCCCCTTGCTCAGCTGAGACTCTCATCGGTGAAAAGAGGCTAAGGAGTTGTCAGGGAATAATGGTCGCGAAATGAGATGAGGGGGGTGAGGTGTGATAGACTGTGTGGCATGAAGGAAGAAGCAGCGATCAAGAGAAGATTCGAACTGGTGAGTGGAGAACTCACTGAACGGTCTCGGCGGTTGGTAGCGGCCAGTGAGGCGGTAGCGCTCGGCTGGGGAGGAATCTCTGCGGTCTCCCGAGCGACGGGACTCTCCCGCAAGGCCATCAGCCACGGGATCCAGGAACTGCAGGAGAGGGAAGAGCTGAGTGAAGGACAGATCCGGCGCAAAGGAGGGGGACGCAAGACTACGGTGAGCAAGGATCCCAGCCTGCGTGAGGACCTGGAGCGGTTGGTGGAGCCGGTGACGCGTGGAGACCCGGAGTCGCCTCTGCGATGGACGTGTAAGAGCGTGCGCAAGCTAGCCGAGGAACTAACTCGTCAGGTCCATCAGGTCTCCCATCAGTTGGTGAGCGAGTTGCTCCATGAGCAGGGCTACAGCTTACAAGCCAACCGCAAGACGCGTGAGGGAGGAGACCATCCTGATCGCAATGGGCAGTTTGCGTATCTCAATGCGCAAGCAGAGGCCTTTCTTGCGGCAGGTGAGCCGGTGGTGTCGGTGGATGCGAAAAAGAAAGAACTGGTGGGCGATTTCAAGAATGCTGGGCGCGAATGGGGTCCGCAGGGGGAACCGCAAGAGGTGCGTGTCTACGACTTCCCCATCGCTGGCCTGGGGCGAGCGACTCCTTATGGGGTGTACGACTTGGGACAGAATGCGGGCTGGGTCAATGTGGGGATGGACCATGATACGGCGGCCTTCGCAGTGGAAAGCCTGCGCCGCTGGTGGAAGGTGATCGGCCAGCAGCAATATCCTCAGGCCAAGCGCCTGCTCATCAGTGCCGATGGAGGAGGCAGTAACGGCTCGCGGGTGCGCTTATGGAAATGGGAACTGCAACAGTTGGCCGACGAGACGGGCTTGGAGATCACGGTCTGCCACTTGCCTCCGGGCACGAGCAAATGGAACAAGATTGAGCATCGGCTCTTTGCCTGGATCAGCCAGAACTGGCGCGGCAAGCCGCTGACCAGCTACGCGGTGATCCTCAAGTTGATTGCAGCAACCACGACGGAAGCTGGCTTGACGGTGCAGTGCCAGCTTGACACCAATAGCTACCCTGCCGGGCGCAAAGTGTCTGATGAAGAGATGGTGACGCTCTCCCTTGTGCCACACGCCTTCCATGGCGAATGGAACTATACCATCCGGCCTCGGGAAGCTCAAATTGACACCATTATTCTTTGACGACTTCTAAGCCGTAGAGAGGCGGCAAGAGACTCAATTCTGCTCGATGTCCTACTAAAGGGCACCGAGCAGAATTAAGTTCAACCTCCTCGCCTCCTCAACTCGTGCGTTTGCACAGGGAGGAAATGAATGATTCTTGACGCCGAATTTGATCGACTCATCGCCGAAGCCGTGGCAGCCCCATTCTCCGGGTGGGATTTCTCCTGGCTCGCGGGTCGCTGAGTGGAAGAGGAAGACACCGAGACGATGTGGAATTACGAGGAACAGGCACGAACGCTGGTGCAAGCGGCGGCTTCCCTCTTAGACCTCGGCACCGGAGGCGGGGAGCGGTTGAGCCGGCTGGGCCTGTTTCCACCCCTGGCAGTCGCCACAGAAGCCTACGGGCCGAACGTGCCCATCGCCACTCGGCGACTGCAACCGCTGGGGGTCCAGGTCGTGCGGACCCATCCTGGCGTCCATGACAGCTGCGGTCCCCAGCCGGATGGTCGTTTTGCCGAGCGGAGGTTGCCCTTCCCGGATGCAAGCTTTGAACTGGTGCTGGCCCACAGTAGTGCGTTTTGCCCCGCCGAGGTCTACCGGGTACTGTGCCCCGGTGGTCTGCTACTGACCGCGCAGGGCGCCCCCTCCATCCCACCCACCCTGGCCGATGTCCTGGAGGGACCGATCCCGGCCTGGGCGCAAGAGGGGCAGGGGTGGGATATCGATGCCACACTCGACGAGGGGGGCTTTGAGACGGTCGAGAAGCTCGACGCCTTCCCAAAGACGACATTCCTGGACATCGGGGCGGTCGTATACTTCCTGAGGGTGGTCCCCTGGACGATCACCGATTTCGATGTTGAGCGGTACCGAGAGTGTTTGTATCAGCTGCACCTGCGCATCAAGCGCGAGGCGGGGTTCACAGTCCGGGATCACCACCGCTTGCTCGAAATGCGCAAACCAGCAGGGAGGGAACGTTCGTGGCCCGAAGGAGGCGAAAAGCAAGGACGTGAGGAGCATTACCAGCTACTGTCTGCCTGCTCTGCCGCACCCGACTCAGCTCGCGCAGCAACTAAGCCGGTCCACATCTTTGGTGAACGAGATGGCGACGAGCTTGAGCGCCTCGGCCATCGTCGGGTAAACGTGGATCAGATCGATGAAGTCGTCGGTCGTCGCCCCGAAGCGCAGCGCCATCGCCGCCTCACCAATGACCTCGCCCGCGTTCACCCCAAGCATGGAGACACCTACGACCCGGCGCGTCGGACCATCCAGCACCATCTTGATCACGCCGCGCGTATCGCGGATGGCTCCAGCTCGCGGCACGACGCTCATGGGGATCGTATTGCACTCGCAGGTAATCCCGGCAGCATTGGCCTCTTCGTCGGTCAGACCCACTACAGCAACCTGGGGGTCGGTGAAGATGGTGCGCGGGATGACACGGTGATCGACCTCGCGCGGCGGCTCCCCCGAGAGGGCGTTGTGAGCGGCGATCTTGCCGTCACGCGCGCCCACGGGCGTCGCCATCTGGCTCTCGGTTTCGCCTCCGATCACATCGCCTGCCGCCCAGATATGGGTCGCCGTGGTGCGCAGGGTGCGGTCCACGCGCACGGCTCCTGCCTGATCTACCTCCACCGCCGCAAGCTCCAAGCCAAGCTCGTGCGTATTGGGCCGTCGCCCGGTGGCGATCAAGAGCTGTTGTGCTGAACGCGTCTCTTGGCAGCCATGCCGCTGGAATGAGAGGGCGATTCCCTCTCCCTCGCGCTCAACGCCACGCACCTGCGCTCGGGTGATGATCGTGATCCCCTCCTCCTGTAAGAGCTCGGTGAGGGCCTCGGCGATTTCCGGCTCGTAGCCGGAGAGAATCGTGCTTCCGCGGGTGAGGAGCGTGACCTGGGTGCCAAAGCGGGCAAACATCTGGCCCAGTTCGAGGGCGATGTAACCCCCGCCCAGAATGAGCAGCGAGCGGGGTTGCTCGCGCAGTTCAGTCCCCCAGGGATCGTCGGAGCTACTCAGCAGATCACTGGTCAGATAGGGTACGTTGGCCAAACCCGGCAGGTCGGGGATGAGAGGCGCCGAACCGGTCGCGATGAGAATCTGCTCGCCCACCAGGCGGAGCGCACTATCGGCGCTCTGCACCTCCACCTCATGGTCGGAAATCAGGCGCGCCTGGCCGGGGACCAGTTGCGTGTGGTCGGGATTATCGAGCAAGCTCTCGTACTTGTGAGCGCGGTATTCCTGGATGATCTCATCCTTCTGGGCCACCAACTCTGCCCAACTGAACGGCATGCGCACCGGGGTGAGGCCAGGATAGCGTGGTTGGGCGGCATCGTAGACCAGGCGCGCCGCTTCAATCAGGTTCTTGGAGGGCAGGCAACCCCGGTTGGCGCAGGTGCCCCCGACTGTGCGAGATTCGGTCATGACGACCGTCTTGCCAAGTTCGGCGGCATGCAGCGCTGCGGCAAAGGCCGTCGAGCCGCTGCCCAGAATCACCAGGTCATAGCGTTCTTGCATTGATGTCATCGGAATTCTTATCTCCTTGTTGCAGGCAGGTCATCCGACATGGGGGAAAGCTCCTGCGAGCAACGAGGCCAGCCACGGCAGGGTAATGATCAGGTGACAAGGACAGGCGAGAAAGCCTGTCACCGTGAGCACAACGCCCCCAGTTCTGCGTGGTCAAGAGGGCAGCCAGCCCGCTCCCACCAGCACACATCCAGAATCGTCGTGGTAACATAGATGTACCTTTCGCCAGTGATCAGTCTTGTCGGTCTGTCCTCTCCTACAGGACAAAAGCGCGCCAGAGCGCACGTCCTGCTTGCTCATCAAATTCAGAGACCACGACCCCCAGGGTGGTGTTCAGCCACTGGTAGCGCTGGTCCGTTGTCGTAAATTGCACCGCCATCGTGAGCGCCCAGAGATGCGGCTGGCCCTGGTCAGCGCCTCGCAGCCCATAGCCTTTGGCGTCAAACCATATTTCGGCCCCGTCGGACGTTTCGATGACGCCAGCCGGATGAACGGTGCAGAGATGTTGCCCGGGTGACGGCTCAAGCCCGGCTCGCACAAAGATGTAGGCGCAGTTGCCAGCGTACATCGACCAGCGAACGTTCCCACTGAGCGAAGCTCCCGAAACGCGCCCATCGCCACTCCCAACCAGTTCACCCTCCTGGGTTTCAGCCGACACCGCTCCCTCCATATCCGACTGGTACTGGAGCCGAGCTTCAAACAAGGGTCTAAGCAGGCCGGTCTCAATCCTCCCCTGTATCGTATCCATGATTATTGCCTTTCTTCTCTATGCATGTGTCTGTGCGCTCTGTGAGAGCGCGACCCGCAAGTCGCCGAGCATGACCAGAGCAGAGGAGCGTGGTGACGACACCATCATGCGTTGCTCACTCCGCTGTTCGTTCAGCTCAGGTCTTGCGTCTCTTGCTGGTCGAGCGCATCAAGCATGGGGCAGCGACTTCCCGGTCCTTGTCCTATGCACAGGGAGGCCACCTGGAGCAGGGCTTGCCGCATGCGCTGTAACTCGACCATTTTCCGCTCCACCTCCGCGATTTTCGCCTCGGTGCGCTGCTTAACCTCCTCACAAGACGTCTGGGCGTCCACGCGCAGCAACAGCAGCTCCGTAATCTCTTTGAGCGAGAAGCCCAGCTTTTGGGCGCGCTTGATAAAGTGGAGACGCGCGACCACCTGCTCGGAGTACTGACGATAGCCCGAGGCCCGGCGCGGCGGTTCCTCCAGCAAGCCCTCGCGCTCGTAGAACCGCACCGTTTCCACGCCGACCCCAGCTCGGCGTGCCACTTGTCCAATCGAGAGGATTTCCATCCCTATTCCTCCTTCGAAAGAAGTATACACTCTGTACCATACTACAGGGTCAAGGGGAAGGGAGGGGAAAATTCCGAGGAGATGGTGGAAAAATATCAATAGCAGTTCACCATTGACCGAGTCCACCAAGTTGCGCATCTCGACCACAATAACAGCAACATTCCAACAACAGAACTTTTGACCACTTCCATCACCAGTCCCGCTGCCTTGAGGAAGAGCGGCGTCCAGCCCGGGTCCGTCGAGGGAGCGACCGGGATCTCGCCTAGAGAGAGGCGGGCGTCGTGCGGATCAAGGATCACCCGCGTGAGTGCCGTCACGCGCCCTGCGGACGCAGGGGTTCCCAGCAGCGTTCCTTCTGACCGGGCAGCGCTCTGGGTTGTCTGTGGCGCAGCGGTGGGTTCGGTGCCATCCGAAAGCAGGACAATTGGCACATGACGGCGCCTGAGCTCCCGCGCGAAGGTGGCTCGTCGCTCGCTCACGCGCTCCCGCAGATCCGCTCCGGAAAGTGCCGCCTAATTTGCCCATGACAAATGTCATGGATAGGCAGCCGTAATCGAGCGTAGGTAAAGCCGGAAGCACGCAGCCGATGGCTGAAGTCATGCGAGAGGATCATGAAAGGTGATATCGGCGGTCTGCTCCCACTGCTGTCTCGTTGCCTTCTCCTTTACGGTACGCCACCAGGCATGTACCCTGCCTCAGTGAGTTGCCTGGGATGATCGAAGCTCTTGACATCTCTCGTTTATTCAAGTATTCTATTGAATAGCAGAAAAATGAGAGGGGAGCAATTGCTCCTCATGCTCCTGACACAAGGAAGGGCTCTATGCAGACCGACAAGAAACGCACGTTTAAGAATCAGCTCTATGAGCAGTTTGCTCGCCTTGGAAAGGCGCTGGCCAATCCCCATCGCCTCGAACTCCTCGACGTGCTGGCCCAATGTGAGCGCACGGTGGAGGCGCTGGCCCAGGAGACGGGTATGTCGGTCGCCAATGCCTCGCAGCACTTGCAGGTACTGCGCTCGGCTCGCCTGGTCGAAACCCGCCGCGAGGGGACGTCTGTCTATTACCGTCTGGCCTCCGAGAGTGTCTCCATGCTCTGGCTGTCTTTGCGCGCGGTCGGGGAAGCGCAGCTGGCCGAGATCGAGCGGGTGGTCGAGACCTTCTTGCAGGATCGGGCGCAGTTGCAGCCCATCACGGCTGAGGCGTTACTGGAGGACCTACGCAGTGACCGGGTGATCCTGCTCGATGTGCGACCTGCCGAGGAATATCAGGCGGGGCATCTGCCCAAGGCGCTGTCCATCCCGGTCGCGGAACTGGAGGCGCGTCTCTCCGAGGTGCCGCTGGACAGAGAAATTGTGGCTTATTGTCGCGGCCCCTATTGCATCTTTGCCGATGAGGCGGTGACCCTCTTGCGCGCGCGTGGGTACCGCGCCCGTCGGCTCGAAGAGGGCGTCGCTGACTGGCGTAAGCTTGCCCTCCCTGTCGAGGTGTAGAAAGAGAGACTCGCATGGAACCGATTGATGTTGAGACCTTGCGAACGTGGCTGGAAGAGGGGCGACCGGTCACGATTCTGGATGTGCGTCCAGCCGACCAACGGGCGGACTGGGCCATTCCTGGCAGCGTGCATATTGATGCCTACCGTGCCCTCAATGAGCACGATCCCCACGCGCTCGACGCAGTGAATGTGGCCGGTGATGACCCCGTGGTCACCGTCTGTGCTGCTGGCAGAACCAGTCAACTTGCCGCTGAGCAACTTGCTGCGCGGGGTATTCACGCGCTCTCCCTCGAGGGAGGGATGAAGGCGTGGAGCCTGGCGTGGAATACTGCCGAGGTTCCTCTCGAAGATCGTTCGGCGCATGTCATCCAGGTGCGGCGCACCGGCAAAGGCTGCCTCTCCTACCTCATTGGCGATGGCTCGGAAGCGTTCGTGATCGATGCGTCACTTGACCCACAGGTGTATCTCGATCTGGCGAAGAGCCATGGTTGGCAGATCACCAGCGTCCTAGACACACACATTCATGCTGATCATCTCTCGCGCTCGCGCCAGCTCGCCGAACGCAGCGGAGCCAGGCTCTATCTGCCGGAGCAGCAACGGGTGTCATTTCCCTTTACGGCCATCCGCGATGGCGACACGCTCGCCATCCCTCACCTGATGCTGACCGCGCTGCGTACGCCGGGGCATACGCCGGAGAGCACCTGCTACCTGCTCAACAACGCTCTCCTCTTTACGGGCGATACGCTCTTTCTCACCGGTATCGGGCGTCCTGACTTGCACGCAGACGAGCAGGTAGCGCGAGCGCGCTCCTCGCTTCTCTACCACAGCCTGCACAAGCTGCTCGCGCTGCCGTCGGAGACACTCGTCCTGCCAGGACACGCGAGCCAGCCTGTGCCGTTCGATGGCCAGCCGGTCGTTGCGCGGCTTTCCGAGGTCGTTGAGCAGGTCGGCATCCTTCATACAACGCAGACGGTGTTTGTCGAAACCCTTTTGCAACGGCTTCCCCCGACCCCGCCCAACTACGAACGCATCGTCACACTCAACGAAGCGGGTCTGGTGCCTGATCACGATGTAACCGAACTCGAAGCAGGAGCGAACCGTTGTGCCATCTCCTGATGTCACATCACTTCCTTCTCACTACGAACAATGGAGAGGAAGGAGTCTATAATAGAAGGAGGTCATGATGAGCGACGGTCCACCGACAGAACCGAGCCTTGATCTGGGTCGCTTGCGTCAAGCGATCCAAGAAGAATACGCAGCTGTGGCACGAGATCCTGGTCGAGGCTATCACTTCCACACAGGTCGTCCACTCGCTCGCATGCTTGGCTACCACGATGACTGGTTGGAAGGTCTTCCTGAAGGCTCGATCGCGTCTTTCGCTGGCACGGGCAACCCGTTTCGCATCGGCCAACTCCAGCCCGGCGAGCGGGTCGTCGATGTCGGTAGTGGTGCTGGCCTCGATAGTCTGATCGCGGCGAAGATGATCGGTCCAGACGGGCAGGTCATCGGAATCGATATGACCCCGGCGATGCTCGAAATGGCGCGGAAGAGCGCTATCGAAGCCGGGCCAAGCCATGTGGAGTTTCGCGAAGGCCTGGCCGAGTCGTTGCCCGTCCCTGATAGCTGGGCAGACGTGGTCATCTCCAACGGTGTGCTCAACTTGCTGCCAGACAAACTCGCTGCCTTGCAGGAGATGGCTCGGGTGCTCAAACCCACCGGTCGCCTCCAAATCGGGGATATCCTGGTGCGAGCCTGCGGTGCCAGAGGACGCGAAACAGCAGATCGATCTGTGGACGGGCTGAATTGCTGGTGCTCTGCTGGAAGCAGAACTGAAGGCCATGGTCGTGGCGGCGGGATTCGTTGACTTCGAGATCACCTGGCAAGCGGACGTCTTCAGTGGCGCGTCTCAAGCGAGTAGTGCCGCAGAATTCGGGACACAGGGCATCAACTTCCGCGCGCAGAAGCGCGGCACATGAGCAAGAGTGGCATGCAGCCAGGGCCTCTCTCGCATATGAAGTCCCCATCAAGTCCACTCCATTGCTGGGTGCCGATGTCTGCACTGATGCAGGGGACACAGGCGAAAGCGAGCCTTGAGATGCCTTTGGGAGTCTATGATGTGAAGGAAACAGGACACAGGAGCAAACCGCTATGCCATCTCCTGACGAGAAGATACGGCTCCCTCAAGCGGCACAATCAGTTGTGCAACTTGGCCTGCGTGCCAACTGGCAGCAGTTCACGCTGCTGGTGATCGTCAATGCCTTTGTTGGCGGCATGGTGGGTCTCGAGCGCAGCATCGTGCCGCTGCTCGGGCAGCGCGTCTTCGGCCTGGCTTCCACCACAGCGGTCCTTTCCTTCATCGTGAGCTTCGGCGTCGTGAAAGCATCTTCCAATCTCTTCGCGGGCCGACTCAGCGATCGCATCGGGCGCAAGGGGGTGCTGGTGGTTGGCTGGCTGGTCGGGCTGCCGGTGCCGCTCCTCATTATCTTTGCCCCGTCCTGGGGCTGGGTGGTCTTCGCGAACGTGTTGCTGGGCATCAACCAGGGCCTCTGCTGGTCCACCACTGTCATTATGAAGATCGACCTGGTGGGACCCGCGCGACGTGGACTGGCCATGGGCATCAATGAAGCGGCTGGCTACATGGCGGTCT
>Ga0137378_10002362_pt1 | contig 16154 bp, 12 predicted proteins | sample SagtaG_21_FD_104813 | JGI IMG/M metagenome (GOLD analysis project Ga0137378, IMG submission 104813) | Vadose zone soil microbial communities from Sagehorn Ranch, Mendocino, California, USA - Sage2_L_60_16 metaG | ecosystem: Environmental > Terrestrial > Soil > Vadose zone | place: USA... | reverse complement strand
GCTAGGATCGCCACCCGCGTCGTAGATACCACCGGTGAGGCGCTCGACTCCGGGAATGAGCGTGCCAAGATGCGCGGGATCCGTCGAGGCGCAGCACCAGCTGGTGCCGCCATCGTTGGAGAAATAGGTGCCGGAGTAGCCGTCGCCCAGCGCGCTACAAGGCGTTCCGGAGATAGAACAAGACCAGGTGCGAGTGACATAGTCGTTGGCCGAGCCGACCACCCGATTGTGATTGTTGGGATCAACCGCGATTGACGTTTCGTTCTGGGGTGCGGCGGCTGTGTCCTGATTAACCCGCACGTCGGGAGCGGCGATGGTGGTGCCGTCTAGCGGGCTGCTGAGCACGAAGGTTGGTGTGATGGGGGTGGTGACCGAGGGGATGGTCATGTCACGGGCGTCTGCTTCTTCTTCGATGAAAGCGGAGAACCGGATCTGCAGCCCGGCTGTGCCGTTCACCGACGCGACCTTCCCGGCGAGGGTGTTGATGTCGTAGGTGGGTTTGTTCTGGCCGAAAAGGGCGGACGAGAGGGCCAGGACGACAACGAGAATGGAGATACGTCGAATACTCATGGGTTCTCCTTTGTTGTGTTGAGATACATTGCTCCCTGATGACAGAAGCGCCGCAGGAAGAGGACGACGAATTGGGAGCCATCGTCTGAACCTCAATTCCGAAGTGGGCGCTACCCCGCAGCGGATCGGCAAGGTGAGCTGGCGAGCACGGCTGCTCAGAAACTGTCTTACAACGCGGCAGAGGGTGTCAAGTGGGGCGAGCGCGCATCGCGTGGCGCAGGGTGCGCTCTAGCTCGGTTCATGATGAGTACGGTCCAAGACGGAGAGCACATGGAGCGGTTACCGAGTGGCTCAACCGCTTGACAGGACGGCGGCAGCGCACGCGAAATCGAGTTGCCGTTGCAGCGGCCAGCCCAGCAGGACACCATAGATAAACCCGGCGTGGAAGATATCACCAGCCCCTGTGGTATCCACCGCTTGGACGCGATAGGCAGACGCATAGTGAAACTGCACGCCATCCCAGGCCAGCACACCGTCGTGGCCTAAGGTCGCAGCGGTAAGGAGACTGCCATAGCGCCGCTGAAGTGCCGGGAGCGCCTTCTTGAGGTCACACTCTGCCGTTAGCCGCCCAGGAATGCCTCTGCTCGTGCCCAGGAATATCTCTGCTCGTAATGAGATAGTCGACATTCTCCAGCAATAGATCTACATCCGGGTAGAGATTATCCAGATCGACAATTACAAGATGCCAGCCGCACGGTCCAGGCTGCCGCCGCAGTCGCGGCGGCAGTATCATGCCCATCGATGTGGAGAAGGCGGGCGGTCCACGATCCATTCGCGCTCGAGGTCCTCCGGTCGCAGAGTCAAACGATCGTCACGTTTCCACAGAACCGTTCGCTCCCCAGAATCATCGACCAGAATGAATGCCTGCTGGCTTGCACATCCCGTGATGATCTTGGTCTCGACACCAGCCTCGTCAAATGCTGCTCGATGGAGGATCGCAACGCTGTCATCGCCTACCATTCCAATGTATCGCGTACGCAGACCCCATTGCTGACACGCAACCACTGCGCTAGCGACTTGTCCGCCAGGCAACACGTTTGAAGAGCGAAACTCGACCTTAGAACCACACGCAGGGTAGCGTGGCAGAGGTATCAGAGTGTCCATGGCATTCAATCCGACACCGACTACGTCAGCCCCGGGTATTTTCGTCATTTTCTTAATCTTGGCCACGGTAAATGAGTCGCTCGGAATTGCAAAGGCAGAATAGTTGTTGATTAGAAAAGGGCATTGCTCACGTGCAAGGCACCGTGTGAACAGACAATTCGGCAATTCGTCCCCTGGGTATTCGAGTTGTCCGAGGAAGGCAGTGCGCTAACCGGAAGGAGACCGCACGGTTACTTCAAACCCGTGTGAGCTCTAAACCTGAGCCAATTTTTTCGAGATTGTCCGTCAAGGGCCTCTGATCGAGGCCAATGCGCTCCAATAAGGTCGGCTAGCGTTGGTGCAAGATCAACGATCTGAACATTGCGCTTGATTCGTTGTGGCTGGATACCCCACCCGGCAATCACGAGAGGAACATGCGTGTCATAGGGCCAGGGATCGCCATGAGAGGTACCGGTCGGCTTCGAGCTAAACAGCGTCCATTCCTTTGTTAGGTAGTAGATATCACCGCTGCGACTCGCGGAGGTGCTATTTCTGAGAAATCTGCCGACCCAGCCCGGCACAGATGCTAATCGCGATGTGTCATAAAATCCTGCAACACCGGGGACATCATGCACCTGCTTCACCAGGGCCAGCCTGGCAGCAGCGAGCGCAATACCGTGCCGAGTAAGCTCGGCGCGATCGAAGTAGAGCATCGAATCTGCCTGCCCTGCAAACCAGTGCATTTCGCCAGTGATACTGAAGATCGCATTGAGCTGTTTTTCCACCGAATTGAGCGCGTCAGAAAATGGAATGCGCTGGGCTGATCGATTGTGGTCGAGTTCCAGTTCAGCTTCGGGTGTTGGTTCCGCCCCGTGATCCGCCGAGAGCACCCACAATACATTCTCCTTACCCAGCCTTGCGCTGAGAGACTCGACGAGATGCCCTAAAGTGCGATCCAGACGAATCTGCTCATCCGCCATTTCCGGGCTGTCTGGCCCGTAGGCGTGTCCGACCGCATCGTTGGAAGAAAACCCAATAGCCAGTAGGTCAGGCGCATCGCGCGTATTCTCATCAAGTTGATGTGCAGTAGCTGCACTTTCCGCAAGGGCTCCCAATACTTCATCTCCAAACGGAGAACCATATACTCGATCGTAAAGTTCCTGTCCTGCTTTATCGGGCATGAGATGGGGAAACTGCCCAGCAACTTCGTGCGTGTGATACGCAGGAGAGCTGTCACCCATCACAGGTGTCCACTCTTTGCCGCGATAGGAGTCGGGGACGCGCTTGCTATTGAACTCCTCGACCCATCCTGGCAGCCGATCGGCATAATAGCGGCTGGTGATAAATCGTCCGGTCTCGTGGGAGAACCAGAAAACACCTTGAGGATGATGTCCGCCGAGAAGAATGGCCGCTCGATCCTTGAGCGAAATGGAAAACACGCGAGCTCCGGGATACGAAGTTTGCAACCAATCGCTGAAATTCTCGCCCAGGAAGTTGCGCGGCGAGACAGGGGTGCCCGAGTCACCTATCACCGCCGAATTGGCGTCCGCGACACAGTAGATCGATTTCCCGCTGTCGCGGTCGTACCAATCATTTGCGACGATCCCCGTGTGGACGGGGTTTCTGCCAGAAAGCAGGACTGCATGCCCCGGGCACGTCTCGGTAGGCAGGTGCTCGAAATTGGCGTTGAGGAAGTTCGCCCCTTGTGTAGCGAGGAAATGAAGCCCGCCGCGCTCATAGCTCGCAAAACGATCCAGATAGTCGGCACGCATCTGGTCGACGACAAGTACGACAATCAGTTTGGGATGCGGTTGAGCCTGAAGCGAGAGAACGAATCCAAACAACCAGCCAGCCAATAGACTTGCAGTCTTCTTTCGGTACACATTCACTCCTCAAGCTGAAGTCATCCTTAGATTTGCTTGGCAAGATGACCACCCCATCTTGCTGTTTAGTTACCGCTACCCGCTTTAGCAGATGCGGCATTATTAACAGAAATCGCAACGGAGTCGGGCTGTGTCCAGATCTCCTTTCCGGTGGTGAGGTCCAGGCGGTTCATTGTCACAATCATCTTGCCCCGGTCCACTTCGACGAGAAGGTAATGGTAGTTCACAGCCTTACTCTGGAAAGGATCGCCCGGGGCACGTTCGATGGGATACGCATGTGCTCCACCACCACCAGTAACGAAGTAAGTAACGCCGCCGTGCTGATGCCGCTCGTAGTTGTGAACGTGTCCAGAGAAAACCACAAAACGCGCACGCGTATGCTGCTGTCGGTCCTCCAGCAACTTCGCCAACATCTGTTCTGGAGAACGCGCCGAGTGTCCTCCGCCATACTTCTTTTCATCTGATGAACTGGTGTAGGGCGGGTGGTGAAGAACTATGAAAACAAATTCCACATCGCTGGGAATCGCGTCCAACTTTTGCGTGAGCCATTGCCCTTGCGGGCCCGAGGTTTCGTCGACCGAGCTGTCTAGCACGAGCATCAGCGTGTTTGCGATGCGGACGGAGTAGTAACGGCTGTTCTTCAACTCGGGGAAGCGCTGGAAATAGTTGGCCAGAGCAACCTTCGGATCACCATGAAGATCATGGTTGCCCAGTACTGGGTAAATGTGGATCTTGTTCTCCCGCCATACCCTGGTTTCGCTGTCCCAGGTTTTCCAGTCGTCCAGGTCATAGCCGTTGAAGACGATGTCTCCACCAAAGGACACAAACGACGGCTTGGCGCTGGCTATCGCTTGAACCAGCGCTTGACGCACGGCAACGTTCGCCGCTTCGGTATCTTTCGGATCATGGAATCGGGTGTCGCCGTATGCAATGAAACGGAAGGGGACATTTACCGCCAGCTTGAGTTCTACCGGGCCCTGGCCCCGAGTGCAGGATACCTGCGCTAGGCAAGCTATCGCGGCAGAAATGATTAGCAGGATGCGCGTGAGAGATCCGTGTTGCGAAGGCATGTCGAGAATAGTGACTGCCGAAGCCAGTGATTTTCTATTTCCCCACCACCAACACTTCGAACTGCCCGGCTTCAGCCGTGGACAGAAAAAGCTGGTGGGTTTTTGAATCGAGCGCCATAGTCTTGGCTCTCGGCAGTGTCTTCACATTGTCCAGCACCGAGTAATTATCTGGAGAGTCCTGATGAATTACCGTGACGGTGCCTTCGCCATTCGAGTTAAAGATGAGGCCCGTGTCTGGATCGAAGGCGGTCGCGTCCACATGATCGCCGATCGGCAACGATGTAATGACCTTACCGCTGTCCGCATTGACTACAGCCATTACGTGGCTTCTGCACCCAATGAAAAGCCTTCTGTGCGGCTTGTCCATGGCCATGCTCGAAGGCGATTCGCAGGGCGCTGTGGGCCAGCGTTGCTCAACTGTCATCTTCCGGGAGTCGATCTTCAAGACCAGATTCTTGTCTTCCAGATTGTTAAAAACGTATCCCCCACCATCGGCGACCGCGAATTCAGGACCGCCGCCTAGATCGATAGTGCCGGCCACCTTGCCGTTCTTGGCCTCGACCACTGTGGCGCTATTCCCGTCGCCATTAAATGCAAAAACTCGCGAGGTGGTGGGATCGTAAATAATCGCATCCGGCTTCTTTCCGGACTTCACCTCGCCCACGGCCTTAAGCGTCTTCAAGTCGAACACGGTGACCGTTGAAGATTGGCCATTGCTGACGAAGCCGCGCCCTAATTCGGGAGCAAGCGCAATCCCGTGTACGCCGAGGGTGTTGGGGATTTTACCCACAATGCTGCCCGAATCCACATTGAGAACGTCAACCTGTGTTCCATGCGAGACATACAACCGCCTTGCCGCCTCATCGACGATCAAGTAGTCCCAACTTCCGCTGCCGGGAACCGGGATTTTCTTAAGTAAGTGGTAGCCACTGCCAGAAGGCACCGGACTGGCAGTTGACACAATCAACAAAATCAAGAAAGCAACGGTAGTTTTCAATGGGATCTCCAAATGCTCAGGGTGTGAAAAAATCGGACGGTGAATCAATCACAGACTCCACCGCCCAAATCAGTAAACGTCTGTCCCCTTGAGAACAAACTCCCAGTCAGTACTTTTTGCAGGCAACGTCAATTTCAAATCGCCAAACGTATCCACGCTTTGCGCCCCGCACTTGCTAAACAGAGTGCTAGGCCTCGCTCTCAGAAGCCGCGTGGCCGTACCAGAGGCAATCGCGAGTCGACTTGATTCCATGTGGAGTGCACCCAAAGATGGTCAGGATCCTCGGTGGTCGAAAGCAGACGAGCGCTACCCGCCAGACAATTCAGGTAGTAGACGTTGTAACCGTGCCCGGCCACTACAGGGTGGTAACCATCCCGCACCAGCACTGCATCACCATCACGCACCGTCAGAGTGAGATCACGCTGTCCGTTCCGAGTGTATAGACGCTGGTGCGCATAACCTGCGGGGCGGTCCATCCTGTAGTAATAGATCTCATCAAGATCGACTTCGGTCGGAGGATTATGAACGTCATGCTTGTGCGGGGGATAGCTCGACCAGTTGCCGCTGGGGGTGTAAACCTCGACTACCATCAATTTGTCTGCCGGGAAATCGGGAGGCATCACATCTATGATCTGGCGCGATGCATTGCCGCCACCTCGCAAGCTGCTCTTCACGTCTCGGGGGCTGATCAACTGCGGTTTCAGGAGAGCACTCGATGGCACTCGACATTCTGCAAACTCGCATTCGGTTTCCGCTCGTAGCTCCGCTCGACTTGTAGCGGGGAGATAAATTGTGTACGGCAAGCCATCGAAGACTTGTGCTCTCTCCCCGATTCGGTGCTGTCCTTCACCCCAATCGGCGACACACTTGCCACCGAGAAGGACGATGGCTACTTCTTCATTCTCGGTATGCACGCTGTGCGATTCATCGGGAGCCAACCGACGTACGAAAAAGCTCATCCACTCCCACCCCGCAAGTTCACGTGGCAGGCTCAGCAGATCACCTGTACCATTTCCCGATTGTCGTGAATGAACCAGAAAATCTCGTGGAGTCATAGCGTCTTTCGTTCAGTGCGGCTCGCGACCGACTTTCATCGAACTCGTTTCGGCAATCGCCGCCTACAGGTCCTCTCCTTGATGGTCAACCATCTTCTGCAAATCGAAACTGACCTTGATTTTGATTGCTCCCCCTCGAGTAACAAACTTGAGTTCCTTCTCGTCCGACGAAACGGTCGCCTGGCCGGCGGCGTTCTTCTTCGGAAAATGGAAGATGAGGGCGTTGATTTTCTTACCGTCAGCTCCCTGCACGATTTCCACCCCAGTCGGCGCAATTTTTTCTTTCGACTTCTTTGCAATTAAATAACTCTTGTTCGTAAGGGCGGACTCATCGGCATTCTGAAAGGAGCTCATGTCAGTGCCAACTACGGCTAATTCGTAATCGTCGGCCGCTGGCGGCAGGGACTTGTCCGCATCCGCTTCGGGAATCCGTCCTTGCAATACCTGGCCGCGGATCGAGGCTTCACGGAGAGTTCTGGACGAAACCCAACGGACCGCAAATTTGGCGTGTTCCCTCTCCTCCTCGTCTTTATCTTTCTCCCGGCCGTGATGTTTCTCTTCTGCTTCGTCCTCGTCCTCATCATCTTCTTGGTGGGCACCGCTGACTTTAGGAGCGCCCTCGGGTGCTTCCAGCTCCTCATGTTTCTTGTTTTGACGTTCAGCCTCGACTAATTTTGACCATGGAGAATCGTTCAGAATCTGTCGTACGTCTTTCGCATCCCACTGCTTATAGGGCTTTTTCCACGGGTCATCCGCCCAGACGTTGACTGCGACTAATAGAGTAGCCGCAACTAGCAACCTGCGCGTCATTTTTGCCCACTCCGTCTTTGTGTTTGCCAGAAACGCTCTCCTCAGAATCACCGGGGTTGCGTTTGCCAAAAGACATTCGCTTGCTCCTATCGAGCAGGCGCACGACAACTAAAACCTCAGGCGCAGCATGAACTCTATCTGCCTCGGCAGGCCCGTACCTGTGTTGGCCGAGCTCAGGCTGTCATTATTATTGTTAAAGTTAACCGTCGTGTTTATTACGCCAAACCCCGTAAACGTCGGCAGCGACGGCGTCGGGGGGCCATCCAGAATATCCAAATCACTGGGGTCGCCGAGTTGCGTCCGGTTGAAAACGTTGAATGCTTCTACGCGGAACTCCAGATCCACTTTTTCCGTGAGCTTCGTACTCTTCGTGAGTGCTGTGTCCACCTGCCACATTTGGGGAGCCCGGATGATACCGCGGGGAGAATCTCCGAAATGCAATATAAACCCGGTGGTGGGATCCGTCGGGGGCATCACAAAGGCGTTCCAGTTTATCCAGTTATTGCGGTTTTGCCCCGGCGGTATGACTGGAACCCCCGGCACCATGTCAGGTCTCTGATCGGCATTAGCGTTGCCATCAGGAAGCTGTGTGCTGTCCAGGCCTATGAGCGGGGTTAGCGGGTGCCCGGTATGCCACAGGCCGAGACCGCTCAGACTCCAGCCCTCCAAAAATTTGCCGAGCAGCCCGCCATGGTTCCAATAACTACGCCCCGGGCCGATGGGAAGGTCATATACAGTAGCTGTTGTGAAGTTGTGGCGTACATCAAACACACTGGGGCCCCTGTCGCAGCGGACGCAGGCTGCGTTTTCAGGGGCATTCGCTTCTCCCCCGCCCACCGACCCGTCGTTAATCGAGTGAGACAGCATATACTGGGTATCCAACAACCAGCCATGGGTCATTTTCCGGCTGAGAGAAAACTGAACTGCCTGGAAGCTGCTCGTTCCCTCGTCTCTCTTTATGTCGATTTGACCGAAATTTGTGAATTGCCTTACGCAGACACCGGCGTTTATGGTTTGGGGTTCCTCACACAGGTTTGTGTAATTACGCGCGAAGAGCCGCGTGCCATGAGTACCCATATATGACGTTTGGAAGACAAAGCTCCCCGGCAATGCTTGTTGGACCGATAAACCCCATTGCTCGACGTATAAGTCACGCCGGTGGCGCGCTAGCGCGCGTGGAGACGCCGAGGGCCCGATGCCGGGGCAGTCCGCAGGATTCACAGGATACGCCAGCCCGTTACCCAGAGTGCAGTCTGTAGACGAGATTTCGGTCCTGGAAGTATCGCTTTCGAGCGAGGCGTTGAGGTCATCGTTTTGTCCCGCCCCGTGGTAGATTCCAAATCCCGTCCGAATGACTGTCTTGTCATGCAACGCCGAGGGCGCCCACGCGATGCCGACTCGCGGGTCAAAGTTGCGGTAATTTGGGAAGTAGGGCGGCGATCCCTTGGGGCAAAGCCCGGCCACAGGCGTGGTTGTGCCAGGTATAAATCCGCCGGTACACGTCGGGTCGAAAATGGTCATGTGGCCATGAGCTTCCGAAATCACTGAATAATATTCCCATCGAATGCCCAGATTCAGGGTCAAGCTGGGACTGAGCTTCCATTCATCCTGGAAATAAGGAAGAACGTAAGTATGCCGTAGGCCATGCGGGTACCACGGGGGCCTAACGTCAGCGCTATTTAGGTTGTCATTGATAAGCGAGTTGTTATCCGTGAAGGCCAACCGGTCATCTTCGGTGATCCCCTGATTCAGCCGAATCCGTCGAACCTCAATACCCGTCTTAAAAGTGTGGCGGCCATGCGAAATCGCCAGATTGTCGATGTATCCAAAAGTCGTGCCGATTTCGTGATCTGTAGCGCTGTTGTTGAGTGCTTCGAAAGCGTCGGTATCTATTTCGGTTGGAAAAACGGTAGCCTGGGGATTGTGATAGGGAACACGGTTGATGCCAAATCTCGCATCATTGAAGACATGAAGCGAAAAGGTATGCTGCCATGCGAGTACGTAATTGGCTGGATGGGTAATGATCTGCTGCGTATCCAGCAAATTACCAAGAGGGGCAGCGGTGAATGAGATATCCCGGCCAGCGCGAGCATATATAGTGTTTTGTTCATTGAACCTGTGATCCAAACGGAACAACCAGCTGTCTTCGTTCAGCCTGACCGCGCCCGGGTGGACGAAATTATCGTTGCACGGGTCGCTCGTCGGATCAATACAGGTACCACTGCCATCCCCCACCGGGAAGGCGGTAACAATGGGCGCCATCTGTGGGGATTGGCTAAGGATGGCATTGCGCAAGGGCACACTGGGAACGGCAGCGATTAAGGTGCGAGTTTGAGCCTGCCGCAGCCCTTCGTAGGTCAAAAAGAAGAAGGTCTTGTCCTTTGCAATTGGCCCGCCCAAACTCAATCCATACTGATTGAGATGGAAAGGGGGCCGGACAAACTGGTTCGTGACAGGGTCGAAATCAAGGAAGGACCGAGCATCCAGCACATTGTTTCGGAAATACTCGAAGAGGCTGCCATGCCAATCATTTGTGCCTGTCTTCGAGACCAAATCTACCTGTCCCCCAGCGCCGGCGCCGTGCTCGGCCGTGTATAGCATGGAACTGACCCGGTACTCGGCAACAGCTTCCTCGGAAATCTGCAATCGAGTTGTTGACTTGGTTGCTTGCTCCTGGATGCCAGTGGCGTCTATACCGTCCATGGTGTAGTTGTTGTCGTCGCGCCCACGACCCGCAAATCGAATAGTTCTCTGATCACCCCCGCCGTCATCAATGGCTCCGGGAGCGAGGAGCAGCAGAGTCGCCCAGTTCCGGCCATTCACCGGAACGGATTGGATCTCCTGACCCTTAATCACGCTAGACATTTCTGGCGAGCTTTCTTGAAGCGATGTGGGTGTCACTTCTACCACAATCTTTTCCATTGCGGTGGACACTCTCATTTGCGCATTGAGTGTCCGGGTCTCTCCCACCAGCAGCGTGACGTCCTTATACTCGATAGTCGCGAAGCCTTTTCGCGCTACCCTGACCGTGTAAGAGCCCACCCCCAACCCGGAAATACGGTACTCGCCACTGGAGTTCGTCTCAGTTTTGTCCTCGAAACCGGTAGTCTGGGCGACTGCGGTGACCTCTGCGCCCACAATGACCGCCCCGCTCGGGTCCTTAACGGTACCTATCAGGGTAGCCCGGTCGATCTGGGCCTGGAGAGATACAACGCTCAAGACTGCTAAAAAGGCTCCCAAGACTGGGATCACGAGACAGTCGTCACGCACACGCATCATATCTCCTCCTTGCAACCACCAAAAGCTGCCTCGCGGGGTTATCTTTCAGTTAAACCTTGCTCGTCCCCCTCCGGACGATGGCGAACGACTTGCGCCGATGCCAGAACTGAACGCCACACCCAATCCAATCGCTCTAACCGCTTATAAGTCCCGTCTTGTATATCCAATCCCCCGCAATTGTCAAGCACTATTTTTTTCGGGAAAGAGTTTAAGCGACATCCGAGTGCCGTTTCATAAACGCTTAGACATGGAGTGGTATGGGTCGCGCGCCTCCCGCTGTGTTCTTCCCACGATCTTTTTCAGTCACTGCGGCATTTTGGCAGCATGGTACCGCTTGTTACTCTATTTCGACTGGCCTATTCTCCCGAAAGGATCTGGTTGCGGCCACGCTTATCCGTAGCGCAGCGACGGCATCCGTTCCGGTAATGGAGGGTTCCTCATCCTTCAGCACCTTGTCCACGAAATCTTGGATCTGAGCAAGATAGGCGTTCTCGAATCGTTCCATGAAGTGTGGCACGACATCGTGCGTGATCCCTTGCTTGGTCATGACCAAGATCGGTGTGTGCCGAAAATAGCCGATCTGCAAGGAGCCTTGTGTTCCCCAGATTTCCGTGCGAACGTCGTAGCCGAAGACAGCATTTCGGCTCAAATGTACAACGCCCAGCGATCCATTCTCGAAGACCATGTTGATGATGGCATTATCGATATCGCCGACGGATTTCATTTCGGGATAAGCTAGGGCAGCGCCGATCGCACAGACGCTCCTGACATTCCCCACAAACATTCGCGCCAAATCAAAATCATGGATACCCATGTCGGCAATTAACCCGCCGCTGACCTTCGGATCACAATATTCGAGCGGCGGGCGAAAAGGATCCCGTGAAGTGAATGTGAGGAGCACGGGGGTGCCAATAGTTCCCGCATCGACTTTCTTTTTTGCTTCCACGTATCCCGCATCAAAACGCCGCTGAAATCCCATCTGAAAGAACACGCCCTTGTGTTCCACCACGTCGAGCATTTGCCCAGCTTCCTCAAGCGACAGCGAGATTGGCTTTTCACAAAAGATTGCCTTCCCGCTCTTTGCTGAATCGATGACTACCTCTCTGTGCGTGCTTGTGGGGGTAATGACGGCCACTGCATCAATATTTTTGTCGTTTATCAAATCATGATGACTCTCGTACCATTTCGGAACGCCGTACTGTGTCGCAAACAACTTCGCGACATCCGTGTGCGTGTCGGCCACTGCTATCAGTTGCGCATTCGGTACGTGACGGGCCAAATCCGCGGCATAAACGCGGCCGAGTCGACCCAAACCAATGACCCCGACATTCAGCCGCGCTTTCATCTCGCCAAAACTCCCGTCACGAAATTTCACTCAGCTTGACGGGGCGATTTTCCTTTACCGATTTCGCGGCCGCAAGCCCGATCGCCACGGACATGAGGCCGTCTTTTCCGGCTACTGGGACCGGCCTATTGTTCTGAACCGAGTCCACAAATGCCTGCATCTCGTTTAAGTAGGACTCTGCGTAACGTTCCAAGAAAAAGTTCAATGGCAGAGAGGAGTGCGCACCCGTTCGGTCAAGATAGATGTGATTATCCGGCGTCTTGTTTTTGACGGATACCATGCCCTCGGAACCGAACACCTCAACCCGCTGATCATACCCATAGACAGCTCTCCGGCTGTTGTCTATGGTTCCCAGCGCCCCGTTCTGAAACAACAGTGTGGTCACGGCCGTGTCCCAATCGCCCAGTTTCCGGAACACCGGATCGACTAGGACATTTGCTTTGGCATACACTTCGCTGACGTCGCTGGCCATTAGGTATCTGGCCATGTCAAAGTCGTGAATGCTCATGTCTAGAAACAGTCCACCGGACGTGCGGAGATAGTTTTCGGGTGGCGGAGACGGATCGCGGCTAGTAATCCTCAAAACATGTGGTTCTCCGATTTTTCCTGAGTTCACCATTTCGCGTACTTTGGAAAAATTGGGATCAAACCGGCGGTTGAACCCCACCATCAACTGGACGCCGCGCTTTTCTACTTCTTCATTGATCCGCTTAATCTTGTCGACGGACAAATCAATGGGTTTCTCGCAAAAAATGTGTTTGCCCGCTGCAGCTGCATCCAGGATTATTTGGTAATGCGTGTTCGTGGGTGTGCAAATGACAACAGCATCGATATCAGGAAGGTTCAGTACATTCCTGTAATCCGAAACCGTCTTCGGTACACCGGACCTCGTTGCCACGGCGGTCAATTCGTCCGGAAAGACATCGGCTAGAATTGCCACTTCCGCTCCTGAAATTCGAGCCACCAAATTTGCAGTGTGGATTTTTCCGATTCTTCCCACGCCCAACACGCCAAATCGAAGTTTGTGGCGGTTCATGCTTTTGGGTTCCTCTCTACTTTCGAAAGGCGTCTTAACGCTGGTTCACCGGCCCCGGAGGCAAAACGCGGCGATCTTAGTTCGCAGAACGCAGCTTGCGTTCTAGAACTTTCTTGACCAGCTTTTGGGCCAGCGTTCCACAACAACTTTCTTATCGGTGTAGAACTCAATGGCATCCCGTCCCTGGGCATGGAGTGAGCCGAAAAAGCTGTCCTTCCACCCGCTGAAAGGGAAATAGGCCATGGGAGCGGCGACGCCAATGTTGATGCCGACGTTGCCCGCCGGCACTTCGCTCTTGAACTTGCGAGCCGATGCCCCGCTAGTGGTGAAGATGGAGGCCTGATTCCCGTAACGGCTGTTCGAGACCAGAGCAAGGGCTTCCTCTACATTGCTGGCGTGCACGGTGCTGAGTACGGGCCCGAAAATCTCGGTGTCGATCAGGTCGCTCTTTGGAGACAATCCATCCAGGACCGTCGGCTTCAAGAAGTTGCCGTCTTCGCACGAAGGAATCTTTGCGCCCCGTCCATCCACCACCACCCTCGCTCCGTCGTTGATACCCTTGGCGATGAGTTGTTCGATTCGTTCCTTGCTTGACGGAGTGATAACCGGCCCCATCTGAACCCCTTGCTCCAGGCCGAAGCCAACACGCCAGTCACTGGCAAGACCGCCGATGGTCTCTTGAAAAGATTTTCGAGCCTCACCAACAGTCACCACGACCGAGATCGCCAAACAGCGCTGCCCGGCACAGCCGAACGCTCCATCCGCGATGATCTGCGATGTGCTATCCATGTCTGCATCAGGAAGCACCACCGCGTGGTTCTTTGCCCCGCCCTGACATTGCACTCGCTTGCCGGCCGCCGCCGAACGGGCGTAGATGTAACGCGCGACCGGGGTGGATCCGACAAAGCTGACAGCGCGAATGACGGGATGATCCAGAATAGCGTCCACAGTCGGCTTGCTGCCGTTTACGAGGTTGACCACGCCCGGCGGAATGCCTGCCTCATCGATGAGCTCGACAATTCGTTGTAGTGAAAGCGGGACTTTCTCCGACGGCTTCATGATTACCGTGTTGCCGCACGCGATCGCATAGGGCAGAAACCAAAGCGGAATCATGGATGGAAAGTTGAACGGAGTAATAATGGCAATCACCCCCACGGGCTGTCGGACCATTGTTTCGTCGATACCGGGAGCGATGTCTTCGAGGTTGTAGCCTTGCATCAGGACCGGAGTTCCACAAGCGACTTCCACGTTCTCGATGCCCCGCCGCAGTTCACCCTTTGATTCCGTCAGCGTCTTTCCGTTCTCGATCGTGGTGATCCGCGCAATCTCCTCGAAATACTCCTCGAGTAATTGTTTCAATCGAAACAGGTATTGGACGCGCTCACCGACCGGTGTCTTTCGCCAAGTCGGAAATGCTGCCGAAGCTGACTTTACTGCCTCCTCAACTCCGGCTACGCCACTCTGTGGCGTTCGCGCAATGACTTCTCTTGTTGCTGGGTTGGTGACTTCCATGGAATGACCTGAGGCCGGCATGTTCCAGCTCCCGCCGATGTAGTTTCGCACCTCGGTCATCATGCGATCACCTCCTGTGGCTTGTTATAAAGATCCGCTCGTTAGCAATCGCCTTTTCATATGCCTCGCGCACTTTGCGGACAGCGGACATCTCGGAGACCTCAGAGACGGGGACATCCCACCAGGACTCGTAACCGAGCACTCGAGCCTCTTTGTCGGTTTCAATTACGATTACGCTGGTACGCGGAACCGTCTTGACCTCTTTCAGCGCTGCTTCGAGCTCCTGGTAGGTGGTAGCGCGAACTGTATGCGCGCCCATGGCCCGAGTAATGGCGGCGAAATCCACTAACATAGGATCGCCATCGAGCTGGCTGGTCTCCGCGCGGCGGTGCCGGTAATTGGTTCCGAACCCTTGTGAGCCGAGGGACTGTGATAATCCGCCAATACTGCTGTAGCCGTGATTATCGACGAGGATGATGGTGAGCTTGTAACCTTCCTGGATCGAAGTGACGAGCTCCGACGACATCATCAGGAATGAGCCGTCGCCAACCATTATATAAACCTCGCGCGAAGGGTCAGCCATCTTGACGCCCAGTCCACCCGCGATCTCGTAACCCATGCAGGAGTAGCCGTATTCGACGTGATAGCCGCCCGGTCTCCCGGTCTGCCAAAGCTTGTGGAGATCTCCAGGTAAGCTGCCCGCTGCGCATACCACGACGTCCTGGGGCCGCGATGCGTCGAGCACTGCCCCGATCACTTCTCCTTGACTAATCGGTGGTCCGTGGCGAGACGAGAATATGCGTTTGCTTTCTTCTTCCCACAGCTTGCGATAATTGCCGACCGTCATCGAGCGCTCGCTGTTGATCCTGTACGATTGAAGAGCTGTAGTCAGTTCTTCCAGCGCAACACGCGCATCGGCAACTAGCGGCAATCCGCAGTGCTTGAAGGCGTCGATCTCGGCAACGTTGATGTTGACGAACTTGGCTTCCGGATGCTGAAACGCAGTTTTCGACGCCGTGGTGAAGTCGCTATAACGTGTGCCAATGCCGATAACCAGGTCGGCCTCGCGGGCAGCGATATTGGCGCCCGGCGTTCCAGTGACGCCAATGGCGCCGAGGTTTTGTGCATGATCGAAGGGCAGCGATCCTTTGCCTGCTTGCGTCTCGCCAACCGGAATGCCGGTTTGTTCGACGAAACTTGCCAACGCCTCAGCAGCTCCGCTGTAAATGACACCGCCGCCAGCGATGAGAATCGGCCGCCGCGCCGCGCGAATCCACTCAACAGCACGTTGCAGAATCCCACGCTCCGGAGGCGTTCGCGGGATATGCCAGACTCTCTTTTCGAACAGATCCGCAGGGTAATCCCAGGCTTCAGCCTGAACGTCTTGCGGCAGCGCCAGAGTAACAGCTCCGGTCTGTACCGGAGAAGTGAGCACACGCATCGCTTCCATCACCGAAAACACCAGTTGCTCAGGGCGGTTGATCCGGTCCCAAAAGCGCGAAACCGGACGAAAT
>Ga0137378_10002359_pt1 | contig 16158 bp, 8 predicted proteins | sample SagtaG_21_FD_104813 | JGI IMG/M metagenome (GOLD analysis project Ga0137378, IMG submission 104813) | Vadose zone soil microbial communities from Sagehorn Ranch, Mendocino, California, USA - Sage2_L_60_16 metaG | ecosystem: Environmental > Terrestrial > Soil > Vadose zone | place: USA... | reverse complement strand
CGAGCTGGCTTTGGCCAGCACTTTGGTGATGGCCGCCGTGAGCGTGGTCTTGCCGTGGTCGATGTGCCCGATCGTTCCCACGTTCACATGCGGTTTCGTTCGCTCAAATTTCTTCTTTGCCATGAGTAATCCTCATCCTCCATAGTGCTCAGTGCATATGTGCAGGGTTGCACCTTTGCGATAGCACTTCGTTGATTTCTTAGTAAGGCAACCACATGGTCGTCCCTACATTCCAAAAAGATAACGTTGTCAGACATCCGCGAGGGATGCCCCAGTACTCGGTAGGCCTCTTCCCTGACCTCGGCTCCGAGTCGAGGACGCCTTACATTTGCTCGCAGTACCCTCATCCGGGTCGAACCTCTGAATTAGCATCCTCACTACTGTTCAGTACAAACATTCGTACGTCACTTGCTTGCTTGTTTGCTCGCAGTACCCCACGAATTTGCAGTACCCTACAAACGGGTCGAATCGAACACCTGCCCAGCGACATCACCTTGTCGATTTGGCGACAATTGTCTCGCTAATGCCTTTTGGTACAGGGCTGTAATGCGCAAATTCCATTGAATAGTTGGCGCGACCGCTAGTCATTGAACGGAGGTCGTTCACATAGCCGAACATTTCGGCGAGGGGAACATGGCCTCGCACTACCACCATCGATCCACGATTGTCCATGCCCAGGATCGTTCCACGACGCCGGTTCAGATCACCGATGACATCGCCATAGAATTCCTCAGAGGTTGTGACTTCTACCAACATGACCGGTTCCAGTAGAATTGGACCTGCTTTGCGTGCTGCCTCCTTGATCGCCAGCGAACCGGCGGTCTTGAAGGCCATTTCGTTCGAGTCAACTTCATGGTATGACCCGTCAAAGAGGGTGGCGATCACGTCGATCATTGGATAGCCAGCAAGAATGCCATTGTCCAATGTTTCGCGAATACCATTCTCAACGGGTTTGATATATTCTTTGGGTATAACGCCGCCGACGATGGCATTGATAAACTCAAAGCCTTTGCCACGTTCGTTGGGGGCAACACGAATCCATACGTCACCGTATTGTCCATGGCCGCCCGTCTGTCGAACATGCTTGCCCTCGGCCTGCGCCTGGTGCGTAATAGTTTCGCGATAGGCGACCTGCGGACGTCCCACGTTGGCCTCTACCTTGAACTCGCGGAACATACGATCCACAATCACTTCCAGGTGCAGTTCGCCCATGCCGGCAATGATCGTCTGCCCGCTATCCAGGTCGGTGTGCATTTGAAAGGTGGGGTCTTCTTCCGCCAGTTTATTGAGCGCAATCGACATTTTGTCCTGGTCCGCGCGAGTTTTAGGCTCAATCGCAATCTCAATGACCGGCTGCGGGAAGGTGATCGACTCCAGAATGATGGGATGGTTGACATTACAGAGCGTATCGCCCGTGAAGGTATTGCGTAAACCCACCGCGGCACATATATCACCGGCGCGAATCTCTTCGATATCCTCGCGGTGATTGGCGTGCATACGCAGGAGGCGCCCGATGCGTTCGGGTTTCCCCTTCGTACTGTTCTCAATAGACGCGCCTTTTGTCAATGTACCAGAGTAGACGCGCATATAGGAAAGGCGTCCTACAAAAGGATCAGAGACAATCTTGAAGACCAGCGCGCTAAATGGGGCGGTATCACTGACTTCACGGGTAATGGTTCCACCTGTATCAGGATCAAGGCCGGTCGGAGGAGGAATGTCGAGAGGAGAAGGGAGATAGTCGATAACCGCGTCAAGCATGGCCTGCACACCCTTGTTTTTCAGGGCGGATCCGCACAGTACAGGCACAAGCAGGCCTGCAATAGTGGCTTTACGGAGGGCCGCTTTCAGCTCCTCTTTGGTAATCTCCTCGCCCTCAAGATACTTGAGGGTCAACTCTTCATCGGTTTCGGCAACGCGCTCGATCAGTGCATCGCGGTGCTGGGCAAATTCAGCCTCCATGCTCGTAGGCACTTCGGTATGATCAGATTTGGTACCGAGATCATCGGTAAAGATGATAGCCTGCTGCTCGACCAGGTCGATAAAGCCCCTAAAGTTGCTTTCCTGGCCGATAGGAATCTGTATTGGTACAGGAACCGCGCCGAGACGTTCACGAATCATTTCCACCGTACGCCAGAAATCAGCGCCAATGCGATCCATTTTGTTGACGAAGCATATACGAGGGACATTGTACTTGTTCGCTTGACGCCAGACTGTTTCAGATTGAGGTTCGACGCCCGCGACCGCATCAAAGACGACGACACCGCCGTCAAGCACACGCAAAGACCGCTCGACCTCAGCAGTGAAATCTACGTGGCCGGGCGTGTCAATGATGTTGATACGATGATCGAGCCAGAAACAGGTAGTCGCGGCTGACGTAATAGTGATACCGCGTTCCTGCTCCTGTGGCATCCAGTCCATCGTAGCGGCGCCCTCATGCACCTCACCCATGCGGTGAATCTTCTTGGTGTAGAAGAGGACGCGCTCGGTAGTGGTTGTCTTACCAGCATCAATATGAGCAATAATACCTATATTTCGGGTTTTTTCCAGTGGAAATTCTCTAGACATGTAAATTGTTACTCCTCACGTTCAGGCTCCAGCACTGGTAGAGCGCTGCCGCCCGGAGGCGGTGCCCGAACGGGCAAGAGGCTCTACCAGCGATAATGAGCGAAGGCTTTGTTAGACTCCGCCATTTTATGGGTCTCCTCACGTTTCTTAATGGTTGTGCCTTGACCTGCAGCGGCGTCCATAAGTTCGCTTGCAAGTTTTTCCGACATTGATTTGCCTGTACGCGAGCGGGACGAACGGATCAGCCAGCGCATGGCCAGGGCGTTGCCGCGCTCCCGGCGGATATCCACCGGCACCTGGTAGGTGGAACCACCGACGCGGCGGGGCTTCACTTCCAGTGTTGGCGTGGCGTTTTTGAGCGCCTGCTCAAATACATCCAATGGAGGGCGTTTCTGCCGGGCCTCGATCAAGTCAAACGCATCATAGATAATGCGCTCAGCCAGGCTGCGCTTTCCATCTAACATTAACTTACCGATAAAGCGGGCTACGTTGCGGCTCTTAAATTTGGCGTCAGGTACATCTGGCCGTCGTACCGCTCTTTTCCGTCTTGGCATTGTGCCTCCTCAATTATCCAGGGCTTTTCTCTCTAAGACATCTTATGAGAAGAAAAGGGAATGGGGACGCCCCACACTCCAGCAGGGTTCTGGCCCTGCACCCCTGACTTATCCTTCATAAATTCAGGTTGTCGAAAACATCACAAAAGGCGCCGATATGATCGTGGATGAGAATCCCCAATCATCTTCGGACGCCTCATCGCGAGTGCCTATCCATTCATCTGCCTACTTGTTAGTAGTACCCTCAACTTAGTTGCAGTACCCTCAACCGGGTCGAACCTAATGAAGAGGAGGACACTCGACAGTCGCCGGGGAAAGTCTGCACTTTCCCTGACGACGAACGATTGACCGACCTACCTGAGAGGCGCTCAGGTGGTATCGTTTCTTTGCATTGCATTGCAGTACCCTCAATCGGGTCCTTACATATTATTTCCTACCGCCCTTTGCGGGGGCAGCGGTTCCTGGTTTTGGCCGCTTGGCTCCATAGAGGGAGCGACCCCGGCGGCGCTTGCTGACGCCGTCGCTGTCCAGTGTGCCACGTACGATATGATAGCGCACACTTGGCAGGTCTTTCACACGACCGCCACGGATCAGCACGACGGAGTGTTCTTGAAGGTTATGGCCTTCACCTGGGATGTAAGCGGTGACTTCCATGCGGTTGCTGAGGCGAACACGGGCAATTTTACGCATTGCCGAGTTCGGCTTCTTGGGCGTCATGGTGCGCACCTGGGTACAAACGCCGCGTTTCTGCGGCGACCCACGCAAAGAAAAAGTCTTGTTCTTCAGCGCATTGAACGAATAACGCAGCGCCGGGGCCTTAACCTTCTCCTTTTTATGTGAGCGGCCCTTACGGATCAATTGATTGATCGTCGGCAATGAATAAGTTCTCCCTATCCTCGGAATGGGCGCGGCTTCCCGCGCCCTTACATCATATACATGCGAGACACTATATTATCACTCATTACCCATGCTGTCAAGTACCAGTCCAAGAGTACCAGCGCCATTGCTCGCGCCGGCACCCACGCTCGCGACTGTCTGCGCGGTTGCAAGGCGGGCTGCCGCTGCTTGCTGACGCGCAAGTTGTTCGCGGCGGCGCTGGATGAAGCCAGAGCCAGCCGGGATGAGTTTACCAATAATCACGTTTTCCTTGAGGCCTACCAGGTGGTCGGTCTGGGCTTCAATGGCGGCTTCCGTCAGAACGCGCGTCGTCTCCTGGAAGGAGGCGGCGGCCAGGAAGCTATCGGTATTCAGTGAAGCCTTGGTGACACCAAGCAGGACGGTTTGAGCAGTGGCGGGTTCGCCGCCCTCTGCCAGGACACGCGCGTTGGTATCCGCATAGACAAAACGATCCACGAGGTCGTTTGGCAACATCTCGGTATCACCCGGCTCGTCCACTTTGACGCGGCGGAGCATCTGCCGGATGATGACCTCGATATGTTTATCATTGATATACACACCGGTGTTGCGATAGACGCGCTGCACTTCTTTCACCACGTACATCTGCACGGCCTCGCGTCCCTGGATGCGCAAGACATCCTGCGGGTCACGCTGCCCGGTGGTGATGGGGGTGCCGGCCTGAATCTTCTGTCCCTGAGTGACAGCGATATTGCGCGCTGCCGGGATGGGATACGAACGTTCTTCGCGTTCCTCAAAGCGAATGCTCAAGAGACCATCCGGATTGATGAGCGTCTCACCTTCGGTGCGGGCCACAACCGGGATAGGCTCATTGCCATTTTCCGCGGGCATGAGAGCGATCACCTGGTCTTTGCGCACATGCTCCTGGTCATTGACGAGCACCTGGCTGCCAGGGGGCAGGTGATACTCATCGAAGAAGACGTTGGTGGAGACGACGCGCACGGTACGCGCACCTGTAGCCTCGTCCTTGACGATTTCAACCACGCCGTCGATTTCGCTGATCTCGGCCTTGTCCTTGGGGACGCGGGCCTCAAAGAGTTCTTCGACGCGCGGCAGACCCTGGGTGATGTCTCCCTGTGCTCCCGCGATACCACCGGTGTGGAAGGTACGCATAGTCAACTGCGTGCCAGGCTCACCAATGGACTGAGCGGCGATGATGCCGACGGCTGCGCCGGTAGCAACCAGCGCATTGGCGGCGAGATCGCGCCCGTAGCACTTGCGGCAGATGCCGCGGTGCGCCAGGCAGCCAAGCACCGAACGCACGCGCACAGCTTTGACACCCGCGTTGACTATCTGGTCGACGAGTTCGTCGGTCAGTTCGTCACCCGGCTGGATGTAATCGAATTCGGGAATGGGATCGAGCAGCACGCGCCCCTTCAGGCGATCTCGGATATCGGGCAGCATCATTTCTTTGCTGTCCTGCTCGGTGATGAGCATACCCTCGGTGGTGCCACAGTCTTCCTCGGTAACGATCACGTCCTGGGCCACATCGATCAAGCGACGGGTGAGGTAGCCTGATTCGGCTGTACGCAGGGCGGTATCGGCCAGACCCTTACGAGCGCCATGACTACTGATAAAGTATTCGAGGACGCTCAGGCCTTCGCGGAAGTTCCCACGAATTGGTACGTCGATGATTTTACCGGATGGGCTGGCCATCAGGCCGCGCATGCCGGAGAGCTGGCGAATCTGCTGGAATTTCGCTTTTGTCGCGCCCGACTTAGCGATGGTGTAGATCGAGCCATATGGGTCGAGCGTGGACTCCACCATTTTGGTGACATTTTCGGTGGCCTCGTTCCAGGCATCGACGGTCTGCTGGTATTTCTCGTTATCAGTAATCAGACCTTCACGATACTGATCTTCCAGTTCGGTGATCTTGGCATCAGCTCTTGCCAGTTCTTCCTGCTTCCCACCGGGTACTTTGACATCGCTGATGGCGATGGTAACGCCGCACTTGGTGGCATAGGAAAAACCGAGACGTTTGATCTCGTCTGCCAGTTCAGCAGTTTTGGCGCGGCCATACTCTTTGAAGCATTCGCCGATGACCTGCCGGAGATTCTCCTTCTTCATCGCGTAGTTCTTGAAGCGCAGGCGTTCGGGCAGCGCTTCATTGAAGATGATGCGTCCCACCGTGGTCTGAACGAGCTTGCCGTTGGCCTGCATCGTCAGCTTCGCTGGTGGCGCCTGATCATAGACATCGACATTGCCCAGGCGAACTTTGATGGGCGCTTGCAGATCAACAATGCCCACCTGGTAGGCCAGCAGGGCCTCGGTGATATCGGTAAAGGAGCGTCCCTCACCTTTTTTGTCAGGACGGTCCTGTGTCAGGTAGAAGCAGCCGAGCACCATATCCTGGCTTGCGCCGATGGATGGTTCGCCGGTTGCCGGAGAGAGCAGGTTGCGCGTTGAGAGCATGAAGCGGCGGGCCTCATCCTGCGCTTTATCCGAGAGCGGCACATGCACGGCCATCTGATCGCCGTCGAAGTCGGCGTTAAAGGCGGAACAGACCAGCGGGTGCAGTTGAATGGCGCTGCCTTCAACCAGCACTGCCTCAAAGGCTTGAATGCCCAGGCGGTGCAGTGTGGGAGCGCGGTTCAAGAGCACTGGATGGTCTTTAATGACCTCTTCCAGCACGTCCCAGACCTCGGGCTTCACACGCTCGACAAAGCGTTTCGCGCTCTTGATGTTGTGCGCGAAGTTCTGCTCTACCAGTTTGCGCATAACGAAGGGCTTGAAGAGTTCCAGCGCCATCTTCTTGGGCAGTCCGCACTGGTGCAGTTTCAGGTCCGGCCCGACCACGATAACCGAGCGGCCAGAGTAGTCTACGCGCTTACCGAGCAGGTTCTGGCGGAAGCGGCCCTGTTTGCCCTTGAGCATGTCAGAGAGGCTCTTGAGCTTGTGGTTGCCCGAACCGGCCACGGCGCGACCACGGCGACCATTGTCGATCAAGGCATCACAGGCTTCTTGCAGCATACGCTTTTCGTTGCGAATGATGATTTCGGGCGCGCCGAGTTCCAGCAGCCGCTTGAGGCGGTTGTTGCGGTTAATCACGCGCCGGTAGAGATCGTTCAGGTCGGACGTGGCGAAGCGGCCACCGTCGAGCTGCACCATCGGCCGCAATTCGGGAGGCAGCACCGGCAGCACCGTCAGGATCATCCACTCCGGCGAGGTATTGGATTCGCGGAAGGCCTCAACCACTTTCAAGCGTTTGGTGGCCTTTTTGCGCCGCTGGCCGACAGTCGAGCCGATTTCGCGGCGCAGTTCAGCCGAGAGCTTGTCCAGGTCGATGTCCGCGATCAGTTCGCGCACAGCTTCGGCACCCATGCCCGCACGGAAGACGTTCGAACCGAAGGCGTCGCGCAGCTCGCGATAGCGATTCTCCTGGATGAGGTCCATTTTCTTCAACCCCTCCAGGTCGCGCTTTAACTGCTCCAGGCGCTGCCTGCGATCGACGCGCTGAGATTCCAGGCGAACCTGTACGGTGTCAATCTGTCCCTGGTAGCCATCGCGCAGGTCGCGCTGCTCGCCCTCGTTCTGCTTGTGCAGGTCTTCGAGTTCGCGCTGGGCGTTTTCAGCGATTTCGTTACGGAAGACCTCGGACACCCGTTCGAGGGTTTCCAGGTCCTTCGGCTTGATAACCTCGCCCTGTTTGGCGATGACACGATCCGAGGCAAAGAGGACATCCTCTTCAGCTTCCTCGCCCATGTGTTCGCGCAGCATTGCCCGCGTTTCGCCCTCGAGTTCTTCCGCGCGTTTGAGCTCGCGTTCGCGGCGCTCTCGAATCTCCTGCTCTGCGTCGGAGAGGCGCTTGTGGATATCGAGGCTCTCGGTATCGCGGCGCGTTTTCAGGCTATCGATTTGTTCGACGACCTGTTCGTCCAGGTTCTGTTCGAGTTTCATGAGTTCTTCGTCGAGCCTCATCAACTCTTGCTGGCGCCCCTCTTCATCGATATGGGTGACGACATACAGGGCAAAGTACAGGATACGTTCGAGGTTGCGCGGCGAGAGGTCGAGCAAGAGACCGATGCGGCTGGGCGTCCCCTTAAAGTACCAGATGTGACTGACGGGGGAAGCCAGTTCGATGTGTCCCATGCGCTCGCGGCGCACCTTTGAGCGCGCAACTTCGACACCGCATTTATCGCAGACGATGCCCTTAAAGCGCACACGTTTGTATTTACCGCAGTAGCATTCCCAGTCCTTGGTTGGGCCGAAGATGCGCTCACAGAACAGGCCATCTTTTTCCGGCTTGAGCGTGCGGTAGTTGATGGTCTCCGGTTTCGTGACCTCACCGTAGCTCCAGCCGCGAATTTGCTCGGGGCTGGCGAGGCTGATACGTATTGCGTTAAAATCGTTTACTTCGAGCATGATGCCTCCTACTGATCCCCTTCGAAACCGGAGAGGTTTATACCGAGTTCGGGCATGACATCGTTTGAGGTGTCTTCGACGAATTGAATTTTTTGTTCGTCTTCGTTGAGGACTTCGACGTTAATGCCCAGGCTTTGCAATTCTTTTACCAGGACTTTGAAGGATTCCGGTACGCCCGGCTCCATGATGTTTTCGCCTTTGACGATGGCTTCGTAGGTCTTGACACGGCCTACGACGTCGTCGGATTTGACGGTCAGGATTTCCTGCAGGATGTTGGCTGCGCCGTAGGCTTCAAGCGCCCACACTTCCATTTCACCGAAACGCTGGCCGCCGAACTGGGCTTTACCACCCAGGGGCTGCTGTGTAATCAAGCTATACGGGCCGGTGGAGCGAGCGTGCACTTTGTCTTCGACGAGGTGTGCCAGCTTCAACATGTAGGTATAGCCGACGGTGATGGGATTATCGAACGGGTCTCCTGTCCGTCCATCATACAGTTGTATCTTGCCCGTTCTCGGCAGGTGGGCACGGCCCAGATATTCTTCGATATCTTCCTCGCTCGCTCCGTCAAAAACGGGGGTAGCAATCTTGATGCCCAGGGCCTCGGCCGCCCAGCCCAGGTGGGTTTCCATGATCTGGCCGATATTCATACGGTGCGGCACGCCCAGGGGGTTGAGGATGATGTCAACCGGGGTGCCATCGGGCAGGAAAGGCATGTCCTCGATGGGGAGGACGCGCGAGATGACGCCCTTGTTGCCGTGACGGCCCGCCATTTTGTCGCCCGCGCCGATTTTGCGCTTCTGCGCGATGCTGACGCGCACCAACTGATTGACGCCCGGCAGCAGTTCATCGCCGTTATCACGCGAGAACATTTTGACTTCGACGACTTTCCCACGCTCGCCATGTGGCACGCGCAGGGAGGTGTCCTTCACTTCACGCGCCTTTTCACCAAAGATGGCGCGCAGGAGTTTTTCCTCGGCAGTCAGTTCGGTTTCGCCCTTTGGCGTGATCTTGCCGACCAGGATATCCTGCGGGCCTACCTCGGCGCCGACGTAGATGATGCCGCGCTCATCAAGGTTGCGCAGGCCTTCTTCGCCGACGTTGGGGATGTCGCGGGTGATCTCTTCTGGTCCGAGCTTGGTGTCACGCGCATCGGTCTCGTACTTTTCTATATGAATAGAGGTGAAGAGGTCTTCACGCACGATACGCTCACTGATCAGAATGGCGTCTTCGTAGTTCCCACCTTCCCAACTCATGAACGCGACCAGGATATTTTGGCCGAGGGCGATTTCACCCTTTTCGGTGGATGAGCCATCGGCGATGACTTCGCCCGCCGTGACGTAATCGCCTTTGCGCACGAGGGGACGCTGGTTGATACAGGTTCCAGCGTTGGAGCGCACGAACTTGCGCAGGTTGTAGGTGTGCTGATCGCCCTCTTCATCCATAATGGCGATCTGGCGAGCGGTGGATACCACCACTTCGCCGCTCACATCGCTGACGATCACCTGGCCGGAGTCGACGGCGACCTGGCGCTCAATACCTGTGCCGCAGATGGGTGACTGCGGGCGCAGGAGTGGTACGGCCTGGCGCTGCATGTTGGCGCCCATGAGGGCGCGGTTCACGTCATCATGCTCCAGGAAGGGGATGAGCGCGGTTGCGACGCTCACGGTCTGGCGTGGAGAGACGTCCATGTAGTCCATGTTGTCGGCGTTCTCCATGACAAAATCACCCTGGTAACGGGCAAGGACGCGGTCCTCGGTAAACTCGCCGCTGATGTCGATTTTGGCGTTGGCCTGGGCGATGAAGAAGTTTTCTTCGTCGTCGGCGGTACGATATTCCACTTCGTCGGTGACGAAGGGTCGGATGCGAATATCGGTCTGGCCCAGAAACGAGAGCCGGTCGAACAAGGCTTCGTCGACACGTACCCGCTCGCGCGCTTTGATGAGTACCTGGCCCTCGGGCGTTTTGAGGTCTTCCCATTCGCGCCCGCCGAGGCCGCGATATTCGCGCCCGATGAGGCGGCGGTCACTGGCTTTGAGTTTCTTGTAGACCTTGCGATACGGTGTTTCGATAAACCCGTAGGGGTTGATCTGTCCATAAGTTGCCAGGTTGCCGATGAGGCCGATGTTGGGGCCTTCGGGCGTTTCAATAGGACAGATGCGGCCATAGTGCGAACGATGCACGTCACGTACATCGAAACCGGCTCGTTCACGCGAGAGGCCACCGGGACCGAGGGCCGAAAGGCGGCGCTTATGCCCTATTTCGGCCAGGGCGTTGGTCTGATCCATGAACTGCGAAAGCTGGCTGCCGCCGAAAAATTCTTTCATGGCGGCGACGACAGGACGAATGTTAATGAGCGCGTTGGGGGTAGCCTGGCCAGGCTCCTGAATGCTCATACGCTCTTTGACGACGCGCTCCATGCGCAGCAGGCCAACGCGGAACTGGGTCTGGATGAGTTCGCCGACACAGCGCACGCGGCGATTGCCGAGGTGGTCGATGTCGTCTTTGCGCCCGATGCCGTTGTTCAACTGCACGAGACGGCGCACGATGTTAACGAGGTCGTCCAGGGTGAGCGTGCGCTGGCTCTGCGGAATGGAGAGGTCCAGCTTGCGGTTGAGCTTGTAGCGTCCGACGCTGCCCAGGTCGTAGCGACGCCCGTTAAAGAACATGTTTTTGACGAGCGAGCGCGCGTTATCGATGGTGGCGGGATCGCCGGGGCGCATTTTCTTATAGAGTTCGAGCAGAGCCTCATCCTCGCGTTTGACGGGATCGCGGTCCAGCGTAGCCTGAATGTAATGGACATTGGGGTCCGTATCGACACCGCGGAAGGCGTCGAGGATGCCCTGGTCGGTGGAGAGGTCGAGTGCTTCGCCGAACCACTGCTCTTTGGCCAGGCTAGAGATGGCGCGCAACAGTGTAGTTACGGGCAATTTGCGCTTGCGGTCGATTTTGACGGTGAGCAAATTTTTATTACTGGTTTCAAATTCGAGCCAGGCGCCCCGTCCTGGGATCAACTTGGCGGCGAAGAGGCGACGGCCGGTGGTGGCATCCTCGTCGGCGGTGAAGTAGACGCCGGGGGAGCGCACGAGCTGGCTAACGACGACGCGCTCAGCGCCGTTGATGATGAAGGTGCCCTGTTTGGTCATCAAGGGGAAATCGCCCATGAAGATATCCTTCTCGATGATCTCGCCGGTTTCTTTATTGGTCAGGCGTGCCTTGACGGTGAGGGGCGCGGAATAGGTCGCGTCGCGGTCGCGGCACTCGTCCTCGGTATATTTTGATTTACCGAAAGGCTCAGGCGGGACGATAAATTCAAGTTTCAGGTTTTTGCCGGTAAAATCTTCGATGGGAGAGATTTCGTCAAAAAGTTCGCGTAGCCCTTCTTTCTTAAACCATTCAAAGGAATCGAGTTGGATCTGAATGAGACCCGGCATTGGCCGAATATTCGGGATGCGCGCAAAAGAGACGCGCTCAGGAAGTGTGACGGCCCGGCTGCTTATTGCCATAGGTAGAATTCTCCTCTCACCTAATCACCCACAGAGGAAACGAAGAAAGACGCTGTAGGACAACTGTGGGGTTGCCCATGCGCCTCCTTAAAAAGGTAAACGGAAAGGAACAAAAGATAAAAATGCCCATTATGCCTGTGTTGAACAACGTTTTATGACAAGAAAAGTAACCGCTCTGCGCTTTCGCTAGCGGTTACTCCTACTTCCTACATTGACTGGTGATCCACAGTTCTCCTGCAAAACTCCCACGTACACCTACTTTCCCACAATCCAATATACTGGTGATACAATATAGAGACGAAAAAAGCTGTTATCAATGTGACAATACCCCAAGGTAGGACAATCGTTTTGTAGTTTATGCGGTATCCCTACACATGCAAATAGTTTTCCTGGCATGGTTCGTGGGGAAGAACGTGTCGTTTCGTGTTTAGCTTATCCCTGTCTGTGTTGTACTTACAATGCTGTTACAACCAGCATGTATCAACATTGTTACCAGTATGCACACTGTGGCAGAATGCCATTATACATCTTAAAAAACGGCATGTCAAGCATTTTTTGGACGTTTTTTCAAAATTCCCTACGAAACTATTAGAGCGCGCTGCGCTTCCTCGAGGGCGGCTTCAATTTCTTCACCCAGCAGCGGGTTCCAGGGACGTTCAGCGTCGAGCCAGCGTTCTCGTAAGAGAAGCAAGAGACGACGTTGATCGTGCGGGTCGAGCAATTCGAGGTCGAAGAGCGACTCCGGCTGATCGGGATAGATAACGGTGAGTACAAAGCCGTCGATACGCAAGACGGTCTGGTTGGTGAGCCGGTACGTTTGAGGCGCGCCCATTTTGCGGGTGAAGGAGATGGCGCCAATCAGTCCAATGATGATGAACGAGACGGCCACCAGGGTAACGGCCAGGCCCGCGAGACTCAAGCAAATGGCGGCGGCGGTGGCGAATAAGACCAGGGCGGGATGAGGCAGGTGCACGGTCCAGCCGATGAGTATTTCGGGGACAAGTCCTATAAGGGCAGCAGCGCAGCAGGAGACACCGGTACCGGCCATCCAGTAGATGCTGGCGTAGTTTTTCGGGGAGAGATCGCGGACGGTTAAGGTGCGATCTCCTTCTAAGATAAGGATGCCATCACGATATCCGGCGCGCAGGGCAAAGAGGAAGCGGGCGGCGATGACGGTGCCGACGAGGATCATGAAGGAGCAGAACCAGAGCATGGAGAGTAGAGCATCCTGCCATTTGAGATACAGGGTGAAGTCGTGGGTGTAGGTGGGCCAGAGTTTGACTCCCAGGAAGGCGCTGGAGGCGGCGAGTAGGAGCGAGAGGCCAATCAGCAGATATCCAAGCAGGCTGGCGCGCAGGTATGGTTTGCGCCCAAGATGAAAGGAGTAGGTATCCCCAGTTGTTTGTGTCATATGTCCTCAAAGCCACATAATGAAGGAACGTCTATAATCTAAGACGTATGAGGAAGGGGCGAAGTTACAAATGGTTGCGGAGGTCGTCGAAGAGGATGGTTTGGAGGTAGCGCTCAGCGGCGCTGGGGAAGACGGTGACGATGACTTTGCCGCGATTTTCTTCTTTGCGCGCTTCCTGCAAGGAGGCCCAGGCGACGGCGCCGCTGCTGATGCCGACGGAGAGGCCTTCACGTTCGAGGAGGTGGATGGCGGTGGTGACGGCGTCGTGATCGGTGACGGGGATGACGCGGTCGATGAGGTCGACGCGGAGGGTGTCGGGCTGGAATCCGGCGCCAAGGCCTTCGATGCGATGGGGGCCGGGACGCCCGCCGGAGAGGATGGCGCAGGAGGCGGGTTCGACGGCGATGACCTGGAGGGATGGCTTGCGGGCGCGCAGTGCTTCGGCGAGGCCGGTGAGGGTGCCGCCGGTGCCGACGCCGATGATGACCATATCTACGGCTCCGCCGGTGTCTTGCCAGATTTCGAGGGCGGTACCTTCGCGGTGGGCTTTAGGGTTGGCCTGATTGTAGAATTGCTGGGGGAACCAGGTATTGGGGAGGGTGGTGCGCAGTTCGATGACTTTGTTGATGGCGCCGCGCATACCCTGGTTGCCGGGAGTGAGGATGACCTGAGCGCCGAAACGCTGCAAAAGGAGGCGGCGTTCGAGGTTGATGGTGTCGGGCATGGTGAGGATGCAGGTGTAGCCACGGGCAGCGGCGATCCAGGCGAGGGAGATGCCCATGTTGCCGCTGGTGGGTTCGATAATGCTGTGGCCTGCGCGGAGGAGTCCCTGGTTTTCAGCGTCGCAGATCATTTGCAGGGCTACGCGGTCTTTGAGGCTGCCGCCGGGGCTGAACATTTCGAGTTTGGCGAGCAGGGTAGCGGGCAGGTCGGGGACGATGCGCTGCAGTTGGACGAGGGGAGTTTTGCCGACGAGTTCGGTGACGTCTTTTGCCCAGTGTTGGGCGATGCCTGTGGGGCGCATGGCGTTGTCCTATCCTTCTCCTAGCAGGGCGTGGATGATAACGAGGAGTTCTTGCATTTTGAATGGTTTGCGCAGGAAGAGGCCTGGCTGGAGTCCCATGCGATGGAGTTCCCAGCCGTAGCTGCCGGTAATGACGACGATGGGAGTATGCCGAGTATGGTTGTGCCCACGCAGTATTTTGTAGAGGGAGACGCCGTCGAGGTTGGGGAGTCCGATGTCGAGCAGGATGAGATCTGCACGCAAGATGGGCAACTCATCTTTAGCGCGCTGGCCGTCAGAGAAGAATTGTAGTTGGAAGTCGCGCTCGTATTGAAGTGCATCACGGAACAGGTCTTCTAGTTCTGGATCGTCCTCAACGATGGCAATCAATTTAGTGTTATGCGGTAGTCGATCAACAGCCACTTGCTACTTCTCCTACGAATCACTCAAACAGGATGAGGACAAGCACCAGGCCCCTTCCTCCACATCCGCTCCACACCTTGTCCCTACAGAATTGGTACGTCAGATATAGTACATGGTTTCGGCGGTGCCGATGCGATGACGCTGGGCGAGCTCTTCGATGGTGGTGGTTGTGAGTATGCTCTGGGTCATCTCATCGATTTTGCGCCAGACTTCGCGCAAGGCACAGCCTGGTGATAGCTGGCAAAAGGCCGGGTTGGGCAGGCATTCCATGGGCGGGACGTAGCCTTCAAGGGCTTGCATAACCTGGGCCATGGTGATGAAGGCTGGTGGCTTGGCGAGCATATGTCCGCCCTTTGGGCCGCGTATGCTTTTGACGAGCCCTTCTTTTCGCAGGGCCATCAATATCTGGTCAAGGTATTGTTCGGGTATGCATTGCCGGTTGGCGATGTCGGCGCTCTCGATTGGTCCCTGCCCATAGTATGCTGCCAGGTCGAGCATGGCGCGCAATCCATAGTCGCCTTTCATGGTTAGTTTCATGCGCAGGGTACCTTTCTGATAGACACGATGACGGACTCGATAAATCTTGCCCTATGATGGTAGCATATATCAGTTGGGAATTGCTGTCAATGGGATATCGGTTTGAGCTGCCTGTCGTGATATGCCTAATAAGTCGGTGCGGATGTTGGTGAAATGTTCGCGTAGGGCGGCCATTTGGATGTGTTCGCCTTCGACGCGTATCCAGATGCGGCGCTGGGGGAAGTAGAAGGTGATGCAGAGGCTGAGGATGAGGAGGACGGCGGTGGGCCAGACCAGGAATGAGCCGCTATCTTTGGTGACGAGCAGGACGGTGGCCTCCTGGGCGTTGTTGACGGTGATGGTCCATTGTGTGTCAAAGCTCTGGCCGGAATGGCCGACTTGCAGACGCACGACGGCTTTATCCTGATTTGGGGGGGAGCCGGGTATGCCGATACTGATGAGGAAGAATGGGTGCTGCACCTGCGCGAGCTGCGTTGAGGCACTATGGGGGAAGAGGACGCTGATGGTCATGGGCGTTCCCGCGAGGGGGATGCCATTGGCATAATCTACAACCAGGCCTTGCTGTAGTTGAGCGGTCTGGTCGAGGACGATGGGCTGGGCGCAGACGATGCAGCCCTGGGCATCACTGATGGTAAGGGTGACTGATGGGATGAGGGATGATTGGTGGAAGACGATGCCGTTGTAGGATAAGGGATCGTTGACGCGCAGGTGGTTGCTGTGCGCGACAAGTTCGCCGTCCTGGTAGACGCTCAGGTCGGTGACGTAATCGGTCGGTAGTCCTGTTTTTGGATCAAAGGCGGCGGTAAAAGAGTTGGCGCGAAAACTGATGTTATGGGGTGTGCCGCGCGGGTAGACGACGGCGCTCTGACCATCCGGCAGGGCCTG
>Ga0137378_10002358_pt1 | contig 16161 bp, 9 predicted proteins | sample SagtaG_21_FD_104813 | JGI IMG/M metagenome (GOLD analysis project Ga0137378, IMG submission 104813) | Vadose zone soil microbial communities from Sagehorn Ranch, Mendocino, California, USA - Sage2_L_60_16 metaG | ecosystem: Environmental > Terrestrial > Soil > Vadose zone | place: USA... | reverse complement strand
GACCCGCTCACCGCCGCCGCTTTCGCCGGGACCCTCGCGCTGCTGGCCGTCGCCGCGCTCACCGGCCATCAGCCCGGCTACCTGGGCCGTGCGGCCATCGGCGCGGTCGCCCTGGCCGGTTTCTACCTGGTCCTGTCAGTCATCCGCCCTGGGGGCCTGGGCCTGGGGGATGCCAAGCTCGCCGCCAGCACCGGCGCCGTGCTGGGCTGGATCAGCTGGCAAGCCGTGCTGTCGGGCACCTTCGCCGCGTTCGCCCTGGCCGGGTTATACGGCGGCGCACTGCTTGCCCTGCATCGGGCCACCCGCACCAGCCAGCTGCCGCTCGGGCCGTTCATCCTCCTAGGTACGCTCGCGGCCATCGCCTTGTAACAGCTGTAGGTTCCCATTTCTGATGCCCCTTTCTCGTCTCTGCTGTCCCCTGTCTGGCCCATCGGGGACACATGGATGGGACGGGTGGCCTAGCCGTCTACCCTGTCTGGCGAGGAGGCGGAATGCTGGCAAGCACGTCGGTGCTGGCAGCCGGGAGGCGTCATTCGGTCGGTCGCCGCTGGGACGGGACCGTTCTCGCCGTGGGGAACAACGCGGCCGGCGAGTGCCGTGTCGGGCAGTGGGAGGACGTCGTCGCCGTGGCAGCGGGCAATGTCCATACCGCGGCCAACACGGGACGGTCTCACACGGTCGGGCTTCGATCGGACGGCACCGTGCTGGCAACGGGGTGGAACGGCAACGGGCAGTGCGATGTCGCCGCCTGGCGGGACGTCACAGCCGTGGTCGCGGGCTGGCGCCGCACGCTCGGGCTCCTTGCGGACGGCACCGTGCTGGCGGCCGGCCGGAACTCGGAAGGGCAGTGCGACGTGCAGTCCTGGCGCGAGATGGTGGCCCTGTCCTGCGGCGACTGGCATTCGGTCGGAGTCCGGGCGGACGGTTCAGCGCTGGCCGCGGGAAACAATCGCCGGGGACAGTGCGCCGTTGACGACTGGCGCGATCTCACCGGCGTCGCGGCCGGATACATGCACACCGTCGCTCTCAGACGCGATGGACGGGTCCTTGCGACCGGGGACCGGACGACCGGAGCGTGCGACGTCGGTGAGTGGGAAGAGGTAGTGGCGCTCGCCGCGGGCAGCTATCACACCGTCGGGGTCACGGCGTCCGGACGAGTACTCGCAGCCGGAGACAACAGCCATGGGCAGTGCGACGCCGGCGGCTGGCAGGACATCGTCGCGCTGGCGGCGGGTTCCACTCACACCCTTGGCCTGCGCGCCGACGGCACGGTCGTCAGCGCGGGGAACAATGCCAGTTCTCAGTGCGACGCCGGCCCCTGGTCCGGAATCCAGGTTCCAAGAGCCAGAGCCTCGGAGCAGCGGGACAGGAAACCTGGACGGGCCGGGGCCATGTCGCGGGACTGTCCGGTTCGCTCCTGCTCACAGGCTCCTGCGGGGACACCGGAAACGGGAACCTGCAACAGCTGTAGGTTCCGGGTTCTGATGTCCCTTTCCGTCTGACGGTGTCCCTCGTCTGGCCTCTGGGGACATGAAAGCTGGACTCTTAACTAGATCAGTGTCATTCGTTACCGGAGGGCTGGGCGGTTGCGGTTGGCGTCATGATGGCGCTGATGAATGGGACAGCCTTCTGACGGCTTGGCCGACTGGCCTGCCGGGGAGATGCCAAGCTGTCCCCGATGAGCAGGGCAAAAGCCGCTTCCCTGTGGTGGGCGGCCCGGTCGGCGAGGTACGGGAGAACGCCGCCGCCCGCGACGAGCATGGCCCCCAGCCCAGTCAGGAGATCGACAGTCCCCGCCGTCGGGCCGGCGGCACCGATTGCCACGGCCGCCGTCGCTGCGATTCCCCCGGCTGCGCCTGCTATGCCGGGAGCCGCGAGCTTCCAGCGGCGGGCATGCGATATCTCCTTGGCGAGGTCGTCTGCCTTTGACTGGAGCTTCCTGCCGAGTTCCGCGGCTGCCTCACGCTGGCCGGCAGGCGGGAGGGACCGCATCGCGTGCAACGACTCGCCAGTAGCCTCCCTCAGCGCGTGCACCGCTTCGTCCTCGGCGGCCACGCGGGCCAGCGCCCTGGCACTGGCACCGCTGAGCTGCGGCACGTCCGCGCGGATCAGCGCCTGTGCGCTGACAGGCTTCCCGCCCCGGCGCATGAGGAGGCGCTGCTTGAACGGGGAGGTGGTCACCCAGTCGGCACCGAACGCGCCCGCGACCGCCACCTGCTTGTTGACCCCGTGCACGACGTGCTCGATGTACTCGCGGCGAGTCTGGGCGATCCACGGCCCGTAGTCGAACCTCGGATCGTACAGGCTGAGCATCCGCTGCAGGACGTGCCGGGTGCTCTTCGCGTACACGTCGGTGCGGGCAGCGAACAGCGCCGCGTAGAACGCGACCTTCGCGTCCGGCGGCGACCCGTCGTGAACCATTCCAGGCGGGGCCTCGAAGTAGGCGGCCTGCGCGGGGCCAGGCGGGGCGGCCTGCTGCGGGGTGAGCTTCAGCAACCGCAGCAGCCGGGCGTTCTCCGCCCGCAGCCGCGCCAGCTCAGCGTCAACCACCCTCGGGATCTCAGCCACGGGGACACGCTATCGACGCGCCATCACGCATTGTTCAGAATCGACGGGGCTAACGGCCCAGCGGAGCGGGAGGTGGACGCGGTGAGGAGCCGACGGCCGGGGTTTCGGCAGGATCGAGGCGGCCTGGTCAGGGTCCGAGTTCGACATCGACGGAGATAGGCTGCAGGGCGATTGCGGCCAGCGAGTACAGGTCTAGGTCGACTTCTCCGAGATCAACGCTAACGATTACCGAGTAGGAGAGCTTACGCTCCCACGTGGCGTTACTGTCTTCCCACCAGCCTGTCACTGGATACACGGCGAGCAGGCGCGGACCGGCGATCTCGCTTGCCGCGACCTGAGCGCGGTCATGCTGGAGCGTGCCCCGAGAACGAGACATCGTGCCAATTTCCCAGCTGTAGGAGCCTCCGCCACGCTGATGTCCTTGTTCCCTGGCGAGCTGATTAATGCGAGCACGGAAACTATTGGGGTCTTCGGTCGGACCTTGCAGATCCCACCGAAGTCGACCACCTGCATAGGTGCCTCTGGTGAGGTTGTCCGTGGGATCAATGAAGTAGGAGAGGGTGATGGCCAGGCCGACGGGCGTCTCGGCGAGCTGATCCAGTTCGTCGTATGGCAAAGGCAGTTCGATGAAATCTGCGATCCGGTCTGGCTTACTCTCGCGGTTCCGGTGACTCGGCCTTATGACACCTTCGTAGACCATGACCGGCCTGTTCGAGTCGCTGGCCATGGCACGTTCCGGCGCTGGCACGCCGTAGCCGAATGCCCGCAGCAGATCGCGTCTATCGGGGAACTGCTCCTGCGCTGCCTGCGACCAGTTGGCCGTGTGGGCGAGCAGCCCGCGCCAGGTGGCCGGACGCAATGAGGGGTGGGCGTTGGCGATCCGGGCGAGTGCGTTTGACGCAGCGGCCGCGGCTGGACTGGTCGCCCATGTGCGCCGCAGGAGGGTGCCTCGGTCGCGCCAGTTACTGTCCAGGGTGAGAACGGTCAGGCCCTGGGCTTCGGGGTTCTCTAGGCGTCCGCCTGGTGCCGTGTTGCCTGCTTCCATCACCAGGTCTGGCTTCAGTGGGCGGCTACCGCCTGGTGATGTGCGACTGTGAGGGCTTAGCGACCCCGCGGATGCTAGGGGCAGGGGGTAGCCCCGTTGCTCGTCTTGCGCGGTGAGGCGGTCGAGATCGGTGTATCCGCCGACGGAAAGCACGTTCCACGCCTGGCCAGGCTGCTGCAGGTGTGGCGGACCGAGGTTCACGTAGGGGTAGTTCTCTCGGTCAGTGATCGTTTCGGCGTTTCCCGCGGCGACGACCAGCAGGCGGCCCGCGCCCGAGTTCCATGCGAGGACGTCGGCGGCGACTGACCACGCCGTCCGGTCAGTGCGTTCGGTTCCGGTTGCGGTGTTTTCCGCGCCCAGGCTGATGTTGTGGATCACCGCGCGTTGCGGTGCCAGGGCTTCGGCTGTCGCTATCGATTCCGTGGTGCGCTCGGCCCAGAGAGAACCTCTGTCAGGGTCGCCGCCGGCGTCCTCCTTGCTCTCCAGCAAGCGGACGGAAACCAGCCACGCGTCGGCGCCGATCCGACCAGTGATCAGGTCATCCGCGAGCCGTGAGTAGGCGGCGACGCCAGCCATCTGCGTCCCGTGCCCCCCTGACACATCGGCTGGCGACGGGGCACCGGGGACGACGCTGCTGGCACCCAGGACAATGGGCTGCAGATAAGGATGGTCGCTGGTGATGCCGGTATCGTGCACAGCGACGGCCGCGGCAGCCGGACCAGGTGCATCCACTTCTGCTCGTATGCCGGCCTCGTCGGCGGCCTCGGCCAAGACGATCGGCCGGACCAGGGGAGCTCGGTGGACTTCCACCGCTGACGGCAAGAGAACAGGCAGCACTTTCAGCATCGCTCCGGTTGCCGACACGAGATACACATCCCGTTCCGGCCCGCGGTAGACCGGGACTACCGGAGTCTCTGCCTGGCCGATCGAGGCGAATTCTGCGACTGCCTCGTCCTGGGCTTCGCGCTGGTCGTCGGAGATCCCGGAGCCTCCTGGCATCCAGACCTCGACCCAGAACCTGTCATCGTCAGCAATCGACTGCTCGATCTCACCCAGGCTCAGATCATCGATGGTTGCTGCCTCGATCGTGTCCAGCCTGGCGACAAGCTCCTGAAAGCGCGGCTTCCCCTTTCTGGTGTTCTGGCTGGCATACGCCCGGATCTTGGTTCTCAGTGCGGCGAGATCGCTGGCAGCATGTACGACGGCGCGGCCCTCACGGACTGTGACGACATCTGTGCCGCTCTTCCTGTCCCGAAGTTGCCTGTTGACCGAACTGTCTTCCAGGCCCGGGCCAATCGCGGTGACGAGCATCCCTGACGCGTGCGGGAGTGCCTGGTCACGATCGGTTGCCAGTTGCTGCTCCACGGCTGTCAGGCGCCGGGCGAGATCCGAAGCATGCTGCTGCCGGTCGCGCGGCGGCGCGGGCGGACGGCGGGGGCCGCCGGTGCTCCGGTATGCCTCCGCGCTGACGGTTCTGAGGCCCAGGAGCGGGAGCCCGTTCTGGATCAAGTCGCGGATCACCTTCTATGTGATCGCCCAGCAAGCAGTCAGGATGCTGGCATTAAGGGGCAAAAAGGGACGCTGAATCGGCGTTGCCATCAGGATAGTCGCGAACTCCGGCTCACTAGCATGTCGTGTACTTCGCCAGGACCGGGCGTGTCGCGGCCGTCCAGGACTGCTTTTTTCCGTGCATCGTCCACGGCGGCGTGAATATCGGCGAAACTCAGGCCACCAGCTGCCTGCAGGGTGGCCCTGTCTGGCTCTGCGGCCCACTGCCTCATCAGACGGCTCAGCAGCTCCGCTGCTTGCTCAGGAGTGGGGCCCGCTAGCTCCAGAACGTCGTCGAACCGACGAAACAGCGCCCGGTCAAGACTGGCACCTACGTTCGTGGCAGCGACCAGGATGCTGGCGGTATCGTCCGTCGTATCGAGCAGCTGCAGGAATGTCGTGACAACTCTCTTGACTTCACCGATGTCGTTGTCATCCAGCCGGGTACGTCCCAGTGCATCAAATTCATCGAACAAATAGACTCCGCGCACGCGGCTCGCTTCAGCGAAGATCTCCGTCAAAGTTGCCGCTGTCTCCCCCAGGTACCGGCTGAAGATGACCTCCAAACGGACGCGGATAATCGGAAGCCGCAGCTCGCCTGCGATGGCATGCGCAGCCATCGTCTTGCCGCATCCTGGCGGGCCGTGCAGCAGCAGTCGCCTCCGCGGACGCAGCCCGTGCTGCGCAAGGGTGTCAACCGCTCGCTGCTCAGTGATCAGTCGCCGCAAGCCCCGGTGATTCTCTGGAGATAGCACCAGGTCGGACAGCCGCACCTCGCTGTAGCCAACAGTGAGTACGTGCTCCAGATCGAGTGGGGCGCGCGCTAGCTGCGTGGGCTTGACAGTCGGCTGAGGGGAAGCCTCGGCTTCAGCGCGCAGGTCACGCAGTCGCTGCGCAAGACGGACATGCCCGGCGCGGGACTCGGAAGCGATGAACTGGTTCAGCAGGTTGCCGAACCGCCGCTGGTCGCCCGCGTAGTGTGCCCGGACCAACTCGGATATCAGCTCCGCATTCGCCACCGCTGCCTCCCTTCCCTGCGTCTACAATCGTACGCTACCGTAGAAGTAAAAATTTACTTGCTAGACTTCTCGGCGTGTCAACGCCAGGACGGCCGCGTCGCGCGGTCAGGGTGCGCGAAGACCTGGGACGTGCAGTGACAGTCGTCTTGCGGCAGACGCGCAGAGAACGAGGACTGACACGGGCCGAATTGGCCTTCCAGGCTCAGGTCTCGGCTCAGACCTTGGCGAAGATCGAGCAGGGACAGAGCACGGATCCAGGGTTTACAGTCGTTGCGGCTGTCGCCGCTTCCCTCGAGCTGAAGCTTGACGATCTCGTTGAACGCGCGAGGCAGGTCGCAGCCGGGCCGCCGGAGCCGTTCCGCCCGCCCCCGCCACAGCGCTGATCCGCATGCTGGCCGGGATCGGCCGGGCCGCCAAGCGCCCTTACGTTGCGCAGCGCGTCAACTTCGGCGCAGCTACCGCCCGCGGCAGATCCATGCCGTCAGGCAGGGTGGTCCCGTTGCGACTGTCAAGGCTGCGACGGCATCTGTGAACGCGCCAGTGGTGTCGTGATATCGCCCGCGATCATGGTCGTTCGTTCGGGCGCTTGATCAGCCGCCTTGGCCAGAGGCATGACCGGCTGACCGCATCTGGATATCGACTTCACGTGGGCCTGCGATGTACGCGCCGCGGTACTGGCCGCGGTTGGCGGCGGCAGCCTTGGGCTGGCCAAGGGCTCCTTTGGGGCCATTATCAGGGCGAGAGTGCTCAGGTCAGAAAGCGAAAAGCGGGGCTGGGTCAATCGTGTTGAGTAGCTCTACTCCGATTGCTTCCTGGACAATCCTGCCGCCATCGGCGATGAGCCGGGAGATTTCCAGGCCCAGAGTTCCGCCGAGCCAGTCCTCGGTCCACTGCCCCAGATCATCGGCTCTCTGACGAGTGATAGTACGTGGTGTGCCGACGTCGTGGCACAATCGGTATAGCGCGCGTGCGGCGGCTAGGCTTCCGAGGTCCAGGTTGTCCGCCCTGCTGGCGGCCATGCGGGCAATGCGGAATCCGGCGACGTCGATGTCACCGAAATACGCCAATCCGGCTTCAGGGCGCTCTGAGGTTGCGGCGAGGCTGGTGAGCCGTGTGCCGACCTGGTTGCCGGCACCCCAGATGAGCCTTCCTGTCCACCCGCAGTCCCGTGCCGCTCCGGCGAGGGAGCGGAAAGTGGTCCAGTTTTCGACGATGAGCCACGGACCTGGTCCGAGGATTTCCTGGTGTACTGGCGGCCAGCATGGCTCGCATCTCAGCATTTCGTAGGTGAGACGCTCGGGGTTGAAAAGGGGCGTGAAGATAAACTTGTCTAGCGCTTTTTCATCTCCGCATATGTCGAGAGACCTTTCCCGTTGCGGAACGACAGTAGTACCACGGCGGCGGAGCCATCTGTTAACGCTCGCCAGGAATCGCCGGTCTGCGTCGCTGATCTGGCTGGCGGCGTCAAGTTCAGCTGCCCAGGCGAGTTCAGCGTGCCACACGATCGGGTTACTGGCGTCCGTGGCAGGGCTAGCTTCTGGGGGTCTGGTCACGTACGCCGGCAGCGGCGGTTCCGACGTGGTGTCCCAGCGGGTGCGCGGCAGTTCGACGGTCCCGGCGTCGGCGAGTTCCTCGATGGCGGCAGCGATCTGCGACCGCCAGCCGACTGCTACAGCACCGCTGCGGTCGACGGCTGCGGCAGCGGCGATAAGGGTCGCCAGCGGCACCCGTCGGCGGGGTGCGGCGGCAACCGCTTCGGCCATCGCCAGGGCGAGCGCTGTCATCCTCATTGGGCGGCGCGCGCCGAGCTGATCTGCTCGACCAGGTGAGTCACGTCGTTGCTCGTCCCTGAGGCGTCGCTGTCCGCGACCACATATGCGGCACCGGGCCGTCCTGCCGCAGGCTTCTTGCGCATGGCGGCAATGCGAGGGAAGGCTCCGACAGCCGCGAGGTCGCCGATCCCGGTCCAGAACAGCAGTTGCACGCCGTTGGCTGCCGCCACCTTGCGCTGCAGTTCGAGGAATGGCAGGTAGTTGGCCTTGCCGAGCGGGTTGTCGAGCGGGACCACGCCGCCCGCAGCGCCTGCTTTCACCCCGGTCCGGTTCTCGGCTCGTAGCTTGGCGAGCACGCAGAAGAGGATGAGGCTGGCCGTGAGGTTCTCGCCTCCAGACCATTTGTGCATGTCCTCGACGTGAGTGCGTCCTGGTGGCTGGTCCGGTGCGGGCTTGAGGATGCTGGCCCGGAATCCGTCGACGACGGAGGCTTCGGTGGCTCGCCACAGCAACTCGAGCGGGTCTGGATCGATCTTCCCGGCGGTGACCATGCGGTCCACCAGTTCGCCTACCCGCACCAGCACCTGTTCGGGTGTCGGGCGGGTGCGGGCGGCGACTGTGAGGAAGGGTTCACCTTCCCATGGGCCGATCCCGGCGGGCAGTTCGGAGAGAGTGGAGGCACGGGACAGGTCAGCGAGGGCCTCGCTGACGAGGTCCGCGAGGCGGACAACGACATTGTGCTTGTGGGTTTCGACCTGGGAGATCTGCTGGGCGATTGCCTTCTGCCGTGTGTGGAGGTCCACAGTGAGCTCGTCGGCACGCGATGCCACGCGGTCGATCAGGTTTTCGCTGCGCAGCAGATCCCGCAGCTGGCGAATGGCCATCCCTTGCTCATCGTCGGCGATCCTGGCGAATCGGTCCTGCATCGCCCAGGTGCGCAGAGCATCGGCGCGCTGTGAGCGTGCTGATACGGCCGAGGCGTACGCGCTCTCGGCAGCTTCCATCTGCCGCGCGAGCACCGCCACGTCCCGCCGTACCTGATCGTCGTCGGCGTCGATGGCGCCGGCCGCAGCGGCGGCGGGTTCCACGCCCGGTAGCTTGTCTGCCTGGTCGCGCAGCATTCCTGCCCGCGCCATCCAGTCGCGGGCCTCTTCGGCTGCCTTGTCGCGTTCACGCTCAAGGCGCGTGACTTCGATCTGGAGAGTGGCGGCTTCCTCCGCGGCAGCCGCGGCGAACCGTAGCGCGTCGTCACGGTTGGCCGGTTCCGCGCGTAGTTCCTGTGTGTGGCGGGGCCGGTCGGCGGGTGTGTTGTCGGCAACCTCGCGATCCGCCGCCTCAACCTCGCTGCGCGCGGCACCCAGTTCCTGATGTGCCCGTTCGGCGGCGTCGCGCGCTCTCCGGGCGGCAGCCGCCCGCAGCTCGGCATCTCGCGCGGCGGCCTCTTGGCTGTGGAGAGCGCTGGCGCGCTCCCGCACCGCAGGCTCGTGGGTCCCGAGTTTCCTCATGGCCCCAGTAAGGTACTTTTCGGCGGCCTCGACGTTGCGGCGAAGTTCGGCTTCGGGGAATTGTTCTCGCAAGGCGTCTTGCGCGATCTGCAGCGTGGCGCGGCAGGCTTCCAGCGGTAGTGAGTTCGGTCTGGCCGGGCCGAGGGGGGATCGTTCTGCCGCCCAATCGCGCTGGCGCGCTTCCAGTTCAACGCGTTGCTGCCGGCACGCTTCGAGCTCTGACTCCGCCCTCCCGATCGCCGCTATCGCGCGGCGCTCAGCCTCGGCTGCGGCTCCGGCCAGGCCGGGGAGTGCTTCGAGCCGGGCACGGGCGGGACCTGCGATCTCTTGCTCTTCCTGCAGCGCCGCGCGCAATGTCATCAGGCTGGCTCCAGCGTGCGCTAGCTGCGATTTGTGGGAGTCAAGATGCCTGCCCAAAGCAGTGAGCGCCTTGTGGATCTCTTCCTCCCGGTCAGCCAGAGCGGCTAGCGCGCCGGCTGCGGCGGCGACATCTGCTTCTGCTGCGGCGAGACGGGAGGCGAGCCCATCGGTGCCGTCAGCGGGCACCTGGCTCACAAGCTGACGGAGCCTGACAGCAAGCTCCTCGTCTTGGCGGCGGCTCGCAGCCAGGGCGCTGAGCTGCTCGCGCCGAGAGGAGGACCGGTTTCGCCGCCGAGCCAGCTCGGAGCCAGCGGCGGCGGGGTTGTACCTTGCCGGGGAAGGACCAACTACGACGCGCTCGATACCGGGCTCAGCGAACACGCTTGCGCGGGCGATCACCACCGGCTCGGTCACCGCGAGCCCTTCAAGCTCATGGGCAGCAGCATGTGGATCGCCGTAGACGATGACGCCGTTGGCCACTTCAGGCATACGGCTGATGATGCTGACCGCGTCTGCGGCGTGATGCTCGGCGAGATACCGCCAGCCTGGCTGAGGGCCAAAGCCTGTATCGGCGAGCGCGTCACTTACCAAGGCAACGGCCGGCCGCGGCGGCAAGACTCCGGCAGCCTCAAGTCCGACGATGGCGCGCTCGTCGTCGGCGCCTTCGACGCGGAGGTCTAGTGCAGCCGCATCTGCGCCGGCAACAGCGCTGGCCAGTGCGCCAAGTAGGTCGTCACACTCAGCGATCGGGTCGATCTGGTCTGCTTGCGCAAGGTCCTGGAGCCGGTTCTCGCAGGCCAGTTCCCCGGCCGCAGCGGTTATGCGGGCCGACTCCCCGGCGAGCGTGTCGCGGATCCGGGTGGCATCCTCCACGGCGCGGTTCGCCGCTGGGAATCCGGCCCGGATCTTGCCGCGATTTGCTGTGGCGTTATCGATGTCTGCCTGGACGCGGTGAATCGCGCCGCGCAGACGGACCACGGTGTCCTCTAGCCGGCTGGCGGCAGCCGCCAGCCGTTCGCCGGGCAGGATTATGCCTTCTTCGGCCAGGCCGCGCTGGCGACCGTCCGCCCGTTCAATATTGCGAACATGCTCACCGCGTTCCGCATCCAGTTGCGCCTTCTCCTTGATGGCGCTGAGCCGCTGATTCTCAGCCGCATCCTTGGCGCTGATGGCCTGCGTCTCGGCTTCGTCAAGTACATCCAGCTTTGCCGCGATCTCGCCAAGGTGATATTCGAGGGAACCTGCAAGGTGGGCTTTCGCGGCCTCCACCGCTGCCAGGGCGGGTGCTGAGTCCTGCGCGGCGGCGCGCAGTGCCGACCTATGGGCTTCCAGGGCTGCGGATGCTTCAGCGACGGCAGCGAGATCAGGCACGGCGGTCCACGCGTCAGCGTCGAGGCGGGTGGTGCGGGCACGTTTGCCGGCGGCGTCCGCTGCGGTGGTAGCGGCGCTGTGGCGGAACACAGCGGCGAGGCGGCGGTACTCGTCGCGCTGGCGGCGGGCCCCGTCAGTCCGGTTACGTACCTCAAGGCGCTGGGTTTCCATGGCATCACGGAGTTCCCTGCCTATGACGGCTTCGCTGTCGGCTGCCTGAGCCGCGTCGAACAGCCCGCGCTTGAACGTGGCCGCTTCGGCGCGCGCATGTTCGCGACTCGCGGCAGTGGCCGATACCTTCTCATGCGCGTCGCCAAGCGCGGCGACGAGAGGTCGTGCTTCGGCGCAGAAGTCGTGCTCGGCGTTGTAAACGGGCCGTTTGGCGATCTCGACGGCCGTTTCGCTGAGAAGCTCGCGGACCGGGCCGACGCGGCGCTCGTCGGCAACGAACCGCAGCAGGTATCGGGCGAAGGCGCCGGGGGAGTCGATGGCAGCGAACAGGGCGTCGATGCCGCCCTCGGTCGCGTTCACCTCGGTGAAGTACCGGAACAGGTCGGGATCAAAACGGCGCTGCCGCAATGCCTCGTGCCATTCCCCGACCCGCTCAGTGCCCGTGGCGTTAGCCCCGCGCGCAGCGAGATCACCGATGTGGGCCGCGAAGCGGTCGAGGTCGACGGCACCGGTCGTGCGGGTTGTTGTAGGCAGGGAATCGAACGTCGCGCCATCAATGCCGTCATCGGGACGCAAGCACCACCAGTAGCGCTTCAGCCTGTCCTTGCCTTCGCCATTGTGATCCCGCGGCTTGACACGGCCCTCCCACTGGTAGACCGCGCCGGTCAGGAGCAACTGGCCCCGGGGATCTACCCATTCGGCGATGACATGCGCGGTGTCCTGCCCGCCAACGAGATCCTCAAGCGTGCGCCGTTTGGTGCGGGAAGCGAGGAAGTCTCGGCGGTGAGGCAGGACGAGCGCAAGCAGCAGCGAAAGCATCGTCGTCTTCCCCGCGCCATTACGGAGCCAGACGATGGTGTCGCACGGCTCACCAGTGAGATCGGTGGCGTCAGTGCACAAGTCGACGAACCGGTTGCTCGGCACGCCGATGTTATCCACGTATAGGCGGCGCAGCTTGAACATCGGCCTCTTCCTGGCGACTGAGGATACGGTAAGCGAGGGTTTCAGCTGTCTCGGCGAGGCCGAAACGGAACCTGTCGTTGAGCGTGTAGGCCGGGCCGCGTTCGTCACCGACCGATGGCTCGCGGCGCGCACGTCCAGCGCCGACAAGCCAGGTGAGCAGTTCTGTGATGTAACGGCGCTGGCAGTCGCGCATGTAGCCGCCGCGCTTGGATGGAAGCACCTCGGGCAGATCAAGCCACAGCCTGGCAGCCATCCCGAGCTGAACGTCGACGTCATCGGCGCCATTGGCATCGGCTAGCCGGGCAAGACCTTCGGCTCGGCGGGTAAGGAACCTGTTCAACTCGGCTGCCCGCACCGTCGGCGTGACGATGTCGGTAAGGGCTTCACCATGCGGGTATGCGTAGGCGGCGACGGCCACCAGCACGAGGCCGAATACCAGACGGTCCTGGAGCCTGGTTGCTGCCGGGCTTGTCCGCAGCGGCAGCCCGCAATTGTCCAGTGTCACGCGGAATGGGCCCTCGCTGTCGCCGGTGACGATCAGGCCCAGCGGGCTGGTGGCCAGCACACTCAGACCGAGGCCCTCAGCTACGGCGGTCACGCCGTCGGCGAACTCAGTGTCTGTGCGGTACCGGTCGAGCAGCAGGCGGTAGTCGCTGCCTGATGTAGGCCGCATGCTGGGTGTGATGGCGTGGCGGAGCAGTCTGGCGGCGGCTGCGATGTCGAGCCGGTTCACCCGTTGGCCTCCTCTCGAACAGGAATCGCCGCCCAGGTTAGGGCGTGGGCTGCGGATCCGATGAGCAGATCCGGTCCGATGTAGTCCAGGTCCGCCAGGAGGTTTCCGTCATCCACGGCGCTGAGGCTGGCGAGCAGCTTCGCAAGCCCCGCGTCAGCGGGCTGAGCTTCGTCTTCGACCTCGTCATCAGCTACCCAGACCCACAGGCACGCCGCCCATACGGCCTCGCCCAGGCGAGGTATGCCGGGACCACGTGCGGCCTCCAGCAGCGCGGACAGCCGCGCAGGCGTTTCGGCAGCGGCGCAGAAAAGAGTGATCAGAGCGCTGAGAAGTTCGTCTGGAAGGTTGGCGTCGTCCACGTCGATGAGTTCGCCGACATCATCGAAAGCAGGCGGGGGCCGCTCCCAGGTCACCGGTGCCCGCAGTAGCTGGGCCGCGAGCGCATCCACCGACCACAAGCCGGGCCGACTCGCGCCGCCCGTGAGGCCGAAGAGCGCGTCCGCGGAGTTCTCAAGGACATCGGAGGGCGCGATGAGCGCGGGCTCGAGTATCTGCTGTACAAGGTCAACTACGGTTACCCGGCTACGCGGGCTGAACCGCTGAGCCTGTTGCGCTGCCAGGAACGTCGGTATTGCGGCCTGAAGCCGGCGCTCGAGTAGCAGCCATACGTCCTGGGCACGGCGGACCTCGCCGACTATGGCCCTGCAGTCCTCGGCAGCTGCCGGATCCTCGCCCGCCGTGCCAGCAAGGCTGAGCAACTGGCGGTCCATATCGAGCTGGTCGGCGAGCTGGCCAAGGGTGCCGGACAGCCACCCGGGCATTTCGCCGCCCCAGTCAACGCTGCGGACATCGCGGCGGGTGTCGTCAAGCTTGTCGCGAAGGCTAGCTGCGAGGCCTTCTGCGGTGCGCCGGGCGTCGATAGCCGTAGCCCGTGCCCGATCGAACTCACCGGCGGTCATCTGGCGGGCAACAATCAGCTTGAGCGCCATTGCGCGATCCGCGAGATTCGTGTCGAGCGCCTGCAGATACAGCAGGACCGCTTCATCAGTAGCCGATACAGCCGTTCCGTCTTCTGCGTCGGTCAGCCTCAGAAGACGGAAGCTGAAGGGACGGCGTTCCGCCCACGCCTCCCCGTCAGCTGCGAGTTCCACCCAATGTGCCTGGTGGGGGCGCCCGTCGTTCAGCAGCGACGCGAATGTCAGCCTGGCCACCTTCGTCCACGGCCGGGTAGGGTCATCCGGGCACATCCGCCGGGCAAGCTCTGTGAGGTGGTCGACGACTCGTCCGGGGCTAACTGACCCCTCGATTGACGCTTGGTGTGCGACCACGAAATCGATTGCCCGCAAAGCTAGCTGACCAAGATCATAACTTTCATGATCAAGCTCAGCCCGAGGCGCCGCCCGTTCCAGCAGGTGAAATACGGGCGCGACAAGTTGCAGCGTTCGCCACCGGCGCTCGACGTCGTCCCGGGATACAGACCCACCCTCTCGTCTCACGCTGGTTATTGAACACCCAGGGTGTGACAAACGTCGGCATCATCGTCCGCGCACTCAGCTGGGTGCCTCCGGACCGGACATGGGAGCTGGCTCTTGAGGCTATTGAATCCTTATGTGGGAAAAAACAAGCTCGGCTCTACTTCTCGGGCGTAGGAGGTTGGGCGTATGAATACCGGTTCGATGTTCCGGCTCTACGGTTCCTTGGGCTAGTCGCTATGGTGCGGGCAGACCGCAGACGAGATGCTGTGCGGCTCGCACAGCACGATTCAGCTGATTCACTGAGCGAGTGTGGAGCTGGTGCTTTGTTACTTGTGTGCATTGTGTGTCTGCTGGGATGTGATCGAATCTCCGGTGGAGGGGACATGGATCGTGGTTCGGTGTTCCGGCGGTGCGGCTGCCGGGACCAGGCGACAGGCAGGCTGCTCGGGGCGCGCTGCCCGGGGCTTGGCTCGTGGCGGCATGGCACGTGGTATTTGAGCATAGAGTTGCCGTCGTCGGCAGGGGACCGGCGGCGGGTGCGCCGTGGCGGGTTTGCGAGCAGGTCTGCGGCGGTCGCGGCGCTGGAGGCGCTGCTGGGGAAAGCTCCGGGCCCGGTGCCAGGGCTGGGGACGGGGGAGTGGCTGGAGCGGTGGCTGGCGTCGCGGGAGTCCGCTGCGGGCCTCGACCAGCCGCGGGTATGCCGCGCATGTCCGTGGTTACCTGGTCCCTTATCTGGGCGGTATCCCGCTGGCGGAGCTGTCGCCCGCCGATGTGCAGGGCATGTTCACCACGATCATCCGCGGTGAGGCGGCGCTGGGCAGCCCGGTCAGTGCGGCGACGCTGCGCCGGATCCATGCCACCTTGCGGGCGGCGCTGAACGCGGCGGTCCGCACGGGGCTGATCTCAGTGAATCCGGGCCGGTGGCCCGAGCTGCCGCCCGCAGTCAGGCCACGGCCGCAGGTGTGGACCCCGGCGATGACGGCGCGGTGGGAGCAGGAGGGCTGGCGGCCAGTGGTGGGCGTGTGGACGGCCGAACAGACCGCCCAGTTCCTGCAACTGGTGCGCGGGCACCGGCTGTACGCACTGTTCCATCTGGTCGCGCTGCGCGGCCTGCGCCGTGGCGAGGCGGCCGGGCTGCGGTGGGCTGACCTGGACCTGGCCGCCGGAACACTGATGGTGACCGGGCAACTGCAGCAGCTGGGCGGGCGGCTGGTCGCCGGGCCGCCGAAAAGCGAGGCGGGGTGGCGGGTGGTCGCGCTGGACCGGACCACGATCGCGGCACTGAGAGCCCACCACGCCCGCCAGCAGGCCGAGCGCGCCGCCGCGGGCGCCGGGTGGGCCGAGACCGGGTATGTGTTCACAACCCGCACCGGGAAGCCCGTCGGGCCGGACCGGCTGACCCGGCTGTTCCGCCGCCTGGTCGCCGAATCCGGGCTGCCGCCGGTCACACTGCACGGGTTGCGGCACGGCGCGGCCACCCTCGCCCTGGCTGCCGGGACCGACCTGAAGATCGTGCAGGACCAGCTTGGGCACGCGTCGATCACCCTGACCGCCGACACCTACACCAGCGTGCTGCCCGAAACCGCCCGAGCCGCGGCCGACAGCACCGCCGCCCTGCTGTTCCCCACCCG
>Ga0137378_10002350_pt1 | contig 16197 bp, 10 predicted proteins | sample SagtaG_21_FD_104813 | JGI IMG/M metagenome (GOLD analysis project Ga0137378, IMG submission 104813) | Vadose zone soil microbial communities from Sagehorn Ranch, Mendocino, California, USA - Sage2_L_60_16 metaG | ecosystem: Environmental > Terrestrial > Soil > Vadose zone | place: USA... | reverse complement strand
CAGGTGCTGGAAAAAACTATAGATCTCGGGCTCAGACTGCCATTCTGCTGCGCTAGCAATCAACCACGTTTCAAAGCGGTCGGTATCATTCTCCATATCTGTCAGCAGGTCGGTACTGTAGTCGGGAGGATCACTTACCAGGTATGCGGGGTGAACTTTGAAAAAATTGGCCAATAAGACACGACTTGTAGCCGTGAGGTGTACGCGTTTACCCTTCTCAAGCTGTGATAAATATGCCTGGCTGATACTCTCGTTTAGCTCCTCTTGCATAGCTTTCACAACTTCCATTTGCGTCATCGGCCGATTGAGGCCCCGTAACTCACCCTCAACTTCGCGTAGATGTTTGATTTTCTCAGATAAATTCATAACGGCCTCGCATAACTATTTGTTATAATGATAATATAACTGATTGTTATCGTCTTGTCAAGTGGTAACTTTACTGGCTGGCAGTAATCGCCCCGGTCGCATTGTCTATGTGAATTGGAACACTCGTGAGAGGCGTAGATGCTGGCCCCTGCACAACCGCTGCCGCTTTCGCCGGATCAAATGCCGCCCCGTGACATGGGCAGACCAGCATTTGACTACCGGAATCGTAATCTACAGGGCAGCCCGCGTGTGTGCAAGTCGCGTCATATGCCACAAACTTTCCGTCGTTGAGCCGTACCAATATCCCCGGGTCACCATTTGAAGCAATCGTAAAACTAACCGAGCTATTATTCTGTACTGAGCTTACCTGCGTTATCGGGGAGGCTCCTGCCGTTGGAATTGCGCCATTGCCGTTGGAAGCGTTGCTGGTCGGGGTAGCCGTAGGACTCGCACCGCCGCCCTGGCCACTTTGTACGCCGCCAGCAGGGAAAATATGGAGAGCATTCCACAGCCATGTCAGGGCCAGAATACCTGCGCCACCTGTCAGAGCACCCAGTAAGAAATTCCGCCGCGAACTTCTGGCTTGCTGTTGCGCCATAGCATATCTACTCTGCTGTTGCGTTGGCCGCCTATTGCCAGGCCTCCCCTTCCCCTGGTTACTCTGGGTATTCTGGGTGTAACCAGTTTCAAGGGCAACTGGCTGCGCCTCCTCACTCACTCCAAGGAAGAAGCTTATAACAGGAGCCAGCGACCTCCGTTCCCCGGGTGAAAGCTTACGCTGTACGAAAAGAACATCCAGCGAAGGGAGTCCTGTGTTTTGAGGGCCTGCCAGCAGTAAAGTGAGCCAGCTGAAGACAAAGACGATGTCGGATCCATAAAAATATGGGTAGACGTGCCACGTGGCTGAGAGGAAAAACATCAGGCTGATCAGCATGCCGAAAAATGCCGCGGGCCGCAAGAGCAGCCCGAGTATTGTGCCGATACCAATCGCCAGTTCTCCATAGGAGACGAGGATACCGAAAAAAGTGGCATGCGGCACAGCGACCTGCACCAGGAAATTGTGCAGCGGTGAGCCTGTGGCGAATGCCGCGATCTGCTTTCCGATATATCCATGTGCTGTGGGGTTGAAGAACTGGGGATCGGTTAGTTTCTGTAGTCCAGCATACATAAAGGTAATGCCGAGAAAAAGGCGCAGCGGCAGCAGAATCCATCGAGATATATGCCTTCTCTGCAATTGATTCGTTGTTGTTGACATAATATACAAAAATTTCCTTAATCAGGTCTCCGCAGGCGTAGAACAATTCTTACTTTATCTCGTATTGATCAGCAAACCATCAAGAAAATATAAAAAAAGTGTAATGAATAGCAGCAAGTTACCTGGGTGACATCCTGAGGGTACCCTCCGCGTTCGCTTCAATCATGCTGCGTTCAAAAAGCATAGGATGGTGTTCTACCTTCAGCCATGGTTTAATGAAGTCCGCATAGTGCTTGCTGCCAACCTGGCCGGACTGCCCCGGAGCGTGGCCCGAGAGCGAAGCTTTCATATCTGCCAGGTTCACAATCTGGCGGTATGACGGTACCACGATCACCCTCTCTGGCTGGTGATGCGTTGAGGCTCTCATATTCACGGTATCGATGTCCCCACCTGAAGGATAAGGACCGCGATTGAAAATCTTCTCGAGCGGTTTGATCATGCCCAGAGGATGGTTGTACGTCATGGTGTGAATCTTGCCATACTGCCAGCCTGTAATATTGCTGCCCAGTTTCTCGCACAATTCTTCAACAGCAGCAGTAAAAGCATTTGCGATAGCTGTGTCCCATGACCTGGGGCCGTTGGGAATAGCCGAATCCGCGAACCAGCTATCGTCATGTTCATTCATCAAGCGTATCAGCAGTGGCTTGCTGCGGCTGGCATACCCATTCGTCAAGGAAAGTATGGTGGCTCCTTTACCAAGGTAATGGTGAATGATTGTCTCGTCATCACCGAACACTGCTCCGAAGACGATCCCCTCCAATTTGTTGAGGAATGTTACGTAGATAGAGGCTGGCACACTATCATGCGCCAGCACGTAGTTCCAGGTGCGCAAAAGGTCTAAAGCCGCTTTTTCCACTGGGGTTGTGCCCTGAACACGGAGCATATGTGGGACAATCTCGACTGCAGGAAGAGAATATTGATCTCCTTGAATCATCGCCATATCCTCCAGCGCCAGCTTGCCCTTGCTGGTGAGCAGATCGCGAATACGTTGTGCGCGGTAGCCGTTCAGCCACTCGTTGGTAATATAGTAAGGATAGGAATCGTCCACCACGCGATTATTTGCGGTGACGATGAAATGCTGTTCCGGATTATACGTTTGTGGCAGCTCCTCAAAGGAAATAAAACCGATCCATTCGTATTCCCCGGTCCAGCCAGGTGAAGGCAGCAGGTGTTGCCCCTTCGCGCGGATAGGAATAGCCCCGGCCATTACATAGCCGATATTGCCCTCTTTATCGCCATAAATCAAATTTTGCGGTGGCACGTCCCAGTCTCGAAGCGCCTCTTTGTACTCTTCCTAGTTCGTGGCGCGATTTAACTTTTCGAAGGCGGAAACAATATTGCACTGCTCCAGCCCCGTCCAGCGCAGCGCCAGCGGCATTTCCGCCTGCTCGGCCTGTGAGCCGTTCTGGCCCGCCTGTCCATTGACATCTTTGCTCGTGAGACTCGTTATAATGGGGCCGTGTCGTGTAATGCGTACTTCCTCGATCAGCGGCGTCTTGCTTCCCCGCACGACAATCTCCTCGCGAATGATCTGCGCCGCTTCCCACTTCCCCTGGTATTCATATTGATAGGGGTTCTGCGGGTCAAATTTCTCGATATACAGGTCTTCAACATCGGAGACCGCGTTCGTGATGCCCCATGCGATGTGCTGGTTGTGTCCAATTACCACGCCGGCTGCCCCGGGAAAACTTGCCCCAATCACATCGATCTCCCCTGCCACCAGGTGACATTCGTACCAGATAGATGGAATGACCTGTCCCAGGTGCGGGTCATTGCAAAGGATGGGCGAGCCGGTCGTGCTCATCGTGCCATCGACCACCCAGTTGTTGCTAGCGCCCAGCATGCCGAATCCGCTCAACTGCTTCAGTTGTTCATACTGTTCCAGCATGCCCAGGTTGATGCCCTTGTATTCTATACCGGGAGGAACAATCAGTGGATGGTGGGGATCATAGCCTGCCTCCAACCTGGCGGCCCGTTCGGCTCCCAGTCGGGCGACAATTCGAGCGCGGATAATCTCTGTCTCCCAGTTACCTCCCAGGCTCCAGCCCATCATCTTGGCCCATTGGATGCTGTCCGCGATCTGCCAGGGGGCAGGTTTGAACCGCAGCAGTGTAAATTCAACGGGGAGATTATTTTTATTGCGTTCGATATACGCGTTCACGCCGCGCGCGTACGCATCCAGGATGCGCCTGTTATGCTCAGGTAGCCGCGCCTCCTCAGCCCTGGCCGCCCGGTGCATTCCGAGGCGCCGGCAGAAGCGATCAGCTTCAATGGCAACCTCACCAAAAATCTCCGATAGGCGTCCTGAACCTGTGCGCCGGTTAAGTTCCATCTGCCAGAGTCGATCCTGGGCATGGACATAGCCCTGTGCGAAAAACAGGTCATCTTCATTCTCGGCGTAAATGTGTGGCACGCCAAAGCGGTCGAAGATGATTTCAACCGGTTCATGTAGCCCTTCTAAAACGTGATCACCCTTCTTCTTAGGCAGTGGACGCTGCACAAAGTAATAGTATGCTCCAGCGGCCAGTCCGGCCACGCCAGCGGCCATTGCTAACGTTTTTTGCCACCAGGATGCCATCTTGTTCTCCTCTGATCGTAGGGAAGTGTTGTTTCCAACAAAAATATAGGCGGAGCGCTGTATGCTTGCTCAATCCTCGTAATTGCCAGTATAACAGAAAAGCAGGACACGAGCCAAACGACTTCAGCGGTTGGCTCGTGTCCTGCTCAATGCTCCAGCATCACTAAACGAGTTCCGTCCCTTTCGGCGTATCCCTTACCTCAAACCCCTGTGCTTTCAACAGATCGCGTATCTCGTCAGATCGCTTCCAGTCGCGTGCTGCACGTGCCGCGTCACGCAGTCTCACAAGCTCCAACACCTCGTCGCTTAACGCGCGCGTGGCTTTCGGCTCGACGCGATCGAGTCGCAGTCCCAGCACTCTATCAAAATCGAGGATCAGGCGGCGCCGTTCCGCCGCGGCAATTGTGTTGTCGCGCGCAACCTCGCGCGTAATACTTAGCGCCGTCGGCAGGTCCAGGTCGTCGTTGATCGCCGTATGGAACGCACCTCGTACCAGTAGCGCCTTCTCTGACCAGGCCGTGTTCAACTCATCGGCTGGCCCTGGAACAGGGAGTTCAGCAAGGTCGTCCTTGAGGTTGTTCAGCCCATGCTGCGCAGCCATGATGGACTCATCGGTAAAGTTCAACTTTGACCGGTAATGTGCCGTCAGCAGCAGGTAGCGATATGCCAAAGGGTCAATGCCGCGCTCTTTGAGCGTGCTCACCAGGACGACATTTCCCTTCGACCGCGACATCTTGAGGTTGCTGAAGATCAAGAATTCGTTGTGCACCCAGAAGCGCACCGGTTCTTTGTCGTTCACGCCGTAGCTCTGAGCAATCTCATCCTCGTGGTGCGGAAACCGTAAATCAATGCCGCCGGTGTGTATATCGAACTGCTCGCCCAGGTACCTTGCTGACATAGCGGAGCACTCGATATGCCAGCCGGGGAAGCCAATGCCCCACGGGCTTTCCCAGTTCATCTGGCGTCGCTCATCGCCGTGTTTCCACAGCGCGAAATCTTCAGGCGCATCTTTATCCTCGGCAACCTCCATCTGCTGCCGCCCGTGTCCACCCTCTCGTAGATGTTCAACAGTGTTGCCGGAGAGTTCTCCATACCTTGGGAAACGGCTGACATCGTAGTAAACGTTGCCATTCGCTACATACGCCAATCCCTTCTCGATCAGTGTCTCCGTCAAGCCTAGCATCTCCGGGATATGCTCCGTAGCCCTGGGATTCACGTGCGGCGGTAAAATGTTCAGTTCGTCTGAGTCCCTGAAGTATTTCTGAGAATAGTAATCAGCTATTTCATACGCCGAGCGACCCGTCGTGCGCGCCTCATTCTCTATCCGGTCTTCACCGGTCTCCACATCGTCGTTTTGCAAATGTCCGACATCGGTGATGTTCCGCACCAGGAAGACATCATAGCCGTTATACTCGAGCATACGGCGCAACCAGTCCGTCGTTATGAAAGAACGGAAGTTGCCAATATGGATATCGCGGTACACAGTAGGGCCGCAGCTGTAAATGCCCACACGCGGCGGGTTGAGCGGTGTAAACAGGTCTTTGCTTCTGGTCAGCGTATTATACAGGTAAACAGGTTTTGTCGAAATCGTTGTCATGAGCACAGCTCCTCTAATGTCATAAGTTGGTACGGGACCATGTCCTTACCAGGTGTATGGGAATCTTCCCACATTTTTCTCTTTCAGACAACACGTATTGGGGCGCCATATAGCACAAAACAGAGTTTCAAGAGGTAGTAGCTCAGACAGGGGACGTGCGGGGGAAGGTATATTTCTCTACAGGTATTTTCTCGTCAAATGCACGCCAACACGTTCACAGAGGGCTGAGCCACCCAAAATTCCTCTGCGAACGCCAGGACAGGCGCAGTATTGCATTCTAAAACTATTGTCCTTCACGATCAATCTTCTCCAACGATGCTCAGGCTTGCTTGCAACTTTTGTTGTACTTAGTATACCATAAAGTGTGCCCTTGGTATAGCCCTTTTTTAACTTAAACGCTCACAGCTGCCTGCTCCCTCACCGCAAAATACGTCGCCTGCTGGTGATGTACCACGATAGCCGCTGTCGACTGCTCAGGCACCAGCTGAAACGCCTCCGTCAAATCAACCCCAATAGTCTCCCTGGCAGGTAGCAACTGGAAAACCTTCACATGATCCTCCAGATCAGGAATAGCCGGATAGCCCCAGCTATAACGTCGCCCCCGCTGCTCATCCAGCTCCAGTTCCTGCTGGATCAACCGATTAGTATATTCCGCCAACCCCTCGGCCATTTCAACCGCCAGGCCGTGCACAAAATACGCCTCGGCATAATCCCCCGCTTCCTGCAGCTGCTGAACGGCTTCAGTGGCTGACTGTCCCATCGTGACGACCTGCAAAGCCACCACGTCTATCTTGCCGCTGTTGACCGGGGCAAAATAATCTGCCAGGCAGAGCCGTTCGCGCTCTTGCTGCCGTGGACAATAAAATCGTGCCACCTCTCTCAGTGAACCTTTTGGCTGCTGCCCTTGCATCTCCGCTGGGTCATACACGATCAATTCATTACCGCTCGACTGGCAAGGAAAATAGCCGTAGATCGCCTTTGGTTGTAAGTAGCGCCTTTGGCGTGCCTCGAGCAGCATACGCTTCAAACGTGGCCGGAACTCCATCTCTACCAGCCGCGTAAAATCGGCTCCATGTGTTTTTCCGCCCCAGTGCAGGCGGAAGAGTGTGTTCAAATCCATGCAAGGCGCTACGTCCTCGATGCCAATGCGGCCAAGCACGCGCGGCCCCCAGAATGGTGGCCGGGGAATGGACAGCGCCGGTTTCACACTGCTAGAAGCAATATCTTCTTTTGCCTGAGAGGTCGTTTCACCTGTTGCCCTTGTTGTTCTCTCCGTCTTCTTCAAACGTTCTTTGAGCGCCTCTTCCTTAATCCGCTCAATAAAGCTTGCCCGCTGCTCAGGGCTACTTGTCAAGCGATCGATGATCTCCAGCCCTTCGAAAGCATCGCGCGCGTAAAACACACCATGATCATAAGGCACCGGCGCCGCGTCTGGCGTCTGTTCATCCACAAAGAGAATGCGCCGCCCATAGGAGCGATTGATCGCCGCTCCCCCAACGATGACCGGAAAGTTCAGGCCCCGTTTGTATAATTCCTTCACACAGAGCGGCATCTGTTTGGATGTGCTCACCAGCAGCGCCGAGAGGCCGATTGCATCGGCGTTTACCTCGATGGCCTTGTCCAGGATCGTATTCAACGGCACCTGTTTGCCGAGATCATAGACCGTATAGCCGTTATTGCTCAAGATAGTGTTGACCAGGTTTTTACCGATATCGTGCACATCGCCAAAGACCGTCGCCAGCACAACCTTGCCTTTCGTATAACCTTCGACCTTTTCCAGGTAACCCTCCAGGTGCGCAACCGCCCGTTTCATCACTTCAGCCGACTGCAATACGAATGGAAGGATCAGTTCGCCCGCGCCAAAACGATCTCCTACGTCTTTCATCGCGGGCAATAGCACGGTGTTGAGCACATTGACCGCCACCTCACTCTGCTTGATACCCAACTCTTGCGAACGTTCTGCAATGATCTCGGTGATCATCGGCTCGATACCTTCTTTGCGGCGGTGCAGGATTTGCCAGTGAATGCGCTCCGCCAGGTTCATACCCTCGGTAGGATCAACTTTGCTATTGCCATTGTCCTGCTGGGGAGCGTGTTCCTCAAAGTAGGCGATGTAGCGCGGCAACGCATCTGCTCTGTTATAGATCAGGTCTTCAGCCAGTTGGCGCTGTTCAGCGTCTATCTCGGTATAGGGCGTAATGTGCACAGGATTGACGATGGCCAGGTCCAGTCCCGCTTTGACGGCGTGATAGAGAAACACGCTATTGAGCACGGCCCGCGCGTGCTGCTGCAGGCCAAACGAGACATTACTGACCCCCAGGATGGTCAATACACCGGGGAGCTCAGTTTTGGTGCGCGTGATGGCTTCCAGTGTTTCGATGGCGGCCGTTTTAAGCTCCTCCTGTCCGGTCGTCACCGGAAATGTGAGTACGTCGAAAATCAGCGCATTTGGCGCCAGTCCGTACTCGTCGACACAGATATCGTAGATTTTGTGGGCAATCTCGACCTTCCGTTCCGTGGTCTTGCCCATGCTTATCTCGTCAATGGTCAGCGCGACCACGGCGGAACCATGTTCAACCGCCATCGGCACAACGTTGTCTATGCGCTCTCGTCCCGTCTCCATATTGATCGAGTTGATGATTGCTCGCCCTGGATAGGTTTCTAGCGCGGCTTTGATCACATCTGGCTCAGTCGAGTCGATCTCCAGCGGCGCTTCGAGCCCCATTGAAAGCTTTTTAACCGTTTTTGCCATCTGTTCGGCTTCGTCGGTGCGGTCCGTCAGCGCCACACAGACATCCAGCACGTGTGCTCCACCTTCAACCTGTTCGCGCCCGATGGTGAGCAACGTATCGTAGTCATCATTGAGCAGGGCCTGCTTCGCTTTGCGGCTCCCCTGCCCGTTCACCCGCTCTCCCACCAGGAGCGGTGGGGGGACCTGTTGTAGCGCTGTCGCCCGTATACCGCTCGAGACGAACGGCGGAGTGATGCGTGTAAAATCCTTGCGCGTGAAGTTGGCATCCGCGATTGGTCGCGGGCGACGTGGCACATTGTGGCAGGCTCTGACGATAGCTCGCAGGTGCTCATGGCTGCTCCCACAGCAACCACCGACGATATTGACGCCAAACTCGCTAATAAACTCGCGCAGCGCCGCTGCCATCGGCTCGGGTTCCATTGGATACACTGCTAACCCGTTGACATTGAGTGGAATACCCGCGTTCGGAATTGTAGAGATGGGTAGTGGGCAGTTCTCTGCCAGGAAGCGCACCGGTTCGCGCATATACTCTGGTCCCGTCGAGCAATTGAGGCCAACGATATCAACCCTCAATGCGACCAGCGTGGACATCACCGCCGCGATATCGGTCCCGAGCAGCATGCGTCCGCTCGTGTCGAGTGAAACCTGCGCCTGGATCGGCACTGCTCGTCCAGCCTGCTGCATAGCGCGACGCATACCGGTGAGAGCGGCTCTCACCTCCAAAATATCCTGGCTGGTCTCGATCAGCAAAACATCCACCCCTCCCTCCAGGAGAGCTGCGGCCTGTTCGCGGAAGATCTCCACTAACTGCTGGTAAGTAATATTGCTCAACAGCGGATCATTAGAAGAAGGTAACATTCCGGTGGGGCCGATTGAACCTGCCACAAATCGCGGTTGTCTCGCTGTGCTATAACTGTCGGCAACGCGTCGCGCAAGACGTGCCGCGGCCAGGTTAACCTCGTGCGTCAGCGCCCCCAGGCCATACTCGTCAAGCTTGAGTCGACTGGCAGTGAAGGAGTCCGTTTCGATAATGTCAGAGCCAGCTTCAAGAAAGCCCTCGTGAATCTCCTCAATCACGCTCGGCTTTGTCAGCACAAGGTATTCGTTACACCCTTCGGTGGCCTGACCTCCGTAATCTTCCGCGCTCAACTGGTAGCTCTGTATATTCGTCCCCATCGCGCCATCGTAAATGATGACACGCTCTGCCAGGGTATCCAGAAATCGACTCATCAAGTGACCCCTTCCAATAATCCCATAATCCCTATTGTTTATGTTCTTTCAGCGAGTGCGGCAACTAATTCCCGGCAGAAAGCGGGGATATCCTCGACGACGCGCCCCCACACCATATTTCCTTCGCGGAACGCCTCCTCGTTGACCCAGATACCTCCCGCGTTGGTGATATCATCTTTAATGCCCGTCGAGCCAGTCGCCTTGCGGCCCTTTATAATTCCGGCGGAAATAGGCACCCATCCACCATGGCAAATGGTGCCAACTATTTTCCCCTGGGCATGAATATCTCGTACCAGTTGTAAGACTCCCTGGCTGCGCCGTAATTTGTCAGGCGCCCAACCACCCGGGATTACGATCCCATCCAATGCATCGGCTTTCGGCGCTTCCTCGATACTAACGTCTGGCGTCATCTCCAGGCCATGCTTGCCATGTACAGTCTCGTTCGAGAGGCCAATCACAATCACTTGTGCCCCCTCTTCACGCAGTCGCATCACAGGCACCCAGAATTCCAGGTCCTCTACCTCCTGCGCGACAAAATATCCAATCGTTTTTCCCTGTAGACGCATAGTTTATCCTGCTCCTTCTAGCTAGTTATCGATCCTTCAGAAGCATTATACCATGCATATAAGCGCTGTTGCGCTAAACTCTTGCTCAAGCAAGGAAAACCACGTAATAGAGCGGGAGAGAGGATGCCTCAATTCTGTAGGATAGCTGTCATTGCTAAATGAGGAACAAATTGTGCGTTATCATGGGAAAGAGGCAAGATGGGCGTAGGGGCGCAATTCATTGCGCCCGCTAGGACAGATCGACTCCCCAGGCGGACGCAATGAATTGCGCCCCTACGCCTCATTGCTCTTAATTGAAATATATTGACCGCAAGGGATCGCCCCTACTATACCACGAATCGCCTTGCCAAGCCTGTGTATAGTAGGGGCGATCCCCAGAGGCGAGAACTTCGGCCAAGAAGTCCCTGTGTTCACGTGCTGAAGTTCTCGCCTCTGGGGGCGATCCCTTGCGGTCGCCCTAGAGGGGCCGCTGAGAGCGTCTGCCTTGCTGGCGGACGCCCCCAGCGTGCATCTCCAGAGTGTAGACCAGGCACTCAGTCCCCTGCATCGCCCAGATCAGCTTGCTGCCGCGATCAGGTCGGGAATCAGGTTCGCTACGTTGGGCGACCCCAGGCCAGTGACCGCATCCCAACCCTTCGAGGCAGAATAGCCGGGAATCGTTGAAGTCTGGTTGTTGCCCACAGTGACATCGAAGTAATCATTCGCGTACTTCGCGGGATTGTTCGCGATCGTGTAGAGTGCCGGATTGATGTAGCCCAGATCATGCCCGGCTATCTGATCGGCAAGCGCGATCAGCCCTGCCCATTGCGGTGAACCAGAGCTGGTGCCACCCACGACGTACCACCCGGTGCTGCAAGGATTGGCCCCACCGCAGCCCGTGCCCGAAGTCGTCGTAGCAGGTTCCGTCATGTAGACCAGCACACCCGTGCGGGAACTGGCCTGGTAGGCTATATCGGGGACGCCCCGCATGTTCGTATTCGGTCCGGGAGCGCCTGCCGAACTGCCGACATAGGTGCTGCCAGGTGGCAAGGCGTTCTGGAAGGTAGGCCGTGGGAAGAGGATGCTGTAGCCTCCGCCCGAGTCGATCCAGCCGACCTCGCGCACGCCCGGGTTAGATTGGCAGGCGGCTGGCGGCGACGCGCTATCAACAGAAGCCCCGGTCTCGGCGTTGGTGCAGAGGTATGTTCCGCCCACTGCTGTAACCAACGGGTCAGAAGCTGGCCAGCCGACGCTTGGATACGGAATCACAGCCGGGTTCTTGACCGGCTCCTTGTAGGGGTTCGTCGTTCCGCCATCCCCCGAGGAGGCGAGAACGGTGACGTGGTTGGCCTGTGCATCGACGAAGGACTGGCGGAGGTTGTTGAGCGCGGCCAGACCATTGTGAAACGAACCCTCGCCAGCGCCGAAGCTCTGGCTGATGACATCGGCCAGGTGGTGGTCAATGACGTACTGCTCGGCATTCATCATCTGCTGGAAGCCCTGCGCCCCCAAGGTTTCGGCAGTGGGAGTGGTAACCAGCACGATGTTCGCCAGCGGCGCGGTGGCATGTGCCCACTCGACATCGAGGGAGACTTCCAGATCCCAAAGGTTGTGATTCTCCAGGCCGGTGCCATTATTCGGTGGCGGTGGGTTGGGGGGTGGGGACCCCTGAACTTCGAGGACATTAAAGCGTGGCGTGGTGGACGAGCAGTTCACTGCTGGGGTCTCCCCACACATATGCGGGAGGCCGAAGGCCGTGTTAAAGACGCTCAGGTCGTTGCGGATGGTACTGCTGCCGAAGGAGTCGACGATCGCGATAGTCTTGCCCTGGCCCTCGTTACCAGCAGCCAGTAAGGTAGCGTAGTTGTAGGAGTTGTGCATCGCCGTCGGGTTAAAGCAGCGGCGGCCAACGGCGTTGCACGCGGTCTGGCTGGGTGGAGTGGCGCTGCTGGACAAGAATTGCCAGTCGCTCACAAGCGGGTGTACGAGTGGGTTTGCGGCGACGGCTGGGCTGACCAGCGCCACCGGCACGAGGGTCGCCACGCCGAGCGCTAACAGTGCGATCTGACGTATCATCGACCGTACAAACGAGAAAAACATATTCCCTCCTCGCTAAATAAGATCAAAGGTTCCCTTCCGATACCAGCACCTTAGCTGATGCCAGGGAACACCAGGTGATGCCATGTAGCCCTGTGGTTCAGGTGTTTCCACTGGACTAGCCATGGGTGAGGCAGTTTGGCATACATGCCTTGGGAGAAATTTGTGCTCAGGCCTCGCAAGCGCGAACGAGGCGAGTCGAGGCTGCCGAGCGGAGCATGCGCCTCCTTTCCAGACAAAGAAATAATCTGTATAGATAGTTCCTACCTTCTGGCAGGATGGGCAAGTCATTTCGACACTGGTTGGTGGTTTGCGCGTAAAAAAAGAGGGATGACAGGTTTTAATACCCAATGGGAAGCTCAAACATCTAGACGGTCTCACCCAAAACCGTTGACATTCAGGAATTATCAGCTTCAATCGTCTATGGGAAACTCCAGTCATTCATTATGCTGTGCTTGTAGTCTAGCATCAAAAAATCAAAAACGCAATATGTTTCGAGCCTCTCTCTTCTACTTCAGCAAATGGGCATTTATTGATGCTTACGAATGGAATATGAAAGAATAGGAACACAGAATGCGGGCCAACAACATGGTTGCTGGCCCGCATTCTGTGTTCCCACGTTTACCTTTTATTGTTGTTTCATAGGAGGCATCTCTTGAGGATATTGTGCCTGTGGCTGCTCTTCATAGTGCGTCTGCTCATAGGAAGGTGGCTGGTACTGCTGCTCTACCTCCTGGTCAGGGGACGTCGCTGCAGGTGGCTGGTATCCTTGCTCGTATGGTTGGTAGCTCTCTTCATACGGCTGATAGGTTTGCCGGTAAGGCTGGTATGTCGGCTGTTGTGGCTGTTGATATGTCTGCTGGTTAGACGTCCACCAGTTACTCATCATCCCGGCCCCGAAAATTGCAGGCAGAATAAGCCTGGCAAGCAAGCTTAACAGTACAATGGCCCCGATACCAATCATAAATCCTGTCAAGGAATGCGAAAACAGTAAGATCATAAAAAAAAGCATGAAAGGAAAGCCTACCATGCCTCCCCGCCTGCGCCAATGTCGTCTTCTATATCCTTGATATCTCATCGTATATCACTCCTAGTGTGCGAAAACCCTTATGCGTCTTTTGAATATCCCTACATCAATCTCTAAATAAGTAGGACGTATAGCTACCTGCTACAATTAAATATAACAGATAGTTATTTACCTGTCAAGGCTACCACATCAATTCCAGCCATAGAACTCAGTCAACGTTCAGACCCACTTAGCACCGCAACCTGAGCAACCACTAAAAACTCATTGTTACAGTTTACAACATTCCGGTTTGGCACAATATTCCGTGACGACTCCCCACGGCTGAAGCGGAGGGTTTTACGGCATGGGTTTGATAATTCTATACAATTCGCGACCGCTATCCCAACACTTCCACCGCGCGACAAAACCGCTCAACCTCTTCCTCGCTGTTAAAATAATGCACCGAAGCTCGCACCATGGTCTCCAACCCACGCGCATCCATATCCAGCAACGTCGATTCACGTCTCGTCACAGAAACATTGATGTGCTGCCTGCTCAACGCGAGTTTTATCTCCGCCGGGTCTTTATCCTCGACAGTGAACGTCACGATGCCGCATTGCGTGACCCCGCGATCTCGTACAATAACTCCAGGCAGTGGGCTCAACTGCGAACGCAGCATGTAAGCCAGGTTTTTTACGCGCCTCCATACAGTATCCATCCCCCACCCCAGCGCGTAATCGATAGCTACAGCCAGCCCGATCTTCCCGGCGTAATTCGTTTCCCACGTCTCGAAGCGCCGTGCATCAGGAACCATCACGTACCTGTCTTTGTCTACCCATTCCGCCGCGTGAAGGTCCAGCAGAGGTGGTTCTAGCTGTTCCAGCACATTTTTTCGTACAAATAAAAAGCCCGTTCCGCGTGGGCCCCGTAAATACTTGCGCCCGGTCGCCGAGAGCATGTCACAGCCAATCTGCTCGGCATCGATAGGCATCTGCCCCACTGACTGGCAGGCATCCACCAGGTACAATATGCCGTTCTCACGTGCAACCTTGCCCACTTCAACGATAGGATTCACCAGCCCCCCGTTGGTCGGCACATGCGTAATCGCGATGAGCTTCACCCTCTCATCTATCATCTTGCGCAGGGCCTCGAGCGAAAGCTGGCCATGTGCATCATTCGGCACGACCTCCACTACCGCCCCCGTCTTTTTGCTGATTTGCAGGAAAGCGATATAGTTGCTGGCATACTCTGCCATCGCCGTCAGGATGCGGTCCCCAGGCTGGAAGGGAATAGAGTAGAACGCCATGTCCCACGCGCGCGTGGCGTTTTCAATCACGGCGATCTCTTCACGAGAACAATTGATCAGTGTAGCGGCCGCGTCATATACCCGCTCGATGGCATGCTCAGCCTGTTCCGCTGCCTCGTAACCCCCAATCTGTGCCTCAAGTTGCAAGTGCCCAATCGTTGCACTGAGCACCGGTTCCGGCATCAATGACGAGCCAGCATTATTGAAATGGAGAACATGTTCGCAGCCCGGCGTGTCTTGACGGGCGCGTTGCAGGTCAAATGGCATATATGGGTAATCCTCTGGTGAGTCAAAACTCGGTTGAATGATAATCTGCAAGCAAACGGACACCCGGTAGTTCTTCCTTGACAGCCGTCCATAAACGAGCATCGGCAGTCCAGAACTCACAATTTTCACGCTCTGCTAATGCTAGATAGTGTGGATCATATGTTGCAAGTAAGTCGAATCGGTGGGCTAGTTCAAATGCCCTACTGTTAAACGTCAATTTTTCTGGAAAATCAAGTTCTACCCCTATTGATAAGACTTCCGACAGGACTTTTTTTGCTTGATCGAGATTGATTTTTCCTTTACGCATATGTTGATAAAGGACATTTGTAACCTCATATGTGAATAAGGAAGGCGCCGCCATTATTATCCCATTAATATTCCACTCATTAAGTAGCGCTAGCGCTATGCCCGAATCTGCTTCATTCACAACCCATTTAATGGCAAGATTCGCGTCAACAACAACTATATTTTTCATTCATCACCCAATTCTTCACCCATGAGGTGGCGCGTTCGCTTTTCGCGTTCTTGTCGGAGTATTTCTGTTGAATCTTCAAAAAGTACTCCGTTGGTTTCTTTTATCAATTCTTCGCGGAATCTGAGGAGTCGTTCGATCGCCTCGCGAGTTACAGGATGCCCTTGAATCCTTTTTGCAGGGGCTTCATCAGGAACATTCTCCTCAAGAATGCGCCCAATATACTCGCCAACCTTTAGATCATTCTGGAGCGCTGCCATCTTAATCCTCCGCCGCATTTCAGGACTGACGTCTATTGTGATGCGTGTACGCTTTTTGGCATTGTCTCCCATGTCATCGTCCTCATCTTCGTGAAAATCCTGTCTTCGTACAGCCATGCTTTCACCCGGTCCTTTCTATGTAATATTGTTACCACTTCTCTTGACTTCTCAATTAAAACATCATGACGCCAACATGTCAATATAGCACCATGGCAGTTTGTCACCTTGGTGACAAACTGCCAATAGCAAGGAGAGGATTATAAGATATCAGGAAGTATCCATTTTTTGTAACCATCCCTTTCAAAATAGAACCATCTCTTGCATTTTTCGAACGGATGTGCTACACTGAACCCATGAAGTTATCGAGCTATGCGAAGCGGGTCGGGATCAGTTCCAACACCGCTTGGCGCATAGTGGAAACGAGGCCAGCGCGCCTTTCTACCAGTTGCCCACAGGACCAGTGATT
>Ga0137378_10002349_pt1 | contig 16198 bp, 14 predicted proteins | sample SagtaG_21_FD_104813 | JGI IMG/M metagenome (GOLD analysis project Ga0137378, IMG submission 104813) | Vadose zone soil microbial communities from Sagehorn Ranch, Mendocino, California, USA - Sage2_L_60_16 metaG | ecosystem: Environmental > Terrestrial > Soil > Vadose zone | place: USA... | reverse complement strand
TACTTCAGTTTTGGGGCAAAGCCGCCTTCATCACCAACGCCCGTGGAGTAACAGCGTTCCGAAAGCACGTGCTTGAGCACACGTAGAGGTTCGGTGGCCCAGCGCAACGCTTCGCTGAAACAAGACGCGCCGAGGGGAACGATCATGTACTCCTGAAAGTCGACGTTATTGTCGGCATGCTGGCCGCCGTTGAGGACGTTCATCATCGGCACAGGCAGAGTCGTTGCGGCAGCTCCGCCCAAGTATTTGAAAAGTGGTTCGTCAGAATGTTTGGCTGCGGCCCGGGCCATGGCCATGGATACGCCGAGCGTGGCGTTGGCGCCGAGTACCCTCTTGTTGGGCGTTCCGTCCAACTCGATCATCCTTTGATCGATCAAGGCTTGCTCACGAGCATCAAGTCCCACCAGGTGCGGGGCGATCTTGCCGCGCACATTCGCCACGGCGTTCCGTACTCCCTTGCCGCCATAGCGCATGGGATCGTTGTCGCGCAGCTCAACGGCTTCAGCTTCACCCGTCGAAGCTCCCGACGGCACTGCCGCCCTGCCCTTAACGCCTCCTGCCAATGAAACCTCAACCTCCACGGTCGGATTCCCGCGCGAGTCTAAGATCTCAAAGGCATCGATTGATGTAATGGTTGGCATAGTCGTCCTCGCAGTCGTGTATGTTGCCGGAAATGCGCATTCGAGTTAGGAATTGTTAGCCGTAGCCGAAACTATCTAGCTTGCATCGGTAACCTCCGCGTAATATATCAGCGTGCTCGCCCTTGATGAAACGATTCTGGCTCTCGTGCGCGATTTGCCCGACGAGAAAAACGCAAGTCTGTTTCTTGATGGCCTGTCGAAAGAGCATCCGCGCGTCTTCCGCAACCTGGCAAACGAGCCGGGGTTAATGTCTGACGCACTCGCCCTTGCGGCGTGGAGTCCGCTGCTCGCGGCGACCCTCGAACAGAACCCTGAATATATTTCCTGGCTGAGTCGCGAGCGATTGAATTCCAGAGTCAGAACCCCCGAAGAGCTGAAGGAATCGCTGGCCAGATTTGCGCTCACGCATTCATCGCTGAATCCTCAGATTTTGCTGGCGCGCTTTCGGCGGCGAGAGCTGGTGCGCATCTACCTGCACGACGTACGCCGGACACATACGCTGGTGGAAACCACGGAAGAGTTGTCGAATCTGGCTGACGCGATTCTGGACTACGCGCTGAGTCTGGCCCGACAGGACCTGGACAATAAACACGGGTCGCCTTTGCACACTGACGAACGAGGAAGGACCGCTGCGGCTGAGTTCTGCATTGTGGCGCTCGGGAAACTCGGTTCTTACGAACTCAACTACGCCTCGGACATCGACCTCGTGTTTTTGTATTCCGACGACGGCAAGACGTCAGGCAGCGGCGCGCGCGGCGAAGTCACCAATCGAGAGTACTTCATCAAACTTGCTGAGACAGTGGCGCGTCTGGTGGGCCAACAGGTCGGCGAAGGCGCGGCCTATCGCGTCGACCTGCGCCTGCGGCCGTACGGTCGTGACGGGGCGCTGTCGCCATCACTCGGCGAGGCGGTCCGCTACTATCGTGAGAAGGCGCAAGCCTGGGAGCTCCAGGCGTTGATTCGCGCGCGCGCGGCCGCAGGATCAGGCGAGTTATATTCGCGGTTTGCAAACTCCGTGCGCCGTCACGTTTTTCGCGCGGAGGTGTCAGTACGGGACGCGCTCGAGAGTGTGCGGTTAGCGAAACAAAAGATTGATCGTCACCTCGAGCAGCAAGCGCGCGGATTCAACGTCAAACTGGGTCGCGGCGGTATCCGCGAAATCGAATTCATCGCCCAGGCGCTACAAATCGCGCATGGCGGCCGCGACCGCTGGCTGCGCGTGCCGCACACGCTAATCATTCTGGGTCGTCTCGCCGATCGGAATCTGATTACCGAGCAGGAGCGCACGGAGCTTTCTGATGCCTACTTCTTTCTGCGCATGCTCGAGCATCGTTTGCAGATGGAGCATGGTCTGCAGACGCACGTCGTGCCGCAGGACGCTAAACATCGGGCCCTGGTCGCGCGGCGGATGAATTTCGGCGGGCCCAATGCACTCGAAGCTTTCGATGGCGCGCTCAAACAGCATGCGGCCAACGTTCGGGCGGCGTACGACCGCGTCTTCGGAAATGCCGATACCGACAGCACAATAGATGCGCGAGCAATTGAGGATCTGCCGTTTAGCGTCACCGACCGAGCTCGCATGCGCCAGCCTGTCGACGCTGATACAGCCGCCGCGTATGCGGCAGCCACTATATTTGCACCTCTAGTCATGGGAGAGGCGCCTGACAAGAATCAGAAGAAAACGCAATCGATTGCGCGGCTCCTCCAAACGGCATCGCTGGAATCTCTCAATTCGCACCGCGCTTTGATGTCTACTGCGCGCATCGCCTCCTCGCTCGACAAATCGACCAACACAATCGAACTCTCAGAAGAGGATCTGGTTTCACTGGTGCGTCTATGTGGGGCCTCTGAGTTTTTTGGCGAGATGGTTGCCAGCAATCCTGCACTAATCAGCGGGCTTGGCCCGGAAAGCGAACTGCCGCCCCTTCCCGATTACGGGGCCTTCTTGCGTGCGAGCGTGGATCCGCAGAAGAGTCTTGCCGCTGAAATTTCCGCTTTGCGACGCACTTGGTCAAGGCTGTTGTTAGGAATCGGCGCGCGCGATGCGGCGGGAGTCATTACCACTTTCGACTCCAACCGGCTGCAAACTAAGCTGGCTGTCGCGAGCATTAATGTCGCTTGTTTGACGGCGCAGCGTGAGCTCGTCCGGCGCTTCGGAAACCTGACTGGCGGGCCGCGCATGGCCATCCTGGGGCTGGGTCGAATTGGCAGTGGCGGAGTCGATTACGGCTCAGACCTCGACCTCATTATCATTTACGACTCATCCGTGCCGTCGCCCATAGCGTCGCTCACGCAAGACGAGGCATATGCGCGTCTCGGCGAGCTGATGATTGCGGCGCTATCGAGCGTGACGCGCGAAGGCTATCTCTACCGCGTCGATCTGCGACTGCGACCTGACGGAAACAAAGGCCCGCTCATTAGCGCATCGCAGTCGTTCCTCGATTACTTGAAGCAGCGCGCTGCGGTTTGGGAATGGCTTGCCTACGTCAAGGTGCGCGCGGTTGCCGGCGATCTCGAGTTGGGTCGAGCGATTGAGACGCAAGCTCGACAGGCAATTCACGAGGCGGCTCAGCAGATCGAACGACAAGCCTTAAGAATGGAAACTCGGCACGTGCGAACTCGGTTGGAGAAGGAGAAGGTAAAGGCCGGGCGACGCGCCGGAATCGATATCAAGTATGGCGCCGGCGGGATGCTCGATGTCTACTTCGCCGTGCGTTATCTTCAGTTGCGGGACGATATCAGAGACGAAGGCGAGGATCGCTCGACTGCTTCAACTCTGGCGCGTTTGCGCTCGGCCGGTTCTTTAGGCGTCGAAGATCATGCGGCATTGAGTGATGGCTATGCGTTGTTGCGCGCAGTCGACCACCATTTGCGTTTGATTGTTGGTCGCTCAGCGCGTTTGCCCGCTCCCGATCATTTGGCGTTGCGCGACATCGCAAGAAGGCTCAGTTATGTCTCGGCTAATGCTCTGACCGAAGCACTGACCGGGCACATGGCAAGCATTCGCGCGGCATACGATCGGATCACAACGGAACTGTAGGGGCGGACCTGCGTGTCCGCCCGCGATTGCTACAAGGGCGGACACGCAGGTCCGCCCCTACTGTTAGGCGGTGCGCTCTTCGTCGCCCATCGATTCAAACCAACATCGCGTGCACCAACGATGTTGTGCCTCACGCTCAGCGTGCGCATAAACGGCGGAATTCGGTAGCCGCCGAACTACCTCACGCTCTTCATCGTTGAGCTCGGACCAGGCGCGGAGCCGTCCCTCGCCACATTGCGGACATCGGTTATTCGATTGCGAATCCACCAAAATCTCCTATAGACCAAATTCTTCGGTTTACGTAGGACACTTGGATCGTGTAACTTACTCATGGACGCTGTTGGCCATCGGCTACAGCATAGCACTACGGTAGACAGAGCATAATTCAGGATCAACGAATGTTTCGCATTAAAGCCTCTTACAAAGACCAACTTGAACTAAGAACGAGTATCGAGCGCGCCAGAGAGTTCTTTGGCGAGCTGCGCAATTTTGTTGACTTGATGCCCGGTATCGAAGCCATCAAGAGGGAAGCCGGCGGAATTATGCGGTGGAGCGTCCGCACCGAAGTTCCCATCATTGGCTCGGTGCTCGCCAGCTTTGCCGTTGAAAAGACGGAGGATCAGCCCGACCGGCTCGAATGGTCGCCGATCAGAGGCGAGATGAAAAACTATCTTCGGTACGTAGCCGCATTCGAGGAGCGCGGGCAGAAGGTCCTGATTCGTATCTTTCAACACGTCGAATTACGGCGGCCGCATGCAAAAGACCTGCACCTGCTCGCCGGCCTCATCGGGGAAGGCGCCATCAGCGCTGAGATGGAAAAGCGCGTGACAGAAATGATTAAGACCTTCCTCGAGCGCGCCCGCGCAAGACTTGAGGGCGAGACCGTGTGCGAACAGGAAGCGGAAGCGGTCTAGGACTGCTTGCTGCCGGAGAGTGATATCACACAAGCGAGGTCGCGTCAGTCGCTGGCGCGGCCTTTTCAGTTTTGATCTGCGAGGCGGGAATCTTCGGCCAAAACTGCCCAGGCACTCCCCGCCGATCTGATTTGAATCACCGATAACGATTAGCGGACACACGATATAGTGTCATGTGCGCGACGCAGCCAACCGTATCCACTTGCAGGCTCGAATAATCTCTTGAATGTTCCTCCGGCCCGAGAGTTGCAGATGCTTGCTACTTAGGAGGAAGTCGATATGAATTCAAATCGCTTACAAAACAAAATTGGAAGAGTCATGCTGATATTCTCATTACTCTTCGGTATCGCGATTATCTCGAGCATGACAGCTCAGGCCCAGTACCCATGGCCAGGGGATCGTCAAGACCGCCGTGATCGAGATCGAGATCGCGATTACCGTCGTGATCGTGATCGCAATCGTGATAACCGGGACTATGGGCGGGATAACCGGGGCTACGGACGCGATAACCGAGGTTATGGGCGCGGCGGGTATGGCGACATCTACCAAATCGCGCAGAATCAGGGTTACCAGGACGGCTTGAACACCGGCGCCAACGATGCGCAGCGGGGCCAGAACTATGACCCGCAGCGATCACACTATTATCGCAATGCGACCTACGGCTACAATTCTTCTTATGGCAACAGGGAAGGCTACAAGCAAGCTTATCGCAATGGCTTCCTGAGCGGCTATCGAGAAGGGTTCCAGCGGTATGGTGGGAATCGCCGGCGTGGTTATGGCAACAGATTGCCATTTCCCTGGTAATAGGTGAGTCCCGTAGATGGAACTAAAAGGCGGATGTGATCATCAAATACTCCGCCGCGCACTCCATCGAAACAAACTGACCAAAATGAAATGCCGCGACGCGAACTCGCGGCATTTCCGTATTCGCTCATAACGATCTCGGCGGCAGTCTAAGGGTGGCCATAGCTGATCATGTTAGCTAACATTCGATACGCACCCGGCACGCCCGCGCGCAATTGCCGGTACCAAACCATGCTCGAGTAGATATAATGCCCGCGCCCGCTATCAGCGACGAGCAGGCCGCCCTTCAGAGGCGCTTCACCGGGATCGTTTGATTGCAGGAGCGCGTGGAATTGCGGGTCCCACTCCCTTGGATAATAGAGTCCGCGCTCCTGAATCCAATCCTTGAAATCATCCGGGCCAATCTTATTCGGAAAGTTAAGCAGCGGGTGTTGTGGCTCGAGAAAAGTGATTAGCGCATTCTCGTCCGTGATGCGTTCATTCCCCAGGATCAGCTTGTAAGGCGCAAGCTGCGCCCGGTTACGTCGCAGATCGGGATTCCATTCATTCGACTTGTGATAGAAGACGATCAGCGTGCCGCCGGCATTCGCGAAATCAAGCAGCTTCTGATTTGAAGCGATGAGTTCCGGTTGCGATTCATAGACGCGATTATCAACGATTATCGAGGTGTACCGTGATAGGTCGGACATCTTAACTTCATCAACGCTCAATTCTTTCGATTCCACACGGAGCGAGGCGAGCGCATCCGGCAACGAATAATCGAACCCGCGGATGTAACCAATACGGAGATTCGGCGCGATATGCGCGTCCGCCGCTCCTACCATCACATGGGAAGACTCCCCCGCGTAGCGCCAATGAGGAGAGGACTTGGCTTCTTCCTCAGCGTGAAAGGCTGCCAGATACGGAATATCCAGAGTAGTTTTGTCCATTCCGTCTGTAACTTTGACTTCGGTTTCGGGCAGGCCAATCTTGATTTGACGTGTCTCGTGTGGCTTGAGTGACACGCGCGTTGTCGCCAGCACTACCTCGTTGTTAGAGACGCCGGGCAATTCCTGGTCGAGATAACCGGCTATCCTCCCGTTAAAGGGAGTACTGCGGTTATTTTTTACCTGCATCGAAAACACAGCCTTCGCGTCGCGTGCGCCTGACGTCGATACCGCTGTACTGGGAGTTATGTTCGTTATCTCAATGTCGGGAAGCAACGTCAATTGAGAATTCACTGGAAGTGAAGCAAGAGTGCCGTCCATCGACACTTCCACCGTGAACGCCTCTTTCTCGAATCTGATTGGAAGTTTGACTTCTGAACTCCAAATGATTCCCTTCGGAACCAGCAAGGCTGATATCCAATTGAGAGACGGCATTGGGAGGGTTATCGATTGTCCTGGGCTCAGCGTTTTTGAGACGACGGGGCCGCCACGCTCCAGTTGCACCGGGACACAATAGTGGAATGCCACCTCCTCCAATTTAACTGGTCTTGATCCGTTGTTTGCAATGCGGATGGCGAATGGTTCGACCTCGCCTCCCACAACCGATCCACCATTCTGCGCTGTCAACGAAGCCTTAATGCCACTGGCTTCTTTCAGAGCCACATTCAGATGGTCCCAAATCAGATCGAGCGCAGCAGTAATTTCGGGGGACGCGGTGGAAGGTGGTCGCAGACACTTGGCGGGCGATACAGACTGTTCCCGGAAGATACGTGAGAACGTGTCGCTTCTTCTCAATTCAAGCAAAGATGTCAGCACCGTGTCGCGCTCGTCAATGAATTCCGTGAGCGGACGATCCTTAATCTTGAGTGAGGCAATCAGGCTGATGACTCCTGCGGGCGGGCGCAACCCCTCAAGGAAATTGTGCGAGACTTTCGACAGCGCATCCGCACCTTTCGCTTCGCGCACAAGCACATAACGAATCAGCGGAAGTTGGCCCGGCGCTGCGTTTTGTCCGCTGAAGGAACGAAAGCGCGCGGTGAATTCTGCAAAGGTCTTTGGCCAGGGGCCCTGGGTCGCGTGCTTTTGCAGAGCACGCAAAGCTTCTTCCGCGTACACGACGCCGCGAATCGGATCGCGTTCGTTTGGATCTATAGTTACAACCGAGCCCGCCTCGGCTGGCGCTTGATTAGACCTGCCGACGCGCACGAAGAGCCGCTGCACTTGCCAAGCGGTTACGCCATTTTTTAGCTGATCGGGAAAGCGTTTTGGATCTGCCGCAGCGTCGAATGCTTCCAACACCAGGCGCGCAGTCGCTTGATGATGTCCGTGGTCGTTGTTGGTGACTGAGTGATTAGTAATGATCACGCTGGGGCGAAGCTTGCGAATTTGCAGCACCATTTGACTCAATGCTAAATCGTGTCCCCAATTCGCAAATGTTTCGTCGGGTGATTTCGAATAACCAAAATCGGTCATCCCCATGAAGTATGGTTCTGAGCCCTGAATCTCCGCTGCGGCCATCGTCTCGCGCACACGAATCGCGCCGAGTTCCTGATAGAGTTCGGGACCGATGGCGTTCTGTCCACCTTCGCCAAAAGTAGAAAACAGACTGACCGTATGCGCGCCGTACTTCCGTCGCATCACGATGAGCGATGTGCCGTCTTCATCATCCGGATGCGCAGCGATGCACATAACCGTCCACGGATTCGTCAGATCGAGCAGCGCCTGATAAAGCGCGACGCGATCGTCGGATGATTGCTTGGCGGCGGCCGGCGCGTTTTGTTGCGCGCGCGGAGCATTGAGCAATAACGAAAGAGCCAGCAGGGCAAAAATGGATCGAATGATTTTGTGTTTCATAGGATTAAGCGAATTACGCAAGATAGTTTAACCGCAGAGACCGCAGAGGTCACGTGGAACGGGGCAGTAGCCCGACCGTGAGGGAGGGCGCACGCTACAGAACGGCGACGGTAGCGAGCGGACCCTAACACTCAAGCTGAGTCGATGATCCCGTCGCTACCGCTCCGGGTTCTGACACGCCCTCCCTGACGGTCGGGCTACTGCCGCCCGCTACTGCCCACGGGTCCTCGAAGTGAGTATACAACTCGACAAGAGGTCTTTTTTCACGTAAAGAGTCTGGATAAATGTCCAAGCAAACAGTACTACCGGCCTCAGCTGACGCGAACGAAACTGAGCCACAACTAATCCGCGGCGTCGGCCTCTGGGGTGCGACGACGCTGAACATGATCGACATGATCGGCGTCGGGCCGTTCATTACCATCCCGCTTATCATCGCAGCGATGGGTGGGCCACAGGCGATGCTCGGCTGGATCCTAGGCGCGTTGCTGGTCGTCTGCGACGGGTTGGTCTGGGCCGAACTCGGCGCGGCCCTGCCCGGTTCGGGCGGTTCGTATCGCTACCTCGCGGAGATTTACGGCGCGCGGAAGTTGGGCCGCCTGATGTCGTTTCTCTTCATCTGGCAACTGACCTTCAGTGCGCCGCTCTCGATTGCATCGGGCAGCATCGGGCTCGCCCAATACGCGACATACATCTTCCCCGGCCTCGGTCAGGAGACGAGAGTGACGCTGCCCATCCTGGGCAACGTGGAGATTAACGCGATCCCGGTCGCGCTCGTGGCAATTGCCGCCGTCAGCTTTGCCGTTTTCCTGCTCTACCGCCGGATCACACTGATTGAACGGCTGTCAAAGTTCTTGTGGGTCGGCGTGATGCTGACGATCCTGTGGGTCATCTTCGCCGGTGTCACGCACTTTGATCCGAAACTCGCGTTCGACTTTCCGCCCGCCGCATTCAGCCTGCGGCCCGAATTCTTTACCGGGCTTGGCGCGGCGCTGCTCGTCTCGATTTACGATTACTGGGGCTATTACAACGTCTGCTTCTTCGGGGGCGAGGTGAAAGAACCGGGGCGCACGATCCCGCGCGCGGTGCTGCTTTCGATTCTGTTCGTCGCGATTATCTACATCGTGATGAACATTTCGATCCTCGGCGTCATTCCATGGCGCGAATTTGCGGGCAAGGCCAACACGCCGGCGCAGCGTTACGTGATCTCCTCGTTCATGGAACGACTCTACGGGCCCAAGGCAGGTCTCATCGCCACGGCGCTGATCATGTGGACGGCGTTCGCGTCCGTCTTCTCTCTGCTGCTGGGCTATTCGCGCGTGCCGTTTGCTGCTGCGCGCGATGGAAACTACTTCCGGGTCTTTGCGCGCGTTCATCCTCGTCATCGCCTGCCTTATGTCTCGTTGCTTGTCATGGGAGGCATTGCGGCGCTGTTTTGCTTCTTCCGGCTCGCAGACGTGATCGCCGCGCTGGTCGTGATTCGCATTCTGGTGCAGTTCCTCGCGCAGATCGTCGGCGTGATTATCTTGCGGGTGCGCCAACCCCATCTCGCACGCCCTTTTCGCCTGTGGCTTTATCCGCTTCCGGTGCTTCTCGCGTTTTGCGGCTTCGTCTTTGTACTGTGGAATCGGCCACATCCACTTAAGGAAATACGCTACGCGGCTGTCATAATCTGCTTCGGTCTCCTCGTCTACTTCATCCGGGCACGCATGCGCGTAGAGTGGCCATTCGACAGAACGGAACAACGTCAAGGATGAGGACTTGTACTTTTACGCGCCGGCTGCCGATTGAGATGAATTAAGCAGCGGTCTCGTGCACTTATGCCCGGCAATGGAGGTCGATCGCGTCCTGGATAAAGCTGATCAAAGATCAACGCGAAGATCATAAAGCGGGATCTCGCGTGCCTATCTTAATCGTACTCACTTACAAACAAACGCGTTGACTACGCATGAATTTTAGAGCGTGCGGTGAAATGCCGCGCCTGTTCATACGCGTGGCCGAGGCGAAACAGCGCGGGCTCGGACCAATACGGACCGAGCAGTTGGAAACCAACCGGCAGTCCCGCTGGAGAGACACCGCACGGCACGCTTATCCCGGGAACTCCAGCGAGATTGGCCGTGACCGTGTAGATATCGTTCAGGTACATCGCCAGGGGGTCGTCCACCTTTTCGCCGATTAGAAACGCAGGCGTCGGCGCGGTGGGCGTGATGATCGCATCACAACTCGCGAAAGCCCGGCTGAAATCTTCTTTGATCCGCGCGCGCACTTGTTGCGCTTTGTGATAGTACGCTTCGTAGTAACCGGCCGAAAGCACGTAAGTGCCCAGCATGATGCGTCGCTTCACCTCTGGCCCAAATCCTTCGTCACGCGTTCGCTTGTACATGGCGCGCAGTTCGTGCGCTTCTTCGGCGCGAAAGCCATAACGCACACCGTCGTAACGCGCGAGATTTGATGACGCTTCAGCAGTGGCGATGATGTAATAGACCGCAATCGCGTAACTGGCGTGCGGCAGCTCGACGTCAACTATCTCCGCGCCGAGTTCGCGATAGGTTTCTACGACGTCCTCCACGGACGTGCGCACTTCAGCATCGAGACCTTCACCAAACAACGCGCGCGGAAATCCAATCCGTGTGCCTTTCACGTCCGTGGTCAGTTGGGCGACATACTGCGGCACAGGCACGTCCGCCGTCGTGGCATCATGCTCATCACGACCAGCGATTACACCCAACACAGTCGCAACGTCGCGAACGTTACCGCCAAAAACACCGACCTGATCCAGCGACGATGCAAAAGCGACCAGGCCGTAGCGCGAATTGCGTCCGTAAGTGGGCTTGAGTCCGACGACGCCGCAGAGCGAAGCCGGCTGCCGCACGGAACCACCCGTATCTGAGCCCAATGCGACCGGCACGATACCAGCGGCCACTGCCGCCGCGGAGCCGCCGGAAGAACCACCCGGCACACGCGATGTGTCCCAGGGATTTTTCACCGGGCCGAACGCGGAGTTCTCGTTCGACGATCCCATCGCGAACTCATCGCAGTTGGTCTTGCCGATGATTACCGCACCGGCACCAAGCACGCGTTCGATCACGGTTGCGTTGTAAGGCGGATGGTAGTCACCGAGAATGTGCGAGCCACAAGATGTTTGCAAGCCGCGCACGCAGATGTTGTCTTTGATCGCAATCGGCACACCCGTTAGAGCGCCGTGTGTGAGCGCGGGCGCCGCGGCCGCGGTTTTTACCAGGCGCTTGATGCTCTCGTCGATCTCGTTAGCGCGCTGCAAAGCACCTGAACGATCGATCTGGAGAAAGGCGTTCAGCGTGTCGTTGAGCCCCTCGGCGGCTTCGAGCGCTGACTCGACAACCGCGCGCGCAGTTACGTCGCCACTAACAATGCGGGCTTGAACGGTCGCTATGTTGTCAAAGGTAGACGGCAAAGAATTATCCTGATGTTAAGTTCCTTTCGTTGCGTCGCCGAGGCGGTGTTGGTCGCAGAGTCCGTCCTACAAAACCTTTGGTACGCGGAAATGTCCCGAGGCCGGATCGGGCGCTTCTTCGAGCGCGACTCTTTGCCCCAGCGAAGGCGCAGTTGCGTCCTCGCGGGACGACTCGGTTCGTTCCCCTTCAGGCGTCAAACCCCCGGTGGCGGGCTCGACGTTGCTGGTGTCGACTTCGTTGAGCTGTTCCACATAACTGACTATCTCAGCCATCTGCGGCGCAAAAATGAGACGCTGTTCACGCGTAATTTCGAGATGCGCGAGTTGCGCGATCTTTTCAATATCGGCCTCGGTGATTGGCATAGGGTTTCGCTTTCAGGTTTTAGATTTTGTGATCTCAGATTTCAGATCTCAGATCGTTGTTCTGATTATCGAGTCGTCGAAGGCAACTCGTGGCCGCGCCGAGGAACGCTCGCCGCAGATCGTGATCGTGAATCGCTGCCGCCGCTGAGACGAGTTCCAGGGGAATCGATTCGAAAGCGTTCGCTTCATAGTCAACCGGGCACTCGATGCTTTTCTGTTGCTCGCGCGCCGAGTGGAGCGCTTCCGGATCGACGCGGAATTCGATGTAGGTCACGACCGCCTGGCCCAACAGCGAGTTCAAGCGAAAGAGCAATTGACCGGCCAGCGATTCGAGTTGTTTTTTCCAGACAGAATCAGCTACCGCAACAATCAAAGTCTTGTTGTTGAGACGAAGGGGCGTCGCATGCGGGCGTAAGCCCTCGCCTGCGACGTGCTTCCACACGGCGATGGCGGCGGCTTCAGCCACGTCTTCGCTGTCTCCAGCCGCCTGCAAAACAACCGGCAGCGCTTTGATCAGTTGATCCATCTTTGCATTTTAGATTTTAGATTTGCGATTTGGCGCTTTCAATCTAAAATCACGAATTCGATTTTGAATGTGCCAGTGTAACGGAGAATCCGCGGCAGCGACAAGCAAGAGGACCAAGAGCGTGATGACCGACGCAACGTTCACTGAGAAACTCGTATTGGCCTCGACCAGTCCGCGCCGTGCCGAGATATTACGCGCTGTCGGTTGGCCGTTTGAGACATTGGCGCCAAACGTGGACGAGACTCGCGCGCTCGACGAAGACGCTGTTGCTTACGTGAGGCGCCTCGCGCAGGCTAAGGCAAAAGCCACTGCCCCCCGGCTCGAAGCGGGACTGGTGCTGGGGGCTGACACGGTCGTTGTGATCGAGGGAGAGATACTCGGTCAGCCTCGTGACGCTGAAGACGCCCGACGGATGCTAAGACTCTTGAGTGGGAAGTGGCATGAGGTGCTGACAGGGGTGGCACTGGTTCGTGTCGGAAAAGAAGCGCATTGCGTCGTAGATCACGAACTAACTCGGGTGCGATTCAGTCGGATGTCGGACGCAGAAATTGATTGGTACATTGTCACTGGAGAAGCGATGGGTAAGGCCGGCGCTTACGCGGTGCAGGGCCGAGCGGCGCTTTTTATTGAAGAGATCGAAGGTGACTACTTCAATATTGTAGGTTTACCGGTGAGATTGCTCTACAAGCTTGCGCGGGAATTGTGAACAACGGGTTCAAATTGGAAATCGGCAATCGCAAATCGAAAATGCCTAAAGAATCTTATCCAGCCGCGACGCGAGTTGCGCTGAAAGATTGCCATCCGGGTCGATGCCCTTAATCGGCTCGTCAACCGGATGGCCTTGCTTGTCGAGGATTACGATCGACGGCAGTTGGTCGATGCCGAACTTCTTCGATATTACTCCGTCAGGATCGCGTAACACTGTAACTTTCAGTCCGTACTTTTGTGAGAAAACACGCAGTTGCTCGTCCGACGCATAGTTTTTCGACTTCTGGTTTTCCGATTCCGTGCTGACCCAGAAAACAGCCACCCCGCGAACGCTGTATTCGTCCGCGAACTTCTTTACACCTTGTAACTGCGTGCGCGACAGTGGCAGCCACGAAGCGCCAAAGGCCAACACGACCACTTCGCCGCTCAGGCTTTGTGAGGTTACAGTCTGGCCGTCAATCGAGCGCAGCGAGAATTCCACTGGAGCTGCAGCGCCTTTTTGACCGAAAACGACGGCCGGCGCGCCTAGTAGTGCGGCCATTACCACACCCGCGATGACTTTGCGATTGAGTAACAACATCTGATCTCCTCGTCGCCTTCGACATTCGCTCGGTTTGTTCATCAAACCGGCCTGACACTTTGCGGCCCTCGAAGGGCAACCATCACGCCATTAGATGGTCTTCGAAGCCTTTTCGTTGGGTGGTGGTCTTGCCTCGCGGTTCTATATCACGCGCACGACTTCGCCGGCGGAGTCGTGCCGAAGACTTTCTGGTGTAGAGCGCGGTAATCATCCCACGTATCGATATCGCGAGCAATATAGGGTGATTCAACGGGCACGCGGCGCACCTGTTCCCGATGCGCATCGAAAAGCGCACGCAATCCATGTTTCTGGTCCAACGTCAGCAGCTCGTCGCGGAAGCCGAGGTCAACGAGAACAGGATGGCCGCCGCGTCCTTCATATTCAGGTACGATCAGCTTTGCGCCAGTCGCCTTCCATGTCTCGATGAGGGTCGCAACGACCTCTGGCGGGATCGCGGGTTGGTCGGTCAGGGCGATGAGTGTCGCTCTTGTCCCTTCGGGAAGGTCTTGCACGCCACAGGCGATCGAAACACTCATCTCACTTTCCGGATCGGGATTGATGACAAAACGCACTGGCGTATTTGCCAGCTGCCTGCGAACGTCACCGGCCCGGTGACCCAACACTACCACGATCGTTTCCACTCCGCCGCGTCTCAGATAGTCGATGCAATTTTCGATGACGGTTTTGTCGCCAAAGGGAAGCAGCGGCTTGAACGCGCCCATCCGCTCAGATCGGCCCGCGGCGAGAAGGATGGCGGCGACTTCGTTCACGGGAGAAAGATAACCACAAAGACACGAAGACACAAAGACCTGAAATCAGAAGAAGTTTTCTTTGTGACTTGGTGTCTTCGTGGTAATCAGGCTTGAAGAGCTTCGAGCGCACGAATCGTGTATTGCCGCGCCATCTGCTTGCGCCAGTTCATTACGAAGTCGGTGTTGTCCAAGGGGCGGGCTTTGATGTAGGCCGCTTCGGCGGCGGCTTGAATGTGATCGTCGTCGAACGGCTGGCCGATCAGAGCTTGAGCGGCTTCGTTTACCTCGATGGGTGAAGGGGCGATGCCGCCAAGAACGATCTTCGCGTCCGTAATAATTCGGTCGCCAGCTCTCGGGGCAGTAGCCCGACCAACCGGGGTCCCCAGGCGGGCAGCCCGCCTGGGGTGGTCGATAGGGAGGGCTCCCTCAGGCGTGGCCTCATATCGAATACAAGCGGCGACACCCAACACAGGAAAATCAAACGCGCCACGCCGGCGCAACTTCTGATACGACGCGCGCCAGCCATTCGTGGGCGGCAGATGAATATCAACCAGTAGTTCGTCCGGGCGCTTCTTCAAATAATCAATGCCGTCATCGTTGTAGAACCCCGCCGCGTCGATCATCCGTTCTCCCAGCGTCGAAACCAGACGAAACTTCGCGCCAATCGCCACCATTACCGGCACAAGATCCGACGACTGCACGGCCCAGCATTTCGAACTTCCCGGCGCGACCCAGCAAACGTCGCCGTCTTTCTTCAAACAGAAGTTGATGCCTTTGCGCCATTCGTAATTCTGATCGTAGTAGTTGCAGCGCGTGTCTAATAATAGATTTCCGCCGATGGTTCCCATGTTGCGGAGGATTGGCGTCGAGATCGTCCGCGCTGCACTCGCGATCACCGGATAATCACGATTGATGATCGGATGTTCGCAAATATCCGTCAGCGTTACCGACGCGCCGATTGTTATTCCCGATTTTCCCTCGCCGGTGATTTGATTCAGTTCCCAAAGGCGCATCACCGAGATCACAGTGCGCGGCGTCTGCTGCCTTCGCTTCATGTTCGGATACAGATCCGTCCCGCCGGCGACAAACTGCCCCTCCGGCCCCGCGCCACCGATAATCCTCACCGCCTCCGCGATCGTGCGCGGCACGCGGTATTCGAATTTGGGTAGACGCATCATGATGTAAAGCGTTGTTCTTCGTTCTTCACGCCAACAGCGTGAAATACGATAGCCCAGGGCAACGCCCTGGGGAACAAATCAATAAAAACATCCCTCGCGCGACCCTGAGAGGGTCGCGCGAAATGCTCTTGGTGGCATCCGGTTCCCAGGGTGTCGCGCTGCGCGCTTTACCCTGGGCTACTATATCGAACGCCTTCAGCGTTCATCAGGCTCTTCTTTTCCTTAATCTTCAACTCTGGATGTCGCGCGAGAAAGCCACCACGCTTGAATTTATATCGACGTGGTTTCATAGTTTCATCTTCATCGATTCCGGCTGCCAGATCGGCTTGGCAATCTTCTTCCGAGACCTCGATAGTTACGTTCATGCCGTCGTCTTCAATTACGGAGACGACAAAAGATCTAAAAGTTGATGGTTCGCTCATGAATTTCCGACTCTTCACGCCAACGGCGTGAAATACAATAGCCCAGGGCGACGCCCTGGG
>Ga0137378_10002346_pt1 | contig 16215 bp, 18 predicted proteins | sample SagtaG_21_FD_104813 | JGI IMG/M metagenome (GOLD analysis project Ga0137378, IMG submission 104813) | Vadose zone soil microbial communities from Sagehorn Ranch, Mendocino, California, USA - Sage2_L_60_16 metaG | ecosystem: Environmental > Terrestrial > Soil > Vadose zone | place: USA... | reverse complement strand
GCTCCATAGAATCTGCGGACAGCCCAGAGGCTCCAAGTCATCGACCCAATAATCCCGAGTGGTATGAACGGAAGAATCTCAGCCATTGACTATGAGCTCTGGGGCCTCTCGCTCCTTTTGGATCATAATCTGGTTGACTTTCCTGACGGCAGACAGTAGAGGAGCGTCCATTCCTCGGCTGAGCATGAATGAAATGAACGCTTCAAGGTCTTTGGGAAGACACATACCACCGAATGGGCGGCCTCCTGCGAGGCCCCACTCCTTCAGGTCATCGCGTAGCCCGAGAGCGAGAAGGGGCATAGCCCGGCTTACTGTTTCTGGCTCTGCGCCCAGTACCTTGCATGCATTGTGAATTTCGTTGAAGAAGCTAATCTTTGTCGTGTTGAATAGGTTGGCAGAGTACTTGATCATCTCGGAGGTCTCGAGACTACATCGGATGATGGGGGACTTGAGCGAGGAGTAGACCGACCCCAACACCGTCCCAGCCTTCGCATCACTCTCTCCAATCACGATAGCTCTAGGCTCTAGGAAGTCGTCTAGAGCGAATTTTTCTCTCAAGAACTCGGGGTTGTGACAGACTCCCAGCTTATCGGAGTCTGATGGCAGTTCAGCAGACTCTTTGATACGTGGAATCACGAGGCCTCTGGTAGTTCCGGGGGGAACAGTGCTCCTTACGACGGCGAGATGGTAGGACTTTCTATCGCGAAGGGCGCGTCCAACCTCGGCACATATCAAGAGGAGCGGGCGGAGGTCGATGGTGCCATTCACTGTTGGGGTTGGCGCGCATATCATTGAAACATCGCTCTGTTCCACGGCGTCTCCGACGCTGGAAGCGATTTCGCGCCCTTCGTGCGCGAGCTGCGCTAGTTTCATGGTGTCAATGTCGTAGAAGACAACGTCGTTTCCCTTCTTCTCCAATCCCACACCTGTGGCCTTTCCGACAATACCCGCGGCTATGATCGCGATGCGCAATCTAAGCTATTCCTCACATGCCACGGCTTTCTTCGTCTGCCCATGGACAGATTGTTGGAGCATCTCAGCCCGCATAGGAAACATTGTTAGAGGCATCGGACTGGTCATAAAACTCCCAGATAATAACATGGCTCTCACATCCGAATAGATTAGAACACATCGGCAAGAAACAGATATCGAGCGCGATAATTGTATTCATCTGATCACCTTGGTCCTTCTACGGCCCGCGATGACACTCGCTAGGAAGGTGGTGAACATGAAGAGGAGGAGAAGCATCAGGATCATGCTCACAACTGAGATCAAGAACAACGAGATTAGGCGGAGGGGAAGGACGAGGACGTTTCCGATTCCGACAAGCTGCTGTAATAGTTGCCCTGTTTGAGTTCCTTGTAGGAACGAGTTGATGTACTGCCTCATGAGAGGGTTGCTCACGTATTCGGAGTATAACCATCCGGCAAGAAGGATGATGACAAACAGCTCCAACAGGATTGCAGTCGTCTTGAAAGACGGTCTCATGTGGAGAAAGCTCGCTCTCTAGGTTGAGAGATCCTCTCGTAAGCTCCTATTTTCTGTGAGGATAGCCATCTGGGCTTTCCTCCCCTGGGTCCCCTTCGAGCTGAAGATCTCTGACCTCGTCTCGAAGCCCTGACCTTCCTTGCGGCTTCGAAGCCTAAAGATGCAATCACGAGGACCAAGACCGCGAGGATGCCCATTGCGGTGGGGTCAAGCCTGATAAATTGCAATGCGGATGCTGGCTCAGAGGCTGAAGAGCCTAGATTGATGTCAATGTTTACTGGACCATGGACTATGAATGTGAAGTAGACAAGGTAGCTCCTTCCGATCAGGTCCATCGTAGTCTCGACCGCGGCTCGGGGCAGCTGACCCTTGTCTACTATGATCTGTAAATTGTCGATACTTGGGAGCGACGTTAGAGGGATCGTAAGGTTCGCGTAGCCGGTGATTCCGTGGGGGCCTTCCGCGGTGAAATGAATCGTGTTTGCTCCAGATTTGATGTTGAAGATCGTCACGTTGGCTATAATATAGCAGAGGCCCCTTCTTCCGCATTCGACCTGGATCGGGCGGACCACTAGCACGGTGAAAATCGTCGTGTGGATTATTGAACCATTGGTTGCCGTAATGGTCACGTTGAACCCGCCTCCAGGCGTGTCAGCGGCGGCTGAGACGGTTAGAGGGAAGGAGGTGTTCATGTAATCTGGGCCTGCGGTAACCGTCATTGTCTTGGGAACTGGCCCGATAGTGGGTCCTGAAGGCGACAGAGTTGCCGAGAGGTTGACAGTATCTGCGAAACCGTGTAGGCTTGAGAGAATGACGATCGATGTTCCCGAGAATCCCGGCTGGATCGCTAATAGGCTTGGCCTGCTACGCAGGCTGAAGTCGGGGAGTCTTGTGGCATTCCAGAGGTTGGTTTCACTGATTCTAAAGTGAGCCGATGCTGTACGCGAGTATCCTTGTAAGGTGGCCGCGTTTTGGTAGGAGTATTCTAGCAAGATCCCGGTGGCCTGGTCGTATGTCGCAACACTACTGGACGAGCCTGTCAGATAGTCTGAAAATGTTGACGTGAGGTTCACTATGTTGACTCGCCGGTGCACTCCTAGGTAGACCCTGTTCAGAGTTTGATTGATCGTTGGAGCCGCTGGAGAATATGACGGGTCAAAGATTGGGTCCCCGGCTCTAAGATTAGCAGCTAGGGTGCATGAGAGAGGGCAGACGCTGGTTAGATTACCGTTCCCCGTCTGCAAGTTGCCTGAGATCTCATAATTCTTGGAGCCAGTCGCATTGGAGAATACTATGGTTGACTCGAGGCTAACGTTGCTGCCGGATGCGCCTAGGATTTTGTTGATCTGCCAGTAAGTATCTTGGTAGGACGCGAGGCTGTTCTGGTCACCAGGAATGTTGGACACCCAGGAGGCTGAGAAATCTCCGTACTTGACCCACTCGCCACTCTCTATACCTGGGATAAAGCCCTGCCAGAGATTCGTTGAGACGATCCGAGCGCTGATAGACTCCAGCGTCGAATACGTGTACCCATTGCTGACATATGTCGAATTAGTGTCTGTCCGCGTTGCCAACAAGAACCCTGTTGCTCTGTCCCAGAACCTTACCGTTCTAACCCATCCGGTATATGGTGGCTGGAGCGTCTGGGTCACGTTCAACACACTGACCTCCCGAAGTGTCCCCAGATAGCTTAACAATCGTGTGTAGTTGATGAACATCCCTTGCCAGTTGGGGATACTATTTCCTCTATGCAATCCGGCTTCGATGACGAAGGGGCCAGGGGATGCTGGAGGTGGAGAGCCCGCGGATATGTTGGTTGTGTTAGTTATCATGGACTGTGTTCCATTCTTGAAGTTCGAAACGATTTCTAGAGTGACGCTCGTCCCTGCAACATTCTGAATGTTAGCCTGTATCGAATCTACGCCTTTGAGAGTCGATCCTGCAAGTCCGGGGGTAGTATCGTTTGATTCGTAATCGACTGAGATATCACCTAAGCGTACGAACTCGCCGGGATTAACTCCGACGATCCTGTAGGAAATCAGCTCGCGGGAGTCGATGATTCCCCCCGTACTGTCGAGTGATACAGCCTTCACAGATGTCTCTGCCTCAAGGCTGAACCACGAGTATCCGTCGAGCACTGTGCCGCTCTCGCCGTACTCGGCAACTAGAAACGTGTCAAAGCTTCCAGCATGCACAATCACGGATGTCTCATTGATCACCTTTCTGAGTATGGAAACTGGGTTCGAGAAACTTACGGTTACGGAATCGCTTAAGGTCCAGCCAGAGGCGGTGCCATTCCACCACCATGATTCCGCAGGCTGTAGAGGAAATGCAAAGAGCTGCCGAGGCGGAGTGTACACTGTATTCGTAATAACATTGTAGCCATCGCAGCCGATACAGTATTCTTTGACAAGGGACCAGTTTCCTGGCACGATCCAAAGAGTGTCGTTGTATGCAGCGTTAACCTCGCCTCTCATGATGCATTGAACGTTACCGCAAGGCACTGTTCTACGAATGCTTTCATTGCTGCTTCCTTCAATTGTTAGATTGTAATGCCAGATATCGCCTTGCCTGAGGACAGGCACCGCCGCCGTTGCCAACGGGACACTCGCATGAGGAAACGCCTTGACAGGCATGCCTCCTGTATAGGCGTAGGGCAGAAACAGGAGGAGGATCGAGAACGCAACAAGTCTCTTGAAATTCAGTTTGAATGGTTCACGTTCGCTCGGACTCATGGGCACCTTCTCTCATGTTGTCGCTCCGAATCTCGAACCATAAGGGCCAAAACCAAACAACCAATTCGAAATTGAGACGTACGACACTCTTTTCGGCAGGATTTATCCTTGTCGAGCACAACAGCCAATGCACAGGATCGTGGAAGATATCGAAATGAATCCACGGAATTCCGCGTCGACGAGTCCCCCTATTGTTAGTCTAGCCTCTAAAGAATAGACTCTTTCGGAATCGACGAGAAACGGAAGTGAGGTGGCCGAGAGACTTAGCCGCGGTGATGTTGATTTGCCCAAACCCTTTCTTGCAACGTTCTGTACTCTTGGTTACGCGTCTTTGTTCTGGTCTTGGTTCGCTTGACGCGAAGACTCGGCGTTGTTCGTCTCATCTGATTGAGCCGCCGTAGTTCAGTTGCAAGTCGACGATTATCGGCATGATATTTTGAAAGGAAGATACCGACGCTCAGAAATCCTCCAGCGATCAGTCCAATTGTGAATAGGGACAGCGTAGAGATCAGACGCGATGTGATGCAGAGAATGCATATTCCTCCAGTGGGTTGCTTACTCGGGGGTTGTGTAGGGGGTGGGGGTTGAATCGTTGACGCGGGGTTGATGCTGACCGTCTTTGATGAGATAGTCGTATCGCCTATATGGTCCGTCGTGGTCAGAACGACAGTGTAGTTGCTCGCTTTCGTGTACATATGATCTATATTCGTTCCAGTTGCAGTGCTGGCGTCTCCAAGGTCCCAGCTGAAAGTGTAGGGTCCTGTTCCTCCTGTTGCTGCGGCATCGAATGTAATCGTTGTATCTACGGTCGTCTGGGAGGGCTTATAGTTGAAATCGGTGGTCAAGGGTTGTATCTGTGAGCCAATAACTGTCACGGTCTGAGATGTTGAGTATGACTGCCCGCTATTGTCAGTGACTGTCAACTGAATTGTGTATGTGCCAGAGTAAGCGTAAAGATGACTTGTATACGCGCCGCTGGAGGTTGCCCCATCTCCTAAATCCCATTGATAATTGTATGGGAATGTTCCTCCGGTTACGCTTGCGGTGAAAATGATCGTTGTGGTTGTCGTTACCGAGCGAGGCTGGTAAGCGAAACTAGTCGAGAGCTGGGATGCAGAGGGCGGGTTTGACACCGCGAGCAGTTGCGAGGTACTCGCTGTCTGACTGTTAAAATCTGTTACAGTAACAGTGACGTCGAAGGTGTCCGATGAGCTGTAGGTGTGGCTGGAGGTAGCTCCAATATCTGTTGAGCCGTCACCAAAGTTCCAAGTGTAGGAGTATGGTGCTGTTCCGCCAACCGCCGAAGCTGAGAAAGAAATCGACTGGCCTGTCTGTCCGGAAGATGGCTGCACGGTGAACGATGTTGAAAACAGCTGTGAAGTACTAATAGTAACCTCGTAGTAGAGTTGAATCTGAACATTGTCGAGACGCAGTCCCCAGAGGTTACTGTCTATTGGGAAATTGTTGGCTGGATCGTAGGCTTCAAAAGCGAACACTCCGTCAGTATAGAGCCGCCATCTTTCAGGACCCAGCTTGACGACTGTGAAGTTGTGCCAATTACCATCCATTATGTTGAGGTTCGAGGAGATCTCTGCCGGTGTTCCGTCTGGTTGGGAAATGGTCGAGTAGCCAACCCCGGCGCAGGCTATCAGGTCGGAATGGTTGACGTCTAAGCTTGTTATGGTGGGGTTCACTTGGGCCTTCGATCCGACCACCGTTGTTCCTGCTGGTCTAGTGCTGTCCGTTCTCCAGAAGAGAAAGTAGAGATTGCACGCATTCTGCATATTTACCCAGAAGACGACACCCTGGCGTGTGACACCGTCCGAGTCAGGCCCAACCGTCGGCGAACTGCCGAGGATCTTGAAATAATAACTGGCTGATACGACTCCTGGCTCGGGAGATGTCATCGCTGCTCTTACTCGATCGACGTTAGCGTAAATCGAGTTATCTGCAAGCCCGATAATGCTACCCGATATGACCGAAAAATTGTTCGCAGGCACAGTGAGGGTTCTGATTGTATTCGGGATTGATTGAATGCTGGCGGAACCGGCCACGGAAGGATTGGAAGCTTCCGCAAGAAGCTGATATGTCAGAGGACCAGTGAGGAGTGTTAACGTGCAAAGCAGGAGGAGTCTTAGCTTGAAGATTGAAGCATGATGGAATGATCTCAACTCTGGATCTGCTCCAGTGAGACGGAGACCCTGAGAATCGCTCTCTTGTCCGTGAGGAAACAAGGGTGAGAGTAGAGTCTCTGTTCGAAGGTACATCCATGTATGATTGGTTTCATTATCTGTTTACCCCCGTCTCCGTCGCGGTCTATCCCACGCGGAAGCGAGGTATCTTTCAAGCTCGGGAACGAAGAACCACTCTTCCCGATGAGCGATTTCCCCTACGCCATCAGATAATTGGCCCTCTCGCGAATAGGCAGCATCTAACTTGGTCTCGGTTCCCCCCGTTCATGTGCTTAGTATTGCGTGGAGAGTTCACACGTCGAGCGAACCCTATGGAGATAAGATGCTCTAAATGTCAAGCGAACGCTCAGCCGGACGTTGATCGTGGCGAGGGATGAATAGAGAAGCCCCTCCATCAAATGATAGTCGATTCGGCAAAGTGCCGAGGAAACCTCCCTGTCTCAGGGGAGACTGCGATCGTTCTTCGTTCTACAGAAGCTTTGTCATAACGTAGGCTAGGACGAATCCTACCGCGGGGGAGATTATCCAGCTGGATATGATGAGGAAGACGTTTCTAGCATTCATTATTCGCATCCTTCGGGCGAGCCCAGATCCAATGATTCCGGAGGATACGGTCTCCGTTATAGACAAAGGCACTCCGAGCTGGTTCGCCAGTTCGACTGTCGCGGATCCGATTAGCTGAGAGAAGAACGCGTTGGGGTAGCGGAGGCTGAAGATGCCTTCTGTCAGTCTTCGCAGAGCGCCCCGTCCGAGGACGAATGTGCCGAGGGCAGCACCCATCCCTACTACCACTGTTGCGTAGACTGTCTGGTTGTAGACGACTCCGGCTATGAGTCCGAGGGTATTGCTGCCCAGGACGTAGGCTGAGAGGAATGAGACCACTAGGAGGCCGGACTTTAACAGTGAGAGTTTCAGCCAGAGGTTTCGCGGGCTAAGCCGGTCGTCCAGTCCTACTAACAGGACTCCTAGCGCAGTGGCGGCGAGGGGAACGAGAAACCAGAAGGCTAGGATCAAGCCGAGATATCCTGCGCTGTTGAAGGCGCCGAGGGCCATGCTTACTCCGAGGATGGCGCCAGTGAGCGCTTTAGAGAGGGACAATGGAATCTGGGAGAGCTCGCCGCCGAGGAAGACTATGAGTGAGGCCAGAAGGATGGAGAATGTTCCGGTCGCGGTGTCGATGGGTAGGAATATTTCTCTGACCCGGAAGAGTTTCGGTCCCTCCAGCGCTAAGCCAAGGATGTAGCCTGTGATGGCTAGCAATATGCCAGTCCGTCTATTGACCATTCCACTCCCGATGAGCGGTCCACAACAGGCGGAGAGATTGTTCCCTCCCACCGCCATGCCGAGTAGCCCTGCTAGTACCAGTGAGACGATGTCTAGAATGGCGATCATTGTCTGGTTAGGCGCCCAGGGCTTTCATAACCGCGATGACCAGGTCCGACGCATCCTCGCAGAGGTCCAGAATATCATCTGCCTCGATGGTCGTTTCGAGATAGTTGTGGAAGGAGGCGTAGTCGAGTTTTTCCCAGGACCCATAGATCTCGTCGAGCATCGCATCTTTCACATCATCTCCCTGCTCCTCCAACTCTTCGATCTCCCGGGCGAGTTCGATTGCTTGGGTCCGGTCGGTCCCTGCAATCGTCAACAATTTTCGGAATGCTCGGAGCTGGGTTAGACCAATCTCGATCAGATGGATCATCTCCTTGCGGTTCGTTGTGTCAAACTCTTTCGCCTCACGTAACGGCCGCCGCGTAACCCGTCGTAACTGTCGGGACAAACCGTGCGCCCGGTCGAGAATGCTGTCTACATTGTCGGCCAGTCGGCCAAAGTCGTATTCGATCGAGGCCGTGATCGACCCGCGCCCTAGCATCTCCTCAAAAGATTGGGTAATCTTGTCTCCCATCTTCTCCAGAATGTTGATCCGCTCGGTACAGATCTCAATATTGTGAAGACCATTGTGCGTACCGTTGCTTGTGCCGTTACCGGAGCTGGAGAGAATCTTCACTAACAGTTCCAAAGATTCCTCGCCCAGACCCGCCAGCTCTTGGATCCGCAAGAACGCGTCTTTCTCTCCCGGGACGAAGAAGCCTTTGACTCGGCGAAACAGCTCGCTCAAATTGGTTTCTCAAATCCGCCTAAGAAGATGGTAGGGGGACTCCAGTCTTCAGATTCCAATAGAAAAGAATACTGTCCCTCCGAGAAGCGATGCGCTGGGTGTTCGGTCCGTCAAAGTATATACCTCTCAAGCGCCATTTCAATCAAAGAAGGCTCATGGCGCAAGCTCAAGTTGACCTGACGAAAGCTGATGCGGTAGAGTTCTCGATGAAGGATGAGCCGTGGGTAAAATACAAGCTCGAAGACGGGACCTCACTGTTTGGCCGACTGATAATCACCAAGATCTTCAGGGGAACCGACTATGATCCGACCGGTCAGCCTGTCTACGCTTGGTCGTCCCAGAACCTCTTCACAACCATTTCTCCAAAAGCATTGAAGAGCACGCCGACAAATCCTCCTCCAACAACACTCGACCCTGGGAGTGTCAACACTACACACGTCGACTTCGAAAGAGTGGGTGCGGAAAGATGGAACGTGTACGAACTCACCGATGGGAGTGTGTTGCGAGCCAAGCTTGAGATAACGGGGATTCTACGGACCGACAAGTACGGTCCCGATGGCGAACCGCTCTACGTCGTGAACGCTCAGATGATCCCCCGAATAAAGGTCCCGGAGACACTAATCAAACGACAACAAGCACAAGCATCTAAACAGGATCGAGACCGCAAGGGAATGTATGGCTAGCTTTACTGATAACCCAGATTTCTACTCACGGAACACGATCGAAGCTTGATATTTGTTACCTCAACATACAGGAGAGCGAGTCTCTGATGGAATTTTTCAGACACTGTCCCGGTTGTGGACGCAGGTTCCACATCAAGCTGGAAAGCAAGAAGATGGTTCATCTGGACAGGGAGTCAACGCGGGGAAACGAGGGACCGTTGAGTGTTAGCCAGTTTCGAGGAACCCCAGTCCTACTTGTCCAGGAGACCAGTAGACCAATAGTTGTTGATGTCGAGGAATTCCAGTACTCGTACAAGTGCAAACACTGCGGGCATGAGTGGTCTGAGAAGCACGTTGAAGAACACAGGGAAACATGACACCGCACGAAATATCAGTGGGCATTTCAGCAAGATGGGCGTACAATTACAGAAGCTCGATCGCGCAAGTCGAGGTTTCAGAGACTTCTCAGAGCCGAACTAGCAGAATTATGTTTGCGATCAGCAAGTCAATGATTGTGAGTGGGACAGATCCCTTTGCGAATCGTGCGAAGCCGAGTCTCTTTTTTTCCTTGTTGAGAAAGTTCAATGCAACCATATTGGAAGCAGTTCCAATCGGCGTCGCCATCCCTCCGATTCCAGTGCCTACTGCTAACGCCCAGGCCAATGGCGCGATTGACACGCCAGGATAACTGGACATGGCTCCGATGACCGGGATGAAGACTGTTACCAGCGGTACGTTGTCGACTATCTGGCTGATCAGAGCAGTGGTCCACAGCACAATTGTGACTGCGAGAGCGAGGTTTCCTCCAGATTCTTGGACCATCCAGCCGCCTAGTTGGACTAGTAGTCCTGTCTTCGCGAAGCCTGCGACTAGGATGAATAGGCCTCCGAAGAAGAAGAAAATCTGCCAGTCAATCCTCCCCAGAACATCGCGGACTTCGCTGGAACGCGACGACTCGTAGACGAGGATCAGAAACGCAGGCAGTAGAGTAGCGAGGGCAGCAGAGACTCCTAGAAAAGTATGAACAATGAGGAACATGACTGCAAGTCCCAGGGACACGAGGCTGACTCGTAGGAGGCCCCGATCTTTGACAGCGCTCGATGGATGCGGGAGCTGTAGCGGTCCGCGTTCCCGATGTCTTCTCATAGCGTCTCGGTGGAGAAATCCGTGGTTCCTGAGATAGAGGATGGAAGAATTCACTGCTAGGATCGCCAGTGCAATCGGCGCGGTGTTGAACAGGAATTGATTGAAGGAGAGGTTGACCAGCGGTGACGAGCCGATGATAACGTTCGTCGGATCTCCAACCATCGTCGCGATTCCTCCCACGTTCGCAGCCAAGACCTCAGCAATCACGAAGGGGATAGGATCAATGCCAAGGCCGTCAAACACCTCCACGGTCAACGGGACGATGAATAGAGCCACGGTGATGATGTCGAGGAGCGAAGCCATACCCGCCGTCAACAACGGCAGTAGAACATACATCAAGACCGGATGGGCATCAACCGACCGAGCTAGACGGAGACCCATCCACTCGAAGAACCCCGCCTCTCGGAGGCTAGAGGCAATGATGAACATGCCTAGAAGGACTCCGAGAGCGGTCCAGTTGATCGCAGAGACCAAATCCGTCTCGCTCAAGACCCCGGTCCCAACCATCAGAGTAGCGCCAAGAACAGCAGCGGAGGGCTTGTGGAATCTGTCTGACAGTATCAGGCCGTAGACTCCGAAGAAGACCCCGACCACTATGACAGTGAGAGCAGTGGGAAGAACCAAATCTTACGCCGACTCGGACCTAGCTCATAAAAAGACTCTCTGGGATACATCCGAAGGGAAGAGAGCTGCTCGCTGAAAAGTTCTCGGAATAGTTCCTAAACTATGTTACGACTACTGTGACTGCAAGGCTAGGCGGAATAGTGCTGTATCCCTGGAATATCGTCACGGTGCCCGTGTAGGTCCCTTTGCAGTTCGGCGCGGTCACGAGACAGGTCGCCGTTACGGTTACAGCGTCCGGGGCTGGGCCGCACGTCGCCTCACTATCTGGACTGACGGTGAGGCTAATCTTGGTCGGGTTGCTGATGGAGGTGTGAAAGATCGCATTGTCAACCTTCGGGGCGCACTTGACCACCTCTCCCACGCTACCCGAGCTGCCGATGCCAGCGCTGCCTGAGAACGTTATGGCGACTGGGTTCGCCGACCATAGAGCCTTGGGGGCTGTGAGGCTTGCGAATCCGACCGCGGAGTAGGCTCCTACCATTATGAGGCTTATGGTGAGGCCTACCAGTAAGTGGGGTAGATATCGTCTGATAGGCGACAATGGCAGAACGAGGGTTCGAGTCTTAGCAATTTAAGATTTGCGCGTAGAAGGAGTGAATTTTGACTGTTGGAGCTAACCTCGGATATCCGAGTATCCCATTCTAGCCAGGGATTCCTGCCCATCTCGACCTTGGCTTTTTGAAAGTTGAATGTCTATAAGTTGTCGCCTGCTTTGTGACGATGTCTGAAACCAAAACTACTCTGGAAGACCAGAAAGATCAATGCTCCGACATATACTGCGAAACTTATGAGCGGATCTATGAAGGATAGGATGATTGCGCCGAGGTATATCCAGGGTCCTGTTCTCCAGCGCGCTCTAATTCTTTTCATGACCCTCGTGTCATGTTCGGGAACGACCAGGAGGTTGTTTCGGGTAGAATAGGATAGGATGCCCAGCATGCAGAAGCTTGTGGCGATTATGTTAGCCCCGTAAATTATCACAGGCACCTGCACCTCAGGATACCTTCCGATTAGAGCTGTCGAGAATGGGAGGAATCCGATCGTAAGCAGGAAGAGAGTGTTCAGCCAGAGAAGTGGCCGGTCGACCCTCGTAACATAGTGAAACACGCTATGGTGGCTTATCCAGAGGACAGCCAACAACAAGAAACTAAGAACGTAGCCTATAATATCAGGCCACAGAGTCATGATGTCTCCGACAACTTCGGACGACAGTTTGGGGCCTGTCACACCACTCGCGATGACAGGGACGCTGAGGCTGAGAACCAGAACTGTCATCACGGTTGCAAAGATCCCGTCCGTGAGCGCTTCCAATCTCCCCTTGCCAAGACCCGGAATGTCGGACCCAGAGGTCAATCTAATCCACGAAGCTAGTTTGCCCGATGCTGGGTTTAAGGCATGTTACGAAAAAGCTGAGAACCGGTCAGCTTGTAAGAAATGTAATTCCCTAACCAAAGAATTCACGTCCCTAGGGGACTGAGTCTCCGAGGGGAAGATGACCAGGGTTTGCTGTTCTCTTCAAGTTGAACCCGGTCGCCTTCCACGCAGGATCCTCACTCCCATCCACAACAGAACGATCCAGACCGTTGCAAAGATCATGAACGGCCAAAGTGGCAAAACTGATCCAATGAAATTCAACATGTCGAAACCAAGGAACACGATTGGAAATATGGAGGTGATCATTACGAAGAATGCCAGTATTCCCCGATGCTCGTCGCTCATAGGTAGAGTCAACAGACCGATTGCTCCCCCCACCGAGGCAACTGGCAAGCCAACCAACACTAGTATCATCAACACAAGTATAATCAGCGCTGAAAATACTGTTTGAGAGAACCCGTCTCCCCAAGGGGGTCTCGTGAACAACCCCGAATAGATCAGCCACCACGGCGGGAAGGATCCAGGCTTGATATGCTCCTCCTATCAACCCCAGCGCAGAGGATAGCCGGTAGGACCCAGCGAGCTCGTTCCATCGAAACGCTACTCGCAAGGATATCCTCACACCGACAATTTTTCATCGGCGAGAAAGATAGGTCTATCCCATCTAGTCAAACCATGCCGTTTGTGCCTCTGCTCTTCTTCAGATGCCTTCACCAGCTTTATTGGTGGGCCGGGGGAGATTCGAACTCCCGACCATGCGGCCTCGAAAGGGTTTCCGCGTGTAAGGCGGACGTTCTCTCCGGGGCATTCCCTAACCGGGCTGAACTACCGGCCCACTGAGAAAGAGTCGTCGAGTGTCTTCAGGTAGATTACGATTTAGGTCGAGATTACCCAGCCTCGCAATATTTGGGAGATTGTCCTTTTATAGAGCGAATCGCTAGTTTTCATTCTGGGCATTTTGCATGGCGGGGAAGGAGCCGCTTGTATACATCGACGGTGAATACCACCTCAAAGGAAGCGCAAAGATCTCAGTCTACGACCACGGACTACTCTACGGCGACGGCGTCTTCGAAGGAATACGAGCCTACAACGGAATAGTCTTCCACCTACGCGATCACATCGAACGATTATTCGAGGGCCTCAGAGTCACAAGGATCAACGTCTCGCTATCAAAGGAGGAGATGGCGAACGCTGTCGTTGATGCTCTACGAAAAAATAACATGATGGACGCTTACATCCGGCTTATCGTTACTCGGGGACGGGGAAATCTTGGACTCGACCCTCGAAGCTCTCCGAAACCGTCCACCATCATAATGTGCGAGCCCGTCGCACCGGCCCACGGCAAGGAGGCCCGGGAGAAGGGAGTGACCGCGATAATTTCCAGCTACAGACGCGACATGGTCGACGGCACAACCCACGAATTGAAATCCCTCAACTACATCCAGAGCGTCCTCGGAAAATTCCAGGCCATTGATGCAGGCGCAGACGAGGTCGTAATGCTTGACCATAGAGGAATGGTCTCAGAGTTTCACGGGTCCAACCTGTTCCTTGTAAAACAAGGAATACTAAACACGCCAACCTCTGCTGCGGGCATTCTTCACGGGATAACACGCGCCCGAGTCCTCAAGCTCTCAGAAGAACTAGGCTACGAAGTCCATGAGAGAGACATCACACCTTACGAACTGCTCAACGCTGACGAAGTGTTCCTGACCGGAACAATGGCCGAGATAGTCCCGGTAGTTCGAATCCAAGGAGTCCCGATCGCTGATGGAAAGCCTGGACCTAAAACGAAAGAGATCATCAGAGCGTTTCAGAGGATAACGCAGGACCCGAAGGAGGGGACTGTGATCCGTGAAGCTGTTGCTGTTCAGGCCCGAGCCAGGTCTCACTAGGCCACTCCGACCCGACCCGACGCGTCATCCAAAATTTCGATCTTCTGCCTTAGAAGTGTCTGGCGCTACGTGCCTAACCCGGCGGACATTATTTCTTGAGAATGTTAAGATGGAATAGAGTATAGATCACGCAACCTCCAGCAATATCCATCAGCGTAGCCCCAGCTACCAGCATGATGTCGCTGGTCACGCCCGTCTGAAAGTAGCCAATCCATTGCTGGACTGAACTCCAGATAGAACCTACAACCACGGCTACACCAATAGCGACGAGAGGCTTCCGGTCAGGGCTGATTCTGATTCGAAGGTTGAGAATCCAAGAAGAGACAGCAAGGGCAAGGGTGAGATGGAGTAGAAGCGTGAAAGGAGTAATGTCAAACTGGGTCAGCTGACCGAAGAAGAACCCAACTCCTGTCACGACCAAGACGCCTGAGGAACAGCCAAGGGTGAGTCTCAACCATCGAGGAGACGTGTCGAGGAGACGCACTGGCATGCCCGCCAGGGCCTAGTCCTCCCGGTTCTTCTCTACCCTCATCCGGGCGGAGTGATGTAGATGGAGGGGAAAACCAATTCTTCCTCCCATCAGCAATGCGTGGATTCTGGGCCAGTGCTGAAGCGAAACCACACCACCAATTATACCACCAGACAATGCAAGGACTGCCGAAACTGAGGTGACAATTGTGAACGCGGTCTGGAAAGCGTACGGTACGAGCGCGTTCGGATAGACGATGAGGTTCGTGAGGACCCAGAGCGCAATGCTTGCAAGTTCTCCGAGAGTGCCTGCGAGAAACCCAGCTACTCCTCCCCTGAAGGGTCCCGTCTTTACAATGACTCCAGCCACCAACCCAGCTATGAACGGTCCTACCTCTGGGATAGCAGCGCCGAGAATGAGGTTGATGAGAAATCCTGCGCCGATGGCGAGAAGCAGATCCGCGGTCTTATCTTGAGATGATTTGGGAAACTTGTTGGCCATGGATTTTTTCGGCCCGTGGCCGCAATCTCCTCTGTTGCAATGATATCCTGTGCGTAACCCCGACGCAATCCATATGGTTACATTGCTTGGCCGAGGGCTGTGGTGAGACCGATTGAAGGGGGCTGTCTTCGACTGGGATGGAACGCTCGCCAGTATCGACGAGCGAGAATTCTACTGCATCAATCATGCCCTGACAGAACACGGCTCAAAGCCGATCAATAACGAGTTTTACGTGAAAAACTACTATCTCCGCGCCTACGAAGAAGGCACCGGGCCCCGAATGGTGCTGGAGACAGCACTAACAGGAAAGAACCGGCTGATGATCGACGCGGTTTACGAATCTTACAGGAAAATCTTCCAAGCCACGGCGGAAAGGGCAACACTCCAGACCGGGGCTATCGAGATCCTCAAAGCCCTCAAACGAGCAGGATTCAAGATCAGCATTGCAACAATGAGGTACACAAAATCAGTCGTCGAGTCTGAACTGAAACATCTGGCAGTCACTTCACAAGTCGACCTCCTGTTGACCCGGCAGGACCTCGGCGTAAAGGGCACGTTAGGGTCCTTGGAAGAGACGGTAAATCAGCGAGCCCGACTTGTAACTAGAGCTCTCAGGGAAATCAGCCTCACACCCGATGAGGTGTTTCTCGTCGGTGACTCTTGGTGGGATGTTCGAGCAGGAAAACAGCTCGGGATAAGAACGGTTCTAGTCAAGACAGGTTTCGCCTCACACAATGACTTCTCGAGAGAGAATCCAGACCTAACGGTTTCTTCCATGAATGAGCTGAGGGAAATCTTGGAGAAGAGCCACTGGGCGATCTGACCAGGATTCACGATGAGAAGATCGGCCTCCTTAGGATCTAAGGAAATGCGACTGTACGCATTTGCCGAGTTATGCTTGCTCACGCCGTCTTGTAGAGGTCTGTCGTGGCGACTGGTTCAATGTCGTTCTTCTCCAGTTCTCTGAGCAGCCGGTTGATTCCTAGCCAGTCGCTGGCGATGTGTCCAAGGACGAT
>Ga0137378_10002330_pt1 | contig 16260 bp, 10 predicted proteins | sample SagtaG_21_FD_104813 | JGI IMG/M metagenome (GOLD analysis project Ga0137378, IMG submission 104813) | Vadose zone soil microbial communities from Sagehorn Ranch, Mendocino, California, USA - Sage2_L_60_16 metaG | ecosystem: Environmental > Terrestrial > Soil > Vadose zone | place: USA... | reverse complement strand
GGCCGGTTCGAGAGCCCCGTCTGTCGAGCTCTCCACGCTGAGAGCGGAGGCCGGGACCGCGCCCGTGACCACCTGAGTGATCTGTCCGAGGGCACCTGAGTCAATTAAACGGTCAGGTGCGATCAGTATACCAAACATTTGTTGGGAGTCAATACGTTAACACCAAAAACGTGCTTGAAAACCACCAAGCCCACCCCCCCACTCCTTCTTCCCAGTCCCTCCGTCCCAGTCCTTCTTCGCCGTCCTCCATCCAGGTCCTTGTCGCGGCGCGCTCTCAGCCTCCAACCCGGCGGCAGATGAAATGCCCGCACCCCCCCGGCAGCGCGCGCAACGCGCGAGCCTCGCCCCAGGCCAACGTGGCGACCGTCATCGACGCCGCCCGCATCACCGCACCCACCACCCCCCTCCGAGCCGCCGCCATGTCCTCGACCGATCCGCTCACCGGCCCGCGCCAGTCCAGCCACGTGAAGTAGAGGACGTCAAGCACCTGCAAGAGAAAGTGATAGCTCCATCGCGTGGCGGTCACCGGCAGCCCGCAGGACGCCGCGAGAGCCGCGAAGCGTTCCGCGGAGAACACCTGGATGTGGCCGCCATGCCGAACCTTCGCGGTCCAGCGGGTGCCGCACCCGATCAAGCGGTAAAGCGTCCAGGGCTGCCCCTCGAGCGGCAGCACGATGTGGAAAGTTCCATCCGGGCGCAGGACGCGGGCGACCTCGCGCAGAACCAGCGCCGGATCATCGACGTGCTCGAGGACGTCGAAGATCCACACGAAGTCGAGCTCGCCGTCGGCAAAGGGCAGCTTCTCCGCCTGCGCGGCTCGAAAGACCACCCCGTCCGGCGATGCCTCGGCGACGGCCAGCGCGGAGCGGCTGACGTCGCAGCCGAATACTTCCAGGTCAGGCCTTGCGCGCTTCACGGCCTTGGCCACCGACCCGGCCCCGCACCCGACGTCGAGCACCTTTCCCCGCACCGGCGCCAGGTCGGCCAGCAGGTAGCGCAGCTTCAGGCCGTTCATGAACCACGGACGCGGGCGCAAGAGCGCGGAGCCCCAGCGCTTGGCCTCGTAATCGAACGGCGGCGCTACTGGCTCGCCGATCTTGCGGCCTTGCAGTCGGCGGCGCTGGGATGCGGCGCGTCGACCCCCTCCACCGTCCAGCCGGCAGCGCTCATCGAGCCCACGTGGACAAACCAGCTCGGGTTGGAGGCGAGCATGAACGCGTAGTTGTCGTTGCCGTTGGCGATGGCGACCAGGCGCGTGTCGGTGTCGGCCAGCCAGCACTCGACCAATGTATTCACCACCTGCTCATGGTCGGCGTACCTGTAACCGGAAGGCAGGTAGGCGAACGGGTCGTACATCTCGCTGACCAGGTGCTTGCCCTCCACGCCACCGTAACGCGCCAGCCCATACGTGATATCGGGCCTGTCGGCCGGGACCGCAAGTGCGTGGCCGGCGTAAGGCGACTCGTTGTACCAGGCGCCGAGCTGCCGGCTCTCCGCGAGGGTTTGCTGCCAGGTGGCCTCAGTGGGGCCGAACACCGTCGCGATCGGAAGCCACAACAGCTGGGAGGCCACGAGGATCGCGGCCACCGCCACCCACCCGACCGGGATCGAGCTGCGCAGCCGCCGAGGCGCCCAGTGCAGGGCGGCCACGACCACCAGCACCGCGGCAAAGACGACCGGGAACTCGAAGCGCCTGCTTATCGGCATCCACCACACCCATGTGGAAAGGAAGGCTGTGAATCCGAACATGCCGGCGACGAAGACCACGTAGCCGTAACCGAAGGTCAGCAGCATGTATGAGGGCGGGCGCTTCCACAAGCTCCAGGCCAGGCCCGCCAGGGCCGCGACCAGCAGCCCCGCAAGTGCGGGTCGTACCGACGCCTGGCTCGCGCTGATGGTCGCGGGCTGCCATTTCCCAAGCGCGGTGGCAAAGAAGTTCCACCAGAGGGGATAGATCGGATTCCCGGTCTGGTCGAGCAGCACCTTCATGTACACGAGCACCACGGCCGCGAACGCAACGACCATCGGCACGCGCTGGCGGGACGGCCGGCGAAGGAGGCCGGCGATCACCAGGCCGGCGCCGAAGAGCCACGCTTCTGCCCGCGCCATCGTCGCCAGGCCCCACAACAGGCCGGCCCAGATTCCGGATCGACGAGCCCAGGCCCAGATCCCCAGGAGGCACAGCGCCACGCCAAGGGGCTCGACCATCCCCGAGGCGTCGTTCACGATGCTGGTCGGCAGCAGGATCGCAAACAGCGCGGCGCCGATGGCCACCTGGACGCCCCAGTACCGGTGGCACAGGATGAACAGCAGGACCACCGTGACGACCCCGAAGAGCAGGCTGACCAGCCGGTCCTGGACGATGTCGATCGAGCCCGTGACATCGAAGACGCCCACCATCAACAGCGGGTGCAGCACGCCCCAGATGTAGTCGAGCCCTTTCAGGTCCCACAGCCGCGGTCCACCGGGGGCGGAGAGCCCGATCTCCTTGGTCAGGTAGGCGATCTGCCAGTGGTGCCACACATCGCCATATGGCCCCGGGTTCTCGGGATCGCTGAAGACGAAGAGGTAGAGCAAGCGGGGAATCGCCGCCGCCACCGCCACCGCGGCGGTCCAGCCCCAGGGCAGCACCTGGGGTTGAGGCTCCGGTTCGACCTCGTCAGCCTGCTCGAGCCGCCGATCCTCCTCTTCCTCGTCGGGAAGGATCCTCGGCAGCAATCTCAAGCGGTTTGAGCCTCCGCCGCCACCTGTTCGTGTGAGCGGGCGACGGCGAGGATCGTGTGCTCCAGGGTGTCGAGGTGCCTCTCCCAGTCGAATCGCCGCGCCCACTCGAAGGCGCGTTCGCCGGTGGCCTGGTTGGCCGCCGGGTCGTCGAGCAACGAAGCGATCCCGCCGGCGTAGTCGGTCACCTCCAGCGGCTCGGCGAGGTGGCCCGTCCCGGGCCCGACCGTCACCGTGGGCCCCGCCTGGTTCCACGCGACCACCGCCACGCCCTTGGCCATCGACTCGATCACACCCATGCCGAAGTCCTCCTCCGGCGCAGGATAGACGTAGACCGCGGCGCCCTCATAGAGCCTCTGCAGCTCGTCCTCGGTGATCGGGCCCAGGAAGAGGACCGCGTCGTTGAGCTTGAGCTCGGCGGTGAGCGCCTTCAGGGCGGCGGTGTGCGTGGTCGATGCTCCCGGGATGACCAGCTGGGCCTTCGGGTGGCGCTTGCGCACCTCGTGGATCGCCCGGATGGCGAGGTCAAAACGCTTCTGCGGGTAGTGGCGGTTGGTCAGCAGCACGTACGGTCGCCGGATCGGATAACCGTTGATGGTGAGGCCGCCAGAGAAGCGGGCATCGATCCGGAGCGGGAAGCCCGACTGGGCGACGTGGCATCCGGCCGGGCAGTCGACCGCGTCGCGCTTGTAGATTCCGCGGATGATGTCGCCGATGTAGTCGCCGTTGACCAGCAGCTGGTCGGCCTCCTGCACGGAGCGACGGTCCGCCCAAGCGACGAACTTCGTCGCCCGCAGCACGATCGCCGCCAGCAGGCGGTAGTCGGCGTTGGCCACCCAGCCGGTCTCGCGGTCGATGCTTCGCGGGTACACCAGCCGGTTGGGCTGGTTCAGGTACACGACATACGGCACGTCGATCAAGCGCGCCGCCCACCACGCGATCCACGCGCTGGGCTGGTTGCAGCCCACGATCACGTCGACGCCGCGCAAACGCCATGCGTAGAGCGGCATGAGCAGCGACGTCGCGGCCATCTGCACCGCCTCGCGGAATGGGAACCAGCGCGGCAGCTGCGGCAGGAACGTCCGGACGCGAACCTCGTCGATCAGGTCGGGGTAGCAGCGCGAGGCGTCGACGGTCGGCGCATAGCACTCCACCGCGAACCCGCGCCGGCGCAACCCAAGGACCTCTTCGATGACGATGCGCTCGCCGCCACCCGAGTACGTGAATCCGCAGTGGAACACCGCGATTCGCCGCGGCCCGGTCGACCGCGCGCGACGGCGGCCGCCGACGAGGAGGAAGCCGAGAAACCCGAGCACCAGGGCGTAGCCGGCGGTGATCGCGTGGTACAGCACGATCGCGCCGGCGGCGACCGCCGAGCTCAGGCCCAGGCCTCCGCCCAGCACCAGCGAGCCCGCCACCTCGAGGCTGCCCACATAGCCGGGACCCGCTGGCACCGCGAAGGCCAGCAGCAGGGCGGGGTAAGCCGCCATCGCCTTGAGCGTCGGAACCGGCACGCCCACGGCCCAGAAGAGAAGGCTGAAGTTGAAGGCGTCGATGGCCAGCGCGGTTGCGGTCAGCGCCGCCAGCCGGGTTGCGAGCGCCGGCGTCCACAGGCCTTTGGCCCCGGCGCGAAAGGCGAACGCCTGGCCGGCCAGGCCTTGGGCGAGGCGGTCCGGGAGCAGGCGCCGCGCCAGCGGCGAGCGCGCGATGCGCGGGCCGAGCACCGCCGTGCCGAGCACGGCGCCCAGCAACGCGACCGCCACCGCGGCCGCGCCGAGGAGGCCGCGAGGCGCTCTCGCGGCGCCGGTCGCGGCGACCGCCGCGAGGGCGGCGAGGACGACGGCCACGCCCGCGAGGTCGCACGCCTTGTCGATCACGATCGTGGCCACCGCCGACCCCGGCGGCACGCGATGGCGACGCCACAGCCACCAGCCGCGCATGGCGTCGCCGGTGCGGATGGGCAGGATGTAGTTGAGCAGGCCCGCACCCGCGTTCATCGCGAAGGCGCGCACCATCCCCACCGGGGCCAGCGGCCGCAGGAGCAGCAGCCACCGCCTCGCCCTGATGAGGCTGGTGGCGAAGAACAGCGCGATCATGACGACGATCGCGAGCCAGTTGCGCACCTTCGCGTGGCTGAGAACCTCGCCGAGGGAAACGGTTTGCAGCCACAGGGCCAGGAGGGCGAGCGCAAACACGGTCTGCAGAGCGCCCCGGATCCACTTGTTCATGCCTCGACCGTCTCCAAGTCATCCGACGCCGGAGCGACAAGAATCCAGCGCTGCACCGCGAACCAGAAGGCGAACAGCCAACCGATCACCAGGACCGTGCCACCGTAGTCGTGGAAGATGAGCGCGGGCAGGTGTCCCCACCTGGCCTCGAGCGCCGCCACCGCCGCGACGCGCACCAGGTTCAGGAGCATCGTCCCCCCGACCCCGATGACGATCACCTGGATCCTCGATCCCAGGGCCTGCAGCCCGCGGAGCCCGGACAGGAAGCTCACGCCGAGCAGGAGCAGGCTCTGCCAGCCGATGCAGTTCCAGGAGATGAACAGCGTGTGCATCGCCCCGGCCGCGTCCCAGACGACGATGTGGCTGCCCGATGCCGCGGCGCGGACGCCGACCACGCCGAGCAGGCTGACGACCATGCGCGCCTCGACGGGAACGATCGACTGCAGCGGATTGTTGACGCCCAGCTGGAGAGCCCATGAGGTGAGGAGGTCGTCGAAGGTCGTGACCAGCGGCAGCAGCATCAGCAGCGCGCAGGTTGTCGCCAGCAGCGTCATGTTGAGTGCGTCCCGATCGCGTCGCTTCACCGCCACGACCTCACGAATGCGAGCAGGCGCCGGCGCTGGGTGACGAGCGGGATCGCGAAGGCGAGGCCGAGCCAGCCGGCCAGCGACTCAGGCACGACCGAGGTCGGCGGAATGAGACGCGTGTCCGCCGTGCCCACCGCTCCGTCGTACGTCATCGAAGGCTTGCCGCCGGTGCCGTGCGTCAAGACCACCTGCAGGCACAGCGAACCGCCGGCCGGAATGACGAGCGGCAGCTGGCTCGCGCTCGTACTGACGGTGAAAGGGCTCGTGGTGTTCGTGCCGGCCGATCCGTACGTGGTCGTCCACGTGCTGAGCGGGTTGGGGATGGTCGCCACAAAACCGGTGCAGCTGGCGGTCGCCGCCACGCCGACGCTGACCGTCACCGTGTCGCTGGTCGACCCGTTGCCGCCGGTCCAGTACATCGTGAAGCTCCACACGCCCGCCGCCACCGTTTGAGCCGGCAGGTTGGTGAACCCGAAGACGGTGGTCACCCCTCCGGCCGATGACTGGATGCTGCATGGGGTTGTCTGTGTTCCCGAGGCCTGGTCCATCGCCGGCGTGGTGCAGGTGCTCCCTCCATGGAGGTACAGAGGGTTGCCGGCGGCCTGCACGATGGTCACCCGCGACGATCCCCACGCGAGCGCCCCGAAAGCGAGCAGCAGCGCGGTGGCGACGATCCAGCCGATCCACCGCGTCGAGAGGCGGCCGCGTGCATGGGCGACAGGCGTGCCCTTCGGCGCCACCCCGAGCGGCTTGCGCGCGTAACCGCCGGCGCGAGGTCCGAGCAGCCAGCGCCGCAGCAGGTGCAGCCGGCGCAGGTGTTTGACCGGGTCGGTGATCTTCCCGGTCTTCGGGGTTCGGAACCATGGGCCCTCTTCCTTTTGCAGCAGCCCCTTCAGCGCCGCCCACCCCTGGAACGGAACCAACGCAAAAGAAAGGACGAGGGCGCCGAGCACGCCCTGGATGTCGCGCCCCGGGGCGTCCTCGAGGATCAGTCCGCCGAGGTTCATGAGCGGCAAGGCGAAGACGTTCGAAAAGATGAGCGACCAGCCGAGCGCCGCCGTCCAGCCGGGGATGTGGGCGCGGAAGACCAGCTCGGAAAGGAGCCAGCTGAAGGTGCCGACCGCGAACAGCGCAGCCTGCAGGTAATAGGCGGCGTCGAACAGGAACTCGACCTTTTCGAGCGGCGAGATGAAGGGCGACAGCATGACGGGCAGGAACCACCTGCGCACGTTGTAGGTGTGGCCCTCGGCCCAGCGCATGCGCTGGCGCGCGAGCCTCGAGAAGGTGCTGACGCATTCGGCGGGTGTCTCCGCCCAAGGCGTGTAGACGACTTTGTAGCCGCGGGTGTAGAGCTTGAGGGTGAGCTCCCAGTCCTCGGTCAGGCTCGTGCCCCAGCCGACGTCACGCAGGATGTCCGCGCGGATCATGTATGCGGTGCCGGCGATCATCTTCAGCGAGCCCACGGCATCCTGGAACGGCCGCTCCACCATGTAGCTCCCTGCGTACTCGGCACGGACGGCCTCGGTCAGCCAGCTCTCGGACTTGTTGAGGACGTGCCACTGATAGCTCTGGACGGCGGCAACGTCGTCGCGGCGCCTTGCCTGTTTGTCGCCGTTGACGTGATAGAAGTAAGGAAGGAAGCGCTCGATCGAGTCGGGGAACGGCATCGAGTCTGCGTCGAAGATCACGACGTACTCGGTGCGGGGGTCCATGACCTTGAGCGCTTCGCGCAGGGCGCCGCCCTTGAACCCGAGCCGGCTGGTGCGGTGTCCGATCTTGAACCGCGGTCGCCCCTTCCAGCGCTCCAGGATCTGCACCGATTCGTCCGTGGAGTCGTCGACGACGACGACCTCGTACTCGGGGTAGTCGAGCTGGTCCAGGCAGGTGAGCAGGCGCTCGATGACGCGCTTCTCGTTGTAGGCTGCGACGTGGATCGATACGAACGGGTGGTATCCGAGGTCGATCTGATACCCATTGCCGTTGCCATTGCTGGCGCGGCTGATGCGGCTCAGGCCGGCGACCTGGGCATCCGAGTGCGAGCCGCCGTTGCCGTTGCCGTGGCCGTTCCCGTTGCCATTGCGTCCGCCCGCCACCAGGGTCGTGAGCAGGACGATGCCGGTGCCGAGGTAGTACTTGATGGCGTACGCGAAGAAGATCGCTCCGAGGAAGAGGCCGGTGAAGGCCAAGGCGTAGGCGACCCAGTCGACCCCCGACATCGCTTGAGATGAGCGCACGAGGTCGACGGCGCCGCGCGCCAGCGCCACGATGGGGATGATCGCGATGACGATGGCGAGCAGGACGATCGCGTTGAGGGAGATGGACCAGGCCAGCTGCCCCCGATCGGGACGCGCCCAGAAGTGGCGCGCCCCCGCCTGCTTTGGGTCGGTATCAGCCCCCGGCACGACGGCGACCTCTCGAGAAACCGGGCCTGGAGGCCTGCCGGGCGCGCCAAACCGGCGCCAGGCATGCGCCAGTGAGCCGGGTTACCTCCCTCATCGCGGTCAAATAGTGCAAGACGTGTAGTAGGCGAACGCATCATTAGCACGATGGGTTCGGGTCGAACCAACCGATCCCTTGGGATTCCCAGAGCGATGCAGTCGGTTTGTCGTTGAAATCGTGCATCGATGGATAAGGCCGTCCTGGGTTTCCCTGCCAGAATTTTGGGCCGAGGCGTTCCGGTCGGAGGACCCTCAGAAAGGAAGGGAGGCCGGGGCCAACCTCAATACATAGAACCTCACCCCCCGCAGCCGAGCTCGGTGCCGGTGTCGAGAAATCGCCCGGCCCGAGCCTTTTTATGGGGTCTTGCGTTCGGCCGCGGCTCGCTTCTTGACCCACTCGCCCAGGCCCGCTTGCCACGCGCGCATCGGCTTCGTGCGGGTGGACGCGAGGCATCCGTTTCGCGGCCGGGGGGCCGCCGCGCCCAGCTCGGCGCTGGACACCGGCTCGACCTCCCAGGCGATTCCGGATTCGGCCAGGGTCGCGCGGGCAAGCTGCTCCCAGGTCGAGCAGCCCGAGTTGACGACGTGCACCACGCCGTCGACTTCTGTTGACGCGAGCTCGACGGCGGCCGCCGCGAGGTCCGCCGCGTAGGTCGGATTGATGGTCTGGTCCGAGACCACGCGGACAGGCTCGCCCGAGTTGGCACGTTCGAGGATGCGCTCCGGAAAGCTCGGCCTGCTGCCGCCTGGCCGGCCTCCGAACAACGCCGCCGTCCGGATGATGAGCGCCCTTGGCAGGACCATGGACGCGAGCTTTTCGCCCTCGAGCTTCGACTTCGCGTAAACGCCGAGCGGGCCCACATCGTCAGCCTCGACATACGGACGGTCGACCTCGCCGCTGAAGACGAAGTTGGTCGAGAAGTGGACGAGGCGCACGTCGTACTGCGCGCAGGCCAGCGCGACGTTGAATGCCCCCTGGGCGTTGACCTGGTAAGCGGCGTCCGGCTGGCCCTCCGCCGCGTCGACGGCGTTGTATGCGGCGCAGTTGAAGACGACCTGGGGCGCGAAGTGCTGAAGCGCTCCGTTGAGCGCCGCGAGGTCGCTCACCGACAGCTCCGAGCGCGTCAGGCCGGTGGCATCCGGAAGCAGTTTCACCAGCTCCGACCCGAGCAGCCCGCCCGCTCCGAACACCAGGGCCTTCATCCCCGAAGGGTAACCACAAGCGCCGGCGCGTTCCGTTCAGCGCGCGATGAGCTCTCCGCCGTCCGGGCTTTGCGAGCCCATGGCAGCAGCGACCTCTTCAACGATCTCGAGCAGGTGGGCAACCTGCGGAGAGCCGTCATCGCGGCGGTATGCGATCCCGAAGCTGGTCATCGGCGCCGGCGTCATCCGGAGGTAGACGATGCCAGGCGTCGCCGCCGCGGAGGTCCAGCGCGACCTCCCGAACGCGACGATGCTGTCCGACCTGGCCACCATCATGGTGGCCTGCTCGAGAGGCTCCTCCGCGACGATGTTGAGCTCCGCGCCGCTGCGCTCCGTCAGCCAGCGCCTGAAGGCGGCGGTGAGCACCGGGCTGACGGCCCTGGGAAACAGGATCATCGGCTGGCCGGCCAGCTCTGAGACCGGCACCCGTTCCATCCGCGCAAATCGGTGACGCTCGCCGGCCAGGAGCAGAACCTCGTCGTCGCTGATCCGCCGCGTGGCCACGATTTCCTCATGAGGAATGGGCATGGCGACAAAAGCAGCGTCGAGATTACCGGCGGCGATCTGCTCCGCGCTCATGACGGAGTAGGCCGACGCCGCCTCGACCTCGACTTTGGGGTAGCGGCGCCGAAACTCGCGCATGATCTCGCCCATGGCCGGCGACTCCACGTGCAGCTGGTACGAGATGCGCAGCTTGCCGGCGCGTCCGGCGGCGTTGTCTGCGAGATCGCGCAGGGCGCGGTCCTCGACGTGGACGAGGCTGCTCGCGTAGGGCAGCAGCACCTCGCCCGCCGCGGTCAGGCGAACCTCCCTCGCATTGCGGGTGAGGAGCTGCATGCCGAGCTCGCGTTCGAGAGCCTGGATCCGCTGGGTGAGCGCCGGTTGGGTGATCTTGAGGGCGGCGGCTGCTCGCCCGAAATGCCGCGAGGTCGCGACCTGCAGAAATGCCCTCAGCTGTCGAAGCTCCACTTCGAGTTCCGGCTACGAACGCGGCCCGCAGAGATTTCTTATCAAGACATCAACAATGCTACTACGACCTATACAATGCTGTCGGCAGGAGAGACCAAAGTCACAATGAGCGATAAGCTGCTCAACACTGCTGAAGCGGCGCGTTTCCTGCGCGTCAGCTCCGCGTCGGTGCGCCGGTGGAGCGACAGCGGCCTCCTCCGATCACGGCGCGTGGGGCCCAGGGGGGAGCGGCGCTTCACCGAGGCCGATCTCGACCGCTTCCTCACTCCCGGCAGCTCCGCGGCCGCCCGCCCCGGCGTCCCCAGCAAGGACGTCTTCGTCGGCGGCACACACATCCCGCTTCACAGCCATATCTCAACCTTCTATGACAGCAATGATGGCCGGTTGCGCTTGACCGTCCCGTTCTTGCGGGACGGGCTGATTCTTGGCGAGCCCTGCTTTCTCATCGCGGAGGGCCCTGTGCTCGATGCGTACCTCGAGGCTCTGTCCAGCCAGGAGGGCGTCGATGTCGCCGCGGCGATTCGCGACCAAAAGTTCACGACAGCGCCGGCACTCGGGAGCTCGGTAGAGGGAGCGCTCCACTTCTGGGACCAGGTTCTGACTCGCGGCCTTGCGGGCGGCCCGACCCTCCTCCGCGCGGTAGGCGAGATGGGCTCCGCTCGAAAGGGCTTCGAGTCAGACGCTCAGATGATCGAGTTCGAGGTTGCGTTCAACACGATCGCCAAGCGTCTGCCCACGGTCGCCGTGTGCCAGTACGACGTCAGGGAGTTCGACGGCGAGACGATCTTCCAGGCCATCAGGGCGCACCCGGATCTGTATCCCCTGGGGATCGCGAGCTTCCTGATTTAAGAGGCGGCGGTTCCCTCGTGCTCAGCCGATGGGATGGCGGCGCCCTTCGACCCGGGGTTGGTCATCAGCTGCGTCGTGATGTCCGCCTCCGTGCCAGGACGGCCGAACAGGAAGCCCTGGGCGGCGTCACAGCCGGCTTCGATCAGCACCGCCTCAGCCATGCGGTCCTGCAGCCCTTCCGCAACCACGCGCAGCCCGAGGTTGTGGCCGAGGCCCACCGCGGATCGAACTATCGCGCCGGAATCGGGATCGGTGCCCAGGCCGGCCACGAACGAGCGGTCGATCTTGATCTCGTGCACCGGCAGTCGCATCAGGTAGAGGAGCGACGAGTATCCGGTCCCGAAGTCGTCGAGCGATAGGCGCACGCCCATCTCGTTCAAGGTATGCAGCGCCTTCGCGGCGGCCGCGGCCATGGCCACGCCCTCGGTGATCTCCAGCGTCAGGCGGCTCGGGTCGACCCGCGTCGCGGCGAGGGCTTGCGCCACCATCTCCTCGAGCGAGTGGTCCTCGATGATGCGGGGCGACACGTTCAGCGCCACCGACACGTCGATGCCGGCGGCGAGCCACTTGCAGAGCTGGCTGAGCGCCGAGTCGAGCGCCCACGCCGTCAATGGGTGGATGACGCCCGTCTCCTCGGTCATGGGGATGAACCGGTCAGGCGGCATGAGGCCCTCTCGGGGATGGTTCCAGCGCACGAGCGCCTCCACCGAGTAGACCTGGCCGGTCGCAAGCAAAACCTGCGGCTGATAGTGGAGCGTCATCTCGCCTTGCGGGATCGACCGTCGCAGCTCGCCCGCCAGGCCCGATCGGCGCAGGCTCTGAGCCTCCTGCTCTGGCGCATACAGCGAGCAGCCGCCCCCGGAACGCTTGGCGACGTACATGGCGACGTCTGCACGGCGCAGGAGCGTGCCCGGGTCGTCTCCATGCACCGGGTAGAGCGCGATGCCGATCGAGGCGCCCGTCTCCACCATCTGGTCGCCGATGGCGAAGGGGCCTTCCAGGGCGGCGAGAATCTTGCGCGCCGTGGAGACGACGTCGTCGGGATGCTTGGCATCGATGGTCAGCACCGCGAACTCATCGCCGCCGAGGCGAGCGATGGTGTCCGTCGCGCGCAGCACGGCACGCAGGCGCGCGGTGACCTCCTGCAGGAGGCTGTCGCCGCGGTCGTGGCCGAGCGCGTCGTTGATGTCCTTGAAGCGATCGAGGTCGAGCAGCAGCACGCCGAACATCTTCTGGTTGCGTCGCGCACCCAGCAGCGCCTGGCGCAGGCGGTCGCCGAACAGGCTGCGGTTGGGCAGCCCGGTGAGCGCGTCGTGGAGCGCCTGGTACTCGAGCGCGTCGGTGTGCGCCTTGCGTTCGGAGATGTCGCGCATCGTGGCGATGAACAGGTGACGCGAGCCGACGTGCATCGAGCTGACGACGAACTCGAGCGGGAAGAGGCTGCCACTCTTGCGCTTCCCCATCGTCTCGTGGGCGCCGCTGGATGGGAGGTCGAGCTTGAGCCGTCGCTGCAGGTAGTTGACGAACGCGCTGCGATGCGTCGTGGCGATGAGGACGTCGACAGGCTGCCCGACCAGCTCCTCCCGGAGGTAGCCGAAGAGCTTGACGACCGCCGGGTTGGCCGACTCGATGACGCTGGTGTCGTCGAGCGTGGCGAGGCCGTCGGAGACGTTGTCGAGCACCGAGCGCATGCGCTTTTCGCTTTCCTGCAGCGCGAGCTCGGCGCGCTTGCGCTCGACGAACTCTCCGATCTGCGACCCGATGTCGTTCATCACCGCCACCAGGCCTTTGTCCAGGGGCCGCGGCGCCCACGTGTGGAGCGAGATCATGCCGACCACGCGCCGGCCGCTCCGAACCGGGAAGCCGACGATGCCTATGAGCCCTGCAGCCGCCGCCGCCCGCGAGCGCACCGAGCTGTCGGCCGCGACGTCCGGGATGGCGACCGGCGCCCCCGACTCCCACACCTGCCCCGCGAGGCCCTCGCCGCGGTGAAACGACACGTCGTGAGCTGTAGCCTCGTAGGCTGACATGTCGCGGCCGGGCCGCTTCCACGACGTGACGAAGTGCATCTCCTCGCGCTGTGAGTCGACCTCCCAGTACTCGGCAAGCTCCCAGTCCAACGTCTGGCACAGCCCTTCGAGGACGTGTGGCGCGGCCCGGTCCCACCCCGGCGAAGTGACCAGCGCGTCTGTCACGGCGAATCGGGCTGACTGCAGGACCTCGCTCCGCTTGCGGTCGCGGATATCGATGACCACGGTCTGGAAGTAAAGGGGCCTGTCATCGACAGCGCGCACCAGGCGGACGGCAACGTCGGCCCACAGGACGTCGCCGCTCTTGCGAAGGAATCTCTTCTCGAAGCGGATGTCGGCGTCTTCGCCGGACATCATCCGGCGCTGCGCCTCCCTGGTTGCGTCCACTTCTTCGGCGAAGGTCACGTCGTAGACGGACATGGTCTTCAGCTCGTCCGCGGAGTACCCGAGCAGCTCGCAGTACGCGGGGTTGACGGCCACGATCTTGCCGTCGAGGTCGGCGAACGTCATGCCCGCCTGGGCCTGCTCGAACAGGGTGCGGAAGCGCATCTCGCTCTCGCGCTCGGCCACCTCGGCGCGGTGCCGCTCGGAGATGTCGCTGACCAGCGCCAGCAGACGGTGGCGGCCGTCGGCGGTGATGGGATGCACGGCGACATCGACCTGGAGTCGTCGCCCGTCCTTGGCGATGAGTCCGGCCTGATAGCGAACCGGCGCCGCCTTCCCGGCGAATCTCCTGGCCAGGTTGGAGGCCAGCGCTTCCCGCTCCTCGGCAGGCGCCAGGTCGATCAGCGATGGCATCGCACGCAGCTCCTCCCGCGTATACCCGGTGAGCTTCACATAGGCGTCGTTGCTCGCGAAATACCTGCCGTCCTCCGTGATGAGAAGGCCCTCGCCGAGGTCGCTGATCGAGAGCAGCAGCGACGCCTGGCGATCGATCTGACCGGTCAGGTCTCGGTCGACGGCGCGGCGTGTGAGCAGCGCCAGCAAGCCGAGCCCGAGAAGGACGAGCGTCCAGATCGCGATCGCCCCGAACGACACCATGAGCGTGGTGACGGCGTAGACCCAGAGGACGCCGAGGGCGGCCAGGGCGATCGCGAAGAGGTACGCGAAGTGGCGCGCACGCAGGCCGAGCTCGAAGTGCAGCAGGATGGTGGCGAACGCCGCGGCCGCCAGCGGGGGAAGGTCGTCATGGAGCCACGGGCCGGCCACCCCCAGGACCAGGACGGTGAGGACCGCGCTGGTCAACATGAGCGCCACCTGGGCGGCGACGTTGGAGGCGAATCGCGACACGCGGACGCCGACTGCGACGCCCGCGAAAACGACGCCCGCTCCGATGAGGAGCATCTCCTGGTGCGCCGGGTCGGGCGGGAGGTGGGCCTCGTACAGGCGGAAACCGATCGCGGCGATGATGGCCGCGGCCGCGATGCCGTTGATGAAAGCGAGCCGCCAGGACCGGAGAGGGTCCTGGCCCGTCCAGGCGCCGGAAATCAGGTCGGATGGGTCCGCGGGGCTGCCCGCGGACGAGCTCCTCTCAGCCGACACGCACCGGCTTGCCGGCCCAACGCGGGCCGATGGCCACTCTCACCACGTCGAACGATAGCGCCCGGGACCCAAACCTGTTGCGCTTGCGCAACAGCCGCTTGACAGCCGGCCGGCCTCGTTCCCTTACTTGGCCGACTTGGCCTTGGGGCGCTGGGGGACCGAACGCTTTAGCGGCGGCCGCCTGGTGGCGTGAAGCGGGAGAGGCTTGTTGGCCGCGTCGTCCGAGGCCTTGTTGGGCCGGCCGGCGGCGGCGTGAAGCGTCCGCAGCTTGTCCAGGCGCTCCTTTTTGGCTGCCAGGGCGGCCTTGAGGGCGTCCGAAAGCTGGGTGTCGTTCATGGGGACGACCCGGAGTCGCGCCTCCAGCTCGATCACCTCCACCTCGGCTCGGGTCAATTCTAGATCGATAGTTTTTGCCACTTCTTTCCCCTAATACGGTACGGGGCTACAGCCCTTTCAGTTAACTACCCAGAAATAACTACCCCGGAAGCGCCCAGGTTATGCCTGGAGCCTTAGAAGTGACTTGGAGCGCTGCGCTCCTAGCCGAGTTGGATGTCGATCGTAAATGTGCCTGCGCCCGAGGCGCAATAGGATCCGGCGGCGCACAGGTTTTGGTCCGTGAGTATCAACGTGACAGTTCCCCTATACGCGTATCCGGGACGGGGGACAGGTGCAATGGCCACGTGAACCGCGCCCCCCGACGCGCTTGCACTGAACAGTGGGGGCAAGCTGCTCGAAGGCTGACATGTGTAGTTTGGAGGCGGGCAGTACGAACCGCTTACCGAGGTGATTTTCACGCTTGGCGTGCCCCCAGGCGTTCCTCCGGAGTAAGGCAGTTGCGCCGTACAACCAGTTATGTAGAAAGACGCGAAGCACGTGGCCGACCCGCTCAGTGAGATGTGCGCGAAAACATTGAAAATCGGGCTGATGCTCGCCGTCTGGCCAAACGCGTCGGTGACCGTAACGGTGGACTGCCAGTAGCTCACGGGACGACTGAACGTCCCTGTGTAGGCAAGCTGGTTCGGGCTGATGGTCGTTCCCGGCGGGACGTAGCCCGTGGCGGTGACGCGGTAGGGCCCGACGCCGCCCGAAATCGTTCCGAAGTTTCCGCAGACGGTGACGCAGCCGGCCTCGACCTGGCAGGCGCGCGCACAAGCGGCGATGATGCTTGCCGACAGGGCCGCGGCGATCCCAACCTTTCCCGAAACGGTGGCGGTGCTGCCGCCGCTGTCAGCAACCTGGATCGTGAACGCAAAGTTTCCTGCGCTGGTCGGCGTGCCTGACACGGTCCCGTCGTTGCCCAGTGTCAGGCCGTCCGGCAACGCCCCGGCGCTGATCGACCACGAGTAGGGCTGGACGCCTCCGGTCGCCGAAAGGGTTACTGCCGCATAGCTGACACCGACCTCATCTGTATGAAACGGCGGTGTGCTCGCCTGCAGCGGCGCGGTCGGGGTGGGCGAAGGCGACGGTGTAGGCGTCGAGATCGGTGTCGGCGGCGGCAGCTGGGCCTGCGTCGAGTTCGGGCGCGCGCAGGCGGCCGAGACCACCATCAGCGCGACGACCACCGCGCTGCGCACCCTCCTCCCTTCCAACTGCTTACGCACGAATCGCGACGCGAAGTTTAAAGGCCGATCAACCGTCCAGAGATATTGCGTCACGCAATTTTTCGAAAAAGCCTTTCGAGACCTTCTCCGGC
>Ga0137378_10002329_pt1 | contig 16265 bp, 18 predicted proteins | sample SagtaG_21_FD_104813 | JGI IMG/M metagenome (GOLD analysis project Ga0137378, IMG submission 104813) | Vadose zone soil microbial communities from Sagehorn Ranch, Mendocino, California, USA - Sage2_L_60_16 metaG | ecosystem: Environmental > Terrestrial > Soil > Vadose zone | place: USA... | reverse complement strand
TCCAGGCAGCGCCGGGGCAAGGGGGCGAAGTACCGGGTGCTGATGCGGGTCGGCTCCATCGAGGCCGGCGGGGTCCTTCGGTTGACCGGGTGGAGAGAGCCCGAGCTGATCGAGTGGGAGGCCGAGTCCGGGATCACCCAGCGGGGCCGGTGGGAGGTCCGGCCCGCCGCCGGCGGTGGGTCCGAACTGCACCTGGAGATCGACTTCTCTCTGGAGGGGCCGGGGTCGTGGCTGGTCGAACGCCTGGCCGGCCGGTCGGTGGCCAGGAACATGACGGCCACCCTTCTGGCGGCCCGGCGCATCCTGGAGTTCGAACGCCCCTCCCGGACCACGCCGGCGGCCTCGGCCGGACGGCGAGCCCGATGATCCGACGGCTTCGATCCGACCTGAGGCAGGGCCTCGAGCTGGCCCGCCCGGCCACGGTGGCCACGTTCTGGCGGGCCGGGGCGTTCGACATCCGCGGCGCCGTCGGCCTGGCCACGTCGTGGCCGTGGCTGGTGGGGCGGGGGGCCTCCCTGGGCGTCATGAGCCAGCTCAACCGGGTGGCCCTCCCCGACAAGCCCGCCCTGGTCGACCGGGCGGGGACGCTCACCTGGAGCGACCTGGACCGCCGGGTGAACCGGCTGCTCCACGCGCTCCAGGGCCAGGGGGTCGACCCGGGAGACCGGGTGGCCCTGCTGCTCCGGAACGGCCGGGAGATCGTGGAGGCCCTGTTCGCCTGCCAGAAGGGGGGCATCGTGTCGGCCCCCCTGAACACCTGGGCCAAGCCGAAGGAGCTGGCGGCCACGCTGGGGCAGGCCGAGCCCAAGGTGCTGATCCACGACACCCTCCACTCGGACCAGGTTCGAAAGGCCGCCGCCGACGGCGTGAGGCTGATCGCGGTGGGCGATCCCTCCGGCGCCATCGAGGGCTCGACGCCTTACGAGGAGCTGCTGGCCTCGTCCGGCGACTCGCCTCCCCTGCCGGTGACCCTGAGGCGGGGAAGCCCGAAGGTCATCATCCACACCTCGGGGACGACCGGGACCCCGCGGGGCGCGGCCCGCGACGCCGCCGTCACCGGCGTCCGGGAGTTCGCCGGGCTGCTGCGAACGGTGCCGCTGAAGCGCACCGACGTGATCCTGTGCCCGGCGCCCCTGTTCCATTCGTTCGGCCTGCTGACGCTGGTGGCGGGGACCCTGATCGGGGGAACGTTCGTGTTCCCGGAGCGGTTCGACCCCGAGGAGTCGCTGGCGCTGATCGAGGAGCACGGGGTCACCGTGGCCTCGATGGTGCCGGTGATGATCGGTCGGGTCGTCTCCCTGCCCGACGAGGTGAAGGCCCGGTACAACGTGTCCAGCCTGCGGGTCCTGCTGGCCAGCGGCTCGGCCATCCCCCTGGACCTCCGGGACGCCGTACGCGGGCTGTTCGGCGAGGTGCTGTACGACCTGTACGGCTCCACCGAGGCCGGGTGGGTGGCCATCGCCACGCCCCGGGACATGCTGGCGAAGCCGGGGACGCTGGGGAAGCCGGTGCAGGGCGTCGAGGTCGCCGTGTTCGCCCCGAACGGAAAGCGCCTCCCTCCGGGCGAGGTGGGCGAGCTGCACATCAAGAGCGCGGCGGTGTTCGACGGCTACACCAGCGGCGAGAGCAAGAAGCACCGCGAGGGCTACCTGTCGATCGGGGACCTGGGACGGATCGACGAGGACGGCTACCTGTTCGTGGAGGGCCGGGCCGACGACATGGTGGTGGTGGGCGGGGAGAACGTGTACCCGGCCGAGATCGAGGACGTCATCAGGGGCCTCGACGGGGTTGAGGACGTGGCGGTGGTGGGGGCGAAGGACCCCGAGTACGGCCAGGTCCTGGTGGCGTTCGTGGTGGGCGGGGCCAAGCCCGAGGAGATCCGCCGGGCCTCGAAGGAGGAGCTGGCCTCGTTCAAGGTGCCCCGCCGGGTGGAGAAGGTGAAGGAGCTGCCCCGAACCTCCACGGGCAAGGTGCTGAAGCGCGAGCTCGTGGCTGGGCTGGAGGACCGACCGTCCGCGTAGCTCACGCCGGGCCGCCCAGCCACCGGATCGGGCGGCCGTGGGGACCCGAGGCCGCCAGGGCGCGCTCGATCCCTCCGGGCCACGTGGTGAGCGAGAGCTGGTGGGGGGCTTCGGCCAGCCATTCGCGGGGCTCCAGTCCAAGCCACGCCAACGGGGTCTCCCGGCTGGCCCGCCGGCCGGCCTTCGCGATGAGCTCGTTCACGTGGGCCCGTTCGTCCTGCGGCAGGTACTGCAGGACCACCGAATGGAACACCACGGTGACCGCGGGCTCCGTGGGCGACTCGGTCAGCCGCTGTTCGAGCCACTCCCCCGCCGAGGCCCGGTCGACCGGTGCCGGGACGGCGGCGGCCACGTCGAACGCCGCTTCAAGGAGGTGGAGCCGTTCGAGCTGGTCGGCCCACACGGACGACACGAGGGAGAGCCGGTCCTCCTCGGAACCCGGGTCGAGCGGGTTGGGGTCGCAGCCCCGGCGCTGGGCGACCTCGGCGCGGCCGGTCAGCGGCGGGGCAGGCGCCTCATAGCGGTCTCGCAGCACCACCGGCGAGGCCGGGTCGCCCCAGGACGCGCCGGGGGCCTCGTAACGGTAGCGGTCCCACCGCAGGTTCAGCCCGGCGCTCGACCCCAGCTCCAGCAGCCGCAGGGGGAGCCGCGTCGAACGGGCCACCGCGAGGAACCCCGGAAGGAGCGCGGCCGACCGGCCCACCTCGTTCGTCTGGCAGGGCCTCCCGGTGAGCTCGATCAGCTCGCCGGGGCGCTCCTCCAGGACCGCCCTGAACGGGGACCAGGCGTCCTCGGGCCGGCCGTCGCCGCCGGCGCTCGGGTAGAACGCAGCCAGCTCGAGGGCCCGGTCCGTCAGGACCACCCGGTGGACCGCCGCCATGAACCTGAGCGGCAGTGCCGAGAGCTCGGGGTCCCCTGCGTGGGGCTCCAGGACCGTCCAGGCCGGCCCCCCCGCCTCCACGTCGTCGGCGGACCGCAGGAGCAGCTCGCCGTAGAGGGGGGACGAATGCCGGCAGAACTCGCCGTGCATCCGCAACAGGATGGTGACCTTCTCCCGCTCGGCCTCCGTCGCCACGGAGGCAGGGTATTCGACCCGGTGCTCAGGTGAGGGTCGGTTGGGCCGGCCGCCCCGAGGCCAGCATCAGCCGGTTCATCTTCCGGAGCTGGCGAAGCTCGGCCAGCCGGAACACCAGCCACCCCGTCCCCGCGAGGACCAGCCAACCCTTCCACTCCCCGCTCTCCACGGCCCTGCCCACACGGTCGGCCCACTCGGTCGGGATGACGTTGAACACCGCCTGGGTCGCCTTCGCCGCTTCGGCCTTCTGCTTCCTTCGCTTGCGGACCCGTCGGACGCCGAACCAGAACACGGACCCGCCGATGCCTCCCCCGACGGCGACCCCCACCGCGCGCTTGGCCCAGAGGGCCGGCTTGGGCAGGCGCTCCTCGAGGTCGCGGATGTCGCTCTCGAGGCGGCTCCGGGTCTCCTCGATCTCCCTTACCGTTTCAGCTGCGCTCGAGCCCATTCCACGTCCTCCTTGACCGTCCGCACGGTCTCCTTCGGCTTCATGGGCGGGCGCTTCAGCCGCATCATGGCGAAGGCCGCCCCTCCTCCAGCGAGCACCAGGAACCCCCCCGCCACGATCAGGCGGGAGGCCCACGGGGTCAGCACGTTGTCGAGCGCCGCCGCCGCGGCCAGCGCCAGGAAAGCCAGGACGAACAGCCCCAACAGGCCTGCCCCCGCCAGCGCGCCGGCGGCCATGAGCCGCGCGGTGACCGCGGCCACGATCTCCTGCTTCCCGAGCTCGATCTCCTTGCGGACCAGCGTCGAGGTCTCGGTGGCGATGGACCGGACGATCTCGCCGGTGGAGCGTTCGGTCTTCGGCTCGGGCCCCGGCTTCCCCACGATCTGCAGGTGCTCAGCGGTGACGGCCCCGAGCTCCGGTTCCGGCGCGTCCATTCTCGATCACCTCCGGTCGCCTCGGCACGTGCGCGCGGCGTGGGCACACCTCGAACCCTGCGCGCTGATCTACCCCCCGGTGGCCGGCCCGTAACCTCGCGCTCAGCGGATGTGCAGGTTCAGGCCGAACAGCACGAGCGGCCACAGGAGCATCGCCAGCACGGCCGAGACGACGTCCTTCACGTCCGACACGTGGCTGAAGTAGTGGTGCCCCCCGGCGACGAAGGCACCGATGATGAGGTAGACGGAGACGATGAGGGTGAACATGCGCCCCCGCACAAGGGGCCGGCGTGTCCACGGTCGCCTCCCGGTCCACGAACGAACCATGAACGGGTTGTTCCCACGGGCCGCGGCCGCCACACCTCCCGAGGAGGGCGACCAGGAGCGGCGGACCGGACCCCTGCTCGCCCCCCCGCCGCTGGTAGGCTGAGCATGACCGGGAGCCGGGGGGAGGCCATTGACCGTCGAGTTCGGGGGAAGCATCGTCCTGGGCAAGCCGATCGAAGAGGTGTTCTCCTTCTTGACCGATCCCGATCGGGACACGGGCTGGCGGCGGCCCCACGTCCTCGCGTCGCGCAAGCTGACCGATGGTCCCCTGGACGTCGGGACGCGATACGAGACGGTGAACCGGTTCCTCGGCAAGAAGGAGACGGTGGTCACCGAGATCACGGGCCTGGAGCCCCCCGCCCTCATCTCGTGGAAGCAAGTCAATGGTGGGACTTTCGTGGCCGACGGCCGCTACCGGCTCGAGCCGGCGAACGGAGGGACCATGTTCACGCTCGAGCTATCCGGAGAGGGCCGAGGACTCATGAAGCCGTTCGAGCGAGCCTTCGCCCGCTACCAGCGGCGCCGGGTGATCCCTCGCTTCCTCCGCCAGCTCCAAGGCGCCCTGGCTTGACGCCCTCGGCGATCAGTTATCGGAGGGTTGCGCCTCGACTTGAAGCGAGATGCAGCCGCAAGACTTGGTAACTTAGTGCCGCCTGCAGATTCGACCGCTGCTCGGAGCCGTCCTGGGGCCAAGAGAACAGGTGCGGCTGGATCGGAGAGGCGAATTCGCAGGTCAGAGGCGCGAGGTCCCATCGTCTAGTGGCCTAGGACACCACCCTCTCAAGGTGGAGACACGGGTTCGAACCCCGTTGGGACTACTCGGTTGACTAGGGCACACGCCCTTGGGTGTCTTCCCTCGGAGCGCCTTTGGGGATCACCTTGGGGATCAGCGTTCGGGGAAGGAGTCGGAGGGTGGACGAACAGGTCGAGGAGGCGGGCGAGCAGATTGATGAATGCCTCGTCATCGGGCCGATCGGCGATCGACTGGCCCCTAAGGGATCCCCTGATCGGATCGTGTACGAGCAGGGTCTTGAGGTCTTCGAGGAGGTCATCGTCCCCGCCTGCGACACCGTGAACCTCGCGCCCATCCGGGCGGACAGAGTCGATAGGGCCGGGGACATTACGGATCAGATCTTCCGGCTGCTGCGAGACGCCCCCGGTCGTTATTGCGGATCTCACAGGAGCCAACCCAAACGTGATGTATGAACTCGGTCTTCGCCACACGCGAAACAGACTCACCATCCACATCGGTGAGCGGGAGCGCCTCCCTTTCGACGTGAGCACCATTCGAACAATTCGGTTCAGGCGCACAGAGCGAGGGCTGATTGAGGCAAGGGAGGCACTTCGGGCCGCGCTTGAGCGCGGACTCCGTGAAGGCTTCGACCCTGTGGCTGCAACGCGCATCTGGGCGGAAGAGGGGCCGGCTCCGCCACAGCCGCCGGTCGACGAAGAAGGGCCCGGCGAAGAGCGGGACACCGGCGGTGGCGGAGGTGACGCCGATCGTCCCCGCGGTCCTGGTCCATCAGGTGGGGTCGAGGAGCTCGCAGATGACCCAGGCATGCTCGAGTTGCTCGCTGAGTCCGAGGAGGCCTTGCCTGAGCTGAATGACGTCTTGACGAGAATGGGAGAAGCGACCCAGGAGATGGGTCGTCTGGCCGAGGAAGCCACGGCCGAAATGCAGAAGACCGACGATGCCGGGGGCGGTGCCCGAGCGCGGCTCGCAATCGCCATCCGCTTCGCCGACTCACTGAAGGGGCCCGCTGCCGAGCTCGGCGAGGCCTCGGTCAGTTACGAGTCCGTCCTGCGGCGCGTCGACCCTGGCTTCTCCTACATCATCAGCCGCTTGGAGGATGAGCCCGAGTTGGCATCCGAGGCCGATGAATTCGTCTCTAGCGTGGTCACCATGGCAGACGCTGCCGCTGAAGCTATGGAGTCGACGGAGGCGTTGGGCGGCTCCCTCTCCGGCGTGGAAACCGCCGCCCGTCCCCTCCGGCCCGTTGTACGTGACATTAGAATGGCGCTGCTTCGAATCCGCGAGGCGAGCGGTCTGATTGCGGGATGGAAGCGGCGCCTGGAGAACCTGGCGACTTAAGTAGCCCGGCTCTGCGATTCCATCATGGCCGCGCCCTGACGGGGCTCGCCTAGGCGTGGCGGGATGTGACCCAGCGAGCGGGCTTGATGTGGCCAGCTCGTTCCATCACGGCGGTGAACTTCAGGGTCTCGTCCATGAACTGCAGGCTGCTCCGTGTCTCTTTGGCAGTAGGAGAGTCGACCGCCAGCGGGCCAGGATGAGCCCACTTGTCAGCGAGCGCCTTCACGCGATCCCCGACGGCCTTCCATCCCGTTCCCACCAACCGCTCCATCTCCGCTACTTCAGGACCAAGACCAACCTTGCTCCACTTCTTCTTCGGTAGGTAGCGACGGCAGAGAGCCTGCAAGGCGGACCGAGCGAGCACCAGGGCCGCCCTGTGGTGGGAGGCGAAGGCACACGCCCAAGCCTCGTCCCTATATGCTTCGATGACAGTGCCCCGTAACTCCGGAACCTGAAGGGGCATGGCTTTCGGCGTTGGGGCCACGGCGGGCTTGCCAGTGAGCGAGGCTCGCCCGTCCTCGCCCTCAACGACTTTGTAAGCCGCAAGGTGAAGTTTGCCGCAAGACTCGCATCGGTAGATGACCGGGAATTCCTCGAGAGTGTTGTCGGCGCTCCATCGCCCCGGTACGTATTCGCGGGGCATCGGGTCGAACAAGCCCCTCCAGCCACAATGGCCACATCCTCGACTGAGATAGAAGTCGAGCTCAATCGAGTCGCCGAAGGGCTCCTCCCCGAGTCTGCCCCACTCCGTCACATTGGGGAGGGTACCCGATCCCAATCAGGGCCTAGCGAACGGAGCGGAAGTTCCCGGCCCCAGCACCGACTCCATCCGGTCGGGCGCGTCGCGCAGCAGGTCGTCCACGAGGTCCCCGTATCGGTCGAGCATCTTTCACGGAGGTGTGGCCCATGAGCCTCATGGCCACCGCGTCCGAGATGCCGGCCGCGAGCATCAACGTCGCTGCTCCGTGGCGGAGCCCGTGGAACTTCACGCCGGCGAACCCGGATCGCGCGGCGAACCGTTCCCAGGCCTTGCTGAACGAAGGCGGGCTGTAGAGCACGCCATCCCCGCGGTCGACCACGAGGTCGAGATCCTGCCAGGCCTCACCGATCTTGAGCCGGCGCCGGTCTTGCCTCGCGGGGTGCCGTCGGAGCGCCTGCAGCACGAACGCTGGAACGGTCATGGTCCGCTCAGCGGCGCGGGACTTCGTGTCGCCGACGTGGATCTGCCCGTCCGCGAAGTTCACGGCGCGGCGAACGTCAAGCCGGCCGGCCTCGGGGCTCAAACGGCGGTCCCCGGTTCGAGCCGCAGATCAGGTTGGCCGGGACCGGCCCATCCCCTCGACCTCGTGCTTCCGCACCCACGAGTAGCATTCAGCGCATGCTCGCTGCCTCATGGTGGAACTCGACCGGGGCCGTGGTCGTGCTCACGGGCGCCGTCGCCGTCGGCACCCAGATCGCATCGAACTTCCTCCGGCCTTGGCTCGAGCGGGGACGTGAGAGCCGAGCCCGGTTGGCCGACTGGCGCGACAGCGTAAAGGAGCTCTGCATCGACGGCGAGGAGCAGCTGAAGCGGATGGACCGGGAGACGTTCATCGGGAGTCCAGGAGCTAGCGTCGCCCTGTCAACGTGGGACCACGGCATGAGGCGAACGACCCGACTCCTCGCAAGGTTCGCGCCGGACGACCTACGGCCGCTCGGCGACGCAGTGCTTACCACGATGGAGACCCTGCACGTCCGCGCCCTCGATCTCGTCTTCCTGAAGCGGGACAGCCAGGACAGCGACGCCATCGCCTCGGCGGAGAGCGCCTACGACGCGGCCCACACGGAAGCGACCAAGGCCCTCGATCGCTTCGAACGGTCAATCGGCGGGCCGTAGCTGGTCACCATCCGTCCCGTCCGTCTGGGGCTGGCCCACTGGGGATCACCTTGGGGATCAGCAAGCCAGATTCGGGCAGTCGAGGCCAGGCCACGTCAGGAAGGTGAGGCCGTCCGACCTGCTGAAACTCGGTCAGGGCAGTCGAGCGCAGTTGCTGTCAGGAGGGCTCCACGGCCCTCTCAAGGTGGAGACACGGGTTCGAACCCCGTTGGGACTACCAGAGATCGGGCGGTGCGCGAACAGATCCGGGTCTTCAGGATCGACCATGGGGCCGACGTCCTTCGGCGCTGATAGATGGCGCTGCCTCTCCGGAGCCCGCTTCGATGCCAGATGAACAGGACTGCCGGTACCTCTGGGCGATTCGCCTACCGTTCCGCTGGGGCCAGGGGTCTGGACCGGGGATCACCCCATTCCGCCCTTCGGTTCAACGGGTGGTCTCTTTGACGCCGGGCCGCATCGTTCGTTATCCTCTGTAAGACTTCGTCTTACAGAGGAGCGTCTCATGGCCACACCGAGGACATTCACCATCTCCCTTCCGCCGAAGCTCGCTCGCCGGGTGGATGAGCTGGCGGCCGCGGAGGGGCGGACTCGAAGCGAGTTGTTCCGGGAGGCCGTCCGCCAATACCTGACCCGTCAGGAGCGGTGGGCCCAGATCTTCGCCTACGGGGAGGCGGAGGCCAAGAAACGTGGCTGGACCGAGGCCGATGTCGATCAAGCGGTCGCGGACGAACGCCACCCGCGCCAGCGTTCGTGAGGGTTCTTCTCGATACGAACGTTCTGGTTTCGGCCATTCTGTTCGGCGGCACACCCCGCCGCTTGATGGAAGCGGCCAGCCGGGGAGAGCTGGAACTCGTCACCAGTCCCGGGCTTCTGGCGGAGCTCGAACGTGTGCTTCTTCGGAAGTTCGAGTTCGCCAGCACGGTCACGTCTTCGATCAGGGGAGAGTTGGAAGCGCTGTGCATGGTTGTGGAGGTCGCCGCGCTCCCGGAAGTGGTAGCCGATCCGGCTGACGATGAAGTCCTGGCGGCGGCAATAGGCGGAGCCCAGTTCGTCGTCACCGGAGACAAAGAGTTGCTCGACGTCGGCACGCATCAACAGGTCACCCTTGTGTCGCCTGCCCGATTCCTGGAGATGTGGCAGGAGAGACCGTGACCGCGGGCTGGCCTCGTCCCGGGCACCGGATGAGACGGGACCCCCCGCTACACCCCTCCGTTCGGTGGGGCGCTCAGGCACAGCGCGTACTGCACCGGGTCGAGCGGCGCCGTAGGCAGCGTGGGCGGGGTGGCGAACGACTGGTGCGAGAAATCGAAGAACCCCAGCATCGGGTCGGCCGCGGCGTCACGCGCGGTCAGCGAGGCCAGCCCGAACCGCGTCTCGATGAACCTCAGGATCGAGGTGTGGTCGTCCACCACGTGCGACACGAAGTGCGCCCGCGAGTACGGCGAGATCACCACCGCCGGCACCCGGAACCCGTACCGGTCGAACGCCCCCGGCGCGTCGCCGGGCTCCAGCATCGGCGGGATGTCGTCGGGCAGCACCGCCGCCGGCGGCGGCCGGTGGTCGTAGAACCCGCCGTTCTCGTCGTAGGTCAGGAACAGCGCCGAGGAGGTCCAGTTCGGGCTCTGGAACAGCGCCCCCACGACCTGCGACACGAACTGCTCCCCCACCTGGATGTTCGAGGGCGGGTGCTCGTCGTTCTCCACGTCGGCCTGCCCCTCGAAGATCGGATCGACGTACGAGACCTGCGGGAGGGCGCCGTTCGCCGCATCCGTGTAGTACTGCTGGATCGGGAAGACGTGGCCGGCGGCGTGGTCCCGCACGTACTTGAACTCGAGGGCGAACGCGATCTCGGAGTAGTAGATCTTCCAGCTGATCCCGGCCGCGTCCAGCTCCTCGAAGATGGTCTTCTGGGTGAAGCCGTTGGGGTCGGGCAGGTCGTTGCGGATGTGGCCGAACGACGTACCGGCCAGCAGGTAGAACCGGTTGGGGAAGGTCTGCGACAGCACCGAGGAGAAGTACCGGTCGCTGGTGGCGAACGTGCTGTACAGCCCGTAGTAATAGGGCAGGTCCTTCGTGTCGTACCAGCCCATGGTCCGGCTGCCGCTCGGATCCGCCGAGTTGACGTTGGCCGCGGTGAACCCGTCCATCTTGCCGTTGTCGTACTCGGTGTGCGCGCCGTTCCACGAGTGGTCGAGGTCCGCCACCTCGCAGTAGTTCGTCTTGTGGAAGTTCTTGATCTTGGCCCCCGGGTTCGTCGGGTCGGGGTTGCTCGCCCCGGAGGGTTCGGCCTCGGCCTTCGGCTGCCCCTCGTAGTGGAGCTGTCCGAGGTAGCTGTCGAACGACCGGTTCTCCTGCATCAGCACCACGACGTGGTCGATCGGGATCGAGGACCCGGCGGCCGGCGAGGGGACGGGCACGGAGCCCACCAGGACCGCCGCCATCGGGATCAGCACGAACAGGGCACGCTTTCGAGCGGGCATCACACCACCCCCAGGGTCGGGACGAAGTGGCCGATCGTTACCCTGGGGCAGGACCAGCCAAACCAAGCACCTCGAACGGGCCCCGGAGCCCGACAGCGTTCGGCGCCGGGCAGGCCGAACGCTATCGTTCTCCCCTCATGGCGCGCCCCATGGAGAGGCCTCCGCGCGAACCGGCCGAGCGGCCGCCGCTGCGGGCGTTCGTTCGGTACTTCCTCGGGCTCGGCGCGTGGGGGTTCGGCGGGCCCATCGCCACCGTGGGCTACATGCAGCGCGACCTGGTGGAGAAGCGGCGCTGGCTCGAACGCCAGGAGTTCCTGAACGGCGTGGCGCTGGGGCAGACCATGCCCGGACCCCTGGCCGCCCAGGTGGTCATGTGGGTGGGCTACCTCCAGAGCGGCTGGCTTGGCGCGCTGGCCACCTCGGGCGCGTTCATCCTGCCCTCGTTCGTCCTGGTGCTCGGTGGTCGCGTCGTCTACCAGCGATTCCAGGGGCTCACCGTCGTGCAGTCGCTCTTCTACGGGATCGCCCCTGCCGTCATGGCCGTCATCGTGGTGGCGGCGGTCAAGCTGGCCCGGCTGACCGACGGGAAGGACGTCAGGCTGTGGACGATCTCGGCGATCACCATGGCCGTCACCGCCGCCACCGGCGCAGAGATCGCCCTGCTGTTCGTGGGAGCGGGCCTGGTCATGATGGTCTGGGAGGCGCCCCCGTCGTTCCTCCGGCGAGGCAGTCCGAACCTCGCCCTGATCCCGCCGTTCGCCTTCAGCCTCCTGTCAGGCTCGGCCGGCGGAGGCACGCTGCTGGCCCTGGCGCTGTTCTTCCTGAAGGCCGGGGCGTTCATCTTCGGCAGTGGGCTGGCCATCGTGCCGTTCCTGCGCGAGGGCGTCGTCCAGCAGCACCACTGGCTGAACGAACGGCAGTTCCTCGACGCGGTGGCCATGGGGCTGATCACTCCCGGTCCGGTGGTCATCACCGCGACCTTCATCGGCTACCTGGTGGGCGGGCTGGGCGGGGCCGTGGTGGCCACCGCCGCCATCTTCGCCCCCATCTACCTCGGGGTGGTCGTCCCCGGACGGTGGTTCGTCCGGCACCAGGGCGATCCGCGCGTCCGGGGCTTCGTGAAGGGGGCCACCGCCGCCGCGGCGGGGGCCATCGCCGGCGCCACGATCGTGCTGGCGAAGGGGGCCATCACCGATGTCCCGACGGGTGCCGTGGCCGTCCTGGCGCTGGTCTTCGTGTGGCGATTCAGGAATCGCGAACCACTGCTGGTGCTGCTGGCGGCGGTGGCGGGCCTTGCCCTCCATCCGCTGGCTCACTGAGCTGAGTCCCCGCCAGAGCCGGGCCGGCGCCGAACCTGCTCAGGCGCCCAGCACCACCCGGGGTGACGTCTCCTCGATCCGGCCCTCCAGCCAGCCGATGGTCTTGGCCATCGCGGCCCGCCCCGCCGTGACCAGGTCGAGCAGTTGCCGCTCCCTCGCCGCCTGGGCCGCCCGGTGCAGCATCAGCCATCCCATGGCGCACTCCTGGGCCATGAGGAACAGGCGGCGGAGGTCACCCAGGTTGGCCAGGCCGCGGTCAAGCGTTCCGGGTCCGAGTCGTGGGATCTCGGCCCGAACGCTCCGCCACGGAGATTGCGCCACGGGGCCCTCACGGTCGGGCTCCGGCGGGTAGCGTTCGGACCACGACCGAAGGGCCGAGGCCCTGCCGTCGGCCTGCAGGCTCAGCGACAGGCACTCCTGGCCGAGCTCCGATTCGGCCTCACTGTCATCGGCAAGGAGCCGAAGTTCCTCCGACAGGTCGGTCTCCACGGCGGACAGGTGCTCGATGGCACGGGCGAGAGACACCACGACGACTTCCTGGGCGTACCGGATACGCAAGCAATCCCCACCGGGGGTGGGGGGGAAACGTCCGGCCGGGAGGCGTCCTCCGGGGCCGTGCTCCGGGGCCGTGCTACGGGGCCTCGACGCCGGCCGCGGCGCGCAGGCGGGCCAGCGTTCGATCCCTCCCCAGGAGGGCCATGGACTCGAACAGCGGCGGCGACACCAGCGTGCCGGTCACGGCCGCCCTGACCGGCTGGAAGGCCTGCCTCGCCGAGAGCCCTCGTTCCTCCTGCAGGCCGCGCAGGACGTGTTCGATCTCCTCGTGGGTCCAGTCCTCGACGGCCTCCAGCCGCGAGGCCGTCTCCCGCAGGAGGTCCGCCTGGTCGGGTCCGAGGAGCTTCCCCGCCTTCTCGTCGGGGGCGACCTCCTGGGCGAAGAGGAACCCCAGGTAGTCCACGCCCTCGTTGATGGTGTGCATCCGCTCCTTGACCAGGGGGACGGCCGCCCCCACCGTTTCGGGGTCGGGATCCAGGCCGCGCTCCCGTAGCGCCTCCAGCAGCATCCAGGCCAGGCGTTCGTCCGGCGCCTCCCGGATGTAGTGCCCGTTCATCCACAGCAGCTTCTCCCGGTCGAACGCCGCCGGGTTGTGCGACACCCGCGACAGGTCGAAGTGCTCCACCAGCTCGTCCAGGGTGAAGAACGTGGTGGCCGCGTCGTACGACCAGCCCAGCAGGGCCAGGTAGTTGATCATCGCCTCGGGCAGGTACCCCTCCGACCGGAACCACTCCACGGCCACCGAGCCGTGGCGCTTGGACAGGGGCTGCTGGTTCGGCCCGGTGATCAGCGGAAGGTGGGCGTAGGCCGGCGGCGCGACTCCAAGCGCCTCGACCACTTCGATCTGCCGGGGCGTCGAGGGCAGGAGGTCCTCGCCTCGGATCACGTGGGACATCTCCATCTTCACGTCGTCCACGGCCGCCGCCAGGAGATAGGTCGGCGTGCCGTCGCTCCGCATGATCACGAAGTCCCGGAGGTCCTTCCCGGCGAAGTGCACCTCGCCCCGCACGAGGTCGTGCACCACCTGATCGCGCCCCGACATGGCGAACCGAACCGCCCGGGGCCGGCCCTCCGCCTCGAACGCGGCCCGCTCGGCGTCGGTGAGATTGCGGCACCGGCCGTCGTAGCCCGGCGTGGCCCCACTGCGTTCGGCCGCCCTCCGCCGGTCCTCCAGCTCCTGCGGCGTGCAGTAGCAGTGGTAGGCGTGGCCGTCCTCCAGGAACCGCCCGGCGACCTCCTCGTAGACGGGCATCCGCTCGGTCTGCCGGTACGGCCCGAACGGCCCGCCCACCTCCGGCCCCTCGTCCCAGTCCAGGCCGAGCCACCGCAGCGAGCCGATCAAGATTTCGATGGCCTCGTCGGTCGAGCGCTTCCGGTCGGTGTCCTCGATCCGCAGGATGAACGTCCCGCCGTGGTGCCGGGCGAACAGCCAGCTGAACAGGGCGGTCCGGGCCCCCCCGACGTGGAGGTAGCCCGACGGCGCCGGGGCGAACCGGCACCGAACCGACGCGTCAGGCACGTCCGACCACCTCGTTCGGCAGCACCCCGATGCCCTCGATCTCCACCTCGACCTTGTCCCCGGCCTCCAGGGGCCCCACCCCGGCCGGGGTGCCGGTCATGACCACGTCGCCGGGCAGGAGGGTCATCACCCGCGAGATGTACTCGATCAGCTCGCCCGGGCCGAACGCGAGCTGCGAGGTCCGCGCCGCCTGGCGGGTCTCCCCGTTCACCCGGCACTCCACGGCGAGGTCCCCCGGTTCGATCTCGGTCTCGACCCACGGCCCCAGCGGGCAGAACCCGTCGAACCCCTTGGCCCGGGTCCACTGGCCGTCCTTCAGCTGGAGCTCCCGGGCGGTGACGTCGTTGCCGCACGTGTAGCCCAGGACGAACCTCCCCGCCTGTTCGACCTTCACGTCTCGGGCGATGCGCCCGATGACCACGGCCAGCTCCCCCTCGTGGTCCACCCGGCCGGCCCAGGAGGGCCTGGGGATGTCGTCGCCCGGCCCGATGACCGAGGTCGAGGGCTTCAGGAAGATCAGCGGCTCCTCGGGCACGTCGCCCCCCATCTCCTGGGCGTGCTCCATGTAGTTGCGCCCGATGCACACCACCTTGGACGGGAGCACCGGCGCCAGGAGCCTGACGTCGGCGAGCGGGATCTCCTCGCCCGTGGGAACGGGGTCCTCGAAGAACGTGCCGCCCAGCGGCCGGACGAACTCCCCGTGGACCGAACCCGTGGCGATGCGGCTGCCGTGGCGAAACCGGACCAACCTCACTGCCAGACGAGGCTACCCGCCCAGCCGGGTTGCGTCACCGTCTCATCTCGCAAGCCTCAGCACGTCAGCGTGGTGGTCACGCTCTTGCCGTTGGGGAAGGTGAACGTGTAGTCCCCGTTGTGGCACGGCGACGGGGTCCACTCCCCCGTCAGGATGCCGTCCTTCTTCGCCAGGTCCGGTCCCTTGCCGTTGTCGATCACCTGGACGGAGTCCCCTCCCGGCGTGACCGTGACCATGAAGTCGTGGGCCGCGGTGTGCGCGCAGTTGATGTCGAGCACGGCGATGGTGACCGTGGGCCCCGTCGAGTTCGGCAGCGGCAGCTCGGGGCCGAACCCCCGCCGGTTCGAACACGTCATGGAGCCGTAGGCGTTCAGCCGGAGCCCGGTGACGGTCTTGCCGACCAGGGACGGGTCGAGGTCCCCGCCCGCCAGGATGAGGTTCCGGATCTGCTTCCAGTTCCGGCGGTAATCCTGCGCCTTCAGCAGCGCGGCCACGCCGGTCACGTGGGGGGCCGACATCGACGTGCCTGACAGGTACCCGTATCCCCCGCCCAGAAGGGTGCTCAGGACCGAGACGCCGGGGGCGCCCAGGTCGACGCTCTCGTGCCCGTAGCTCGAGAAGTTCGCCATGGCGTCGTTCGCGTCGGTGGCGGCCACCGAGATGATGTTCGGCAGCGGGTAGCTCGCCGGGTAGGTGGGCAGCGTGTCGTTGTTCGACGCGCTGTTGCCGGCCGACGCGACGAACAGGATGCCGTGGTGCTCGTTCGACAGGATGGCGTCGGAGGTGGCCTGGTCGTAGCCGCACGCCTCGGGGCAGCCCCCGTAGGAGTTGTTCGTGGCCACCACGTTGAACCCCATGTCCTTCTCGATGTCCATGTACTGCATGCACTCGATGATCGAGGCGGTGGTGCCCGAGCCGCCCTCGCTGTGGGACTTGCAGCCGATGATGGTGACCTTCCAGTTGATGCCGGTGACGCCCACGCCGTTGTTGCCCTTGGCCCCGATGGTGCCGGAGGTGTGGGTGCCGTGGGTGAAGTCGTCCATGGGGTCGCTGTCGTGGTTGTAGGTGTCGATGCCGTGGCAGTCGTCGACGTAGCCGTTGCCGTCGTCGTCGACCCCGGGCGTCCCGTAGCACTCGGCCCGGTTGAAGTCGACCCGGGGACGGAGGTCGGGGTGGGTGTAGTCCACGCCCGTGTCGATCGAGCCCACCAGGACGTGGGTGTCGCCGGTGGCCAGGTCCCACGCCTCGGGCGCGTCGATGTCCGCGTCGGGGGTGCCGCCCGACTGGCCGGTGTTGTTCAGGTTGTACATGTCGGGGTAGTGCGGGTCGTTCGGCGTGTTCACCGGGACATCGAACCGCGCGGCG
>Ga0137378_10002327_pt1 | contig 16271 bp, 13 predicted proteins | sample SagtaG_21_FD_104813 | JGI IMG/M metagenome (GOLD analysis project Ga0137378, IMG submission 104813) | Vadose zone soil microbial communities from Sagehorn Ranch, Mendocino, California, USA - Sage2_L_60_16 metaG | ecosystem: Environmental > Terrestrial > Soil > Vadose zone | place: USA... | reverse complement strand
TTGGCGAGAGATTTCTCGTCTCTTTGCGGGCCGAATTCTTTAATGCTTTCAACATTCAAAACTACAATGTGCCCAACGCTCTGATCGGCGCTGCCGGAGCCGGACAGGTTACCTCTAACGTGCTTCCGCCACGGGAGATGCAATTTGGCCTTCACCTGGGCTTTTGAGGGGAAACCGGGACGTGCGTCAAAGGATGTGTGTAAAGGGGCGGCTCAAAGAGAGCCGCCTCAGTTTTGTCCGATGAAACTACTTCTCGACCCTGGAATTGGTACTGAACCAGATGAGAGCCCGTGCCCTGGCTGGACTGCCATCTGTATGAAGGAGAATTGAACCCGTTTTGAACGACCCTAAGATCACGAACGTGCGCGTTCTCGACCTGCGCTTTCCCACTTCACAACATCATATCGGATCGGACGCAGTGAACCGGGATCCCGACTATTCTGCTGCGTATTGCATCCTTGAGACTGACGAGGGCGTGGAGGGGCACGGGTTCACCTTCACTCTTGGCCGAGGAACTGAGCTGTGCGTGTCTGCGATTCGATATCTTTCCCGATTTGTTTGCGGCCGCCATCTGTCCTCACTGACAGATGACCTGGCGCACTTTTCAAGGCAGCTGACCCGTGATAGTCAGTTCCGATGGCTCGGGCCAGAGAAGGGCGTGATCCATCTGGCTACGGCCGCTCTAGTCAATGCGGTTTGGGACCTTTATGCGCGCGCCGAGAACAAACCACTGTGGAAACTGCTGGCTGACTTTGAGCCGGAACAGATCGTCGCCGCCATAGACTTCACTTACATCACGGATGCCATTACTCCGGAAGAAGGGCTCGCCCTTCTGAAACAGCGGGCTCCGTGCAAGGAGACCCGCTTGCAACATTTGCAGCAGAGTGGCTATCCGGCGTACACCACTTCGACGGGCTGGTTTGGCTTCAGTGATGACAAGATTCGTGATCTCTGCCGCCAAGCTCTAGACCAAGGATGGACCCACTTCAAGTTGAAAGTAGGTGGAGATCCCGGCCACGACCTCCGCCGTTCCCGTTTGGTGCGGCAGGAGATTGGGCCTGCGAACAAGCTGATGATGGATGCCAACCAGCAATGGGGCGTGATCGAATCTATCGAGAGAACAAATGCGCTCGCAGAGGTTGATCCGTGGTGGATGGAGGAGCCCACCAGCCCGGATGACATTCTTGGCCACGCCCGCATCCGCAAACAGGTGTCCCCCGTTCGAATTGCGACCGGAGAACATTGCCACAACCGCGTGATGTTCAAACAACTAATGCAGGCAGAGGCCATTGATGTGTGTCAGATCGACAGCTGCCGGCTTGCCGGAGTCAACGAAAATCTAGCGGTTTTACTAATGGCGGCGAAGTTCGACATTCCAGTCTGCCCACATGCCGGCGGAATCGGTCTGTGTGAGTGTGTACAGCACTTGGCGATTTTCGACTATCTCCGGGTATCCACCTCCCTCGAAGGGCGAGTAACGGAATTTGTGGATCACCTTCACGAGCACTTCGTTAATCCAGTCCGAATACGCAACGGACATTACCTTTTGCCTCAGCAACCAGGATATAGCACCGAAATATGTTCCGAAACACTCTCAGCCTACAGCTACCCAGACGGCCCGGTTTGGAGGCAATAGAATTTGTGTATCTGGAGAGTGGGGAGCCTGCATTTCGTAGTGAAATTACGAATCCAGACCGTCGGTTTTAAGCAGCAGTTTCCGGTCTCACAAGGCACCCGCACCGGGCTAAACAGGGGCATCCTCTTCGGATGTGGATATGCGGAGAATGGCGGTGTGTACCTTTTGGGCTGTGAACCTTCCCCGACAGTCGCGGATTTGGAGTTGGACGCAGTTCCAACGTTGGTTATCGATGAGATCAAAGCCCAGCTAACGTTATTCCTTCAAGAGAGCGGAACATGATTCTCACTCGGCGTACCGCAATGCGATTGCTGGCTGGAGCCCCCGCTATGGTATTGGGCCAGAAAACTGCAATTTCGCCGGTTCGCTCATCTCCACCCGCACCGAGTCAGATAAAGGAAATCATCGTGGTGTGCAAGACACATTTCGATATCGGATATTCGGACAGGGTAGAGGATGTATTGACCTACTACCGGACCACGATGATTGATCGCGCGCTCGATCTGATCGATAGATCGAAGGAAGTGCCGCAGGAAGAACAATTCACTTGGACATGCCCCGGCTGGGTTTTCGATTGGATTATTGAGGACTGGCCCGGACAGACAGCCGAACGTCGTCAACGACTGGACCGCGCTGTAAAGACCGGTCGACTTGTCGCTCACGCGCTGCCCTTCAGCATTGAGAGCGAGTTAATGTGGCCGGAAGAATTCGCGCGAGGTTACGTATTTGCGGATCGTTCGAGTCAGCGCTATGGCATGCCGTTACCGCGAGCGGCGAAAACGTCAGACGTGCCTTCGCAATCGAGAGCATTAGCTACGTCCCTAGCTCACGGCGGAATAAGATTCATGCACATTGGGTGCAACTGGCCATCAGGGTATGTTCATGACCTTCCGCCGCTCTATTGGTGGGAGGGTCCGGACGGCTCACGCGTGTTGACCATGTATTCAACTATCTACGGAACGTGTACAGCACTGTGGCCTTGGGGAGGAGAGGGAGATCCTTACATTGGACATAACCTACTCCCGCCCACTGACTGGCCATATAAAACCTGGCCCGCCATCATCGTTACTGCGGACAATTCGGGACCACCGACTCTGGAAGCCGTCAGGTCCCTCTTTGCTGAAGCATTAGAAAAGTTTCCCGACGTAAAAGTCCGAATGGGCACGTTGGATGACATCGCGGACGCTATCCTGGAAGAGAAACCGGAATTGACTGTTGTTCGCGGTGAAACACCAGACACATGGATTCATGGATGCATGTCGGATCCCGGAGGAATGCGACATGCCCGGAATGTGCGTCCATTGATTCCAGCTGTTGAGGTCCTACACACTCACTTGCGCCAGTGGGGTGTACCAGTTGAGGAACACGATGAGGAAGTCGCGAAGGCCTTTGAACAAAGCTTGCTGTACAGCGAGCATACCTGGGGACTTGGACAGTCTGTTGACGTTTACGGGCGATCCTTTAGGGAGCTTCCTCCGGCCAAGTATCAGCAACTTGAAGCCTCTTGGGGAGATAAGACGAACTATATCCGAAATGCAGCAAGCATTACTTCATCGCTGTTTGATGCTGGGCTCTCCGCTCTCACGCGGGCAGTTGACGCCGAGGGATCTAGAGTTGTGGTATACAATCCCCTGCCTTGGCCGCGTTCGGGGATAGTCGAGATCGATGGCACCTCATTCCTTGCCAAGGATATTCCGGCAAACGGCTACAAAACGTTTCCTCCTCCACCCGCTACAGTGTCGAAGACACTGTCCGGTAACACATTAGAAAATGAATTCATAAAGGTAACACTCGATCCAGTCCGCGGCGTGATTGCGTCGCTTGTCGAGAAGCGCACAGGCCGAGAGTGGGTAGACGGATCCGCTGAATACGGCATAGGGCAATATCTCAACGAGCGATTTGAAAGTTCGCAGACAGAGGACTATTGCCGAGCGTATCAACAAGGAAGATGGGGTACTCATCTTCATCCAGGGATGTACAAGCCTGGTCTTCCTGCTGGGGTCCGCTACCGTCGCGCATCGGGCACGAACGGCTCGATGCGTCTCGTCGAACGAGGTGAAACGCTGGCCGGCATTCTGGAGATGCCGAGTGATTTGAATAACCATCTCCCACCAACTTCCCTGCGCGTGACCATTCATGCGGGTCTTGCCTATCTTGATGTCGAACTCACAATCAAGGATAAAGCCAAGGACAACTGGCCAGAAGCGGACTGGCTTTGCCTACCATTCAGATTAAACTCGCCGCAGTTCCGCGTAGCCCGGACGCTCGGAGTCATGGACCCGTCAAGCGATATTTTGCCCGGCTCGAATCGCCACATGTATGCGGTTGGCGCCGGATTGACAATCACGGGAAGCGATGGAGCGAGCGTCTCACTCTGTCCAATGGACCACCCCTTGGTCAGTCTCGATACGCCAGGGATCTGGAAGTTTTCTCTGGATTTTGTTCCCAAGAAGCCAGTGGTCTTCCTCAACCTTTACAACAACCAATGGAATACGAATTACCGTTATTGGTATTCAGGTAGTTGGAGTTCACGAGTACGCATTTTGTTTAGCGACCAATTCACCATGCCCGCGTTAGAGACTATGCTGCCACTGGTGGCTTCTGTCGGCTCCGGGCCTCGCGGAACACTTCCCTCAAGTCAGTCCGGAATCAGCGTGTCACGTCCGGGCGTGGTGATCACCGCATTCAAGCAGAAGTCAAAAGATAAAGTGACCTTCCTGCGGTTATGGGAACTCGCGGGAGAATCCGGCAAAGTAATCGTGCAACTCCCTTCAGGATCACTCGCACGCATCGCCAGGCCTGTGGACCTGCGCGGCGGTTCGCTGGGTCCAACAATTGCAGTCCAAGCTGGCTCATTCGAGTTCTTACTCAGCCGCTTTGCCCCGGCTTCGTTCGAATTGGAATAGATTTGCACGTGATAAAGCGCCGCTATTAGTTCGGCAGAAACTAACACGTTGACGAATGTCGCCTAAATCAAACTACGACAAACATCCTTGTATTTCCGTGAATAGCAGCGCGGCCGATTGCTGGGTGGGCTGGCGGAACATCATTGATCGATTGAAGCCTTCGTCCGCAGAGAGCCGATGCACTCTCGCTGTTGAATGCTACCCCGGCACGTTTGAAGGAATCATTAAGGATGCGCTCGTCGAAGGTTTGCGTCCCGCAGGTGTGATTTACACCCCCGACTTGCTGAAGGCACCACACTGTGTGGACAAGTTGCTGGCTCCAGTGTTGGGTGATGATCCGGTCTTCGGGCGGATGAACGAAATTGGTCTGCAGGAGTTTTTTGATGAATCGACACTGAGCCAAGCACGCGAGAAAGTCACGACTTGGAAAACCGGATTGCTGCTTGTGGTAGGCGTCGGTGCAGCGATCGTTTTGCCGGAGTCCGACGTTCTCGTTTACGCTGACTTGGCACGCTGGGAGATTCAAGGTCGGCAGCGCCGAAATGAGATCTCAAATCTGGGCACAGACAATATCGCGGAAAGTCCGAGTCTGAAATATAAGAGAGCATTTTTTGTAGACTGGCGCGCCGCCGATCGCCTCAAGAGAGAACTCCTGCCAAAAGCCAACTTCTTCTTAGACACAAACAGTTCCACGCCAAAACTCGTGGCTGGCGATTGCATACGAGCTGGCCTCAAGACAGTCGCGAGCCGGCCGTTCCGCGTGGTGCCTTACTTCGACCCCGGCCCGTGGGGCGGGCATTGGATGGAAGCGGTATGCAACCTGCCGAAGGACGCCCCCAATCATGCCTGGTGTTTCGATTGCGTTCCCGAAGAAAACAGCTTGCTTCTTGGGTTCGGCGATATGCAAATTGAGTTGCCGGCGATTGACCTGACCTTTCTTCACCCCCGTGAATTACTCGGAGACTACATTCACAGCCGGTTCGGCGCGGAGTTTCCGCTCCGTTTTGATTTCCTCGACACGATGGGCGGCGGGAACCTTTCACTGCAGGTCCATCCGCGCACAGAATACATTCGCCAGCAGTTTGGAATGGACTATACACAAGATGAAAGTTACTACTTGCTCGACGCTGGCGAGGACGGCTCGGTCTATCTTGGACTGAAAGAGGGAATCGATCGCGAGGCAATGACCGGCGAACTGCAGCTTGCACAGGAGGGTGGACCGCCGTTTCGTGCAGAAACTTACGTAAACAAGTTCCCTGCCAAGAAGCACGATCACTTCCTGATTCCAGCCGGAACGATTCACTGCTCGGGAAGAAACAGCATGGTGCTCGAAATCAGCGCGACTCCATACATCTTCACGTTCAAGCTCTGGGATTGGGGGCGGCTCGGCCTAAACGGCTTGCCGCGTCCGATCCATCTTGATCATGGACTCGCGAACATCGCCTGGGACCGGCATACGGAGTGGGTAAAAAAGAACCTGATCAACCGAGTCGAGTTTATGGGCAAAGGCGCAGGTTGGACCGAGGAGCGAACGGGGCTGCATGAACTGGAATTTATTGAGACACGCCGGAATTGGTTCACGGATAAAACGCCACACGATACTAAAGACACAGTAAATGTCCTCAATCTTGTGGAGGGCAGGGAAGCAATCGTGGAAAGTCCGAATGGCGCATTTGATCCGTTTGCAGTTCACTACGCAGAAACTTTCATCGTGCCTGCGGCAGCGGGCGCCTACACGATTCGTCCCGGCGGAGAATCCGAGGGATCAAAGTGCGGCACGATCAAAGCCTTCGTACGATCGGGACAGATGTGATCTCGTAAATGCTACTTCGCAATTATCGGAAACCGAGTTCAGCGTGATCTCAAGTACAAAGGTTTGTAGGAGGATGCATGCACGTACCGACCGCAACTGTGAACGCTGAGGTTGGGGAAGCAAAAGCACAGTCGCTGAGCTATGTCGTGCTCCTGGCTGCGACCGCTGCAATTTCCGGATTTCTTTTCGGCTTCGACACTGCCGTCATCAACGGAGTCCTCCTTCTACTTCGTGGCCAATTTGCGCTTTCGAACCTGCAGACTGAAATCGCGGCAAGTTCGCTCCTGCTAGGTTGTCTGCTCGGCGCTGCCGGCGCAAGTATGATCGGCGACCGCTACGGGCGGCGGAAATCGCTGATTGCTTCGGCGTTGTTGTTTGCATTTTCCTCCATCGGCGCGGCACTAGCCAGCACCGTCATGATCTTTTCCGCATCACGACTCTTTGGGGGGCTAGCGATCGGTCTTGCCTCCGTGCTCACGCCGGTCTATATTGCGGAAATTTCGCCTTCAAAAAATCGAGGAACGCTCGTCTCGTTGAATCAATTGGCGATCGTCGTTGGCATTCTCTCGGCATATCTAGTCAATTGGCAGGTCGCTCCCCTCGGAGAGAGCAGCTGGCGCTGGATGTTAGCCGTCGCAGCGATTCCATCAATCGCATTTTTATTTGGGCTGCTTCTGATTCCCGAGAGTCCACGCTGGCTGATCAGCATAGGCCGCCACGATCAAGGTGAACGGGTTCTGGCCCGGATTTTCGGCGAGCAGACCGCAAAGCAACAGGTCGAGGCTGTCGAACAAGCGGCAGCGAGCGAGGAGGGTTCATGGAATGAGGTGCTTTCGCCGAACATGCGCAAGCGTCTTGCAGTTGGAATGTTGCTCGCGCTTTTCTCGCAGATTACGGGAATCAACACCGTGCTCTATTACGGCTCAATAATCATTAGCGAGCACTTCCCAGGACAATCGACGAGCACGGCGCTGATAGCAAACGTGATTATCGGAACGGTGAATTTCTTGTTGACCATTGTCGCCATGGTCTTTCTCGACCGCTGGGGCAGGCGGGCGATTTTGATGATCGCGAGCGGAGGGATGGCAGTCGCGCTCACATGTCTGGTGATCGGTTTGAATGTCTACGGCGTGTCGCCACTATTGATGCTGGCCAGCATTCTGCTTTATGTCGCCTTTTTCGCTCTCGGCATGGGCCCCGGTCCCTGGCTGATCATCTCGGAGATCTTCCCCACAAAGGTGCGAGGTCGCGCCGCATCGATCGCAACGTCAACTCTCTGGTCGGGCACACTTCTGGTCACGTTTACATTTCTCAGCTTAGTGAAGATTCTGAGCCTTTGGGGAACATTTGCGATCTACGGCGCGCTTTCCTGGCTTTGCTGTGTTTTCGTGTGGAAGATGGTTCCCGAGACGAAAGGTCGCACGCTGGAACAGATTCAACAGGCGTGGAGCAAGTAGAACTGGATTTTTGTCGAACTGAATTGTTCAAGCTATTAACAATATGCGGTGCTCAGTGCACCTCATAACTGAGATTGAAGTCTTCGAAAGTGTACTGCCATTCAACTGGGGCCGTTTGCTTCGCCGCAACCCGATCGTATAAGCGTGAAAGGTCAAGCAGGGAACGATAGTGCTAGGAGTCATTTTCAGGTGAAGGCCTTAGCTATTGATTTTGGCGGAACACACGCAACGTGCGGCTTGGTCGAGGATCGTGTCCTGCTTGCCCATGAGACGATTGATACAGATTGCGCGAAGAGTCTCCAGGCAGTGCTGCCGCGGGTTCGGGATGCATGCCGCGAACTCATGCAAGAGCGAGGACTTTCATCCCGTGACGTTGTGGGCGTAGCAATCGGATTTGCCGCACTTGTTGATTCACGGGTGAACCGAATCCTTTCAACTGACGGCAAGTACGAGGACGTCAAAGACATCGATCTTGCGGAATGGATCCGCGAAAATGTTGGCTTGCCGACACGAATTGAGAACGATGCGCGCATGGCGCTGTTGGGAGAATCGTACGCTGGCGCGGCGCTTGGTTTTACTGATGTCGTGATGATGACGTTAGGCACTGGCATTGGCGGCGTGGCAATGATCGAAGGCAAGTTGCTTCGCGGCAAGCATGCGCAAGCAGGTTGTTTGGGGGGGCACATTCCGGCAGTATTCAATGGCCGGCCATGCACCTGTGGGGCGATTGGCTGCGCGGAAGCGGAAGCGAGTGGGTGGTCACTTCCCTTGATAATAAAGGATTGGCCCGGAGCGACAAATGGCGCGTTGTCGAGATATTCAAACGTCGGATTCAAGGAGCTTTTTGAAGAAGCTGCAGTTGGAGACAAGGTCGCCGTTGCGATCCGTGACCGCTGTTTGAATGTATGGGCGGCCACTGCCGTCGGCTTGGTTCATGCATACGATCCGGAGATGATTTTGATCGGCGGCGGTGTAATGAAGAGCGCAGAGGCTATTATTCCTCACATCAAGTCATATGTGCACAAGTATGCGTGGACACCCTGGGGCAAGGTGCAGGTCCGCGCCGCCGAACTTGGGAACAATGCTGTGCTTATGGGAGCAGTTCCGCTTTGGTCACAAAATATCGCAGCCCATGAATGAGGATTATCGGAAGTGAGCTGGCAGAAGACGCTGGCCGACGAAGAGGATACACCGCGCGGCATCGCTGCTGCCAAGCGAGCGTTCGCCACGCTGCTGCCGGACCTGAACGAATCGAACAAGGAGACCAACTCATGAGCAAGCGCCTCACCATCTCCCCGAACGAAGCCGTGGATCGCCTCGCTATCCGGGAGCTTGTCGAGGCCTATGCACACTGTGCGGACCGTCGCGATGCAAAAGGTCAAATGTCTCTCTTTACCCCGAACACCCACTTCGTGCTGTAGTCTGCACGATCATTGTATCCGTGGTGCAAAACGCCTGCGTAGCATTCGATATGCCAACTGCCCAGCGCGCTTTTTGGGGCTTCGGACAATGTACATGAACGCCAATGATCCGACACCTTCACAGGAACTACACTCGCGCGAGGCGCCCGCTCCGGTGTTTGCCGATCTGAACAAGTACGCGGCCGCTACGCACTTCGTCGGACAGAGCACAATCTTTATGCTGACGTTGGACGGTGGAACGCGATGGCTGATGCTCGCCTCGCGAGCGATGTGATGAACATTGCTTAGAAGATATTTGTACGCAGTAATCGTGTTTAATCCCCACGGCGAGAGTACTCGATTTGGACGAAAGACCCTGAACCAGAGGTGCTTCCAACCTGCGAGGAATTGGGGATCGGTTTTGTTCCCTGGAGTCCGCTTGGACAAGGATTCCTGACGGGGAAGATTGGTGCCTCAACGAAGTTCGAAAGCACGGACTTCCGAGCAGTATTTCCTCGATTCACCGAGGAGGCGCGTAATGCAAACCAAGCGGTGGTGGATCTTCTGAATAAGATCGCCCGACTACATGCGGCCTGCTTTCCAAATAGGGCGGAACTGGTTCCCTTTTTTCTTTGTATTCACGTTTGTTTTGAGTGCGGTGGTCAAAGAGACAAAGGCCCACCGCCCAGATGCCCAGTCATCCTCTTAAGGAAGATCCCTTGCGTTACACTCGAAACGTTCTATTCTTCGTTCAGTTATTGCTGATCCTAGTAGCTTTCACGTGTGCCCAGAATCGGGTGGCAACGAATCCTTCCGTCCCGCCTCCGCCGCACCCTCAGGTGGCAGTAAATCCTCTGGTCGCACCTCCGCCCCACGTTAAGGAGGCCCATCTCAAGCATATTTTGGTGATCAGTCAAACCAAGGGATTTGAACACGATTCGATTCCGGACGGAATGGCTGCCATCTACAACATGCACAGCGTAATTACCATGCAGTCGTTGGCTTGGATCGCCGACCAGTTACGGATCGGATTTCGCCGGCGGCTTTGTTCCCTGAGCGTGTTGAGCTTTTGCGGCCTCGTCGTGGCAATGCAGAGTGCTTTGTCTGCGTCGGCGTTGTCGGCCAGCCCACGCGATGTATTTTGGTGATTCATCGCCTTTCTTGAACGGGCACCCGAGCTGCGCGGCTCAAAGCGTCATATTTGTTCGATAATTCCTGGTTTCCGAGTCTGCCGTAAATTTGCCCGAGCAAAGCATAAACCTGCAAGTCAAGAATTATCCCTTGTGTGTCCGGCAGGGCCGCCGCTCTCTCGGCATCATCTCTGGCATCCGCATAGTTCTTCATGAGCAGATTCACTTTGGCACGCTCGTACCATACGGCGCGAACTTCCGGTGTAAGCTCAACGGCGTGATCCAGGTGCTGCTTAGCCTGTTTCATCTGGTTGCGTTTGGTCAGGAACCTTCCGTAGTTGTAATCAAGGAAGGAATCGAAGTGGCGCCCGGGTTGATTGACTGCCTCGCCCTTTAGGTAAGCGTTCTGTGCCCGGTCCACCTCACCGAGTACCTCCACATTCAGAGCCAAATAATCCCAAGCTTGTGCATCGTGCTCGTTTATTGCCAAAACCTTTTCGAAATGCTTTGCGGCTTCTGCATGACGTTTGTTCCCGTCAGCGAGGGTGCCAAGTTGAAAATTCGCCTCCACGTTGTCGGGATCGACCTGTAAGGCCTGCTCAAGCAGATTCGTGGCCTCTTCCACTCGTCCTTTCATGATCAGAATTTCACCTCGCACGGCCAGAGCGGAAGCTTCGCTGGGCTTCTTTTCCAACGCGAGGGCAGATGTTTCGTCCGCTCGCTGATACCGGCCTTGATCCAACAGAAACCGCGCCAGATAAGCATAGCCGCGCGCGTCATCGGGTGCCCGTTCCTGGTAGCGGGCAAATGCCTCCGCGGCTTCCCCCGCATTTCCTTTCAGGGCCAAAAGTCGTGCGTGGTCTAGCAAGCTCTCGGGACAGTTTGGATGGGATTTTTCGACCGCCTCAAGCACTTGCTCAGCCTTGTCGAGCGTTTCGCTGGTCAGTGCCCTGGAAACAGTTTGAAGCTGTTGCTCTGCTCCCGCACACTGTCCGGCAGCGAACGGCCAGGGAGAGCAGAGGGCGGCGGCTAGAAAGAGTAGAATCGCCGGTTTCACTTTTCGGCCTCGGTAATCTTCAGCAGTTGATCCGCCTTCACGTTTCGCAGCACCTGGACCCTTCCGCTCGGCCAGCGCAGTTCGATTTCTTTGATTCGTTTGTCAGCACCCAGTCCAAAATGGACGCGCTTGTCGGAAGAGCTGGCGAAGCTTCCCGCTGTCGTCACGTGGTTATATTGGACCAGGCCGGATTCTCCAGTGACTTTGATGCGGGTGCCGATTCCGTCGCGATTGCTTTTGACGCCGATGGTGTCAATCAGAATCCAATGGTTGTCGTTTTTGGTAGTGTTGTAAAGCAATTCAGCCCTATCGCTGATAGCGGAGACAACCACGTCAATCCTGCCGTCATTATTGAGATCGCCGAATGCGCACCCGCGATGTGCGGCCCGAATTTGCATGTCCGGGCCAACGAGCATGCTTACATCACGGAATGTCGCATCGTGAGTGTTCTGGAACACAGCATTCGTCTGCTCATATTGCTGCTCATGGTCCTCATCTGCGTTCTCACTAGCGTGGGAATTCGCGCTGAATAGATCTTTAAAGCCATCGTTATCGAAGTCGTATATCCCATTACCCCAACCGCTCATGCCTAAAGTGGCAAACCCCATGCCGGCTTTATACGTGTCCACGCTAAAAAAACCGGTTCCTTCGTTGCGAAAAAGTGGGAAGGTCTCGCGTCCCAGCGCAGTGACAAATAGACTCGGCCTGCCGTCGTTGTTCCAGTCGCGAAAATCAACTCCCATACTGGAAACCGGGATCCCGTCCTCCGTGAAGGCCACGAAAGACTCTACTCCGACTTCGTCGAAACCCTTGCCTCCAAGATTCTTGAAAAGAAAATTCCTCTCGTTGTCGTTCGCGACGAAAATATCCATCCAGCCATCGTCGTTGTAGTCGGCAATGGCCACTCCCATCCCTTTGCCGATGTGTTTTGCTATGCCCGTTTGCACTGATACGTCTGTGAAGGTGCCATCACCGTTGTTGTGATACAGGATGTTGGGCTGGCCTTCGTACATGGTCGGCGAACACGAGAGGCGCTTGCCGGGACGACCGCAAACTTTGGAGGTCTCGAACGTCCAATTCAGATAGTTGCTGACGAAAAGATCCAGATGGCCGTCGTTGTCGTAGTCAACCCACGCGGCTGAGACAGACCAAAGCTTCTCCCCGTTGGGTCCGACACCGGTAACTCCCGCGCTGGCGCTCACATCGGTGAACGTTCCGTCTCTGTTGTTGTGATACAGCGTGTTGTGGTTGAGTCCGGTCACATAAATATCCGGAAATCCGTCGTTGTCGCAATCACCCACGGCGACGCCGACACTGTAACCATCGCCTCCCACGCCCGCGCGAGCGGTTACATCTGTAAAGGTGCCATCGTGATTATTGTGGTAGAGGCGGTTTGAAAAGCTAGGGCTGTCCTTTACTAGGCTAGGGATGCGTGCTCCGTTGGTGAAAAAAATGTCGAGATAACCATCGTTGTCGTAATCCAGGAGCGCCACACCCCCGACGATCGTGTCAATGATAGGTTTGTCGTCGGTGGTTCCGTTGTTGAGTATGAAGTTGATGCCCGATTGCTTCTGGCGGTTCTCAAAGCGAATCGGGGGATTTTCCGCGGCCTCCAGCGGCACAGATATCAACGCGATAGCAAACACCCCAGAAACGAGCAGTTTCATGAGACTTTCAGGGGCACCGATCCTGATTTTTGGGGACACATTACACGCAAATAGAAGATTGCTACACTCCGAGGCATTTTCATCAAGTGGAATTCCATTACACCGAAGAAAGCACGCCCGAAGGCACTCTCACCGAAGTCCCCCATTTTAAATTTGGCCGCGGGCCCATAACTAACTCCAGGATTCCACCAGATGTGATCTCGGAGTGAGTGATCCAGGCCCGCTCTAGCGGCTTTCCATTCAGGTGTGCCGATTGGATATAGCAATTCGTAGGTGAGTTGTCGCGCGCGATGATGGTGAAGGCAGAGCCTTTGTGCCATTTAGGGTCGAGCTGGATGACTGCCTTACCGAAAAGTGGACTGCCCAGAACGTAGACGTTATCGCCGGGGCAGACGGGATAGAAACCAAGCGCGCTCAAAACATACCAGGCAGACATTTGGCCGACGTCATCGTTACCGCAAATGCCGTTCACTTCCGCGTGGTACGCTTGCTGGAGAATGCGGCGGACCCATTTTTGCGTAAGCCACGGCTGGCCCGCATACACGAATAGATAAGCAATGTGATGCACGGGTTCGTTGGAATGGTTATAGTACGGATTCCAACCGAATGTGGTGGGTGTCTTCTCGAACAGATCTTCGAGTGTACTCGCGAAGTGCTCCTTTCCCATCACATCGATCAGGCCATAAATGTCATGCGGCACAAACCAAGTTTGCTGGAGGGGATTGCTTTCCGTGCACCCTTGGCCAAAAGCGGTTTCGCCCTTCCATTCTAACTTTTGACCGCTGCGGTCTTTAGCGCGCATGAAGCCGACCTCGCGGTCGTAGAGGTTGCGGTAGTTGCCTGCACGCGCACGGAACAGCTTCGCATCTTCATTCTTTCCGAGATACTCCGCCAGGCGGCTGACGCACCAATCATAGTAAGTATTGTCCAGGGTCCAGGAAACTTGGTCTGGCACGTAGCCATTTTCTAGATAGAAGTCGTTATCCGGCCGATTTGTCGCAGTGCCGGTACCGGCTGCGGTTTGCCGGCACGCAGCGTAGGCTTTCTCAACATCGAAATTTCGGATGCCCTTCGCGTACGCGTCGAGAATGACGGAGATTCCTGGATCTCCGTCCATGCAACCGCTGTACGCGTTCATGATCTCCCAGCGCTCCAAATAGCCCTTCCCGCTGCGCTCTGCAATGTCCACCAATGTATTGACTTCATCGTTGACCAGGCCGGGTCGCAGAATGGTCATCAATGGGAACTCGGCACGGAACACGTCCCAGCCGCTGAAAATGGTGCGGTAAGTATAGGAACTTGAGGAAGATGTTTTCCTGTCTGCGCCCACGTATTGACCATCTGCGTCGACGACGCTGCGAGGGTCGATCATCGTATGATAAAGGGCCGTGTTGAAGATGGTGCGCTCGCTCTCCGTAGCTCCGTCGATCGTGATGCCAGAAAGTGCGTTGTTCCACAGCGTCCGAGCGCGACTGCGTACCTGGTCAAAATTCCAATCCGGTATGTCGTGCTGCAGGTTAGCGCGTGCGCCTTCCATGCTCACATAAGAAATTCCGGCTTTCATCAGCACTTGCTCATTTTCGTGCGTCGGGAACTCCGTAAAAAAAAGGAGGCGCCTTCCTTCTTGCTCAGTACAGTTGCGAATTACATTAGCGTTCTTAACTCGACTGTAGTAGTCATCAGTTAAGAAGTAATCGCCGACCAGCCCGCTCGGCCCTTGGAGCCGGCCGTCAGCCAAGTCAATGCTGATGACGCCGAAATCTTTCAGGGGAGCCGAAAACTCAATGTGAAAGTGGAGCTTGTACTCGACCTTGCCATCGCCGTTGCCCCAACCTCCGTCACTGGGAGTGCAATACGCCCATCCTTCGACGGCGTGATCACTAACCACTTTGACATATTGGCGTGTAGCCGCGCCCCCAATGCGGCGCGCCAGATCGATCTGAACGCGAGAGTTGGCCGATTGCGGGAATGTGAATCGCAGAATGCCGGCGTGCGGTGCCGCGGTCATTTCCGTACGTATCTGGTAACGGTCCAGGGTAATGGCGTAGTAACCAGCTTGTGCTAATTCCGTGTAGTGGTTGAACGGCGAGCGCCAACCTTCTTCCGGATGCTCAGGACGGCCAGGAGCCGGATGGAGAGGCCCGGCCGTGGGCATGGTCAGCAGGTTGCCGAAGTCACCGTACCAACCCACTCCACTCATATGTGTGAAGCTGAAGCCCTCCATGGTGGTGTGCTCGTAAGAGTAGCCGGGAGCATTGTCGCCTCCGGTCATAGTGTCCGGACTCAGTTGGACCAAGCCGAAGGGCGTGGTGGCGCCGGGAAAGGTCTTGCCCTCCCCGAGTTTCTCACTGGTGCTCGCGCCAATGAGTGGATTCACGAAATCGGCAGGGTCGCGAGTTTCGGCAAATGAGGGATGTGCCCAAACCGATGCTGCTGCAAAAGCCGATAATCCGGCGAATTTCCTTCTGGTCATCCTCAGAGACATGAACCTCACGTGCCTTTCCTGTACGCGGAAACCAATGAGTCGATCTACGCCGGGCTTCTACTGCCGGAATGGTCGTAATGCCTAACACAATCGAACCGGCACTCTTGAGCCTTCGTTTTGTGAGCACACCCAGCAACTTCGGCCTGGACCACACAAATCGAGTGGCCCCTATTCACAAGTATTCCTGCCGCCCGCGCAATTTGTCCCAGTTGCCAATTGTCTGTGGAAGTGGATTCTGGCGTGGACCTAGACGAGTCCCTAACGCATGAACGAGACATGTCCGGTGATTCGCCTAGTCGCCCGCCAAGGACTATCGAATACACCCGCTAATATTGTCCGGCCTCGGTCTGCATAAGCCTGCTGCGGCCGATCGACATTCAAAGTAAAGAAAGAGGTGAGGGGAGTGCTTGCGGAAGTGGAGCAAAAAATCAGCGCTCTAAGCAAGATCATCGGGAAGCTGTTAGGATGTTTTTGCGAGGTTCGTTTGCCTTTGTTTTCTTTCAGGCCATTGACGCGGGTTGTCCTGAGCAATGCGTCGGTTCGCTCGGAAGTTTATTGGCGGTTTATTAGCGGTTCCTGCCGGATTATGAGCAATCAGGGTCAGTCAGGGCAGATTGGACATTATATGCAAATCGCGCAAAGCCGCATAAAGACTGGCGATTTCGCATCTCGTTGATTTGGCGAGTGGGGACGTAGTTCAGTTGGTTAGAACGCTGCCCT
>Ga0137378_10002321_pt1 | contig 16278 bp, 8 predicted proteins | sample SagtaG_21_FD_104813 | JGI IMG/M metagenome (GOLD analysis project Ga0137378, IMG submission 104813) | Vadose zone soil microbial communities from Sagehorn Ranch, Mendocino, California, USA - Sage2_L_60_16 metaG | ecosystem: Environmental > Terrestrial > Soil > Vadose zone | place: USA... | reverse complement strand
TCATCGCGCACTTCTTCAAGCGAGCGCGTGGCAGCCTCGGGCGCGTAGATAATACCGTGAATCGGGCGGGCTGTGCCGAAGATCAACTGCGCCCCCAGGGGATAGCCGTCCAGCAGTGAGCAGATTTCGTGCAGGATGGCCTGCTGATTCGGCTCGGACAGGTGGATTCGTTCATCCAGGCCGCTGCCTGAAGCCAGCTCGACAAAGAGTTTGAGAATATCCTGACTCGCCATTTTCCCGACGGGATATTCGTACCAGCGACACGCAGCTCCCTCCAGCGCCGCCACGGTTGAGGGATTCGAGCGCGACGTGAGCAAAACTACGACCTGTTCGGGCAGTGAACACAGGAAACGATACCAGCTTCCAACCTCGGTATGCTCCTGTATCTCCTCGAAGCCGTCGAGCAGCAGCAGGCAGGCATGGTCTCGGTTGGCCAGCCCGCGAAAAACATTCAGCACGGTACGTTCGCAAAGGTTGGTATCAATGCTATTCATAGCTTTGGAGTGAATACGCAGGGAATGCGTAATTTCGAGCAGCGCTTCGCCAAGCGATTTTCCCCCCTGTAAGGAAATGCCGATGATGCCGCCTGGAAATTTCTCTATGTTGCGGCGTGCCGCCTCAAATGCCAGCTCGCTTTTGCCGATGCCCGCCGGACCAGTCAGTGCAAAGTGATGGATTCTTGACCTCCTCCTACTTTCACCTCCCACAGCTTCCTCTATCAGGGTCGTTAGCTCCTCGATTTCTCGTTCACGACCGATAAAAGTGCTGGTAGCTCCCAGGTGCGATAAGGGGTGATCATGTTCCTGCGGTTCATCGCGTCCTACCAGCAGCGCGACCGGGCCTTCTTCGCCTTCAACTACATGCCTATAGAGTACCGGCACGAACCAGCTATGTTGCTTGATCGGTAACAGGGCCTGGCGCGCGCGTGCCAGCGCTTCTTCCAGCGTGCGCCCGTGGGCGATCGCGTCATAGAAGTGGTACATAAAGGTGGGGCTGAGATCGTCTTGAATGGAGAACGGCATAGCAACTACCGCGGGCACCTGCGCCATGACCAGCGCCGTAGCGAGCGTTGCGTCAACAGCCGCGCGCCTCTGCTTGTGCTGCGCCTTCTCTTCGATAAAGTGCGCGGTTTCACAGGCTGAGAAGACGGCCAGGCGTACATCTGTACTCACAAACAGTTCGCGCAGCGATTCTGTGCCGATAAACATGTTACGCCCTTCATTATCACAGAAGCACAGATAGGTTTGCGCTTTGACTTTCGAGAGCGGCACCTGGCATGCGCTGCATTTGCGGGCGTCAACATCGTTCATTTCATCGCAATCTTCCGCCGGGCAGAGACGGCCAAATGCTCCGTGTCCATCAAAGTGGATGGCGTAACAGGGGACGATCGACTCATCCTCGTCAAGCGCGCTCGATCCTCCAAAAGAGCTGAGGTAGCTCACCAGCGCGTCAAACGTGGGCGGGTCCAACCTGTCCAGCGACAATTGCTCATCTTCAATTAAGGGAGCTAATCCTCGCCGCAGGCTTTCATAGCTTTGTTCCGTCTCCAATGGCGGAAGATCGACGGGCGAGGAGCCAATATAGAGCATGCGCAGAGGTGGATAGATGGGTAACTCACACTGCGAGGGCAGATCAGGCCGCAGTAGCGCGCGTGTCAGTGTGAATACGCCGGAGGCCAGCAAGAAATGTTCGCCGTTGTGCAATAATTCCCAGGGATACGCGACGAATTCATCGCATTGGGGGGCAAAACTGAGCGTCAGGGCAACGGTTCCGCGCCTCCCCAGCGTGCGTTGAATGACACTGCGTAACATAGCCTGCACCGAGTGTTCCGCAGAATCGCGCAGGCTAACGCCTGGAGAAGGTGTACCGCATAGGGCCAGAAACAGGCGCTGACCGATCTCACGCAACTCTCGATCATCGCTCTCCAAGCTATTGAGCTTTTTTAGGAGGGCATTCAGTTGTCTCGCGTTGTACGGAGGGATAAAGTCGCCTTTGACGATATGCCCGGACCAGCTTTCCTTTACCTGCAATTCAAATGTGCCATCCTCACGGGTCCGAAACTGCAGGTTCAGCGTCTCTCCCATATATCCGTTGCATCCTGTAAATACTATCGTGAGTGAAAATCATAGCATGCGCGTGAAGTTCGTTCTCTCTCTAAAATACACGATGGGCATGATTATTCAATACAAGTATAACACATCTTTATGTCTTTCAAAAAAATGGGAATGCCCAAGGACGTTTCTCTTTCGTGAACTCGTAAGAGAAAACTTGTGGCAGACAGTATGAATGACGGTGGAAGCCTGGCCCTCATTTGTAAATTCATATAATATGCACAATACACAATAACATAACGCTGCCAAAAACGGTGTAAAATCGGGTATTATTCGAGGAGCATAAGCGAATTTGCCCCTTGTTATAAGCCGATTTGTGTAAATTGTACGAATTTTAGCAGTAAACTTCTGCTATTTTATATGTAACACCACGCTAAGAGAATTATTATACTTTGGACAAAGGGATTGAGCCAGGCAATGATTGCAGCTCAATCTCGTCATGTGGAGCTGCGCGGCTTACAACATGGTAATGAGGCCAGAGGTGTGTGAAGTTAATCGATTCAAAGGGAGTACATTACCATGTCTGTTCAAGCCCAACAAGACACTGGCATGAAGCCCTCGTTAGGTCTGACCGGTGTCACTATTAACGCTATGGCGCTGATCGCGCCCGGCGCATTCCTCTGGACCACCTATCAGTTGCAAGCCGCTCCCGGCTCGGCCATCAACATGTGGGCCTCGGTCTTTATAGCAACCGCTATCGCATTATTAACGGCCACCGCCTACGCCGCGCTCGCCAAACGCTATCCCGAAGGCGGAACGGGCAGCTCTTACTATTACACTGAAGCAGCCATCCTCCACAAAGAGGAACATCGCCACTTCAAATTTGCCCGCATCGCCAAATTCATTGTCGGTTGGGCATCACATCTCTATTACTGGGTCTATCCCGGCGTGATGGTCGCCTTTATGGGCCTGGTCATCACGTATATTATCCAGACCTTTGATCCCAGTTTCGGAGCAGCGTGGCAGGAAGTGCTGGTGTGTGTGGGGTTTGCCGCCGTTGTAGGTTTGATCGCTTTCATTGGCGTGACCGGCTCTACCGTTGCCAACATCGTCATTAACGTCATCCAGATCGTCGCCCTCCTCGCGTTCTCCATCCTGGCCGTTGCTTACCGCATGACACATCCCAATGTGCAGTACCTGCATCCCAGCGCATTGAGTGTCATCACGCCGCATGACCTGAGCGGACTCATTTTCCAGTCTACTATCGCCATCCTGCTGGTTGTGGGTTTTGAGTCTGCCACCGCGCTGGCAGCCGAGTCCAAAAATCCCGGACGCGATATCCCGCGCGCCGTCGTTTTGTCGCTGGTCATTCAAGCAGTGATCTTCTACTTCATCGAATACTTCGCCGCCAACTTCTTCATGAACACGGGCTATCACAATAGCGCGGGTACGGGTTTTGCCGCCGCCTTCAATTCTGGCGCGCCCATCGGTGACATGGCCCAGATCATCGGCAACCAGATGCTGGGTGGCAACGGCGTAGCGTTCGCCACTATTCTGGCTGTTACAGTGGTAATCGCGCTGATCGGAACGTCTCTCTCCTGTCTGAATACCGGTGTACGCGTCACACACGCTATGGGCAAAGATACCGAATTGCCCGCCGTGTTCGGCTTCTTGCATGGTCGCTTCCGCACACCGCATATAGGCGTGATCGTCCTGACCGTTATCTCCGCCGTCCTCGGCTCGTATGGCGTGTTAAGCATCGATCACCTGACGCAGGTGACGCTGATCTCCAACATTGGCACCTTCCTGCTGTATGGCATGACCTGCCTCATCTGTATCGTCGCCTTCGCTGGAGTCAAGGCACGCGGCATCTTTACCACGGTTTTAGCTCCTGGATTAGGTGGTATATTGAATGTGCTGATGCTCGTAGGTGTGATCTACTTCGCCATTGCGGGCGGCGGCAGTACACAGGTTGATACTATTATCGCAGCGGGATTCAGCGTTGCCTGGCTGGTGATCGGCTTTGCTTTCCTGTGGATCCGCCAGGTGGTGACCGGCATACCAATCCTGCATCCCGAAGACCACAAGGAAAAGAACGGCATTGTTCGGCCCGTTCCAATAGAAGTGGAGTCGCCAGCGTAAAAACGGCGAGACACACGATAGATGCGTGCAGGAGGTTTACGCCTCCTGCATTTTCCATTTTTGGCTGCTTCCTCGCGTTATTTCATAGAGACGCGACTGATTGCGTTCACGAAGGCAATACTGTTCCCCAACAAAACGGACACGATAAATCACGTCCCCACGCAAGTATGCTATACTAAAGTACAAACCATGATTGTTCATACAAGCAACATCACACGGGAGATATGACGACAACCTATTCAAGCGGTACGCGGGTCGACCACTATGAGATCATTCGTATGCTTGGGCATGGCGGCATGAATAACGTCTACCTTGCCCAGGACATACTGAACCAGGAGAAAGTAGTACTCAAGTTTCCCAACGATGATTTAATCAGCAACGTCGGTGTATTTGAGCGCTACAAACGCGAGGCGGAGATCGGCAGCCGCCTCCATCACCCGCATGTCCAGCGCCTTTTAAACACTGATGAGCAGAGGTGCGAGCATTACCTGGTGATGGAATACATCCAGGGCCGCACGCTGCGAGAGATACTAGAGGCTGCTTCCCCCAATTTACTGCCGCTCGACGAGGTGATACGCATCACCACGCAGATTTGTGACGCGCTGGCCTACTGCCACGAACACGGCGTATTTCATCGCGACATCAAGCCCGAAAACATTATGCTGCTGGAAGACGGCAACGTCAAAATTATCGATTTTGGCGTCGCCCTGCTGGAAGGGGCGCGGCGCGTGACCTGGCGCGGCCTTTCAGGAACGGTCGGAACGCCCGATTATATGGCTCCAGAACAATTGCAGGGCGCGCGTGGATATGCAAGCGCCGATATCTACGCCGTCGGCGCGATGCTCTATGAAATGCTCTGTGGGCACGTACCATTCGAGGGCGAAAATGTCTTTGCAGTGATCAATCAGCATGTTTCGCAGGACCCTCCCTCGATCCAGAAATTCAACCCGGCTATTCCTTCTTCTCTGGCAACAGTTGTGATGCATGCTATCCGTCGCGACCCGGAGAAACGCTACAAGTCCATGAGGGACATGTTACAAGACCTCCAGCACCTGGATGCTGTGATTCCTGTTCCCTACAAACCCGACGTCCCTCACATGAGCAATACTCGCAGGCAGGTGATACTGGCTGTGGTAATAACCCTTGCCATTTGTCTCGCGATCATTGCGTTTGGGATCCTTGCACAGACGATGCACCATGTGATCCGTTAGGTTGGATGGGGACCGGGCGCAATGCATACTTGTCGATACTTAAAAATTGTGCTACACTTCTTTACACAGAGAACATCGTTTGTTCTGCTATGAGTTGAGAAGCTCTTCAAGATTCAATGACGCCTCATATTGCGCTCTCTGCGCAGCATTTTGACCATGACCAACCCACGTAAGGGTATAGAAGCAAGTGAATGACATTCGGTGAGCGCTGTTTGCTCGTCGAATACACTCTGGCTCCAACGTAGTTGCCTCCTGACCTGAAACCTATCTACAAGTTTTTCGGGAGGGTTCTCTATGCACGCGCGCCCAATCGCTGATGCTACCTATCCGCTGTACGATCCCCGTTGGGAACATGATGCCTGCGGCACCGGCTTCCTGGCGCAAATCTCCGGCGAGGCCAGCCACCATTTGATTCAAACGGCACTACAAGCTCTTATTCATCTGACACATCGCGGCGCTCAAGACGCTGACACGGAAACCAGTGACGGCTCTGGCCTGCTTACCCAGATTCCCCGCGTGCTGCTGTGTGAGGAATTGACAGCACGGGGCATTACACCCCCTGAACCCTGTGATGATCTCGCGGTCGGCATGATTTTTTTACCATCGCAAGAGCGCTCGCCCGCTGCCTACGCACAAAGTTGCCAGATTATCGAGCAGACATGCCTGCAAAATGGATTGCTCTTCCTGGGGTGGCGACATCTCCCTATCGATTATACTGTCCCGGGTAAGGGCGCTCGTGCCACCGCTCCGACTATCGAGCAGGTATTGCTCGCGCGTCCGCAGCACCTCCCGGTAATCCACTATGAACGCACCCTGTATCACACTCGTCGCCTGATCGAGCAACGTTTGCAGGAGGCGCACATCAACGATTGCTATATTGTCTCGTTTTCGCATACCACCATCGTATACAAGGGACTGCTGGCTCCGGACGAACTGGCGCGCTATTATCTCGACCTGGCCGACGAACGTTTTACCAGCGCCTTCGCCATCTTTCACCAGCGCTATAGCACCAATACCTTCCCCTCCTGGCCGTTGGCGCAGCCGATGCGTTTGCTGGCTCATAATGGGGAGATCAATACGCTCCAGGGCAATCGTAACTGGATGCAGGCGCGCCAGGGCGCTTTGTTCTCTCCGCTTTGGATAAGTAAACTCCGCGATCTCCTGCCTGTCGTGCAAGAAGGAGGAAGCGATTCCGGGCAGCTCGATAATGTGCTGGAACTGCTCACATGTTCCGGGCGTGACCTCCTGCAGAGTATGCAAATGCTGATCCCTCCTGCCTGGGAGCAAAATCCTGCGCTGGATAGCAAGCAGCGTGCATGGTGTGAATACCATGCAGGACTGAGCGAGCCATGGGATGGGCCTGCCGCTCTTATGTTTAGCGATGGCTCAATCGTCGGCGCAGCCTTAGATCGCAATGGGTTGCGCCCGGCACGCTATACGCTCACCTCGCATGGATTGCTGATCCTGGCATCCGAAGCGGGCGTGATCCCCTGTGAAGCGCACGAGGTCGTCGAGAAAGGCCGTTTGGGGCCGGGTGAGATGATCGCGGTCGATTTGAAGTATGGAGTGTTGCTGCGTGACCAGGAGATCAAGGCATCGCTGGCCCAGCGCCAGCCCTACCAGGAGTGGCTAAATACGCACCTGGTTCGCCTGCAAGAACTTCCTCAGCCATTGACGTCATCTTCTGATCTTCCCCCGTCCGCCGATACCCTGTTCCATCTCCAACAACTCTTCGGGTATACTCACGAAGACGTTGAATTCGTTCTGAAAGCCATGTTGACAGACGGCAAAGAGCCTATCTGGAGTATGGGAGACGATACCCCGCTCGCCTCGCTTTCCCGCCAGGCGCGTTCCATCTCGGATTACTTCCATCAACGCTTCGCACAGGTGACCAATCCTCCCATTGACCCATTGCGCGAACAGGTGATGATGTCTCTCGACTGTTATCTTGGGCGCCGTCAAAGCATGCTCACCGAAACCCCGCTGCACGCGCGATTGGTGCACCTGGAATCGCCCGTACTCAGCGAGTCGCAGTTGGCGACACTACGCGACCTGGAAGGACAGGGTTTTCGCTCTCACACGCTCTTAGCTACATTTGATGGTCGCGCTGGACCAGCCGCGCTGGAATCTGCCCTGGATCGTCTGGACAGCGAAGCGGTAGCGGCTGTTGTCGAGGGGGTCTCACTACTGATCGTCAGCGATAGCAACGCCAGTTCGACCGAACTCCCGGTGCCCATGCTGCTTGCCATCGGCTCGATCCACCAGGCCCTCGTCCGGCGTGGACTGCGCACCTATGTATCCCTGATCTGTGAAACCGGCTCCGCCTGGGATGTCCATCAGATAGCGCTCTTGCTCGGCTACGGGGCCGAGGCTGTGGTACCCACGCTGGCGCTTGCTGCCGTGCGCGCGCTGGCAGGAGAACGGCGCCTGGAGCATCTTACAGGCGAGCAGGCGGCAGAAATGTATGTGCGCATCATCGAAGGTGGCCTCCGTAAAGTGATGGCGCGTATGGGCATCTCGACGGTGCGTAACATTATCGGTGCGGGACTGTTCGAGGTGCTCGGCCTCGAAGCGAGTCTCATCGAGCGCTGCTTCACGTCTTCTGCAGCTCATCCCGGTACCATCTCTCTCACGCAGATTGCCGGGCAGGTCATCGAGCAGGCAGGCAGAATCGAGCCAGAGCAGCAGCGTACTGAAGAGAATCGCCAGGTGGGCGGGCGAAGGCGCAAGCTGGTTGATGTTGGGCGCTTCCGTTTTCGCCGTGATGCCGAGTATCACGCCTACAACCCCCTTATTGTACGAGCCTTACAGAAAGCCGCGCAAAGTGGGAACATGGATGATTACCGGCAATTCACCGCGCTGGTGTATTCACGCCCCCCTACCGCTGTGCATGATCTGCTCACATTTGAACAGGCGACGCCTATCCCTCTGGAGCAGGTTGAACCGATGGAGGCGATTCGCGCCCGTTTCGTCGTCTCCGCCATGTCGCTGGGCGCCCTCAGTCCCGAAACGCATCGCACCATCGCGGCGGCTATGAACAGTATAGGCGGGCGCAATAATACAGGCGAGGGTGGTGAAGACCCCGACTGGTACCATGAGCAGATGAATGGCGTCCCTGTCAGCAGCAAGATCAAACAGGTAGCTTCAGCGCGTTTTGGGGTCACCACGGAATACCTGGTGCGTGCCGAAGAACTTGAGATCAAGATGGCGCAGGGCTCCAAACCCGGCGAGGGAGGGCAGCTTCCACCGAGTAAAGTGACGCCGTTTATTGCTCGCCTGCGCCATACTGCGCCGCACGTATCGCTCATCTCGCCGCCTCCGCATCACGACATTTACAGTATCGAGGATATTGCCCAGTTGATCTACGACCTGCACGAGGTGAACCCCAATGCTCGTGTTGGGGTCAAGCTGGTAGCGAGCATGGGAGTGGGCACCATCGCTGCAGGGGTGGCGAAAGCCCATGCCGACTACATCCTCATCAGTGGACATGACGGTGGGACAGGCGCTTCGCCCTTGCAATCCATCAAGCACGCGGGCCTCCCCTGGGAATATGGCCTGGCGGAGACCCAGCAGGTGCTGGTGCGTAACGGGCTGCGCGAACGGGTCAAATTGCGCGTTGATGGCGGTTTCAAGACGGGTCGCGATGTTGTCATTGGGGCGATGCTGGGAGCGGAGGAATTCGGTTTCGGCACCGCTGCCCTGGTGTCGCTGGGCTGTGACATGGCGCGCCAGTGTCATCTCAACACCTGTCCAACCGGAATAGCCACGCAGAGAGACGACCTGCGGGCAAAATTCTCCGGTCGGTCACAACACCTTATTCATTATCTGACCTTGATTGCGGAGGAAGTACGCGAGTTGCTGGCGCAGCTGGGCGTCGCACGCCTGGATGATCTTATAGGACGTGCTGATCTTTTACAATGCAGCGGGGAGACGAGCATTGATCTGACGCCACTGCTGGCAGCCGCCCCTGGAAAATCGTCGCGTGCCGCCCATTCGAGGGTACCACGCTCAAAAGTTGCCTGGCAGTTACATGTTGAGGCGGAATCGGCTCTGGAAGGCGAGCGCAGTGTGCTGACGCATCATAGTATTCACAACTATGATCGTTCAATCGGAGCCAGCCTTGCAGGAGAGATCGCGCGCCGTCATGGAAACGCCGGTTTGCCGGGAGCCAGTATCACCAGTGTCTTTCAAGGGTCGGCAGGCCAGAGTTTTGGCGCATTTTGTGTCCCTGGTATGCGCCTGATTCTGAGTGGTGAGGCCAACGATTACGCGGGCAAGAGCATGACAGGCGGGCAGATTGTCATTGCCCCGCCAGCAGATGCCAGCTTTGCCGCGCACAAAAACACTATTCTAGGCAATACAGCGCTCTACGGGGCGACCGGCGGGCAATTTTTCGCTGCGGGCTGTGCCGGTGAACGCTTCGCTGTACGTAACAGTGGCGCCCTGGCCGTTGTAGAGGGGGTGGGTGCCCATGCCTGCGAGTATATGACGGGCGGAATGGTTGTTGTGCTCGGCGAAACCGGGCTAAACTTTGGCGCCGGTATGTCTGCTGGCGTGGCCTACGTGCTGGATATGGCGGGCATTTTCCCCGCTCATTACAATACCGAACTGGTAGAGTTGCATCGTATTAGCGACACCGCTGAAATAGATGCGCTGCGTACCGTTATTCAATGGCACCGCAAGAGGACTCATAGCTGGCGCGCCGCCCAGTTGCTGGCCGAGTGGAGTCGCATGCACCGCCTGTTCTGGCGTGTCTCTCCCTATGGCTCTACATGCTCAGCCGCTGATTTTGTAGCATCGCATACGCCTGCCGAAGAGTTCATATACCCGGCTTTGATGGCTGAACGTATTCGTTAGGAGGCGTTGGCCTTGACCTCCGTCGGCGAAGTTGCTGCTGGACGGCTTATGATAAGTCCGATGACATCGATGAGAAGAGCAGCGACTGCCAGCACGCAGAAAAGCAACGTCTCCGGGAGAGCAATCCCGAAGAAAGCATCCAGGGAATAGCTTCCAGGTCCTATCAGTCCGATTGCCAGGGCTATGGACAGCAGCGACAGCGGAAACTCCAGGCCGCGCTTGCTGTTCCAGAAACCGTTTTTCCAATGTGACTTGACGATTGCCATGAACATCGCGCCGAAGGCCCCGGCTGCCCCCAGGGGTGTCAAGAACCCGAGCGCGAGGGATAAGCCTCCGCCAAACTCCCCCAGGATCACAAAGAATACCCAGAGCCATGCAGGTTTGAAACCCTGTTTCTCGAAGCCCTGCGTCAATTTGGTGGGACCAGGTCCATCAAACCACCCAAAGAGCTTTTGCGCTCCGTGTGCGGCAAGCGTCAGTCCAGCGACAAGGCGGAGAATGAGTAAGCCCAGGCTAAGTGTACTAACCATAAATTGTATTCCTTCTTCCCTTTCTCTTACATTGTAAGTTCCTTTACGGAAGTAAGTATATACGGAAAAGTTCCTGTCGTCAAGGATGTTTTCTAAAGGAAAATATGATATACTGTTGCTATGGATACAAGCAATCAAATGCAGAAAATTGAACAATCGGAAACCTGTGCCACGCATCCGGTGGGCCGTGCCCTGCGCTTGCTGGGTGATGTGTCGACGCTCCTGATCATTTACACGCTCTTGACCGGCAAAAGACGCTTTGGAGAACTGCACGAGGCGATGGGCAACGTCAGTCCCAAAACCGTTTCGCAGCGGCTCAAGATGCTAGAAGAACTCGGATTTGTGCAGCGCCAGGCTTTCCTCGAGATTCCCCCGAGGGTCGAGTATAGCCTGACCGAGAAAGGGCTGGCACTGGTAGACATCATGGAGGCGATCAAGCAGTTTGGACAACGTTACCTCTCCGATGTCGAACCAACGTTGCCCGATGCTTCGTCTACCCCTCCATCGTGCGAGTAATCGAAGCCCACACCTTCGACGAGGGCGACATGTAACGTCTGTTGTTATTAGAAGCGGCTGTTACCAAAACGGTTTCACTCTCCCCAGTACAACTCCACCTTGCCAAAACGCACCCTATCGCCAACTTTCACGCCTGTCTGCTCCAGGGCCTGTGTTACACCCATTTTCGAGAGCGTCACTTGCAGGCGGTCCATGCTTTCGTCGCTGTCCAGGTTGGTCATGCTGACCGTCCGTTCAACTCGTTTGCCGCGCACCACATATACTCCGTTTTCCTTGCTGACCGTAAAGGCGTCTACGGGCTGGGGACGGAGAACGGCCCCCTCCATGTCCGGGATGACTTGCGCGGCGGCGCGTTCCGCTTCTTCGCGCTGAATCTCTTCTAAACGGTTGGCCGTATACGCCATGAGTTCGTCCGTTCCTTGATGAGCGGCTGCGGAAATGGCGAATACCGGGTAGCCCTCCTTTTCAGCCCTGGCTTTGAGCGCTGGCCAGCGTTCCTGCGCCTCCGGCAGGTCCATCTTATTGAAGACGATGATCTGTGGGCGCGTTGCAAGCTGCTCATCGTATTCGCGCAGTTCTTTGTTGATGTTCTCGAAGTCTTGCCAGGGGTCGCGTTCGAGCGATGCGCCATCAAGTATGTGCAGCAGCAAACGGGTGCGCTGCACGTGCCGTAAAAATTCATGTCCAAGCCCGACGCCCTGCGCCGCGCCCTCGATAAGTCCTGGAATATCTGCCAGCACAAAACCAAATTCATCTCCACTGCCTGGCTGTCCTACAGCTACAACGCCCAGGTTGGGCGACAGCGTGGTGAACGGGTAATCGGCAATTTTGGGCTGTGCAGCAGTAACGACGGACAGCAGGGTCGATTTGCCTGCGTTAGGATACCCGATCAATCCCACATCGGCGATCAGGCGCAATTCGAGCAGGAGCCAGCGTTCTTCGCCGTGTTCGCCGTTCTGCGCTTCATGCGGTGCCTGGTGGGTAGCGGTGGCGAAATGTACGTTGCCCAGGCCCCCGCGTCCGCCCCTCGCTACCATCACCCTCTGCCCCTCTTCTACAAGGTCGGCGATTAACTCGCTCGTTTCGGCGTCCCGCACGATGGTGCCGCGTGGAACAGAAAGGACAACATCCTCCCCTTTGGCTCCGTGCATTTTCTGGCGCGCGCCCGCCTCGCCCGCGCTCGCCTTAAAGTGCTGGCGATAGCGGTAGTCCACCAGCGTATTCAGGTTGGAGGTAGCCTCAATATAGATACTGCCGCCCCTGCCTCCATCTCCCCCGTCAGGCCCGCCAAATGGGGCAAACTTCTCGCGGCGAAAGTGAATGGAACCATTCCCTCCATCGCCCGCCTTGACGAAAATCTTTGTATGGTCGTAAAACATGATCTATCCCTAACATGTAATGTGTGAATTTCAGTTTCTCTGTGGTGCATAGGAGTATATCATATTGGGGGAGATTGCGCTATCAGTCATGATCTCCAGAGAATGGGCGTCATTTTTTGCAAGACGGGATGCATTGAGGCAAGGTTTTTCAGGGCAGGGGCAAGCCCAGCCCGTACCCTAGACGAAGCGTGACCACCACCCGTATAGGGTACGGGCTGGGCTTGCCCCTGCCCTGGAAGCTGTAGGGAGCATGAAACTGAACAGCGTCCCAGTGATCGGGAACACGTGCCAGTTGCCGTAGCCGCCATAGGTCGTATCACACTTCCCGGCAGGGTTCAGGCTACAATAGGTCCCGGCAAGACTGCCGTCACTCTGTATGCTTCCCTTGAAAAAGAGCGGTGCCACCTGGCTGCTGTGCACCGTAAACTGAACAGAGCCTGAGGCATTCACAGTGCCGCTAAAGGGTCCACTTCCCAGCAGGCCTGAGCCTACCACAAAGTTTCCCTGCATGTTTCCACCGCTCTGTTTGATCGAATTAAGCGACATAGACGAATTGACATTTGCCGGAGTATTGTGAATAGTTCCGTTATAGGTATTGTCCAGGATCGGAATACCTGGGCCAGGAGAACCTCCCGGCGGCACAGTCTGGGTGGGGCTCGGTGGAGGTGTGGTAGTCGGCGTATGTGTGACTGTAGCAGCGGGTCCGTGCGTGGCATTTGCCGTCGGCGTAATTGTCCCGGCATTCGGGTGATGCGAGAGCAGCGCAGGTAATAACAATGCTGCCGCAATGCTGCCGATCAGCAGGGCAAGCAGCAGCAGAAGCCAGGCCCCCAGCCTTCTACGGCGACCTTTCCGGCGTTTTTGCAGGGTTTCCGTCGTTGGGGCATCGAGTGTATTTCCTGAAGCAGGATGTGATAAAGCCCCATTTGAAGCGGTAAAGGGTGGAACTGGCGCAAACGGTACTGCTGCCGCCGCTGGAAGCGGTTGGGCATTGAGCGCCTGCCAAAATTCTTGAGCCGTAGGAAAGCGCTCATCTATATCTATCGACATCGCACGATAAATAGCATTGGCGACATGTTGTGGCACATCGGGGGCGTAACGCTGAATTGGTTCAAGTGGATCGGTCCCTCGACTACCCATCTGAGTTATGCGATAGAAAGCATCAACAGGCACGATGCCTGTCAGCAGCGCGTACATCGTTGCACCGAGACCATAAATGTCGGTGCGCGTGTTCGTTCCCGTGGCGTATTGTTCGGGCGCGCCATAGCCAGGTGAAGCGTGACGTACCGCCGTGGTCGTAGATTCCGGGTCAAATACTTTGGCGATGCCAAAATCAACCAGCACTGCTTCGTCACCCGCGGTGGGGGCGATAATATTGGCCGGTTTGATATCACGGTGGATAATTGGTGGGTTTTGCTTGTGCAGATAAGAAACGGCATCCATTATCGGTCCCATGATACTCAGCACTTGCTGCACCGGGAAGCGTTTCTCGGGTTGTTGCTGGCGGAGTTTCTCCAGGTTTGGCCCATCAATATAATCCATGAGCATATAAGCCCGGTCGTGCTGGTCATCTTCGATGATGTGATAGACGCGCGGTAATGACGGGTGATCGACTCGCTTGAGCAGCTCGGCCTCGAATGTGAAGCGGTCTCGTTCGCGTTTGTTTGGATCAATTACCTCTTTGAAGGCGAACAGATTTTGCCGCACACGCTGGTCCCTCACCAGGTAGACCGCGCCAAAACCACCTTTGCCGAGCAGTTTCTCGACCTGGTAGCGTCCGCGTATAATACTTCCGACTGGAAGAATTTCTTTTACCTCTTGCACAATGCACCTCGCACGATCTGTTAGTTCCGTATCATCATCTCATTATAGGGCAATAAGGCTGTGTATGAGCAAGCTCAAGAGTATATCTAATCTTAACGATGATTTGTCTAATATTTCTAAGGTTCGCGATCCTTCTCAAACGTGATGAGCCGCGCCCCGCGTGAGTAGGTCGTATACGTCCAGGCCCACTGAAACATCGTGATCAGGCGATTGCGAAACCCGATCAGGTAGTAGATATGCACGACCAGCCAGATCACCCAGGCAACTAGACCCGTTAACCGCAGCTTACCCATCTCCACAATGGCATACGAACGCCCCACGGTGGCAAGATTGCCTTTGTTTCGATAGTGAAATGGTGCGTGTTCTTGCTTCCCAATCGCGCGCTGGGCAATCAAAGAAGCAACATAGCGGCCCGCCTGCATAGCAACCGGCGCGACGCCTGGAAGCGGCTTGCCATCCTGCATCACGCTGGCCGTGTCGCCAATCACGAACACGTTGGGATGATTGGGAATCGACAGGTCGTTTGTCACTTTCACACGGCCAGCACGATCAACCTCGGCACCCAGCCATTGACCAGCCGGGGAGGCCGTAACGCCCGCGCTCCAGATGACAGTATGCGCGTCGATGCGCTTGCCATCAACCACCACTCCGCGCGCGTCTACCTGCGTCACCGGCGTGCCTTCCATTACCTCCACTCCCATACGCTTCAATTTTTTTCGTGTTTTGCGCGCCAGCGATTCTGGGAAGGCCGCCAGCATCCTGGGCGCAGCTTCAATCAGGATAATGCGCGTTGAACGCGTATCGATATGTCGAAAATCGGAGGCCAGCGCTTTATGCGCCAGTTCCGCAATCGCGCCCGCCATCTCCACGCCCGTTGGCCCCGCGCCAACCAGCACAAACGTCAGCAGTTCCTGCACCTTCTGCGGGTCAGTCTCGATCTCAGCCGCCTCAAAAGCCAGCAAAATGTCGCGTCGAATCGACGTGGCGTCGATAATCGATTTCAGCCCCGGTGCATCGTGTTCCCACTCAGGATGCCCGAAGTAGTTATCGTACGCGCCTGTCGCCAGCACCAGACAATCGTATGGGACAGCACGCTCACCCATCAGCACGCGCTGCCCTTCTACATCAACTCCTGTTACCTCGGCCATCAATACATCGGTATTCTTCTGCCTCCGCAGTATGGCGCGAATCGGCGAGGAGATATCCGCAGGCGATAAGCCAGCCGTAGCCACCCAGTACAACAGCGGCTGAAACAGGTGATGATTCTGCCGGTCAATCACCGTAACCTGCACCGGGGCATTGCCCAATGCCCGCGCAGCCTGCAACCCCCCAAATCCCGCCCCAACGATGACGACGTGGGGCATAGTGGTAGCGGGTGTACGCTGTTCCTGTTTGCTGATGGTGTTTTGTGTATCAGGAGTAGTTGTTGTCTCTTGCATTTCTTTCATGATTGTACCCTCATATAGGTGTATCACATTTCTTTCTCAGTAATAGCTTATCTCAAGAAACGGAGGGTGGCAAGGGAAACTGAAAGAAGGCGTTCTAAAAAGGGCGACCGCGAGGGTCGCCCAATACGCATCAACCGAAGCCGGGAAGCCAGGCAGGAGGCCGGGTGATTCGTAGGGGCGAGGGTGGACGATGAGGGGTTGGGAGGGCCTTTAGGGTCGCCCGCGGGGTGGGGGAGTGCTCGTGTTCCTCCAAAGGTCAGCCAGATGAACAGGACGCGGGCGACCCTAAAGGCCCTCCCAACCCCTCATCCGCCGCTCTC
>Ga0137378_10002313_pt1 | contig 16305 bp, 20 predicted proteins | sample SagtaG_21_FD_104813 | JGI IMG/M metagenome (GOLD analysis project Ga0137378, IMG submission 104813) | Vadose zone soil microbial communities from Sagehorn Ranch, Mendocino, California, USA - Sage2_L_60_16 metaG | ecosystem: Environmental > Terrestrial > Soil > Vadose zone | place: USA... | reverse complement strand
TCTTGGCATATGGCTGGAACCGCACAACGTCCGATCACCTTGCCGCAAACCGAGCACAAGCAGGTTCAGGAACTGGAAGCTATGCTCAACCGCGGAAACGCAGCCCTGGTGAGTTCTGCCGGCGAACGGATTGATCTGCCGAATACGGTTTACGAGATTCTCAGAAAGCTAGTCACCCTCATGGCGCGTGGCCAAGCCGTCACTCTGGTGCCAGACAATCAGGCTGTCACTACTCAGCGCGCCGCAGACATTTTAGGAATGTCTCGACCCTTCTTCGTCAAATTGCTCGAAACCGGAGTTATGCCCTTCCACCGCGTCGGGAATCAGCGACGAGTGTATTTGCGGGATGTTCTGGCATACGCCCAGAAGCGCGATCAGGAGCGTCATGCTGCACTTGATCGTTTGTCCCGAGCAGCAGTGGAAACCGGCCTGTACGACCGCAATACATTTCCTGAAGGTGGCCAGGACGAGTGAGAGCAGATTTTCCCGTAGTCCTGGATGCCTGCGTCTTGATCCCTATGCCTCTTGCTGACACGTTGCTGCGGCTCGCGGGCGGTCCGCGGCTCTATCTTCCGAAATGGACTGACCAGATTATGACGGAGGTGAGTCGGAACCTCCAACAGAACTTCGGCGTGACCGCCGACCAAGCGGCTCACCGCGAGAGGGAGATCCGCGAACACTTCGGGGAAGCTTGGGTGGAAGGCTACGAGGATCTGATTCCGTCCATGACAAACCACGATAAAGATCGCCATGTCCTCGCAGCGGCGGTCCGCTCCGGTGCGGAGACAATCGTAACGTACAACCGGAAAGACTTCCCTCGTTCGGCTCTCGCCCCGTACTCGATCACAACACAAGGCCCCAGTACTTTTCTCAGGAACTTGTATGAGCTCGATCGGGACGCGGTGCTTCACACGTTGGAGCAACAGGCTGCTGCAATTGATAAGTCCTTTGATCATCTGCTGAACAGACTTCGCGTAAACGTCCCCGGCTTTGTTGATACGCTCGCCCCGCAGAAATGATGAGACGACGTATGAACAGCTGAACACATGAGTGGCAAGGACAAGTGATTGAAGCGAGACAATTCGTGATATCCACTTGGAAGATGGGCCACAAAAGCAGACCGGAGTATCTGTTCCTGAGTCACAACCCGAGGGTCAACTGTTCCCATGACGCTCTGTATCGTTCCGAAAACCTCGGTCGAACTAAGCTCACATGGGGTGTGGACCAATGCGAAGGTGATTTGACCGAGTTTGCGGAAGCAGCCCCAAACTTGCTGAATCCGGCAGACCAGCGGACGCTCGGAGTCTCACGTCGGCTGTGACACGATCCGCAAGTACGGTTTCAGCATTCCCCGAACAGACTTCGATCTGGCCAGAAGGGGCTCGACTCGAGAAACGGTTGTTGGACAGCACCATGTGCGCGTGGGCGAGGGCAAGGGCAACGTGCGTCGCCGTCCAGTGCTCGTGCTCGCCGACCTCAAGGATTCGGGCGGCGAACGAGCAGTCCTGGTTCCGCGCCAACTCTCGAATCTCTGCCCATAGCGTCTCTGCGTCGGCTTCCATCCAGCGGGCGCTTACAGCGCGCAAGTCTTTTGCTACCGAGGTCCCCAATTTATTAGTTGTGTCCGTTGTGATCATTGTTTGTAAGTGCCCTTTCTGGTTTTGCAACTATATCGACTACAGCGCATAAGAAAAACGAGCGAGGGTTGTATTCCGACGGCTCACCCGGACGTCAGGTCACCGACTTTACGTCTGAAAATATTTCCCAGTTTCAATGGGTCGCCGGATGGCAAGACTCTCGCTGTCGCGCGCGTTCACGACACATCGGATGTGGTCATGCTTAACGAAAAGTAGCCCAGGCGTGAGCAGCGGCGGTTAATTCTTCGAGGCCCGCCGCTGGGCGGTGACCATAATCTCGACATGAGCATTGGGCACGGCGAGCGCCGCGACGCCGACCGTAACACGCGCTGGTCGCGGCGTTTTGAAAACGGAAGCGTAAACCGCGTTCATACGTTTGAACTGGGTTATATCGGTGAGGAAGACCTGCGCCGAGACCACGTCCGAGTAATCCATTCCAGCCGCTTTTAGAACGATGCCAATGTTGTCGAGGCAGGCTTTCACTTCGGCGTCGAAATCTTTTGGGATCTGGCCGGTATGCAGGTCAAAACCGATTTCGCCGGAGACATACAGCGTGTCTCCCACTAGAATTCCCGGGCTGAAGGGGAGATCGTCCTTGCCCTGATTTGCGAACTCGGGCGGCGAGATCACTTTAGTCCGCTGCGCAGAGGAAATGCTGACAGCGGTAATCATAAAAATAAGAATCGTGGAAAGTAGACTCATGCGTGGCATTGGTTGCGTCATCACATACCCTTTCTATTTCAGATGTCTGCTGCGGAAGACCTGCCTCACGCCAGCGCTTCGGGCAGCTTGTTTATATGTACATTTCTCGCCAGTTATGCTGACCTTCGCGCGTGATTCCTGTAGCGTGGCGCGGGGACGGAAGTGCCAAACTGCGGCAACATATCGCGACGTATGGCCTCAAAATGTGTCCAGTCGTCGCCATTATGAAGGGGGGGAATTGTGACCAGTTCGCCCTGATCGAGACCGACCAGCGCTGCATCGACCATGTCCTCTACCGGCATGACGATCTCCGGGGGCATCTTTTGCCATGGGAAGCCGGCGACGTTCCAGCCGTCAGTCGCGGTCCTAGCGGGTAACACCACTTGGACACGAATACCTTTGCTGGTCAGTTCGTGCTGTAGCGAAAGACTGAAGGCAAGGACATATGCTTTGGACGCCCCGTACACGCCGTTCATCGCCTCCACCGAGATGCCCGCGGCGGAGCCGATGTTGATGATCGTGCCTGTGCCACGCTTGACGAACGCAGGAGCGGCGGCGTAGGTGAGGCGAGTGAGGGCGGTGACGTTGAGAGCGATCATGTCTTGCATCTTCCGGATGTCGGCCTCAAGCAGCGGGGCGACGGAAGCGAATCCGGCATTATTGACGAGCATGGTGATGCTCGGATCGTCCTTCAGCTTTGTTTCCACTTTCGCGAGATCCGTCTCGTTGTTGAGGTCCGCCACGATGGAAGTAATATGCCGTCCGCTCGCGCTTGAGAGGCTCCCAGCCAGTGCTTTGAGTGGCTCCTCGCTGCGTGCGACGAGAATGAGGTCGTGTCCCCGTTTTGCGAGACGGTCTGCGTAGACAGCTCCGATGCCCCGAGAGGCGCCGGTGATGAGGGCTGTGCCCTTTGACGATGAGTTGCTCATGATCTTCTCTCCTGATTTGAGTTCCACCTACTGGTTTTGCAACTATATCGACTACAGCGCATAAGACACGCGAGCGCGTGTTGTATTCCCGGCCTCCGCTTTGCGCCGACTGTCGCGCTATCGCCTGACTTACAGTTAAATCGACAAACACTGCCGGGTCGTCGCCGCACACTGCCGGACATCGCCGCAGGAAAGCAATAACTTTGCTCGATTCGTTGCGGTTTTTGCCATTCCTCATCGACAATCTGTGCCTGAATTGTGCCTGCAAGTCCTCCTCGGCAATTTCTGCATTACAGGCACAGAAAGGAAAATCCATGCAAAACGGAAGCATGATGCGAACAGAACGACACGGCGGACCAGATGTCTGGGAGTTCAGGTGGCGAGAACCTGGATCTGATGGCAAACGAAAACATCGCAGAATGGTCGTTGGTACAACGAATGAGTTCGGCGACGAGGTTGCGGCTCGCCGAGCTATTGCGGGCCTTCATCTCCGTATGAACGCACGGAATGAAAGAGTGATAGTGCGTCCAATCACTTTATCCGAATTAGTGGATCACTATCGGCAGCGAGAGTTGAAGCCCGATACTCTTTGGAAAACCCACTCGACAAAGGTGACATACGACGGCTATCTAAATAAATGGATTGTGCCGAGGTGGGGCGACTACACGCTCAACCGCATCAGCGCCGGAGAAGTTGAACTTTGGCTGAGATCGCTAGCATTGGCGAAGTCAAGCTGCGCGAAGATCAGAAATATCATGAGCGTCCTTTTCAACCACGGAATTCGGCATGAAATCTGCAAGTACAATCCCATTCGATTGGTGCGACAAGGCGCGAAACGGAAGAGGTTCCCGACCGTGCTGAGTGCGAGCGAGGTTCAGCAGCTGATTGCTAGTCTTGGGCTGCGCGAAAGAACCCTTGTCTTGCTGGACGCGGGCACGGGCTTGCGCATGAGCGAACTGTTTGCTCTGAAATGGCGGGATATCAACTTCCAATCAAGGGAGATCAGCATCACATGGTCGATCGTGTTTCAGGTAGTAGGACCGTGCAAGACCGAGGCGTCGCAGAAACCGATTCCTCTCGATGCTTACCTAGCCGAAGCGCTGAGGACATGGCGGGAGTACACACCTTACCGAAAACCAGATGATTGGGTGTTTGCGAGTCCCGCTACGTCCGGCAAAAAACCGTATTGGGGCCAAACAATCATGCGGAGTTTATCCGCCCCGCTGCAGTGAAGATCGGAATCGCACAGCACATCGGATGGCACACGTTCAGGCACACGTATTCATCCCTGCTGGCGGCCACTAAAGCAGATATCAAGGTAATGCAAGAGTTGCTGCGTCATGCTTCCAGCCGAGTCACATTGGATACACTCAAGCGGTCACAATCCACAAACGAAGAGCTCAGAGTAGGGTCATTCGCCTGTTTCGCGCACCCGCGTTTGCGGACCGCCTGATCTGACTGAATTGCATGTGCCTTTTTGTGCCTACAAGAAACAGCTCCGGATGCCCGAAAACACTGGCGATTAGGCAAACCGGGCCAGAAATTGGCGACGGAGTTGTGCCTTTTTGTGCCTGCGCCAAAAGTGGCCGTTCCCCGTAAGCTCTTGAAAAGGTTTGGCGTCCCCCGACGGGATTTGAACCCGTGTTACCGCCGTGAAAGCAAGCCGTAAGTTACTGAAACTACGCAACACGGATGGCTACCTGAAGCGGTTTCAGTAAGGGATGGAAAGGCTTCGTGGATCATAAATGGATCAAGGAACGGTCTGCTCCGAATACTTCGAACTACATCCGAAATCCGCCGTCTTTTCTTCCGAATAACCGTCAATTCCGCGAATAAACGACGACAACAGCGTTTCTCAGTACCGATGTTCACGGCGCGCCCGCATGCCCTTGCTCAATTTCTCGTTGCCGAACGGTCCTGATGTTTGCTGCTGGGACGATTAAGAAGCCTTGAAGCGGTACCGGTTGATACCCAGCTTTCTTATTTTGGATTCAAGTGTCTGCCGGGGAATGCCCAGCTTAACGGCGGCGCCGGTTGGACCGCCAACCACGCCTTCGGATTGGCGGAGTGCGGCTTCGAGCATTTCTCTTTCGTGCTCGGCAAGGTTAGCAACGAGCGGAACCGACGTCATAGCTGACTCGGGAGCGACGCGCGTAAGCCAGGCTTCATCTACAAAGAAAGTCTCCCCCTCGCACAGAATCACCGCCCGCTCGACCACGTTCTGCAACTCGCGGATGTTGCCCGGCCAATCGTACGCGTGGAAGAGTTCCATAGTCTTCTTGTCTATATTTCGAATCTTCTTACCCGCTTTTTGGGCGTAACGGTCGATCAGGTATTCGACCAGCAACGAAATATCACTAATACGTTCGCGCAATGCCGGCAATTGAATCGGAAAAACGTTGAGGCGGTAAAACAAATCTTGACGAAAAGTGCCTTCAGCCACCGCTGAAGTCAAGTCTCGATTGGTAGCTGCTATCACCCGGACGTCAACCGAAACTGTTTGACTGCCGCCCACTCGTTCGAATTCCCGCTCCTGAAGAACTCGCAACAACGCGACCTGCGTCTCTGGCGGAAGATCGCCTACTTCATCGAGGAAGATCGTTCCTCCATCGGCCGATTCGAAACGGCCCAGGCGGCGCTGAGTGGCCCCGGTGAAGGAGCCTCTTTCGTGTCCGAACAGCTCCGACGCGATGAGCGAAGACGGAATCGCCGCGCAGTTCACTCGAATGAAAGCACGGTTTGAACGCTTGGACCGGTTATGAATTGCGCGAGCAATCAGCTCCTTTCCTGTTCCGGTCTCTCCTAAAACCAAGACTGTGGAATCCGTCGGAGCTACCTTCGAAACCTGGACCAGCACGTGGCGCAATGGCTCCGAGGAACCGACGATTTCCTCGAACATGGATGAGCGTACGATGTCTTCCCGCAACGCAACGTTTTCGTTTCGTGTCCTGTCTTCGGCGCGCTTGCGGTCATCGATATCGGTTCCAGTTACATACCAGCGCACCAGGCATCCCTCTTCATCGTGGAACGGAGGAGGAGCCAGCGATACTGACCGTCCTTCCGGAGCGCTCGTTGCTCGATTTCAAACGGCAGGCTGCGAGCCAAGCCTGCTTTGCGCTCCTCGCGCACCCTCTCGAGATCTTCCGGATGGTACGTTCTGGCGCGAAAGTCCGAGGCGACTACGTCTTGCATGGTGAGGCCGGTATAGTCGAGCATTGCTTGGTTCGCGTAGAGCGGCTGGCCATTCGGGTCCAGGACGACAATGGTTTGCGGTATAGCATCGGTAATCCGGCGAAGCTCCCGCTCCTCCTCAAGGAGTTTCTTCTCCGTCCTTTTTCGATCTTCGATGTCGGTATCGCTTCCTAACCACCTGACGACGTTGCCTTCAGCGTCGAATTCCGGAAGGACACGTATAAGGAACCATCGGTATTCTCCGTCATATCGCCGGATGCGGGTTTCCAGTTCGCCTGGTTTGGGGTCATTCAGCAAGGCAAGCCATTCACGAATGAGTCGATCCAAGTCATCGGGGTGAACGACCACCTTCCAACCCCAACCTTTCCCCTGTTCCGGGGTCAGGCCGGTGTACTCGTACCAACGTCGGTTTAGAAATTCTTTGGACCCATCAGGGAAGCTCGTCCACAAGAAAGATGGAACCGTGTCGATGAGGGCCTGGAGCCGGGCTGCCTCCTGGCGGAGCTTTTCCGGAGCATCGCTCAGTTCTTGGCTTTCCGCATTTTGGGCCAACTCACTCATATTCGCTCAGTCCACCGGGATGTCAGGACAATGTTAGCAGTTTTAAGGACGGGCGGCCTCACGCTGAATTTTCGGCAAACGCTGAAATTACAGCCTGACTCCAACACCTAAAAACCAATAAATCAACCAAGTAGGAGTGGCAATGGGATTGCCGTTGTTGGAGGCGTGAATTGCCCGACGGGTCGAACATGACCTTGAAGATCGAAAAGTACTGGGACGGGCACCGAACGAATATTCGACTGATAGGCCGGATGCGGGCGGAGCACCTACCCGAGTTGGAGAAGCAGATTAGGGAGAGCGAATCGAAGATCGCGCTGGACTTGGAGGACCTGAATTTGGTCGACGTTGAGGCTGTTCGATTCCTTGGCAGCTGTGAAGCAGCAGGCATCACGCTCCTCAACTGCTCGCCGTACATACGCGACTGGATCGGCAAAGAGCGAGAGTAGAGGAATAGGAGAAAAACAGTGCCTAAGTACCTGGAGGGAAAGGTTGCACTCATTACGGGTGGCTCGCGCGGCATTGGTGCTGCAATCGCCAAGCGTCTGGCCGCAGACGGAGCGAACGTGACCATCACATACACGAAGGGTGCTGACGCGGCCGAGTCGGTCGTCAAGGAGATTGAACGCGCTGGCCGGAAGGCGATCGCGATTCAGGCGGACGCCGCTGATGCCGACGCCGTCAAAGCCGCGGTCGAAAAGACTGTGGCGACATTCGGCCGGCTCGACGTCCTTGTGAACAATGCCGGCACGGCTGTTCCCAAAAGGTTCGAGGAGACCACGCTGGAGGAGCTGGACCGCCTGATTGACATCAACATCCGCGGCGTATTCGTCGCGACGCAGGCGGCGCTCAAGCACATGAAGAGCGGCGGTCGCATCATCTCGATCGGCTCGGCCGTAGGCGAGCGTGCCCTGACGCCCGGCCTCGTGCCCTACTCGGCCACAAAGGGAGCGGTCAAGATGTTCACTCAGGGATTGTCCAGAGAGGTAGGGAGCCGGGGCATCACAGTCAACAATATCCAGCCGGGACCGATCGACACGGATACGAATCCAGCTACGGGCGATTGGGCGGTACCTCAGAAGGCCTTCACAGCTCTCGGCCGCTATGGGCATGTTGATGAGGTCGCCGCGTTGGTGGCGTTTGTCGCCGGTCCGGAGTCCTCGTACATAACCGGGGCCAATCTTAACGTGGATGGCGGAATGATTGCCTGAACCAACGCACGCGAAGTCACGTTGCGAATCTCGGCGAGGTTGATTCTGCAGGACAGGGGAAGGCCGTCTGGAATGCACGAAGTGCGGAAACGATCAACACGCAATAAATACCAAGTGGAGGAAGGTATCCAATGGCTAACGTGATAAAGAAATACAGCATCTCTTCTGAGCTAGCACAGAAAATGGTGGATGAAGCGGTGGCGAAAGCCAGAGAACTGAGCGTTAGCGAGAACGTAGCGATTCTCGATGACGGCGGCAATCTCAAGGCCTTCAGTCGGATGGATGGGGCACCGATCCTTTGCATCGAGATTGCGCAGAATAAGGCGTATACAGCTTTGTTCGGCGTCTCCACGCATGACCTTTTCAACTTTATCCAAGGCGACCCGTCGCTTTTGGCCGGCATGCCCACGCTTGCGCGTATGGCGGCGTGGGGAGGGGGATTTCCCATTAAGGTGGACGGAGAAATTGTCGGGGCGATCGGCCTGAGCGGGGCTCCCACGGTGCAGAACGACATCGATTGCGCGACAGCAGCGCTGGCGCTCGTATCTGACGCGGTGCCTGTGGGCTGAATCGGTTATCCGAGTCGCGGTTACATGGCGCGAAGAATCCGGCTTGGACGACGAGCAGCCAAGACGATCATCGACCATCACGAAGGAGGACTAGACAATGAGCGCTTATACAGCGACGACAGTTCCCACCCAGTTTGTTGAGGCCAACGGCATTCGACTCGCTTATCGGCGATGGGGTAAGCGAGGCGGTTTGCCCCTTGTCTTTAACCAGCACTTCACCGGCAACCTAGACAACTGGGATCCCGCGGTCCTCGATCGGCTTGCCAAGGAGCGCGAGGTCATCATCTTCAATAATGCGGGTGTCGCGAGTTCGAGCGGCGAAGTGCCGACGAGCTTTGCGAGCATGGCGAAGAACGCGGAAGCGTTTATCGATGGCCTCGGATTGACGAAGGTCGATCTTCTCGGTTTCTCGATCGGCGGAATGGTCGCGCAGCAGATCACGCTCGACCGTCCGGAGCTCGTTCGCAAACTCATCCTTGTTGGTACCGCCCCGCGCAATCACGACGCAGGAGATGGCCAGGGTCACATCACCCCGGAGACGGCGGCGACCTTTGGTGCCACGTATAACCCACCCGAGAACCTGTGGCTCAAAGTCTTCTTTACTGATTCGGAGAAAAGTCAGGCAGCGGGCCGAGCCTTCCTGAAGCGGTACTTGTCGCGCACTGAGAACAGAGACTCTCCGATCAACGACAAAGTCGCACCAGCACAGATTGCCGCCGTCGGGGAGTGGGGCTCTCAACCTGGCAAACGCTTCGCGTATCTGAAGAACATCAAGCAGCCCACGCTCGTCGTGAGCGGCAACCACGACGTCATCGTTTACACGGTGAATTCACTCTATCTGGTTCAGAACATGCCGAACGCCAAGCTAATCCTGTATCCCGACGCCAATCATGGATCTTGGTACGAGTATCACGAGGATTTTGTTTTTGAAACAAATCGGTTTCTAAACGAAAGCGACAGGATTGCTACGGTCACGACTAGCGCCGCGGCCGATTGATGTTCAGATGTTGGCTCAGAAGAGGAGGTTTTATGAGAGCGGACATTGTAGCTGGCGCGGTATTTCCCGATTATGAGCTGACCGATCACACCGGCGAACGTCGCAAGCTTTCGGACCTACAGGGGCCAGATCCCATGATCCTGGTGCTTAGCCGGGGAGGATTCTGCCCGAGGGACCAGCGCCAGGCCGAGGGTCTGGTCCAACTTTACCGCGAGATGGAGGTCGGTTACTCCCGCCTCGTCACCATCAGTACCGACAACATGCTTGCAACGAATGACTACCGCAGCGGCGTTGGCGCTCATTGGACCTTTTTATCCGATGCGGGACGCAAGGTTCAAAAGGATCTCGACATCGCCGAGTACACGGACCCCGAGCACGATCCGATGATCCCGCATGTCATTGTCCTCGAACCTGGTCTCGTTATATTCAAAATCTATAACGGCTACTGGTTTTTTGGCCGACCGACCATCGAAGAGCTTCGGCAAGACTTGCGTGCGGTGCTGAGGAAGTGCCGCCCGGACTGGGACATTACTAGGCCCGAACTGAAATCCGCTTGGGAACGGGGTGAACATGACTGCTTTTATCCCTATGACAAGACCTTCGCGCAGGTGTTTCGGGACGGTAGAGGGTTTTGACAACCTCTTTGCGACAAACGTCCGAAGCGCGTTCTTTTATGGGAAGTTCATGTAACGGCTGGAGGTAAGAGTGGTTCACCGCAACAAAACTGCACTGGTGACGGGGGCCTCCCGTGGAATTGGACGAGCCATTGCGTTGGCGCTTGCTGAGACAGGTGCACATGTGTTGGTTCACTACGGCCGCTCTGAGCAGGAAGCGGAATCTCTCGTCTCCGAGATCCAAACGAAAGGCGGAAGCGCAAATGCAGTCTCGGCGGATCTAGGAACTCCGAACGGCGCTGCGCTGCTAGCCAAACAAGCGCTCTCAATCGTCGGCGATCGATTCGATGTGCTTGTGCTCAACGCTGGGATTAGCAAGGGGGCACGCATTGCGGATTACACGATAGAGGATTTTGACAACCTCTTTGCGACAAACGTCCGAAGTCCGTTCTTCCTGGTGCAACAACTCCTGCCAGTTCTTGGTGAGGGCTCAAACATCGTTGTTATCTCTTCCGCTGCAGCCCGTACGGTGGCGGGCAAGCCCGCTTTGGAAAACCCTTCACTTCTTGCTTACGCCTCTACCAAAGGAGCAATTGAGACTCTGGTTAAACACTGGGCCGCCATTCTCGGGCCGCGCGGCATACGCGTAAATGCTGTCGCACCAGGAGTCATCGACACGGATATGTCGAATTTTACGAAGACAGAAGCGGGTCGAGAGGTCACGCTGGGAATGCAGGCATTGAAGCGAATAGGCAAGCCGGAAGACATCGCCGACGTAGTCGCTTTTGTAGCGTCCGATGGTGCGCGCTGGATCACTGGTGCCAGTATCCCTGTCGATGGTGGTTCGAAGCTTTAACTGACAACGTGAGCATCGCAATGCAGACTGAGCCGAGCATCGGCTGGGAGACCAGAAATCCTAGGCCTGCAGGAGCGCGTTAGGCCGAGTGACAGAAAGGAATCAAAATGCCGAAGACTACACCGGAACAAAACAAGGCCCTCGTCTTGGAAGCGTTCGATACGTTGTTCAACAAGCGTGATTACGCGGCTGCCGAGAAGTTTTGGTCACCTCACTACATCCAACATAGCGCCCACATTCCTCCGGGTCGTGAGGGCGTGTTCGGTCTCATTAAGAGCCTTCCGCCGACCCTCAAATATGAGCACGGAACGATTGTGGCTGAAGGGAATTTCGTCATGGTGCACGGACGATTTTCGAACTTCGGCCTCCCTGCGAATTGGATTGCCGCAGACATTGTGCGCATTGAAAACGGAATGCTTGCCGAGCACTGGGATGTAATCGAGGACGAAGTTACCAAGCAAGGGTCACAGAGTGGGCGACCAATGTTTGGCGAAGATTTTAGTAAATGATCTCGACTCTGCGACTTCACGAGTTGGTCCAAATTGTCATGGTCGACAAGCAGAAAATTTCAAGGAATTCGGAAACGGACCGTTACATTCAACTCGCCAACGATTTTATCGTCCTGGCTGAGAAGGAGCTTTCGGCGTTCATCAGAGCAGTACAGAAGTTGTTCGGTGCTGAGCAGGCTCGGAAATCGGCGCTGCACTGGATCGAAGAACTGGAGCTTATGGATTGGCCGTCTGGAGACTCGATTCCAGATTGGCGCCAGGCGACGGTGGTCGCAAGCGCCCGGCTAGCGCTGTGGGGTCCGGCAATTCCGATAGGGGCCGGCAAAGACTTGGCGCCTGAGGAAGGAGATTCTTGTGAGCACGCAACTCAGAACGACGGGCCTGGGAAGGATGGGGACGGACACGATGGGGCGTCTATTAAGAAAGAGGGCACATCTGTCGTTGGGCAGTAACTTTCTCACGGAGCCTGGAGGCTAAATGACGGGCCAACGTTTCACCCTGCGATGTTTTCGAAGCGATGAAGGTTGAAGAAACATTCATTAGCGCAACCGCGCTGCGAGGCGCCGAAGACCCTGATACCATCCTGCTCTTTAAAAACTGGATTGACCGGGAGAATTTTATGTCGGTGCAACTAAAACGCCCGTATCGAGATCGGTACGAGGCGCGACTGCCAGAACTTCTCCGCTCCCCCCGCAAATTGTCCTTCTTCGAGCCGATCCGCTCCGTCCCATAGCCGTTTTTGGCGAAAGGCGGAGTTCCACCTACGATTAGTAATGGGAAGTCTTAGTGCTGTATCTGAAGCGCCCCTCCACAGCGTCTCAACTCCCCGCTCCTCGCTCGGGGGCACTTCAGATACAGCACTAAGACTTCTGGGGAGTCAGAGAGATTTCATTTGTCCGATTACAGACTTCTGGCCTCGCATAACCTCCGAGTTGCCCGTTACACGGGACCGATCATCGTGCCCCCTCAGTTTTTCGGGCGTCGATCTGCCCATTTCAGGATTGCATCCAGCGCTGGACAGAGAGACTGTCCCCATTTGGTCAATCGGTATTCGACCTTCGGTGGAACTTGGGGATATGCGGTGCGATGCACAATGCCGTCGGCCTCCATGCTCTTCAACTGCTGCCCCAACATCTTTTGTGTGATGCCGGGAATTGCGCGCTCAAGGTCGGAAAAACGCATAACCTTGCCCCCGAAGAGATGAAAGAGAATGACGAGCTTCCATCTGCCTTCGAGCAGACGCAGCGCTGCTTCAACATCGGCAGCGGCAGAGGTGGGTGTGTACCGCTTCGTCATCTAACCTCCCTAACATACTTTTTCGTGCGTACTTCCCATTATCGCAGTACGGTGAAAAACTCTTACCAGTGCAACTATGGAGGAGACTGATGATGAACAACACGCATCTCTTTATTCCCGACGAGTTCAAAGACAAGCGTGTCCTCGTGACGGGTGGAACGAAAGGCGCTGGAGAGGCCATCGTGCCGCTTTGGTACGGCAGGGGCCTCTATCGCTACGGCTGCTCGTTCTCCACTGCCGCAGGGACAGAAGCCCGCGCTCTTTATGCAGGCGGATCTTAGCAGCGTGGAGGGTATCGCGCAGCTTGCCGACCGCATCCTGAACGAGTGGGGTGGCATCGACATCCTCGTCAACTGCGTTGGAGGATCTGATACTCCGAATGGAGGCTACGCCGCTCTGACGGAAGAGCACTGGCAAAGCGCACTGAACCTGAACTTCATGGCTGCCGTGCGTTGCAACAGGCACTTTTTGCCGGGAATGATCGAGCGCAAGAGTGGTGTGATCCTGCACATTTCGTCCATCCAGCACCGGTTGCCTCTCTATGATTCCACTCTGGCCTATGCCGCAGCTAAGGGGGCACTGAGCCCTTACAACAAGGGCCTGGCGAATGAGGTGGGGCCTGAGGGAGTGCGCGTCAATATGATCTCGCCCGGATTTATCGAAACCTCCGGAGCTCATGGCATGATCGTCGCTTTGGCAAAGAGCAGAGGCATCAACGAGAGCGCGGCACGCCAAGCCATCATGAGCATGATCGGCGGAATTCCGATTGGCAGGCCTGCGCAGCCGGACGAAGTGGCTGAATTAGCGGCTTTTCTAGCGTCGGATCGCGCTGCATCGATCCACGGTGCGGACTATGTAATCGATGGCGGAACCATGCCGACCACAACTTGATGTCATAGTTGGCGAATAGTCGGCAAACCTTCCCTTGGGATTACTTCAGAGTTGCCCGTCACTCGCCCTCAATCGGGGGCCAGCAAGGACGGACCTAGCTCGAATTTCGACAAGCCGAAATCGCAGCACTCATTGGACGAAAGCGCGTATATTGTTCTGCTGTATTGCCTCGCCTCGCATCCGATTCAGTTCGAAAGGATATCCTCATGAGCACATCCGCAGGCACGACTTCCTCCGCCAGCGTCTACACAACCCCCGCGTTCTGGGAACGCTTGTGGCGGACAGCCGGCATCCAGTCCGTCTTCTGCTTCATAGTCGCGTACATCGTCTACGGCCATCAGCCGCAGGTCGGAGCATCGGCTGACACACTGGCAGCCTTCTACGACGGCGATCGCATGCGGATTCTGATCGCGGTCGTGTTTTACGGCTTGGCGGTGCTCAATCTCATGTGGTTCGCGGGGGCGCTCAGAACCACCCTGGCGGATGCGGGACAAGACGGTTGGGGCGCGGCGGCGACCGCCTCCAGTGCTGCCCTAGGAGCGTTTTACCTCTTGATCATCGCGGTGGTCGCAGCCCTCGCGTACTCCATTGCCGGCTCGGGAAATCACCTGCTTACATCGGGCCTGAACGACTTCGTATGGGCGGGCTTCGTGTTGACTTCGTTCCCGCGCGCGATGCTGATCATGGCCTCGGCGTTCGGGCTGTGGCGGGCCCGGCTGATCTCGAACGCGCTGTTCGCGGCCGGGGTCGCTGCCGTCGTGCTCGGCTTGCTGGGCGGCACCACCTGGCTGACCGGCGGATTCTGGGCACCGGACGGAGTCTATTCGCGTTTCGTCTGGCCCGCCATCGGCGTGGTGTGGGGCATGGTCGTGAGCGGGGTGCTCTTGACCCGCAGCCCTGCTACTCGCAGTGGATGGTGAGCCAACGTGGCCGTACTAGCGGGAGATGACCATGACTATATTGAGAAGGGAGAATATGTGCCCAAGCTGAATTGGAAGCTTCTGACCAAAAAACGCGAGAGCTCGACCCATGGCCTTCCACCGGGCAAGGAAGAGCTGGCTTGGGTCACCAATACGGTCACACTCATTTACGGCGAACGCGATGCCGTCCTTGTGGACACGTTTCTATCCGTGCAACATTCGAAGGAGCTACTAGATTGGGTCGCCGAGAGCGGCAAGAATCTCACAACCATTTACGTCACCCATGCTCACGGTGACCATTTTTTCGGTCTGAAACTCCTGCTCGACAGGTTTCCCAACGCGAGAGCGTTTGCCACCGCTTCGTCTGTTGCCGCCATGCAAAACCAGATAAGCCCAGATTTCATAAAGTCCTTCTGGGAGCCGCGCTTTCCTGGCCAGGTTCCATCGCAGTTGATAGCGCCAGAGGTTCTCGACGGCGACACCATACATCTGGAGGGAGAAGAGCTAAAAGTAGTAGAACTTGGCCATACCGACACGAAGCACACCACTGCGCTGCATGTGCCTTCGATTGGGCTGGTTAGATCGGGGGATGCGGTCTACAACAACACGCACCCTTACCTCGCTGAGTGCGATGAACAGGCCAGAGGTGAGTGGCTGCGCGCGCTGGATAAGATCGAATCCCTGCATCCGCGAGCAGTGGTAGCCGGACATGGCGTGCTCGACCCCGATAGTTCTCCTCGTCACATCGGGGAAACCCGGAATTACATTCGCGACTTCAATACTAGCGTGGCGAGTACATCAACCGCCATGCAACTCTACGAGAAGATGCTGACGTTGCATCCAAGTCGCGTTAATCCAGGTTCGCTCTGGGGAACCGCAAAGATTGTGAAACCAGCGGCATAAATATGGTGGCGGAGCAGACCGGCGAAGAGCTGCCGCGATGAAGGAACTCAGACGTGATCGTCGTTGACAGCGCGTACGCGGGCTTGGTCGAAACCCGCACTCAACAAATCTGTCTTCCGATTTACTGAACGCGTAGGAGGAAAAAAATATGCCAAATCCGATCCTGGTTACTGGCGCGGCCGGCCGCGTCGGCGCGGTAGGACGCCCGGTCACCGAGCTGCTGTTGAAGGAAGGCAAAGCGGTGCGGGCGATGGTGCGAACTGAAGACGAGCGCGCGCAAGCATTGCGCGCTCTGGGTGCGGAGGTCGTGGTTGGCGATCTGCTCGATCTCGATTCCATGCATAGGGCGATTGCGGGCTGCGAGTCGATGTACTTCGGCATGTCAGTTTCGGATGCCTATCTGGCCGCGACGGTCAATGCGGCGGCGGTGGCGAAGCATCACGGCGTGAAGGCGTTCATCAATATGTCGCAGATGACGGTCTCGCAGATGAGCATTACCGAAACTACTCCGAGCCCACAGC